>Ga0182792_1000286_pt1 | contig 49721 bp, 45 predicted proteins | sample Passage237B_FD_130497 | JGI IMG/M metagenome (GOLD analysis project Ga0182792, IMG submission 130497) | Cellulose adapted compost microbial communities from Newby Island Compost Facility, Milpitas, CA, USA - Passage2 37B (version 2) (version 2) ...
CCCTTCCGTCGGCTCGTCCAGCATCAGGAAGCGCGCGCCGGTACGCAGGATGCGGGCGATCGCCAGCATCTGCTGCTCACCGCCCGACAGTTTTGTGCCCTGGCTCGACGACAGCCGTTCCTTCAGGTTGGGAAACAGGTCGAAGATCTGTTCGAGGGACAGCCCTCCGGAGCGCACCTCGGGCGGCAGCATCAGGTTCTCGCGCACGTCGAGGCTGGCGAAGATGCCGCGCTCCTCCGGGCAGAAGGCGACGCCGAGCCGCGCGATGCGATCCGACGGTGCACGGATGATCTCCTGGCCCTCGAACTTCACCGAGCCGCGCCGCTTGCCGATGATGCCCATGATCGACTTCAGCGTCGTGGTCTTGCCGGCGCCGTTGCGGCCGAGCAGCGTCACCACCTCGCCTTCGCGGACCTGGAAGTCGATGCCGTGCAGGATGTGGGATTCGCCGTACCAGGCTTCGAGCCCGGCGACCTCGAGAAGCGGCGACGCCGACGCGCCGGAGTGCTGACGCGCCTCAAGCATGACCGGCCCCCAGATAGGCTTCCTTCACCCGTTCGTCCTTGCTCAGGTCGGCATAGCTGCCCTCGGCCAGCACGCTCCCGCGGGTCAACACCGTGATCGTATCGGACAGGTCGGCCACCACGTTGAGATTGTGCTCGACCATCAGGATGGTGTGTTTTGCGGAAATGCGCTTGATCAGCGCGACGATCTTGCCGATGTCCTCCTGCCCCATGCCGGCCATCGGCTCGTCGAGCAGCATCATGTCCGGTTCGAGCGCCATGGTGGTGGCGATCTCCAGCGCGCGCTTGCGCCCGTAGGGCATCTCCACCGCCTTGACGGTGGTGAAGTCGCTCAAGCCGACGTCGGACAGCAATTCCCGCGCCCGCTCGTTGAAGCGGTACAGCACCGACTTGGAGCGCCAGAAGTCGAAGCAGTCGCCGTGCTGGCGCTGTAGCGCCACCCGCACGTTCTCGAGCGCCGTCAGGTGCGGAAACACCGCCGAGATCTGGAACGACCGCGCAAGGCCGAGCCGCGCCACGTCCGCCGGCGCCAGCGCCGTGATATCCTGCCCGCGGTAGACGATCCGGCCCGCCGTCGGCTGCAGAAACTTGGTCAGAAGATTGAAGCACGTCGTCTTGCCCGCACCGTTCGGGCCGATCAACGCATGAATGCTGCCACGGCGAACCCGCAGATTCACATCCCGTACAGCAACAAAACCCGCGAACTCCTTCGTCAGTTCATGGGTCTCAAGTATGTACTCGTCGGACAAGCAGTATCCCCCCTCAGCCGGCACTATCCCCAGCCTGGCCGATCCGTGACGCCCTTGAAGCAAGTCTTGGAACCTTGCCCCGCGGCGCTCCCGGTATCGTTATGCAATCAAGATACGGCAGGATGCAACAGCAAACGCAAGGGGGGTGGGCGCCGCAGTCACAAAAAAAGATCGGGTTGGCCGGCGTCGACCACGCCGTCTTGGTTCCCCTTTGCGGCTGCCGATCCGGTTCGTGCCATCAGCACAATGGATTGAACAGTCGGAATTTTTCCACCGCACCGACCCCCTCGGAAACCCAATTGCCGGGCGCGCTATCCTGCCGCGAGCGGTGCATGGCGTGGCTGGTCCCGCGGCTGCACGGCGCCGGCCGCTCCGGTCATCAGGAGCGCACCGTCGGAGCGCTCCAGAACGTGCGCGACGTCCTCGCGAAGCGCGAGCAGCGCCGGCGCAACGTCCTTGTGCAGCCTCGCCTCGTCGTACATCGCCGCAACCAGCCCGATGGTGATGACGAGAAACGTCCGGTACTTCGCCGACCATAGCGGCGTGGCGATGCCATGGATGTGCGGGTGCCACAGCTTGCAGCTCACGACGTAGCCGTTCTCACGCAGCGACTGGCGATCCTGCGCCATCCGGGGCCGCAACTTGTCCGCCTCCTCCGGCAGTTCGCGCGCCATGTCCGCGACCAGCGCCTCGGCGGCCGGCACATCGAGGGCCGCGACATAGGCGTGGCCGGCCGCGGTGCGGGCGATGGAAATTCGCGAGCCGGTGGAGGAGTTGAGCGCGGCGGCGCTGCAAGCACGGGCGTATTCGAGATAGACCATGTGGAAGCGATCGGGCACCACGAAGCCGATGGTGCCGGGCAGGCGTTCGGCGACGTCTTGCAGGCGGCGGCGGATCAGGCCGCGAAACTGCACGCCGCGCGCCATCGACGTGCTCATCGCCAGCGCGCCCGGCCCGAGTCGGTATTTCTGGTCCTGCGGCAGATAGACGAGCTGTCCCATCCGGGTCAGCGTATGCGTCAGCCGCGATACCGTCGAGCGCGGCAGGCTGCAACGGCTGGCAATATCGAGATTACCGAGGCGCACCTCGTGCCCTTCGAAGCAGCGCAAAATATCGAACGCCCGCGACACCACCTGGATAACATCGCGCGCGCCCCTGTCCGCGTCACACTGGCGAGCCCCGCTCAACCGCTCGGAACGCCGTCCCATCGACCCCGCACCCTTACATCGCCATCCATTGCCGGCTGCCGCCCGAAGCAATATATTTCGCTGTGCGAAATTGAATTTCGCAGCTATCAAAGCTAGCGCAGCCGGCCGCCTTCGGCAACCGTCTGGCGCTGCCGGGCCGCGGGCGATGCCAGCGCCAGGTGCGACGGTTAATTCTTTCTGAATGGCCTCTTATCAGCAGGGTGACGTCCGCCTCCAACGAGGAAAACATCAAAAAAACGCCCGATCGACACAACCCGACACCGCCACTTAACCGATTGTGCAGACCCCTCGGGTAGCTTTCATCCGGACAATAGCGAGATTCGGCTCCCGGCCATGCCGCCATTTTCACCATCGAGCGAGGCGCCTTTCGGGCGGGTGACGGCGGTGCGCGGGTCGTCGGCGCGGGTCGGCCTCACCATCACCGGTGAATTCGGCATACCGGAAAGCCGCGCCACCGTCGGCCGCTTCGTCAGCATCCGCTGCGCCGCCGGCACGATCGTCGCCATGATCACCGAGGTGTCACACGAGAACCGGCGGGCGACTGATGGCGAGCACACCACGGTCGGCGCCAACGTCGATTTCCTCGGCCAGCTCAGCGCCCGCGGGGAAGCGCTGCGCTTCCAGCGCGGCGTCACCACCTATCCCGCGATCGGCGACACCGTCGATCTCACCACGCGGCAGGAACTGCTCACCGTCTATGCACCGAACGGCCCGGCCCGCATCCATGTCGGCCATCTGCAGCAGGACGAGTCCGTCGACGTTCATATCGATGCCAACGAAATGCTGTGCAAGCACTTTGCCCTGCTCGGCTCCACCGGCGTCGGCAAGTCGACCGGCGTGTCGCTGCTGCTCAACGGCATGCTGCAAGCCTATCCCGAGCTACGCATTTTCCTGCTCGACGTTCACAACGAATATGGCCGCTGCTTCGGCGAGCACGCCCAGGTGCTGACGCCGCGCAATCTCAAGCTGCCGTTCTGGCTGTTCAACTTCGAGGAATTCGTTGACGTGCTGTTCGGCCGCCGCCCCGGCGAGCCCGAAGAGCTTGAAATTCTCACCGAGGTAATTCCGATCGCCAAGTCGCTCTATACGCGCTACCGCAAGGGCGCGCGGTTCGTGCCTCCCGAGGCGCTCGAGATCGGCTTCGCGCTCGACGCTCCGGTACCCTATCGCCTCGTCGACCTCATCGCCCAGATCGACGACCGGCTCGGCAAGCTCGAAAACCGTACCTCGCGCATGGTCTATCACAGACTGATCGGGCGCATCGAGACGGTGCGCAACGATCCGCGCTATGCTTTCATGTTCGACAACGCCAACCTCGGCGGCGACACCATGGCGGAGGTCATCAGCCACCTGTTCCGCATGCCCGCCCACGGCAAGCCGATGACGGTGATGCAACTGGCCGGCTTTCCGGTCGAGGTGATCGACTCGGTGGTGTCGGTGCTGTGCCGCATGGCGTTCGACTTCGGCCTGTGGAGCGACGGCGCCTCGCCCTTGTTGTTCGTCTGCGAGGAAGCGCACCGCTACGCGTCGGCCGACCGCAACGCCGCCTTCGGCCCGACTCGCAAGGCGGTATCGCGCATCGCCAAGGAGGGGCGTAAATACGGCGTCTATCTCGGCCTCGTGACGCAGCGCCCGGCGGAACTCGACGCCACCATCATGTCGCAGTGCTCGACGTTGTTCGCGATGCGCCTCGCCAACGACCGCGACCAGGCGCTGCTGCGCTCGGCCGCGCCGGATGCTGCCGCGAACCTGTTGTCGTTCCTGCCTTCGCTCGGCACCCGCGAGGTGCTGGCGTTCGGCGAGGGCGTGGCGCTGCCGACCCGGCTCCGCTTCAAGGACGTGCCGTCGCACCAGTTGCCGCGCGGCGAGGCCACGATGGTCGGCGCGGTGCCGATGTCGGGCCGGCACGACATCGACTTCATCCGCGCCGTGGTCGAGCGCTGGCGCGGCGCCTCGTCGCGGAAGACCGGTGGTCCTTCGAGCGCAGTCGGGCCAAACGAACCGGTATCGGCGCCGCCGCTCAGCCCGCCGATGCTGCAGCCCTCGCTCGGGCTCGACCCGGACCGCTTCCGGCTCCTGAAAAAGCCGCTGCGCTGACGCGGCGCGCGGCAGGCCAACGTCGCCCTCGCCTTCTCGCCGTCAAAGCGGCTAAACTCTGGGCTCCGCCAGTTCACCGGATGCCCGTTCATGACCCAGCCGCCGATCAGCCGCTTTCCCGTCCCTTCGCTCAAATCCCTGCCGGAGGATATCCGCGCGCGCATCCTCGCCGTGCAGGAGAAGACCGGATTCATCCCCAACGTATTCCTCGCGCTGGCCCATCGCCCGGACGAGTTCCGGGCGTTCTTCGCCATGAACGACGCACTGATGGAAAAGGACAGCGGCCTGACCAAGGCCGAGCGCGAGATGATCGTGGTTGCGACGTCCGCCGCCAACCAGTGCCACTACTGCGTGATCGCCCATGGCGCGGTGCTGCGCATCCGCGCTAAGAACCCGCTGATCGCCGACCAGGTCGCGATCAACTATCGCGGCGCCGACATCACGCCGCGCCAACGCGCCATGCTCGACTTCGCGCTGAAGGTGTGCCGCGAGGCGCACACGGTCGATGACGCCGACTTCGAAACGCTGGCTGGCCATGGCTTCAGCCAGGACGACATCTGGGACATCGCGGCAGTAGCGGCCTTCTTCGGCCTGTCGAACCGCATCGCCCATGTCGCGGCGATGCGCGCCAACGACGAGTTCTACCTGATGGGCCGACTGCCGCGAAACGCTGACTGAGCGATGATCGAGTGGCCGGAGATCATGCTGAGGCTGGGCGCCGCGACGCTTGCCGGCGGCGCCATCGGCCTCAACCGCGAACTGAACGACAAGCCGATCGGCGTGCGCACGCTCGGCCTCGTCGGGCTTGCGTCGGCGCTGGTGGTGCTCGTCGTCGCGCTCGACGATGCCACCCCCCACGTCTCCGATGCCACCAGCCGGGTGATCCAAGGGCTATTGACCGGAATCGGTTTCCTCGGCGCCGGCGTCATCGTGCAGGGTCGCCACCACGGCCACGTCCACGGCCTCACCAGCGCCGCCTGCGTGTGGTTCACCGCCAGCCTCGGGGTGATCTGCGGCCTCGGCCACTGGCAGCCGGTGTTCGCCGCATTGGTCATTGCGCTTTTGCTCCTCACCTGTGGCGGCCCGGCCGAGAAGCTGGCGCGGCGCCTGATCGGCTCGTCGGAGGCGCCACGCCGCCGGCGCAACCCGGATGAGAACCCGCCTGACGATCCTGCATGACCGCCCCTCGCCGCGGCGGGTTCATGGTGGGCGCAAGTCGCGCAATGCGTTAGACTGCCGCCCATGTCGATGCAGCGCACCGCCATCACACAGCCCGACCGTCGTGTGCTGAGGTATCGGCCCCGCACGTCCGACCGCCCGCCCGGCGGCCGCGCGCCCGCGGGCAGGCCGGAGCAGCCTGCCGCCGAGGTTCCGCCGGACGATTTCCGCTACCGCATGCGCATCAACATCGCGGCCTTCATCTTCACCGCCGCGCTGACCGCGACCGGCATCTGGCTCGCCTTCAGCATCGCCGACATGCGGGCGGCCCAGGATTGCGTGCTGATGGGTCGCCACAACTGCGTCACCATCCTGCCGCCGCATATGGACGGCGCCATGAAGCGGGCGCGCTTCGTCAACGTCACTTCCGAACTGCCTTGAATTGCGCGGGCTGCACCCCGCCCTTTCGCAGTGCGCGCGCCTCGGCGGTCCGCGTCCGGCGCGATGCCGTGACGGGAACCGGGCCGGGCGGTTGCCATTGAACTCGGCGCATCGCTCCGATATACGGGCCAGACGCACTTGCCGCCACCGGCGCGACGAATCGCCCAATGATATGCCCACACCTCCGGCCTTGGGCATATTTATCAAAGAGATCAAAGGCTTAATGATGTCCACGACATTCGATCAGGTCGCCAATATCATCGCGGAAACGTGCGACATTCCGCGCGACACGATCACGCCGGAAAGCCACGCCATCGACGACTTGGGCATCGACAGCCTGGACTTCCTCGACATCGCTTTTGCCATCGACAAGGCGTTTGGCATCAAGCTGCCGCTGGAGAAGTGGACGCAGGAAGTCAATGACGGCAAGGCGACCACCGAGCAGTATTTCGTCCTGAAGAACCTCAGCGCGCGCATCGACGAATTGGTCGCCGCCAAGGGCGCGTAACCACGCCGATGCGCCTCGAATATTTTCAGCTCATCGACCGCATCGCAGAGATCGACGTCGGTGCGCGCACCGTGACCGTCGAAGCCGACGTGCCGAGCGAGAGCACCATCTTCGAGGGGCATTTTCCCGGCTATCCGTTGATGCCGGGCGTGCTGCTGATCGAAGCGATGGCGCAGACCTCCGGCTGGCTGCTGATCGCCACGTTGAACTTCGAGCGCATGCCGTTTCTGGCGGCGGTGAAGGAGGCCAAGATGCGGCGCTTCATCAGCCCCGGCGAAAAACTCACGATCCACGGCAAGCTGGTGCATGAGGGGTCCGGCTTCGCGGTGACCGACGTTGCTATCGAGGCCGGCGGCAAAACCACCTGCAACGCTACCCTCACCTTCAGCCACGTGCCGTTCCCGAACGCGGAACTGCGCAGCCACATGGAGGCGATGGCGCAAAAGATCGGCTTCCCTCCGGAGGCGATGCGTCATGGCTGAGAGCCGCCCCCCGCAACTGGCGCCGCACGAAGCCTGGATCACCGGGATCGGGCTTGCGACCTCGCTCGGCGAAGGGCCGGAGGCGCACTGGCAGGCGCTTCAGGCCGGCACGATCAACGTCGATGAGACGACGTTCAAGCCTTACGTCGTTCACCCGCTGGCGCCAGTGTCGTTCGATGCGCAGATTCCCAAAAAGGGTGATCAGCGCCAGATGGAGGCGTGGCAGCGCATCGGCACCTATGCCGCGGGCCTGGCGCTCGCCTCCGCGGGCATCAAGGGCAATACCGACATTCTGGCGCGCACCGACATGATCGTCGCGGCCGGCGGCGGCGAGCGCGATCTCACGGTGGACAGCGGCATTCTCAACACCGAGATGCAGGGCAACGCCGCACCCGGCTTTCTCAACGAACGGCTGATGAGCGACCTGCGGCCGACGCTGTTCCTTGCGCAGCTCTCTAACCTGTTGGCCGGCAACATCGCCATCGTTCACGGCGTCACCGGCTCCTCGCGCACTTTCATGGGCGAGGAAGCGGCGGGCTTCGATGCCGCGCGCGTTGCGCTGGCCCGCATCGCTTCCGGGCAAAGCGACATCGCGCTGATCGGCGCCGCCCACAACGGCGAGCGCAAGGATCTCCTGATGCTCTACGAGTTCGGCCATTTTGCGCTGAAGGCGCCGTTCCGCCCGGTATGGGCGCGCGGCGGCGACAGCCATGGCGGCTTCGCGCTCGGCTCGGGCGGCGTGTTCCTTGTCGTGGAATCGAAAGAGCATGCCGAGGCCCGCGGCGCAAAACCGTTCGCGCGGCTCTCCACTGTCGTTGCCGACCATGCCCGCCGCAAAAGCGGCGGCGAGGTGACGGCGACGCTGGAGCGGCTGTGGGACCGGCTCGGCGCGCGCAAGGACGCCGCGATCATCACCGGCGCGACCGGCGCCGAACCGGCAACCGCCGAGGAAAAGGCGTTTCTCGCCGCCCATGCGGGCACGCCGGTGCGCGCCACCGCCACCCGCTTCGGCCACCTCGTGGAAGCGCAGTTTCCGCTCGGGCTCGCGCTCGCGGCGCTGTCGCTGTCGCGCGGCGAACTGTTCGCGCCCAGCGACCCGACCGGCTTCGAGGTTGCAAGCCCCACCGCCCCCTCCCAGATCGTGGTGGTCGGCACCGGGCACTGGCGCGGCGAAGGCATGGCGCTGGTCGAGGCCGTGCGCTAGAGTTTGCCGTGTCCAGACGAAAGCACCTTCGCCGCGTCATGGCCGGGCTTGACCCGGCAATCCATCGTCTTTCCAAAAAAGATGGATGCCCGGATCAAGCCCGGGCATGACAGGTGTTGATTTCGTCATGGATCATCATGCGCCAGCCTTGCGCAACGGTGCAAGAGTTGAGAGGACCATCATGACCGCGACCCGCGATACCTTCGGCCGGCCTGTCGTCGTCGTCACCGGCATGGGCATCGTCACCTCGCTCGGCGCCGGCAAGGACGACAACTGGGCAAGGCTCGTCGCCGGCCGCTCGGGCATCCGCACCATCACCCGCTTTCCGACCGACGGCCTGCGCACCACCATGGCCGGCACCGTCGACTTTCTGAAGGTCGAGCCGTTCTCCTCGACCGACCTGTCGGAAAAACTCGCCGACCTCGCCGCCGAGGAAGCGATCGCGCAAGCCGGCATCGGCGCCAAGGGCGATTTTCCGGGACCCTTGTTCCTCGCCGTGGCGCCGGTCGAGGTCGAGTGGCCGCAGCGCGAGGAACTGGCGCGCGCCGTGACGCGCGGCACCGAGATCACCTACGACTCGCTGCTGGAAGCGACCGCGAAGGGCGACTACCCGCACTACCACCGCCGCTTCCTGTTCGGCTCGGTGGCCGATGCGCTGGCCGAGACGTTTGGCACAAAGGGCTCGCCGATCTCGCTGTCGACCGCCTGCGCCTCCGGCGCCACCGCGATCCAGCTCGGCGTCGAGGCGATCCGCCGCGGCGAGACCGACGCCGCGCTGTGCGTCGGCACCGACGGCTCGGTCAATCCGGAGGCGCTGATCCGCTTCTCGCTGTTGTCGGCGCTGTCCACCCAGAACGACCCGCCCGAAGCCGCAGTGCGGCCGTTCGCCAAGAACCGCGACGGTTTCGTGATGGCCGAAGGCGCCGGCGCGCTGGTGCTGGAAAGCCTGGATGCGGCGACCGCGCGCGGCGCAAAAATCCTCGGCGTCGTCACCGGCTGCGGCGAACTCGCCGACTCCTTCCACCGCACCCGGTCGAGTCCCGACGGCAAGCCGATCATCGGCTGCATCCGCAACGCGCTCGACGATGCCGGCCTCGCGCCCGAGCAGATCGACTACATCAACGCCCACGGCACCGGCACGCCTGAAAATGACAAGATGGAATATCTCGGCGTCTCGACGGTGTTCGGCGACCACACCACGAAAATCCCGGTGTCGTCGAACAAGTCGATGGTCGGGCACACGCTGTCGGCGGCCGGCGCGGTGGAGGCCGTGTTCTCTCTGCTGACGCTGGAACACCAGCGCATTCCGCCGACCATCAACTACGACGTGCCGGACCCGACCATTCCGTTCGACGTGGTGCCGAACGTCGCCCGTGACGCCCGGGTCACCACGGTGATGTCGAACTCGTTCGGCTTCGGCGGGCAGAACGCAACGCTGATCCTGACCGGGGAGCCGGCTTAACGCCCGCACAGTTGACGCTGGCGCCCGAACCGGCAATACGGCCCCTGCCCCTTATCGCCAACGAGAACGATTGCTGTCATGCGCGCGCTGACCCTTGTTGCCGACCGACAACTGACGATCACCGAAACCGCACCCCCGGCCCCGCCGGCGGCCGGCGAGGTGCAGATTCGCGTCAGGGCGGTCGCACTCAACCATATCGACGTCTGGGGCTATCGCGGCATGGCCTTCGCCAAGCGCAAGCTGCCGCTCGTGGTCGGTGCCGAAGCCTCGGGCGAGATCGCCGCGGTCGGCACCGGCGTCACCCGCTTCAAGGTCGGCCAGCCGGTGGTGATGTACGGCGCGCTGACCTGCGGCACCTGCCGCGCCTGCCGCGAGGGCCGCGACAACCTGTGCGAAAACGTCGCCGGCATCATGGGCTTCCATGTCGACGGCTTTGCCCGCGAACTGTTGAACCTGCCGGAGCGTCTCGTCATCCCGGTGCCGGACGGCGTGTCCTTGCGCGATGCCGCCTGCGCGCCGATCGCCTTCTCCACCGTGCAGCACATGCTGTTCGACAACGCCAGGCTCGAGCCCGGCGAAACCGTGCTGGTGCATGCCGGCGCATCGGGCATCGGCACGGTGGCGATCATGATGGCGAAGGCGATCGGCGCCACCGTCATCACCACGGTCGGCAGCGACGAAAAAATCGAGGGCGTGAGAAAGCTCGGCGCCGATCACGTCATCAACTACCGCACCGACCGCTTCGAGGGCGTGGTGCGCAAGCTGACGAAAAAGAAGGGCGTCGATGTGGTATTCGAGCACGTCGGCGCCGATACCTTCCCCGGCTCGCTGTTGTCGCTGAAGCGCGGCGGCCGGCTCGTCACCTGCGGCGCCACCTCGGGACCGACCACGACGCTGAACCTGATGCAGCTCTTTCAGCAACAGTACCGCATCATCGGTTCGTTCGGCGCTTCGATGCACAACATAGCCGAAAGCCTCGACAAGATGGCGGCCGGCATGACGCCGATCATCGACACCGAGGTGGCACTCGACGACGTTGCCACCGCGCTCACGCGCATGGAAAGCCGAAAGGTGTTCGGCAAGATCATCGTCCACTTCTGATGCCGCCGCGCTGGCTCCTTCGCATCCGCAAAACGCTCAAGCCGATCGGCGACGTGGCTGTCGGCGCGCTGACCATCGCGCTGTTGCGTTTCACCCGGCTGTTCGATCCGATCCGCACCGCCAACCTGTTCGCCTGGATCACGCGGCGGATCGGCCCGCTGCTGCGCGAGAACCGCATCGGCCGCGCCAATCTCACTGCCGCCTTTCCCGAAAAGTCGCCGCAGGAGATCGACGCCATCCTCGCCGGCGTCTGGGACAATCTCGGTCGCGTCGCCGCCGAATTCGCCCACCTCGACCACATCTGGGCTTACGACCGCGCCCACCCGGACCGGAGCCGCATCGAGATTCCCGAGCGCACGCACGAGCTGTTCGCCCAACTGCGCACCGACGGCAAGCCGGCCTTGATCTTTGCCAGTCACCTCGGCAACTGGGAATTGCCGGCGCTGGCGGCCACCGCGCATGGTCTCGACGCCGCCGTGCTGTTCCGCCGCCCCAACATTGCCGCCGCCGACCGCGCCATCCACGAGTTGCGCGCGGTCAAGATGGGCCAACTGATCGCCGCCGGCCCCGACGCGCCGTTCCGGCTGGCGCAAGCGCTGCAACAGGGCCTGCATGTCGCGATGCTGGTCGATCAATGGTTCACGCGCGGCGTCGAGGTGACGTTCTTCGGCCGCAAGACCACCGCCAATCCGACGCTGGCGCGGCTGTTGCGGCAGATCGAATGCCCGATCCACGGCGTGCGCATCGTGCGGCTCCCCGGCCACCGCTTCCGCGCCGAGCTATCGGAGGAAATTCCGCCGGTGCGCGACGCCAGCGGCGCGATCGACGTGCAGGGGACGATGCAGGCGATCACCACGGTGGTCGAGGGCTGGGTGCGCGAACACCCCGAGCAGTGGCTGTGGCTGCACCGCCGCTGGCGGTAACACCGTCAATCTCCTCGTCATGCCCGGCTTTATGCCGGGCATCCACGTCTTGACGGCGGTTCGGCGAAGAAAGACGTGGATGGCCGGAACAAGTCCGGCCATGACGGAGCGCGGCAAAGCATCCCACACTAAGGCGTCCAGGCCGCTTACCGCCCCGTCTTCACCCGCGTCCACAGCCGGCTGATGGTGCGCTGGATCGCCGGCGGGCGCGCGGTGATGATGAACAGCTTTTTCATCGTCGCCTCGTCCGGATAGATCGCCTTGTCGTCGATGACCTTCTCCGAGATCAGCTTCTGGCTCGCGAGGTTGCCGTTGGCGTATGACAGGAAGTCGGAGTTCTTTGCCGCGACCTCAGGACGCAACAGATAGTCGATCAGCGCGTAGGCTTCCTCGACGTTCCTGGCATCGGTCGGGATCGCGAGATTGTCGAAGAACATCTGCGCGCCCTCCTTGGGGATCGCATAGCCGATCTCGACGCCGCTTCCGGCCTCGGCGGCGCGGCGGCGCGCCTGCATGATGTCGCCCGACCAGCCGACCACGAGGCAAATGTCGCCGCCGGCCAGCGCGCTCAAATACTCCGACGAATGAAACTTGCGCACATAGGGCTGCACCTTACGCACCACGTCGGCTGCCTTCTCAAGGTCCGCCTGCGCCGTCGAGTTCGGGTCGAGGCCGAGATAGTGCAGCGCCGCCGGCAAAATGTCGTCGGCGGAATCCAGCATCTGCACGCCGCAGTTCTTGAACTTCGCAAGGCTCTCGGGATCGAACACCTGTTTCCACGAGTCGATGGTCGCACCCGGCCCCAGCACCTTTTCGACCGCCTTGACGTTGTAGCCGATGCCGGTGGTGCCCCACATGTAATTGACGGCGTACTGGTTGCCCGGATCGTAGACCGCAAGCCGGGCGGCAATCTCCGGCCAGACATGGGTCATGTTCGGCAGCTTGCTCTTGTCGAGCTTGGTCACGATCTTGGCGGCGATCTGCCGTTGCAGAAAGTACGCGGTCGGCACCACCACGTCGTAGCCGGATTTGCCGGCGAGAAGCCGCGCCTCAAGAGTCTCGTTGGCATCGAAGGTGTCGTAGACGACCTTGATGCCGGTTTCCTTAGTGAAATCGTCGAGCACGCCCGGCGCGATGTAGTTCGACCAGTTGTAGAAGTGGACCACGCGCTCCTGCGCCGGTGCAGGTGTCATCATGGCAACGGAGAGACCGGCGAGCACCAGGGCAACCAGGCGGGGCTTCATCTCCAATTCGAAATCTCCTCGATCGGGGACAACGGGCTAGGACTGGGACTGCGGCCGAAAAATCGGGATCAGGCGTGCGCCATGACGGCTGCCAGCCGCTCCAGCGCGGCGTCGACGGTTGCGTCCTTCTTGGCGAAGCAGAAACGCACCACCGACGTCACGGCGTCTTCCTCGTAAAATGCCGACACCGGGATCGCCGCCACCTTGTGCTCGGCAACGATGCGCTTGCAGAAGGCTTCGTCGCTCTCGTTCAGCTTGAGCGGGGCGAGATCGACGTTGAGGAAGTAGGTGCCCTGCGAGTCCAGCACCGGAAAGCCGATGCGGCGCAGGCCCGCGGTCAGCCGGTCGCGGCTGCGCGCCAGGTCTTTCCGCATGCCGAAGAAGTAATCGTCGGGCTTGCCGAGACCGTAGGCGACGCCGACCTGCAGGTTCGGCGGCGTAGTAAAGGTGAGGAACTGGTGCGTCTTGGCGACCACGCGCAACAACTCCGGCGCGGCGCAGACGAAACCGATCTTCCAGCCGGTCAGCGCAAAAATCTTGCCGGCCGAGCCGATCTTGACGGTGCGCTCGCGCATGCCGGGAATGGCGATCAGCGGGATGTGCTCGCGGCCGTCGAACACGACGTGCTCCCACACCTCGTCGCAGATCGCGACCGCGTCGAACTCCTGGCAGTAGCGCGCCAGCAGTTCGAGATCCTCGCGCGGATAGACCACCGCCGCCGGATTGAGCGGGTTGTTGAACACGACAAAGCGGGTCTTCTTGTTGAAGACGCGGGCCAGCGCCGCCTCGCTCAGCCGCCAGTGCGGCGGCTCGAGCCGCACGAAACGGGGAATGCCGCCCGCCTGCCGGATCAGGGGCACATAGGCGTCGTACATCGGCTGGAACAGCACCACCTCGTCGCCGGGCTCGATCAGGCCGATGATCGAACTGGCCAGCGCCTCGGTTGCGCCGGATACCACCAGCACCTCGGCCATGGGATCGAATTCGATGCCGTGCCAGCGCGCATAGTGCGTCGCGATGGCCTTGCGCAATTCGGGAATCCCCATCATCGAGGGGTACTGGTTGTTGCCGTACATCAGGGCGTCGGCGGCGGCGCGGCGGATATCCTCCGGCCCCGGATCGTCGGGAAAGCCCTGCCCGAGATTGATGGCGTCGTTGTCGCGGGCCGCCTGCGACATCGCCTCGAATACCGTAACCGGCAGATTGGCAAACACCTGTCCCATGCTTCTCAGCCGCCGTTGCGGGTCGGACAGCCCGCCCGCTTCCAGGCCAGCATACCGCCGGCGAGATGCTTGTCGTAGGCGAGCCCCTGCTCCTGCGCAATCAGCGATGCCGTCACCGAGCGCTTGCCGGAGCGGCAGGCGAATACCACGTCGCGCCCCTGCGGATCGGGAATGGCGCGCGCGTCGAATGTCGAGAGCGCGACCGTTGCCGCGTCGGGATAGCTTTCCATCGCCACTTCGTGCGGTTCGCGCACGTCCACCAGGAGATAGCGGCCGGCCCTGACGCCTTCCAGCACCTCGTTCGGCGTCAGATCATGGACTTGAAACCGCGTTCCGGCCACCCTCGCCTCCGCATCGATGCCCGCGGCAAATTCGCCCCTTACGGGCGGAAAATCAAGCACGGTGCGCGGGCCACGCACGGCCTGAAGGCGCATGTCACACGCCGATCCTGGGCACGCGGTGGCGGTCGAGCCCGATCGCGATGTTTTTCTGCTCCATGTAGAACTCGAACGAATAGTCGCCGCCATCGCGGCCGATGCCGCTGGCCTTGACCCCGCCGAACGGAGTCGGCAGGTGGCGCACGTTCTCGGAGTTGACCCACACCATGCCGGCCTCGATCCCTTGCGCGACACGGTGGGCGCGGCCGACATCGCCGGTCCAGATATAGGCCGCGAGACCGTAGCGGACATCGTTGGCGATGCGCAGCGCCTCCGCCTCATCCTCGAACGGAATCGCGGTGAGGACAGGGCCGAAGATTTCCTCCTGCGCTATGCGCATGGAATTGGCGGCACCCGTGAACAGTGTCGGGCGGACGAAGTTGCCCTTCCCGTCGAGCGCACGCTTGCCGCCGGTCGCGATCGTCGCGCCATCCGCCGTGGCGGCGTCGGCATAACTGAGCACCTTCTCGACATGCCGCTTGTGAATCAGCGGGCCGATCTCGGTCGCCGGATCGAGCGGATGGCCGACCTTGATCTTCTCCACCCGTGCCTTCAACTCCGCTGTGAACTTGTCGTAGATCGAGCGCTGCACCAGCGCCCGGCTCGACGAGGTGCAGCGCTGCCCGTTGAGACTGTAGATCATGAACAGCACCGCGTCGCGGGCGCGGTCGAGATCGGCATCGTCGAACACGACGACCGGGTTCTTGCCCCCCAGCTCGAAATGTACGCGCTTCAGCGTCGGGGCGCCCTGCGCCATGATATGGCTGCCGGTGATCGACTCGCCGACGAAGGCGATCGCCTTGATGGCGGGATGCTCCGTCAGCGCCTTGCCCGCGCTTTCGCCGAGACCGTGCACGAGGTTGACGATGCCTTTCGGCAAGCCGGCACCCTCGAACACCTCGCTCATGATCTCCGACAGGATCACCGCCGACAGCGGACTCCACTCCGCCGGCTTGTGCACGACGGTGCACCCCGCCGCCAGCGCCGGGGCGATCTTCCACGTCGAGAGCATAAACGGCGTATTCCACGGCGTGATGACGCCGACGGGACCGATGGGCTGACGGATGGTGTAATTGAGATGCGTCTCGGTCGGCAGCGACAGGCCGTCATTGGCTTCGGGGGCCTTGTCGGCGTAGAAGCGGAAGTTCTCCGCGCCACGCAGCGCCGCCTTCGCCATGTAGCGGATCGCCTGTCCACTATCGACGCTCTCGATCAGCGCGATCTCCTCGGCGCGCGCCTCGATGCGGTCGGCGATGGTGTGCAGCAGTGCGCGGCGCTTCTCGCCCGACACATTCTTCCAGACCTCGAACGCTTCTGCCGCGGCACGCGCGGCGCGGTCCACCTCTCCTGCGCCGCCGGAGGCGACCGTGCACAGAATGGAATTATCCGCGGGATCGAGATTTTCGAAGGTCTCGGTGCCCGTGACCGCCTCGCCAGCGATACGGTGGGGCACCGGGCCACTTTTGAAGCGTGCGAGGAAGGTCTGAGCCTTACGCAGATTCTCGGTCAGGGCATCGTCGGCGAGAGGCTTGTTCATATCGCTCTCCTGATCGCTACCGCACGGTGGAGCACCGCTGCCAACATATATTTAACGTGTTAAGTATCTCCCGGCAAGCTGGCTACCCGCGCCCGTCGACAGGCTCAGATCGTCACCTGCGTGCCGACCTCGACCACCCTGCCGGTCGGAATCTGAAAATACTCGGTCGCATCGTTGGCCGAGCGGCTCAGGATGATGAACAGCCGCGTCTGCCACGCCGCCATCGACGATTTTGCCGCCGGCTTCAGCGAGCGGCGCGAGACGTAGAACGACGTGGACATGATATCGAACTGCCAGCCGAGCTTGCGGGCGATGCCCAGCGCCTTCGGCACGTTGGGCGTCTCCATGAAGCCGTAGCGCAGCCTCACCAGCGAGAACTTGTCGCTGATCCCCTCGATCTTGACCCGCTCGTCGAGATCGACGCGCGGGGTGTGCGCCGTCTCGATGGTCAGGATCACGTTGTGCTCGTGCAGCACCTGATTGTGCTTGAGGTTATGCAGGAGCGCGGTCGGAACGAAATCCGGCTCGCTGGAGAGGAACACGGCAGTCCCTTTGACGATGTGCGGCGGCCGTTTCTCAAGGCTCCTGATGAGATCGCGCAGCGCCACCTCGGTGCGCCGCGTCTTGACGGTGATGATCTCCGAGCCGCGCCGCCAGGTCCAGATCACCACCACCATGGCCAGGCCGAACAACAGCGGCACCCAGGCGCCCTCGACCAGCTTGAGCAGGTTGGCGCCGAAGAACGACAGATCGACCACCACCAGCGGCGCAACGATGGCCGCGGCGATGGCGGCGCGGAAATTCCATACCTTCCACACCACGAAGAACGCCATGATGCCGTCGGCCACCATGGTCATCGACACCGCGATGCCGTAGGCCGAGGCGAGCCCCGACGAGGTGCGGAACATCAGCACCAGCAGCAGCACGCCGATCAGCAAGAGCAGGTTGACGCGCGGCAGATAAATCTGCCCGGCATGGGTCTCGGAGGTGTAGCGCACCTCGAAACGCGGCAGGAGGCCGAGCTGCACTGCCTGACGGATCAGCGAATAGGCGCCGGTAATCACCGCCTGGCTGGCGATCACGGTCGCCGCCGTCGCCAGCACGATCAGCGGCACCAAGAGTCCTTCGGGCGCCAGACGGTAGAACGGGTTCTCGATCGCCGACGGGTGCGTCAGCATCAAAGCCCCCTGCCCGTAGTAATTGATGAGCAGCGCAGGCAGCACAAAACCGAACCAGCCGACCTGGATCGGCTTGCGGCCGAAGTGGCCGAGGTCGGCATAGAGCGCTTCGCCGCCGGTCACCGCGAGAAACACCGCGCCGAGCGTGACCAGCCCGATGACCTGGTGGGTCTGGAGGAAGTGCAGCGCGTACCACGGATTGAACGCGGCAATGACTCCGGGCGCGGCGGCGATGCTGATGGCGCCGAGCACGGCAATGGTGGCGAACCACACCACCATCACCGGGCCGAAAAAAGCGGCAACGCGCGCAGTGCCGCGGCTCTGCACCGAGAACAGCACAATCAGGATGGCAACCGTCAGCGGCACCACATAGTGGTCGAGCGCAGGCGCCGCGATCTTGAGGCCCTCGACCGCCGATAGCACCGAAATCGCCGGGGCGATCATGGCGTCGCCGATGAACATCGAGGCGCCGAGCACGCCCAGCGCGAGAAGCGGCCACGAGGCGCGCCCCATCGCCCGCCGGCCAAGCGCCATCAGCGACAGCGTACCGCCCTCGCCGTTGTTGTCGGCGCGCAGCAGCAGTAGCACGTATTTCGTGGTGACGACGATGAGCAGCGCCCAGGTGATCAGCGACAACACGCCCAGGACGTTGACCGGCGTCGCCGGCCCCTTGTCAACCGCGGCCGTCACCGCCTCGCGGAATGCGTAAAGTGGCGAGGTGCCGATGTCGCCGAACACCACGCCGATGCTGCCGAGCGTCAGGGCCCAGAAGCCCGTTGCCACCGGCGGTTCCGTCGGCGTCTCGGAATGTGTCTCGCTGATCGCCATGACCGAAAAAACGCTCTCGCCCTGTTTCCCTGCAACGCCCCCCGACCGATGGATCGAAAGCGTTTGGCGGCGCGGCTTACAGGGTTTGACGGCAAAGAACCACTCTTGACATGCGCGATGGTTCCCGCTCGGCAACCCGGGGCCGGCGCGCTGGCAGCAGAACGGGGTCGGGAATAAAGGCCGCCCGGTTAAGGCTTGAGGTTCGGCGGCAGCGGCGGGTCTTCCCGCATCAGCGTGATGGTCACCCGGCGATTGGCGGCGATCGACGGATCGTCCGGGAACAACGGTTGGCCATCTCCCTTGCCGACCACAGAGAAGATATGGCTCGCCGGCAGCCCCTCCTGCTGCAAAATCTGCCGTACTGCGTTGGCACGGTCGCTCGACAGGTCGAACGCATCATAGTTCCAGCGCGGCGGCGCATAGCCGGCGGAGGTGTGGCCGGTGATCGCCACCCGCAACGGTGTCGCCCGCAGCGGCGCCGCGATGCGGCGGAGCACGGTGCGCAGCCGCTCATACGGCTCCCTAGCGCCGGCAGCGAACATCGCGCGGCCCTCCTGGTCCATGATCTCGATATTAAGCCCCTGTTCGGTCTCGGTGAACATGATCTGCTTGGAGATTTCCGTAAGCTCCGGCAGGTCCTGCAACGCTTGCCGCAGCGAGGCAGACGCCAACGCGAATTCGCGATCCTTCGGCAGCCGCGCCCCGGAGATGCGGTCGCGGTCCATCTGGTCCGGGGTCGGTGTGTTCGACGCTTCCTCAGGCGGAATGTGCGCGGAATTTTTCAACTTTGGCCGCGTCGGCAGGCCATCGGATTCGATGATGCCGGAATAGCGCGCCTCGAGCTGGACGCCGAAGGCGTCGCGCATCGAGCCGGCCACGATCTTGAGCTTTTGCGCATCCTGCGTCGAGAAGGCAACCAGCATGACGAAGAACGAGACCAGAAGCCCCATCAGGTCGGCGAAGGTCACGAACCAGCCGTGCCCTCCCCCGTGCGCTTCGCCGCGTTTTTTCTTCGCCATGATCTCTGTCGCCAGCGCGCCGCCGGTCAGGCGGCGACCGCCTCGGCGTCCTCGTGGCGGTGTTTTTCGGGCAGATAGGCGAGCAACATCTCGCGCACCAGCGCCGGGCTTTTGGAATCGCGGATCATAATGATGCCATCGATGATCAGCGTGCGGTTGGTCTCCTCGTCGAGCAGCTTGCCGTGCAGCTTGTCGGCAATCGGCAGGCAGAACAGGTTGGCGATCGCCGCGCCATAAAGGGTCGCGAGCAGCGCCGTCGCCATGAACGGCCCGAGCTTGGAGGGATCGGTCATGTTGGCGAACATCTGCACCATGCCGACCAGTGTGCCGACCATGCCGAAGGCCGGCGCGCAATCGCCGATGGCACGGTAGATCTTGCCGCCCTCGTCGAGGTGCATCAGGAAATTGTCGCGGTCGCGCTCGAGATTGTCGCGGATGAAATCCATGTCGTAGCCGTCGGCGACGAAGCGGATGCCCTTGGCGAGGAACGGGTCGGCCGTCTCGACCTTCTCCAGCCCGAGCGGCCCCTGCTTGCGGGCGATCTCGGCGACGCGCGCCAGTTCGTCCACCAGGTCGCGCGCCGACAGCCGGCTCATGGTGAACACGTAGCGCATGCCGAGCGGCATGCCGTGAAGCATCGAGCTTAAGGGAAACCGGATCAGGGTCGCCGCAATCGAGCCGCCGAACACGATGACAGCCGCATGGCTCGACACGAACATTGTGAGGTCGCCACCCCACAGCATCATGATGACGAGAATGCCTGTGCCGGCGATCAGGCCGATCCCAGTATTGACATCCATCGGCTACTCCAACGCGTTCGCGTAGATCGACCTGCCCGTACTGGGCGGCCACGCCCTCCGTGATGAGCGGCGCCCGGCGACCGTAGCGGCCGCGCCATTAAATTCGCGTTACCGGGAACCCGGCGAGGTGCCCCGCCTCTCACCTCAATGTGATGGAACTTTCAGGCGGTGATGCACACCCACCACAGTCGGCACAATTCCTGTCACCATATTTCCACGAGGCAACCAAACTCCGATCACGGTGTTTCAGCATCAAGGCCATGGGCAACGAGGTTGTGGGACATGGCGGCCGTTGCGGCGGCGCGGCGCATCGCGACGCTCCCGGCAACGCACAGGGACGAGGAAAAGACGATGAACAAAACCTTAACCGGAAGCGTTCTCAGCGCTGCCCTGCTTGCGGCTCTCGTGCTGCCGGCGGGCGCCGCCGATCTGCGGCCGCGGCCCGTGACCAAGGCGCCGCCGCCGGTCCCGACGCCGATGGCGCAGGTCTACAACTGGACCGGCTTCTATATCGGCGGCCATATCGGCGGGGCGTTTGCCGGCGACAACAGCCTGGCCGGGAGCGACGGCCGCTTTCTCGGCGGCGTCCAGCTCGGCGCCGATTACCAGTTCAACTCCAACTGGGTGCTGGGCATCGAGGCGCAGTATGGCTGGCTGACCAACGGCAACGGTGGCGTCGCCTTCCCGGTCGGCGGAATCGCGTCGCAGGAGCCGCGCGGCATCGGCTCGGTCACCGGCCGGTTCGGCTACGCCTGGGGGCCGACGCTCGCCTACGTCAAGGGCGGCTACGCGTTTGCGGACAACCACACCAGCGTGACGGTGGCCGGCGTGCCGCAGGCATTCACGGCTGACGGCGGCAAGGACGGTTGGACCGTGGGTGCCGGTCTCGAATACATGTTCGCGCCCAACTGGTCGGCCAAGGTCGAGTATCAGTACTACGACTTCGGCAACACCACCTTCAGCGCGGGGCCGCCGGCGCTGGTCGGCACGAGCTTCCGCAACGACGTCCACACGGTGAAGGCCGGTCTCAACTACCGCTTCAACTGGGGCGGGCCGGAAGTGCCGCGTTACTAAAGCGGACGTCTTCCACGGATAACCCTTCACTTCGTCATGGCCGGGCTTGTCCCGGCCATCCACGTCTTTTGGGTTGATCGCTGTTAAGACGTGGATGCCCGGCATAGCGCCGGGCATGACGCCGCGAGATGAGCCAGATCCGGCATGTCGTCGCGTATTCAGTTGAGCCGGGCCGGCCGCTCCTCCTCGCCATCTGCCGCAGGGCCGCCCACAGGATCGGCCGGTGTGACGAGCGCGGTGCGCAGGTCATCGAGCCGGTCATCGACGTCTTCCACCGGTTCGGCCGCGGCATCGCGCAGCCTCCGATAAGCCTGCCAGCCGAACGGCAGGCTCATCAGGTAGATCGCCGAGGCCACCGACAGCACGTGCCACGGATAGCTGATCAACAGCGTGATGAAGAACACCGCCAGCACGAAGATCGGCAGCACCATCTCCGGCTGCACGCGCATCTTCAGCGACTTGCCAGAAAACACCGGCAGCCGCGACACCATCAGGCCGGCAATCAAGAGCGTGTAGAGCGCGGTCAGCACCGCATAAGGCACCCGGCCGCCGAGGAAGTCGACATAGATCGGCAGCAGCACGGTGATCGCGCCGGCCGGCGCCGGCACGCCCGTGAAGAAGTTGGCGGCGTAAGCCGGCTGGCTGGTGTCGTCCATGGTGGCGTTGAAGCGCGCCAACCTCAGGCCGCCGGAGATCGCAAAGATCATCGCCGCGATCCAGCCGACATTGTTGAGATCGTGAAGCTGCCAGAAATACAGGATCAGCCCCGGCGCCACGCCGAAGTTGACGAAATCGGCCAGGCTGTCGAGTTCGGCGCCGAAGCGCGACTGGCCCTTGATCAACCGCGCGACGCGGCCGTCGATGCCGTCGAGCGCCGCGGCGAACACGATCGCTCCCACCGCCAGTTCCATGCGGCCCTCGGCGGCGAGCCGGATCGCGGTCAAGCCGGCGCAGATCGCCAGCAGCGTGATGACGTTCGGCACCAGCATCCGCACCGGGATCGGCCCGAACCGCCGCCGGCGCTTGCCCTCGCCGGGGCCGGAGGATTTGAGGTTGCCGAGCATGGATATTCGTTCCGTTGCGCCTCGGCTGAGGCCATGTCCCTTCAGATGGCGCAGATCAGCCGCCCGTTCAATGGCGGCCACAGCCGATCCCTTGTTCAGAGCCGCAGCGAAGATAGTCCGATAATGAACTGATGCAAATAGTGTTTCGGTCAAGCCGCCTGATAACTGCGACCGCCGTCGCCGGCCCGGAAATCGGCCAGCACGGTCTCGCCGGCGACCGCCGTCTGGCCGACCGCGACCAGCGGCCGGGCACCTTCGGGCAAAAACACATCGAGCCGTGAGCCGAACCGGATCAGCCCGAAACGTTCGCCGGCGTTGACCGTCTGCCCCTCGCGCACGAACGACACGATGCGGCGCGCCACCAGCCCCGCGATCTGGATCACGCCGATCCGTCCCTCGGGCGTGGCGATGACGAGCGAGTTGCGTTCGTTGTCCTCGCTCGCCTTGTCGAGTTCGGCGTTGACGAATTTGCCCGGCCGGTAGGCGATGCGCTCGATCCGGCCGCCGATCGGCGCGCGGTTCACATGGCAGTTGAACACGCTCATGAAGATCGAGATGCGCGGCAACGGGCGATCGCCCAGTCCGAGTTCGGGCGGCGGCACCACCGGCATCACCATCGAGACGCGGCCATCGGCCGGGGCCACCACCAGCCCCTCGCGCAGCGGCGTCACCCGCACGGGATCGCGGAAGAACAGCGCGCACCAGATCGTCAGCACCAACCCGAGCCAGCCGAGCGGCGCCCAGATCCAGAACAGGATGATGGTGGCCAGCGCAAAGCCGCCGATGAACGGATACCCCTCGGGGTGGATCGGCGGAATCTGGGCACGGATCGAGTTGGCAATCGACATCGGTTCGGCCTGCTGGTTGACGGATCGAATCTGAGAGACAGTTTATTCCGCAGCTTCCGGCGCAGCCAGCGGGTCGTCGTCGGTGACCGGCGGCGGGTTGCGGTTGGGCGCAACCCCGTCCTCGGCCATCCCGGCCAGTTTCTCGCGCGCCGCATCGGCCTCACGCTGCCGGTTCCACATGCTGGCGTAAAGGCCGCCCTGCGCCAAAAGTTCGCCGTGGGTGCCGCGCTCGGCAATGCGGCCGCCATCGAGCACGATGATCTCGTCGGCGCCGACGACGGTGGACAGCCGGTGGGCGATCACCAGCGCCGTGCGGTTGCGCGACACGCCCTCCAGCGCCGCCTGGATTTCCTGCTCGGTGTGGCTGTCGAGCGCCGAGGTCGCCTCGTCCAGCACCAGGATCGGCGGCCCTTTCAGGATGGTGCGGGCAATCGCCACGCGCTGCTTCTCGCCACCCGACAGTTTTAAGCCGCGCTCGCCGACTTCGGTGTCGTACCCCTTCGGCGAGCGGGCGATGAAGCCGTCGATGCGGGCAAGCCGCGCCGCCTCCTCGACCTCGGCATCGCTCGCATCCCACCGTCCGTAGCGGATGTTGTAGCGCATGGTGTCGTTGAACAGCACGGTGTCCTGCGGCACCATGCCGATGGCTGCGCGCAGCGATCCTTGCGTCACGTCGCGGATGTCCTGGCCGTCGATGGTGATGCGACCGCCCGAGACGTCGTAGAGCCGGAACAACAGCCGCGAGATGGTGGACTTGCCCGCGCCCGACGGCCCGACGATCGCCACCGTCTTGCCGGCCGGCACCTCGAACGACACGCCCTTGAGGATCGGCCGGTTCGGATCGTAGGAAAACGCCACGTCCTCGAAGCGGATCGCGCCGCTCTCGACGTGCAGCGGCAAGGCGCCGGGGCGATCCTTGACCTCAGGGTTCTTGGCCAGCACCCCGAACATCTTCTCGATGTCGACCACCGCCTGCTTGATCTCGCGATAGACCATGCCCATGAAGTTGAGCGGCTGGTAGAGCTGGATCATCATGGCGTTGATCATGACGAAATCGCCGACGGTGTTGGTGCCGCGGCGCACGCCGATGGCGCACATCAGCATGGTCGCCGTCAGCCCCGCGGTGAAAATCACCGCCTGCCCGATGTTGAGGACCGCGAGCGAGGTATAGGTGCGCACGCTGGCGCGCTCGTAGCGCTCCATCGAACCGTCGTAGCGCGATGCCTCGCGCGCCTCGGCGCCGAAATACTTGACCGTTTCATAGTTGAGCAGCGAGTCGATCGCCTTGGTGTTGGCGTCAGTGTCGGACTCGTTCATGGCGCGGCGGATCTCGATGCGCCATTCGGTCGCGACATAGGTGAACACCATGTAGACCACCACGGTCGCCAGCGTGACCGCAACGTAGCGCCAGTCGAACTGCCAGAACAGCACGGCCGTCAGCAGCGCCACCTCCACCACGGTCGGCACAAGCTGGAGGATGACCATGCGCACGATCACCTCGATGCCGAGCCGGCCGCGCTCCAGCACCCGCGTCAGCCCGCCGGTCTTGCGCTCCAGATGGAAACGCAGCGACAGTTCGTGCATGTGAACGAAGGTGAAATAGGCGAGCCGCCTGACCGCATGCATCGCCACCTTGGCGAAGATGCCATCGCGCAACTGCGTCAGGCCGGCCATCAGCACCCGCATCAGACCATAGGCGGCAGTCATGATCAGCGGCGAGGCGATCAGCCAGACCGCCCAGTCGTCGGCGGCAACCGGCGCCGAGCCCTCGCCGGTCAGCGCGTCCGTCGCCCATTTGAAGGTGAACGGCACCACCAGCGTCGCCACCTTGGCGAACACCAGCAGCACCATGGCCCACACCACGCGCGCCTTGAGGTCGGCGCGGTCGCCCGGCCAGATATACGGCCACAGCCCGGCCAGCGTCCCGAGCAGGGAACTGCGGACCACCGTCGTGCCACGGGGCGGCGGCGGCGGCTCCAGCGCCGCCGGGTAACTGGTGTCGGCCATCAAGACATCCCGATCGTCGGCGGCAGCAGATCTGGTTCGCCTACCCGCGTCATCGCCCGGTCATATAGGGTGTTTTCGGTCGCGCTGCATCCCGGCGCCGGCAAATCTTTGTGCGCGGTCCGCGTTGCCCGGCTGCCTTGACGCTGCCACCCGGCGATGCAACATGACCGGTATGTCAACCTTGGACTCTTCGCTCATCGGCTCCGTCTGCGTCTATTGCGGCTCGGGGCCCGGCAACCATCCCGCATTCGTCAAGGCCGCCACCGATTTCGGCAAAGCCCTCGCCGAGGCCGGCGTGCGGCTGGTCTATGGCGGCGGATCGGTCGGCCTGATGGGCGCGGTCGCAAGCGCGACGCTCGATCACGGCGGCCAGGTGACCGGCATCATTCCCGGCTTCCTGGTGCAGCGCGAGCACGCCCTGACGCGGGCGCAGGAGATGATCGTCACCGAGGACATGCACGAGCGCAAGCGGCTGATGTTCGAGCGCTCGGATGCGTTCGTCGCCCTGCCGGGCGGCATCGGCACGCTGGAGGAGTTGGTCGAGCAACTCACCTGGGCGCAGCTCGGCCGCCACGCCAAGCCGATTATGATCGCCAACGTCGAAGGGTTTTGGGACCCGCTGCTGACGCTTCTCACGCACATGGGCGACACCGGCTTCATCCGCGCCGATCTCAAGATCAACCTGTTGTCCGCCGAGCGCGTCGGCGACATCCTGCCGATGCTGGAGCACGCCGCGCGCCGCGCCGCCGAGGTCGAGGCGCCGCGCGAGATGCCGGGAACGGTGGCAACGCGGCTTTAGGCCGAGCCGATACTCGGGACTCGAATTCGAGAGGTCGCGTACTTCGCAAGCTGCCAGTTTCTCGGGCTCGATGGTATGAAGATGCCAGTATAGAAAATTACTGCGTCTGCCATTGCAGCTGCCGCTTGATACGAAAGTCGATCCCAATCAAACTGTTTGCATAGCGCCGTCATCGTGAGGCTGGGAGGCTCCGATGGGATTTTTGCTCCGGGCGGCTGGGAGCCGCGTTCTGGTGTGCGGCTTATGTCTGGCGGCGGGCCTTCTGGTCGCCGGCGACATCTCTCCGGGACAGGCGCAGCCGATGGAGCGCATGGGCGACGGTCGGGGCCATTCTCCCGTCCCTCATCATGGCCGTTCCGGCGGCGGCGCAGGCGGAAGCATCCTCCGCGATGTCGGCACCGGCCTCGCAATCGGCATAGTCGGCGGCGCGATCGAGGGAATGTCGAAACCGCCGGCGCCCGCCACAAGCAGCCAACCGGCCACCAAGCCTAGAGCCAAACCCAAGGCCAAGCCTCAACCCAAATCCGGCAAGTCGGACAAACCGAAACCCTCGACGCGAAAGAAGCAGGCCGCGCCGCCGGCACCGCCCGCCGATGGGCCGAAGGAAAAGCCGCCGGCCCGGCCGGCGGAAGCGGCTCCGCCACCGGGATCCGAGGCGCCACCGCCCGTTACCCCCGAGAATACGGCCCAATCCCAGGACGAACCGTGCGAGGAATGCTTCGATCTGTGGAATCGCATCCGCCGCTATCAGGACTTGATCACACGGGAGCAGCGTGAGCTTGAAGACCTGGAACGCACGAAAGCGCGGCGCGAGGCCGAGAGCAAGGATCTCCGGGCACGCGCGGCCCAAGCTTCGGGCCGGATCGAAGGCGACTACGACAACCGGATGGCCGACCTCGCCGATCAGTTCGTCAACGAACGCGGCGAACTGATCGAGTCCTGGAAAGCACGGATCGCAAGCGAGCGGGCTTTCCTCGAAGATCTGCTGGTGCAATTCAGACAATGCGTCGAGCGTTTTTGCGCGAAACTCGCCGACGCTCCCGAGCCTCCACCCGAGCCGATCCCTGAACCCGCTCCGGTAGAGCCGGTCGCGGCGACGCCTGCTCCATCGGCCTCGGCTCCGTTCTGTCCGGCCAACGCCAACGCGGCGCCGGTCGCGCAAAAGCTCGTTCACGATTACGGCGCAAACAGAGCGGGCCCGCCTACGCCCACGGACCGCATCTTTCGCCTCGGTACCATCCCGGAGGAAGTTGCGTGGTTTGCATTATTTTCATTTTACAATGGGGGACAGGGACGCACCAGCGTGGCCGACCTCGTAAAGGATCCCCTGAAGCCACAGCCGGCCGACGCGATGCCGTCAGGCGTTCCGACCGACGCCGTCATCATCGAAGGCGAGGTGCTGGACACCATCCAGCAGCAGAGCGAGGTGATCAACCAGAATAATTGGGCAAAATTTCATCTCCAGCAGAATGCCGACGACATGTTCGGCCGGCTGCGCTGCGGCCAGTCCGGCCTGTTCACCAATCGCGGCGGCCAGATCGTCAAAGGCGATCCTGCCGCAACCCGCGTGCACCTCGGTTTCGGCTCGTTCAGCGTTTACTGGGATGCGGTGTGCGAGATCGGGCCGAAGCGCTGCTGCATCCCCGACAGCGATTGCGAAAGCGGCTGGCGCAACGAGACGCTCTATCATTGCAAGGTGAAGTGGACGATGTACGACACCTACAATTTCAGCCACAAGTCCGGCACCGGCGGCACCGGCTTGCTCAAGCGGATCAACCCGCTCGGATGGGGAGGCACACCGTTCCAGAGCTTCGGTTATTGGGACGACGTGGCCGGCGGGGTTTTGCGGCAATGCGTCGGGCAATAACGGAATGCGGCTCCGAAGACGCTATCGAACGGTTGGATTTCAGCAGCGCGCTGTTTTTCCTCCGAACTCCGCCGCATAAAGCTCCGGCTTGAAGCCAACCAGGAGGTGCCCGTCGCGGTCGAGCACCGGACGCTTGATCATCGATGGCTGCGCCAGCATCAGGGAGAGCGCCTTTGTCGCGGTGAGGTTTTGCTTGTCGGCCTCGTCGAGCTTGCGGAACGTGGTGCCGGCGCGATTGAGCAGCGTCTCCCAGCCGAGGTCGTCGCACCATGCCCTGAGGCGCGCGCGATCGATCCCGGCCGTCTTGTAGTCGTGGAAGACGTAAGTCACGCCATGCGCATCGAGCCACGCCCGCGCCTTCTTCATCGTATCGCAGGTCTTGATGCCATAGAGCGTAACGGCTGCGCTCCGGTCCTTGGTCATGGGGGGCCTGATTGTCGTTCCGTAGTCATCCTGCGACATACACGTGCTGCGCAATCTTCTAGACCCCATCAACACTCAGTATTTTGGAATCTCCACGAAGAACTCGCGCCCAACGAATCAATTTGCACCTTGATCAAGACCGCAGCCGATAACGCTGACAGTGAAAGAACATCCATCTCACGGAGTTGCTCGAATCGCGTCTGGCGCTTCAAAAAATAGGGAGCGCGCGAGAGAGAGAGAATTCCTCTCAGTACAGGCCAAACCTTAAGTTTAACATAACCAGAAGTTGCACGCCTACAGATTGTATTCTAACGTCCTTGATCTCGGGATTGGGGACGGATTGTTATGTTGAACGCCTTCTTTCTGGCCATTTGCGCAGCTTTGCAGATTGCGACATGCGAGAGTCCTTGGAACCCGACTGATCGCCCTATCTACGGCCCTGTTAGCATCGCTATCGAATCTTCAAACACCGTTCTGCTGGCTAACTACAGCCAATTAGTTCGCGTTCAGCTAACCAACGGGCATGTTGCAGAAATTACCAAACCTAGCAGCTATGCAGGTATTTGGATGCCTACCGGTATTTTCGTCAGCAAATCAGGGAATATCTATGTTGCAAATTACAAGGGTCGCAACCTCCTTATATTGAACAAGGACGGTGAGCTAAAAAACGAGATTAAGAATTCAAGCATCATCGGTCCCGAGAATGTCGCAGTGAACGACGTCGAATCTCTTATTGCGATCGCCGACTACGACGCATCTAAAATCCTTCTGATCAAAAGTGCGGGCGACGTCGTTTGGGAAGCAGAGCTGCCAGCCGCGCATGGCGTTGCCTTTCTTCCTGACGGCAACATAGTCGCGTCCTCTTTACGCGACGGAACTGTATGGGTCTTCGATAGCAGAAGTGGGTTTCCAGTATTTACTTTTGGCGGAAACGGGCGAGCAAATGGAGAGTTCCTATATCCCACCAGTATCGACGTTTCGCCGTCTGGTCGTGTCGCAATTGTTGATGCGGACTTGGGGCAACTGAAGATCATCGACGGGCCGATAGAAGAGAATCCCAAGATAACCGCCATAGGCACCCCCGGCGGCTACGAACACCAGCTAAATACTCCGTACGGCTTCTCATGGGTCGATGACGACACCATCCTAGTTGCGGACACTAGAAAGAACCGCCTCGCTCTTTTCACGTCCGATGGTACCTTTTTGCGCGGTTTAGAACTGGCTCAGCCACAGTTTTCCATAACCACATCGAGAGAGTCGCCAGACAATATCAGACACATTCCTTCATACAATTTCGTGACGGACATGAACGGTGAAGGACGCCTGGATTTTAGTTCGCTTCAAGGGTCGTGGCTCCCAGCATATAAACGTCTATGGCCGGCAAGTGGGCCATATCAAGCACCGACGATCCTCACGAAAACCCATCAATTAACGGTACTCCAAGACTCTATGATGCGATACACATACCTTCGAAACCTCACCCTCGATGGCCGCTCTTACACAGTAGTAGGTAGCCCGCAGTCAACAAAAATACTCATACAATCTATAAACGGACCAGTTGTTACACATATTGGGCCCAACCTTTGGCCATCCGAGCATGGGCTCTTTAATCACCAAGGATTCGTTTCGTGGCGAGACATCATTCAGAGGACTAAAGGCTTCATAGATCTGCGGAACAGGCTTCTATTGCGCGGAGAAAGCTTGGTCAACGTTCTCCGCGAATCGATTGGATATGAGGATTCCAACGAAAGATTTATCTCGCGCTTGTCAGGGAGCTTAGACACCAAGCGAGGCAAGATTATCTTTTCTGCACTGAATGATAACGACTGTAGTAAGGTTAAACTTAAGATTAACTCAGCCTCGTCAAGTATCCTCGAACCGCCTATCTACCTCGACGAACTAGTAATCATCGACTTTGTGCAGAAGTCTATCGGACAATGGCGTAGATGCGATTTACCAGTTGCAGAACCGTGACGTAAGATGAGTGCCGACGCCGGTGGCGCTGGATAGCGTGCTAGCACATGACGAATACCGTATCGAGATTTGGAGGATCCCTCGCGAATACAAGCATTTCTCAACATTCGACGACGTTGACCGCGAGGCCGCCGAGCGAGGTTTCCTTGTATCGCGTGTTCATATCCCGCCCGGTATCGCGCATGGTGCGGATGCAGTTGTCGAGCGAGACGATGTGCGAGCCGTCGCCACGCAGCGCCAGCATCGCAGAGTTCACGGCCTTCACCGCGCCAAAACCGTTGCGTTCGATGCACGGCACCTGAACGAGGCCGCGGATCGGATCGCAGGTCATGCCGAGGTGGTGTTCGAGCGCGATTTCGGCTGCGTTCTCGACTTGCGCGTTGCTGCCGCCGAGCGCCGCTGCGAGGCCAGCCGCCGCCATCGCGGCCGCCGACCCGATCTCGCCCTGACAGCCGACCTCGGCGCCCGATATCGAGGCGCCGCGCTTGATCAGGCCGCCGATCGCCGCCGCCACCAGCAGGAAGTTGCGGATGCCGCTCTCCGTTCCAGCGAGATGGTCGCGGTAGTAGCGGATGACGGCCGGCACGACGCCGGCGGCACCATTGGTCGGCGCCGTCACCACCCGGCCGCCCGCGGCGTTCTCCTCGTTCACCGCCATGGCGAAAACGTTGAGCCAGTCGAGCGCCAGCGTCGGCGACCCGGCCTCGTTGCGCAGCGCCTGCTGCGCCAGTTGCCGATAAAGACCGGGGGCACGCCGGCGGACATTGAGCCCTCCGGGCAATGTACCGTCGCTCGCAAGCCCGCGCTCGATGCAGGCGTTCATCGCATGCCAAAGACCATCGAGCCGGTCATCGAGCGCAATGCCCGCAACCGCATGCTCGTTGGCGCGCTGCATATCGGCGATGGACAGCCCGGAGGTGTCGCCGAGGCGCAGCATCGCCGCCGCACTGTCGAACGGAAACGGCACCGGCGGATGCGGATAAGGATCGGCCGGCGCCGCCCCCTCGCCGCCAAGCTCGTCCGCGGCCTGCACGAAGCCGCCGCCGACCGAGTAATAGGTCCGCGTCACCGACACGTCGCTGGCGGCGTCATGCGCGCGGAAGATCATGCCGTTGACGTGGCCCGGCAGCGGCGGCCCGGTGTCGAATACAATGTCCGTTGCCGGGTCGAACAGGATGCCAGCGGCCAGCCCCGACAGGCATCTCTCCCGCGCGAGGCGCTCAAGCGCCGGATCGATCTCGTTCGGGTCGATCTCGTCCGGCGCGTGCCCGAGAAGCCCGAGCGCGATCGCACGGTCCGTGCCATGGCCCTTCCCGGTGAAGGCGAGCGATCCATGCAGCGACACCGTGATGCGCGAGAGTTTCGCGCGCTGTTCGGCGATATCCGTCGCGACAAAACGCCGGGCCGCGGTCATCGGCCCCATGGTGTGAGAACTCGAGGGACCGATCCCGATCTTGAAAACGTGGAACACGCTCAGGAACACCGCGACCGCCTATAGCTTACACTATATATGGCTCAACGGCAGGGCCGTCGTGTGCTTGATCTCTTCGATGACGAACATCGATGTCACGTCGGCAAGGTCTGCGCCCTTGATCAGGGTTTTGTAGATGCGGTCGTAACCGGCGATGTCGGACACCAGCACCTTCAAAAGATAGTCGGTGCTGCCGGCGACACGATAGAAGTCAACCACCTCCGGTATCGCGCTGACCAGCTTGTGGAACGACTCGAACCACTTGAACCGATGCTCGTGGGTGCGGATCGCAATGAACACGGTCACGCCGAGATTGAGCTGGTCGGGATCGAGCAGCGTGACGCGCTTTTTGATGACGCCGCTCTCCTCGAGCTTCTGCACCCGGCGCCAGCATGGCGTCGAGGTCAGCCCGACCTTTTCAGCCAGTTCCGAGATCGGAATCGCCGCGTTGTCTTGCAGATGTGTCAGGATCGCGTGATCGAACCGATCCAGCTTGGCTCCGGCGGATTTCATGAGCATACAAATCCAATAAATGTATCTATTGTAGAATCTATACGCTTATTTGTGCCATATTGAGCACGATATCGCAATAAAAATCCTGATTTACGGGTATAATCTGCTCCTATTCTCCTTGACAGGCGACGATTATGCTCCCGACCCACAGTCGCGCGACCCCGCGAGACCCCGAGACCCAGCTCGCCCACCTCGGGCGAGCCCCCGCAAAGCACGCCGGCATGGTCAACGTCCCGGTTTACCGGGGCTCGACGATCCTGGCCGACACGCTGGAGGAATGGGAGTCGCGCAAAACTCCCGACAATCCGATGGCGAGCTATGGGCGGTTCGGCACGCCGCTCTCGCGCGCGCTGGAGGAAGCCGTCTGCGCGCTCGAAGGCGGTCACGACACCATCCTGTTTCCGTCCGGGCTGTCGGCCTGCACGCATACGCTGCTCGGCTGCCTGCAAGCCGGCGACCACGCGCTGATCACCGACAACGTCTACGGGCCGACCAGGATATTCGCGGAGCAGGTGCTGAAGCGTCTCCAGATCGACATCGAGTATTTCGATCCGGCCGACCTCACCGGCCTTGCCAGCCGCATCCGGCGCAACACCCGGGTGGTCTATCTGGAGTCTCCGGGGTCGCTCACCTTCGAGATTCAGGACGTGCCGGCGATCGCCGAGCTGGCCCATTCGGTCGGCGCTTTCGTCATCATCGACAACACCTGGGCCTCGCCTTTGTACTTCAAGCCGTTCGCGCACGGCGCCGACATCTCGATCCATGCCGCGACCAAGTACATCGTCGGGCACTCCGACGCGCTGCTCGGCATCGTCACCGCCAACGAGCGGGCATGGCCTTGCCTCAGGAGCAGCGCCCATCACTTCGGCGAAATCGCGGGACCCGACGACATCTATCTGGCCCTGCGGGGCTTGCGCACCCTCGCCGTGCGGATGCGGCGCCATTGGGATACCGGCGTCCAGCTTGCGCAAGCCATGGCCTGCCATCCTGCCGTCGAGCGCATTCTGCATCCCGCCCTGCCCGGCCATCCGGGTCATGCGATCTGGAAGCGCGACTTCCACGGCGCCAGTGGCCTGTTCGGGGCGATGCTGAAGCCGATGACCAGGGCGCAGCTCTCGTGCCTGTTCCGCAACCTCAACCTGTTCGGCATCGGGCTGTCGTGGGGCGGTTATGAAAGCCTTGCGCTGCCGATCGATCCGCTGCCGGCGCGCTGCGCGTCGGACCTCGACTGTCCCGGCGTGCTGCTGAGGATTCATGCCGGCCTCGAAGGCGCGCAGGATCTGATCGCCGACATGACGCAGGCGCTGGACGCTGCCCTCAATGCGGACAGCGAGCCGGCCAGGCGGCGCCACGGCGCTTCCGCCTGATGCCGGCGTAATGCGCGCCTCCGCTTCGCCGCGATCGCGGAGCGCAGTGATTGAACGCGGCGGGATTTGCCGTATCTTCATCCGGTTCGCCGATGGACAAGCGATCTCGTCATGAAAATCGACAGCATCGACCTGAAGATCCTGACCCAGCTTCAAAAGTGCGGAAACCTGTCGCAACGCGAACTGTCGGATAAGGTCGGCCTGTCGCAGAACGCCTGCTGGCGGCGGCTCCAGCGCCTGACGGCCAGCGGCCTGATCAAGGGGTCTTCCACCGCGATCGATCTCGACGCGTTGGGCCTGAGCCTGACAGTGCTGGTCCTGATCCGCACCCGCCACCATTCGAAGGAATGGGCCGACCGGTTTCGCAAGCATGTGGAGCGTCTGCCCGAAGTCGTCGATTTTCACCGCATCGGCGGCAGTTGGGACTATGTGATCAAGATCGTGACCAAAGAGATGGCGGGCTACGACCTGTTCTACCAGCGCCTCATCGCCAACTTCGATCTGGAGCGGGTGATCGGCATGTTCTCCATGGAGGCCATCGTGGAGAACCGGCCCCCCGACCTGACACGGCTGATGGCCACGCCGAAGTAGAACACTCCGGCCCCGATCACGCGCCGAGCACGGCCAGCATCTCGTGCATGGTGGCGAACTTGCACCTAGGCTTGTCGCCCGATGCCGCGGCGATTTCGGCGGCTTCGATCTTTTTCCAGTCGACGTAATCGGTGGTCCTGACGTTGCGGCTTGCCAGCAACGGCTTCAACCCGGCCAGTCCGGGTTTATCGCCGACCACCAGCTCCGAGCGTATCAGCGCTGCGACGTCCTCCGCATCGGTCCGGTTGGTGCCGATCTTGCCGGAGGGACCCCGCCGCAGCCAGCCAACGACATAGAGGCCGGGGGCAATGCGCCCGTCGGTATTGGTCAGCCGGTCGCCCGTCGCCGAGACCGCGAGCCCGCCGAGCGGCCGCGCCCGATAGCCGATGGCGGAGATCACCGCCCCGCACGCGATCTCGAACGTCTCGCCGGTGCCCGCCACCTGGCCGTTCTCGACCCGGGTGCGTTCGAAACAGATCGCTTCGACCCGCTCGTTGCCGAGCACCTCGAGTGGCCTGGCGTTGAACTGGAAACGAATCCGGCGCGCCTTTGCCGACGGGTCGGTCTGCGCAAAACTCTTGAAGCACTCGAGGTTCTTGCCTTTCACACGGCGGTCGCGTGGCGACAGCTCGCTGCCGACGGCATCGGGAATCTGGTGGGACTCGGCCACCGCGACCGCCTCCTCCAGTTCTCCCAATTCCCGCAACTCGACCGTGGTGAATTTTGCCTCCAGCGGCCCGCGCCGGCCAACGATATGCACATCCGAAATCCGCGCCTGTGCCAGCCGCTCGGAGGCATGGGCGGCGATGTCGCTGGTGGCAAGTTCGGCGGCCGACTTCGACAGGATGCGCGCGATGTCGATGGCGACGTTGCCGTTGCCGATGACGACGACGCTGTCGCGGTCGAGCAGCGGATCGAGGCCGGCGTGATCGGGATGGGCGTTGTACCAGCCGACAAACTCGGCGGCGCCGTACACACCGGGAAGATCGCCGCCGGGGACATCGAGCGGCGCATCGTCGGGCGCGCCGCTTGCAAGCACCACCGCGTCATAGAACTGCGCCAGCTCGGCGATGGTAACGTCGCGATCGACCTCGACATTGCCGACGATGCGCACGTTCGGCCGTTGCGCGATCTGCTCGAAGGCGTCCTGGATCGTCTTGGTGGTCTGATGATCGGGCGCGACGCCGGCGCGGATCAGTCCGAACGGGGTCGGCAGCCGCTCGATGATATCGATCTCGGCGCCGGGACACTCGGTATCGAGCGCCTCGGCGGCGTAGAAGCCGGCCGGGCCGGCACCGACAATGGCAAACTTCGGTCCTGGTCCTTGACCCGTCGTCATCGCTCGTCCACCTGCCGTCCGCGGTTATCTCGCGCCGCCCTATCCACGCCTTCGCTTACCGGAGAAGCGCGCGCCACCCTGCCCTGCCCCGGGCTCCGGGACAGGTTCGTTGTTTGAAAAATCGTCCTGTCGATCTGACCGCGATCAGATCGGGATCGGGCAGCGCTTGCAATCGACCTTGAGCGTCTTGACGTGCGCGACGAACTCAGCGGCGCGCTTCACGGTGACGTCGAACACCGCGCGCCCGATCTCCGCCGTCGCCGGCTTCGGATTGGAATAGGCGCCGTTGCCGCCGGTGCGCTGATAAAATTCCTCGGCCGTCGGCTGGCTGAACGCGATGTTCTGATCGAGCGGTGGGTCCATCGGGAATCCGCTGGCGAATTCGGGCACCGGACGGTCCGGCAATTCCGCGATCTTGTCGGTGCGGACCAGCTCGGGATGCTTGTGCAGCATGAACGAGGTCTCGACGATGCCGGCGTGGTGCGAGCCGTCACGGGCATTGCCGGCCGCCTCGCACACTTCCTTGCGAGCGATCAGGTGCGTGTCGATGATCGCCACATAGGCGCCGGTGGTGAAGCGCAGCTTGGCCATCGCGATCTGAAGCGGCGGCAGGTTGGCGACACGGTTGCCGTTGACGAAAAGGATTTTGCGAAAGCCGTGCGAGATCAGGCTTTCGCCGATGTCCACCGCCACCTGCGTCAGCGTCTCGGGCCGGAAGGTGATGCCGCCGGGATAGCCCAGATGATGGGGCGACCAGCCGATATGCATCGGCGGCGCCACCAGCACGCCGTGCTGGCGCGCCACCTCGGCGGAGACGTCGCTTGCCCAGGCGGTGTCGACCAGAAGCGGCGTGTGCGGGCCGTGCTGCTCCGTGGCGCCGATCGGGATCATCACCACGTCCTGCGATTTCAGATAGTCGGCGATATCGGGCCATGTCAGTTCGTGCAGCCAAACACTTTTCGTCATCGTTCGCTCCCGGTTCGATCAGCTTGACGTCAGCGCGTCGCCGGCGCAGGGCTGAAATGCTGTTCCAGCTTGCCCTCGACCTCGACCCAGTCGTCGGCATCGTCCGGCACAAAGCCCTGCTTGCGAATGTTAGGCCACAGCGCTGAGTATTTGCGGTTGAACTCAACCCACTTCGCCGCGTCCGGCGCGGTATCGGGCATGATCGCCTCGGCCGGGCACTCCGGCTCGCACGCGCCGCAATCGATGCACTCCTCCGGATTGATCACGAGCATGTTCTCGCCTTCGTAGAAGCATGTCGCGGGGCACGATTGCAGGCAATCCTGAAATTTGCACTTGATGCAGGCTTCAGTCACGACGTAGGTCATTTGGGTGCTCCTTTCGCCTGGTCGCTGGCGGCCTCAGCGCCCTTTCTTGAACAACGCCGACAGGTGCTCCTTCGACGGCAGGATGTCGGTGACGAGATCGCGCACCACCGTCTTGCCCTCGAGCGGCTCGACCTTCGCCCCCTGCGGCGTCAGCCGCGCGGTGCAGGCATAGGTCACCTCGCCATCGACCATCACCGAACACTCCTTGCAGGCGTTGGCGTTGATGCAGCTATAGCGCATAGCCAGCGACGGGTCGGTGTTGGCCCTGATCCATATCAACGCATCGAGCACCGACATGCCTTCGGTGAAAGGCACGTCGAAGTTCTGAAACGTGATGCCGGACTCCTCGGTCCCCCTCGCGACCGAAAGCGAAACAAGCTGGGTCATTGCCGTATTAACCTGCCTTTTTAACCTGCCTTGGATTGAAGCGGTGCTGTCGTGGTCCTGACGACCGGCATCCAGCGCGATGCGATCGTCTCCCCGTCGAGGCCGAGAACCTGATTTTTTTCGAAATCGGCCTCGGTCTGGGGATGATCCAGCCGCTGGTGCGCACCGCGGCTTTCCTTACGGTTGAGCGCCGCCACGGCAATCATTTCCGCAACATGCAGCGCGTTGCGCAGGTCGAACCAGTCCTCGACCGTCAAGTTGAACGTCTTGCCCGGCGCCAGCGCCACGTTGGCAAGCCCGCTCGTGCGCATCTCGCGGATTGCGGCCAGCGCCTCGCGCAGCGAGTCGTCGGTGCGCATCAGACCGACCTTCTTCCACATCAGCTCCTGAAGCTCGCTCCACATCCGCGTGGTGCCGGCGGTGGCCTGCGGATCGGCCTCGGCGGCGCGGCGGTCGGTGTCATCGAGCAGCGCGACGATGGACGCGGTGGCCGCATCGCTCCAGGCGTGCTCGCAGGTCTGTGCCTCGGCCGCCGCAAAGCGCCCGGCCCGCTCGCCGAACACGAGTGCCTCCGGCAGCGCATTGCCGGACAGACGGTTTGCGCCGTTGGCGCCGCCGACGGCCTCGCCGCCGGCATAGAGGCCGTGCACGCTGCTCTGCATCTCGGCATTCACGCGAATGCCGCCCATGTGGTAGTGCGCGATCGGCGCCACTTCCACGCATTGCTTGGTCAGATCGATGCCGTTGCGGGCCAACAGATCGATGGTCGGCCCGAACGCCTCGCGCAGCTTGTCCTCGGGAACGTGCATGAAGCTGAGGTAAGCGCCGCCAGCCGGCGAGCCGCGTCCGGCCTCGTTCTCCTTGACGATGGCGTAAGCGGTGACGTCGCGCGGCGCCCTGTAGACGCCGCCATCCTGCAGGCCGTAATTCTCGAGAAACTCCTCCATGCGGCCGTTGAGCAGGCGTCCGCCGAGCTTGTAGCGGAACGGGTCCCACATGATCGGGTCCATCCCGACCAGGCGCGGCGCCAGATGGCCGATCGGGAAGAACTGGGGAAACTCCATGTCGATCAACTCGGCCCCGGCGCGCAGCGCGATGGCGTAGGAGTCGCCGTTCATGTTGACAGACGCGCTGTTGCGCTGGAACAGCCGGGTCAATCCGCCGGCCGCAAGCACCGTCGTCTTGGCCGCGATGGCAAGACGCCGGCCATCGTCGAGATTGACGCCGATCGCGCCCACCACGCGACCCTCGTGCACCACGAGATCACGGATCGCCAGATTGCTGACACGCTTGATGCCCTTGACGCGGGACACTTGCGTTCGCAGCGTCTGCGCCATCGCCGTCCCGGTCGCGAGAAAATCGACATAGACGCAGCGCGGCACGCTGTGTCCGGGCGCCTGCACACCGTTGATCCGCCCCTCGGCGTCGCGCGCCCAGCCGACATTCCACGAGTCGAGTTCGCGGATACGGTCCGGCGCCTCGCGGCAGAGGATCGCCGCCAGCTCCTCGTTGCAGAGGCCACGGCCGGCTTTCACCGTATCGGCAAAATGCTTCTGCCAATCGTCCTCGGTCTGATCGCCGAGAGCGGCGGCGACGGTCATCTGCGCCATGATCGTCGCACCGCCGCGACCGACCAGGCTTTTGTCCACCAGCAGCACCGAAACGCCGGCCTTGGCGGCGGCCATTGCGGCGGAGATGCCCGCAGCCCCCGCCCCGATCACAAGAACATCAGTCTCAATATCCGGCATGTGTTGCCTCCCAACTGGAAACATCCTAAATATGACCTACTGACATGTCAAAAGATTTGTTATGCAATGTCATAACAACTCTTGGGTAACTTCTTGGGTAATTCTTGGGGACCTTTCACGAGCCGGCCGGCTCAGCCCCGATACCGATTGCAGTGGCCGGCTGCGGAGGCTACGTCGCTGAAACCGCTGGAGACGGATCAAGTGCGATGATTAAGAAGCCGCCAGGCAAAGGTCTTAGCGCAATGGCCTTCGACCGGATCAAGCACGACATCGTGTGGTGTCGGCTGTCGCCGGGCGAAGAGGTCAGCGAAGCGCGGCTAACCGAACTCTATGGCTTCGGCAAGGCCCCGATCCGGCAGGCGTTGTCCCGCCTCACGCAGGAAGGCTACGTCATTCCGATCCCGCGGTCGGGCCACCTGATCGCACCGGTCACGCTGCAATCGGTCCGCGACCTGTTCGAACTGCGCATGCTGCTCGAACCGGTGGCGATGGAAAAGGCCTGCGGCAACGTCGATGCGGAGCGTCTGCGCAAACTCGATGCCAAATGCGCGCTCGGCTTCGTGCCCGGCGACATGGACAGCGAGGCCCGCTTCATGGCGGCCAACCGCGCCTTTCACATGGAGATCGCGCACTGCTCCAACAACCAGCGTCTCGCCGCCGCCCTCGGCCAGATCATGGACGAGATGACGAGGCTGCTCCACCTCGCCTTCGTGCTGCGCGAGCGCCCGACCGACCTGCTGCACGAGCATGACGGCCTGATCCACGCGCTCGTGAACAACGACAAACCGCGCGCCCGCGACATCACAGTGACCCATATCAACACCGTCCGCGCGCTCGTCCTGGACGGGATGATCAAGCACACCAACCTGAACAGCACCAGCATCGCGCGCGCCTGACGGCGGCGCCGAACGCCGCGCTTTAGATACCGAGATAGGCTTTCCGGATCTCCGGGTTGTCGCGCACCTCCGCCGCCGTGCCCGACAAAATCATCCGGCCGGTCTGAAGCACATAGGCACGGTCGGCGATCTCAAGGCTCTCGACGAGGCGCTGTTCGACCAGAAGGACGGTGACGCCGTCCTCCCTGATCGTCCTGATCGCTTTAAAAATCTCATCGACCAGCTTTGGCATGATGCCCTGCGACGGCTCGTCGAGCATCAGCAGCCGCGGCCGGGTCATCAACGCGCGGCTGATGGCGAGCATCTGCTGCTCGCCGCCCGACAGCGTCACCGCCTTCTGCGGCAAGCGCTCCTTCAGGCGCGGAAAAAGCGTGAACACGCGCTCGAGCGGCGCGTCGCGATCGGGCCGCTTGCGGTGCAGATAGCTGCCGAGCCGCAGATTGTCGGCCACCGTCAGTTCGGGAAACAGCCGCTTGTTCTCCGGCACATAGGCCAAGCCGAGGCCGGTGATGGCATAGCCCGGCATCGTCTCGATGCGCTGGCCGTCGAACGTGACGGTGCCCTTGGAGGCCTGTTCGAGGCCGGCGATGGACTTGAGCAAGGTCGATTTGCCGGCGCCGTTGGCGCCCGCCACCACCACGATCTCGCCCTGCCCGACGACGATCGAGATGCCCGAAATCGCCACCAGTCCGCGATAGGCGGTTTCCAGATCGCGCACCTCGAGCAGCGGTGCGGCCCCGGACGCCGCCGCCGGCGCGCTGTCGTTCATGTCATGACGCTGCACGGTGTCGGTCCCCCAGATAGGCGGTAATCACGCTGTCGTTGCGAACCACGTCCTTCGGATGGCCCTCCGCCAGCACCTCGCCGTTGTGAAGCACCACCGCCCGGTCGACCAGCGGCATCACCACTTCCATGACATGCTCGACCATCACGATGGTGATGCCGGCCTCGCGCGCCTTGCGGACGATCTGAATGCCCTTTTGCGCCTCCGCCGGCGTCAGTCCGGTCATCACCTCGTCCAGCAGCAGCAGTTTCGGCTCGGTGGCGAGCGCCCGCGCCAGCTCCAGGCGGCGCTTTTCCGGCGGCGTCAGCTCGTTGGTCTGGACCTCGCCGGCGTCGGCGAGGCCGGCGAACTCCAGCACCTTCCACGCCGCCTCCCGCGCCGCCCTGGTGCCCGGATAGCGCACGAAGGAGCCGACCATCACGTTCTCGACGACCTTCATCGAATCGAAGCTGCGCGGCACCTGGAAGGTACGCGCGATGCCGAGGCCGCAGCGGCGCGTCGCCGGCAGGCCGGTGATCTCCCGCCCCTCGAACAGGATCCGGCCGGAGGTCGGCGGAAACGCGCCCGCGATCAGGTTGAACAGCGTCGACTTGCCCGCGCCGTTCGGGCCGATCAGCGCCAGAATCTCGCCGCGCCGCACCTCGATGGTGACGTTCTTGTTGGCGGCCAGACCGCCGAACCAGCGCGTCACATCGCAAACCTCGAGAATGGCCCCTGCGCTCATTGCGGCTTCCTCCGGCTGGAGCCGGAAAACAGGCTCATCAGCCCCTCCGGCTTCGCCAGCGCCACGAACATGATCAGGCCGCCGTAGATGATCAGATCGATGCCGCTGCCCGAACCGCCGAGATAGCTGCGGGTGATCTCGGTGATCGGGATCAGCACCAGCGCGCCGAGCGCCGGTCCCCACAGCGTGCCGATGCCGCCGAGCACCGCCGGCAACGCGAACAGCAGCGAGAAGCGGAACGACATCACGCTTTCCGGGTCGATGTAGGACACGTAGGCAGCGTAGAACGAGCCGGCCACCGCCGTGAAGAAGGCGGACACGGCCGCCGCCGCCATCTTGGACTGGAAAATCTCCACCCCGAGGCTCTGCGCCGCTTCGGGATCGTCCTTGATCGCGCGCCACCAGAAGCCCCAGCGCGACCCTTCGATGAGATAGCACACCACCCAGGTGATCACGAACAAGACAAGGGCGAGGTAGATGAAAGGCACCTTGCTGCGGGTGAATTGCAGCGTCGCCCAGCTATCGGGGCCAAGCGGCCACTGGATGCCCATTGCCGCGCCGAGAAACTCGGCATTGTGGACGATGAGCAGTCCGATCTCGGCGATGACGATGGTCGCGATGGCGAAGTAGTGACCCTTGAGGCTGAAACAGAAATAGCCGAGCACCAGCGCCAGCGCCGCGGACAAAACGCCTCCCACAACGAGGCCGATCCACGGCGTGATCCCGAACGCCGTAAACAGATAGGTTGCGGCATAGGCCCCGACGCCGAAATAAAGCGCGTGTCCCAGCGAGATCTGCCCGCAGTATCCGCCAAGAATATTCCAGCTCTGCGCCAGCGCTCCATACATCAGCGTCAGGATCAGAACGTTCTGCAGATAAACGTCGGTGACGACGAACGGGGAAACGGCGCCGATCGCGGCGACCCCCGCCAGCGCCACGAGATGGCGCTGCCGTTTGCTGGCGGACGACCGGCGGCGCATGGCCTTTGTCTCGACGGTTGCGTCGCTCATCACAGCCTCCCGAACAGGCCTTTCGGGCGAATAAAGACGACGGCAAGATAGAGAGCATACACCGAGATCAGCTTCATCGATGCCGGAACAAGCGTCGTCGTCACCGCCTCGACCACCCCCACGATCATGCCGGCGGCAAGCGCGCCGAAAATGCTGCCGAACCCGCCGAGCGCCACCACCACGAAGGAGATCAGCGCAAACGGCACACCGACGTGCGGATAGATGTAGTAGAACGTCGACAGCACCGCGCCGGCCAGCCCGACCAGCGCAGCGCCAAGCCCCCAGCCCAGCGCGAACACCCTGTTGCGGTTGATGCCGACCAGCGCGACCGCTCCCTGATCCTCGCGCGTCGCCTCGAGGGACTTTCCGAAGTCGGTGCGGCTCATCAGAAAATACAGCACGACGAACGCGGCGATCGACACAGCCCCGCCGACCAGTTGCGGGATCGGCAGGAACACGCCGCCGAAATCGACGGTTTTGCCGCCGAGCCAGCTATCCGGAATGCTGCGGTAGTCGGGGGAGAAGAAATACTGGGCCACGCCCTGCATGAAGATGGCCAGACCGAACGTGGAGAAAATCTGCGCCATCATGATGTTGGATCGTGCGCGCATCGCGAAGCGCACGACGCCCATGTAAACCACGGCGCCGAATACGAACATCAGCGCCGTCACGATCGGCGCCAGCAGCACCGGATCGAGCGCGGTGACCAGCCAGAGGCCGAACATGCCGTACATGGCGATCATGAGGAATTCGCCGTGCGCGAAGTTGACGACGTTCATCAGGCCGAAAATGAGCGACAGGCCAACTGCGATGAGTGCGTAGAGCAGCCCCATCAGGAGGCCACTCGCCAGCACTTGCATGAGGGATGCCATCTCCATCACACAGTAACCCCTGGGTCGGATTGTTCAGGTTGTGAGATAAATCCGCATGCCACGGCATACAAAACCTCGTCCTCCGGCGTTTCCGGAGGACGAGCAGTGCGTGGCATGAGAACGGTCCTAGCCGTTCATCGGCCAGATCGCCTTTCCGGTCGCCACGCTTTCGGGGAAGACCGTCACCCATTTCTTGTCGACGTACTGGATCAGCACCGGATCGCCGTACTGATTCTGCCCGTCGCTGTCGAAGGCACACTTCGTCCACGGCATGATGGTCTGATCGCCGGGGATGTTGGTCGCGGCCAGCGCCTCGCGAATGGCCGGCCCCTTGGTCGATTTGGCCCGGTCGATGGCATCGGCAAGCACGACCATCGCCATGAACTGGCGCGAGGTATTGTCGTTGAGATCGCGGTTCGCGCGCGCCTTGAACATGTTGTTGACCGTGGCGATCGACGGACGCTTGGCTGCCAGATCGAGCGCGAACGCCGCGCGCGACAACAGGCCGTTGAGCTTGTCGCCGACCGCGTCATAGACCGCCTGATCGGCAAAGCCGGCCGCCTGCGCGAGGATGTTCTTCGGCTTGTAGCCCAGCTCCGCCATGGTCCGCACCAGCAGGATCGCGTCGGTGGAATAGCTGGTCGGCAGAAGAACGTCGGCGTTGGCGCTCTTGAGCTGCTGGACTTCGGCGGTAAGCGACGGCGAGTTGGCGCGATACTTCACCTGGGCAACGACCTGATAGCCGCGCTCCTGGGCGAGCTTGATCTGCACTTTCGAGGAGTCGGTGCCGAAAATCGTATCCTCGTGAAAGACCGCGACCGTCTTGACGTCCTTGCCGGCCTTGCGCTGCGCATCGAGGAAATCGAACATCGCAATCGAAAACATCTCGTCATGCGGCGTTGTCCGGAACTGGTATTTCAGCCCGCGCTTGGTCAGGTTGGGCGAGGTGGAATCCGGAATGACGAACGGCGTCTCGTAACGTTCGCAGGAAATGCTGGCGGTGGACGACACCGACGAGTGATAGGCGCCGACGATGGCGCAGACCTTGTCCTGCGTGATCAGGCGCTCGGCCTCGGCGCGGCCCTTCTGCGGATCGCCCTGGTGGTCGGCAAAGACGAGGCGGATTTTGGCGTTGTTCAGCCCGGCGAGCCCGGCATTCTTGGCGGTGGGCAGGTTGATGTCGTGGGCGCCATTGGCGATCTCGACCGCGGTTTCGACCGCGGCGCGGCCATCGATACCGATCTGGGCGCTTGGACCGGACATCGGGAAGAGAACACCGACGACGACTTCGTTGTTGGCCTGCGCCATCACGGCCGGCGCCTTCAGGCCGGCCGAGGCGACGGCGGCGCCGATCAAAACTTGTCTGCGATTGATCATTCACTTCCCCCGTGAGTTTTTCTGTGTTGTTCCCCTACCGGTGAGGTCGTCTGCCAGACGCCTTAGGCCAGATCGGGGCGTCGCTCGACTTTGGACGTAAGCATTATGTACCATCTTGGACGATTTCAAACTTCGCAAAATCTATCGATTCACCGGAAATTTTCGATCAAACAAGCGATTTTTACGCGATAACGCGCAAGGGTTACAACCGAAGACGTTGTTCCACCCCAACGGCAGCAGCCCGCGGGCGAGGATGGGATGGGCAGGCGCGGCAGGGTCGCAAGGTCAGGTTGGTGTCAGACTAGCGCGGTTGGAAAAAAAGCGGCGGACGTCGATGGGCGCAAAGATCATATTGATTTCGAGGACAAATCGCACGTTTCAAGTTCAACAACGTATCAGCGGCTATCGACAACGATCGGTCGATTCTTCGCCTCTTCGATCCAAGCAGAGCATTGCGCGCCAGGGCGGGAGATATCGTTATGGCTTATAGTTCGATGCGTTCGCTATTACGGCCTCCGGGCCCATTCCCGCGAGATCGACGTTGTGTTTGATGGAGAATAGAGACGAAAGTAAACGCATTTCTCTGCTACGCATACTCGAGAAGAATCCTCACGAGAGCCTCGGGGGCCAGGACGAGTGCGACATCGACACGACGTTCCCGAAGAGCGATTCTGATGTCTCGGTCTGGCAGCTCCGCCATTGTGAGAGTCACGCCAGGATGCGTTGGCGCCAACTCGCGAGCCATTCGGCCGAGGGCTTCGTGAGTGGTGGGATGGTTACAGGTCGAGCTCGTCTTCCAGGCGCACAATGCGTAGGCTCAAGGTCGAAGAATTGCGCCCCAGCGTGGCCGCGCCCCGCGAAGGCACCTGCGTCAGCCAGATCGCAATGAGGCCGAGGCGCGTGCGCCTCGGATGCTACGGCGTCGATCAGGTCGTCGTGCGGGGCGAATGGAAAGCTTCAATGAGGCCGAGGCGTGTGCGCCTCGGATGGAACGTCTGCACAATGCGGAGGCCGACGAAGTTGTGCTGCTTCAATGAGGCCGAGGCGCGTGCGCCTCGGATGCGGTGCCGCCGGACATTTAGAGGCTGGCGCTGCGGCGCCGCTTCAATGAGGCCGAGGCGCGTGCGCCTCGGATGCCGATCTGGAATGGAAATGCGGGGCGCAAAATTCCGCGGCTTCAATGAGGCCGAGGCGCGTGCGCCTCGGATGCCACTCTACGAGATAGAGCAGCCGCCGGGCGGGCTTTGGCTTTAATGAGGCCGAGGCGCGTGCGCCTCGGATGCAACGCTCGCCCTGCGTCCACATGAGATAGGCAAGCCGCGGGCAATAGACGAACTCGTTCACCATCCGCGCCGGAATGAGAGGTGTGTCGCCGCTGACCGGCGGCGCGGGAAGATGGAATTCGAGCTGGTTGTCGGTCGGCATGAATATGTTCGGTCCGTTAGGTTGGCCGTGCGCGCGCGAAGTTCATGAACTTTCCGACCGAAACTCGCTGTGCGACGACAACATGGTCGATTCCCAGATGTTTGAGACCTTCGGGTTTGCGCAAGTTCGGATGGCAAAGCAAAGCACGGACGGCAGTCAGCGTCGTCGGATCACGCCAGATTGGAAACGCGAAGGAAAAACCATCTACTCCGGACATGCCGCCCATGATGGAGGGGCGGACGCGTCCCGCCCGCATTTCCGGAACGAGAGTGAGTGCGGCCAAGCCGACGGCCGCAAGTCGGCTGGCAGACCGGCACGCTTCGCAAGCTCTCGGGCTTTGCCCTCAACGTCGCGGCTGTGTTGATCCAACGAAAGCGGAAAACTAAAAACCGAGCCGACTATGTCGTCTTCGGTCGAATTGGGACCGCCGTCTTCGCCATGATCCGCGACCTGCCGTGCTTCAGGAAATCTGACCCCGAACGGCGCCAACAAAACCACTCCGCGCGGTTCCCTCTTCTCGTTTTCTCCGTAGAGATCGAAGTCGATAACGACGCGCGGCTTACCACGCCAACCCTTGGCTTCGCCAAGCCATGCGAGTCCGTTCCTGACCTCGGCCGGCAAGTCGAGATTGAGCAAAGTCTGTCTGACCGTCTCCGGATTTTCCGCTCGTAAGCTGGCCAGCGTTCCCGCTAGCGCGTCGTCGCTCACATGTTGCCCGGTCAATCCCGGTGCGACGCGCACGGCAAACTTCTTTCGTGCGAAAGGCTCCGCTGCTTTGTGGGCGACATCCTGCGCGACTTTTTTACATTCGGGATCCCAGCCGAAGGCGTCTACGCCTCCATAGCTTGCCGGAACAATGATAGTGTCCCCGGGTCGAACCTCGGACGGACTGATCCATTGAGAGCGCGCATCATCTCCCTTCCAGCGGAAGACACGCCTTCCATTCCGCCCTTCCTCTGCATCAGGTTCCCGCATCGGGATATCGGCCACCTCGACAGCCCATTTTCCGCGTCCTTCCAGCCAGCGCCGCACCGTCCAGACCGGCAATTCGATTGCCTCGGGTGAGCGCGGTGGAATAAATGCCAGCAGGCGGATCAAATCCTGATCCTCCCAAGCGGAAACAATGTCCGCCCGCCAAATGATTGTGACCGAATCCGGCTGGCGAGCCGGACCATGCAGATACAGCGCTACATCCGGATCTGTGGCCGGAATTGGCGAGGTCTCACTCAACAGATCAAGATGGGCGGGAAGGAGAACCGGCGCATCCGGTTTTTCAGTGAGCGCGTTATGATCTGGAGGCGTCAGCGCGTTCATCTTCTCAATGCCGAAATCGACGAACAAGGAGCTGTTCTCTTTCGTCGCAACGCCCCCAAGATAATCCCAGGCCAGTTTGATCGCCTTGCCGTAGACGGGGTCGTCCGCCCGCGCCGAAATATCGGTTCTGTCCGCGACGATTGCCGCGTAGGGCTTGATGTCGCGGCCAGCGCGGTTGAGCCGGCCGAAACGCTGCCGCAGGGAGTCGACCGGGGCAGCCTCGGTGATGAGCGCGTCGAGATCAATATCTACGCCGGCCTCGATACATTGAGTCGCAACGAGGACGAGCGGCCTTTCAAGCTCACGCGACTCGCCAGCGCGTGTCGGCGCTCTATCCGCCGTGTGGCCGCTGACGACCTCTGGGATATTATCTCCGAGTCCGATCCGCCGATATCCGCTGAGTAGCGCATCGCGCAGCGTTTTGGCAACGAGCGCACAAGCACGCACATCCGGCATATCGCCTGAGACATGCTCGAGAATCATCCAGTGACTTTCGGCGCCGAACAGGTTTGTCCGTGTGACTTTCGCCTCCGGCTCCGGCGGAATGCGCACGCCCTTTTGCGGCCGGTCTTTCTTGTTGGCCGATTTCTCAAAACGGACATAGGCCTGGCGCAGTTCTTCCAGACGCCCCTGATAGACACCGCGCTCGGGACGCTTTGTTGCGTGCCACTCAAGCGCGCCTCCATCCACTAGAAAGCGGCATCGTGTCAGGCTGGCGGAGTGGCCGATATAGGCCGTGTCGCGGGCCAAGGCCTGCAACGCGGAGAGTATCGCCTCATTGGGCTCTACGGCGGACCAACACAGGCGGATGACCGGGTCATGCGGGCGCGCAGCGGGAAAGCGACGCGGTTGGCGACTGCGCAAGGCGGGCAAGACACCTTTGGCATTCTTCTGCTTGTCACTGCGAGGGTCGTTAGGGGGAACAAATGCGACAACGCTTGCAGCAGCTTGATCGCCGCCTCAACATCCCCATCGGTCCTTACAAGGGCTTGCTTGCAGTCCATGACCCCTGCAGCAATGCGCCGTCGAAGCTCCTTGATCAGCAGGATTTGCGGAGACGGCATATCATCTCCCCCCTGATACAGGCGCGGCGGAGTTCGCCAGGAAGGCTTCGACCATCGCGTCCTGCCCAGGCACGAAATGGTGCGCTTCCGGCAGAAAGAGGACCGTCAGATTGTTCGCATTCCCCTCCAGTCGAAGCCGCGCGTCCTGCGCGTCGATGAAGACATCCTTACCGCCCAGAATCGCCAGCAGCGGCATGGTGAGGCGCTCGAGCGCCTCATCACCAAACTGCGGCAAGCTCGCCTTGCGAGGTTTGAAGTGCTTGAAAATCAGCGAGGTGAATTCAGCGGCAGCAGAAAGATCTCCAGACGAGTCCGGATCGAATTTTCCGGCGATCTTCTCCATCATCTTGTGTCGCCCCCACTTGCCGAGCATCAGCAAGGGTAATGCCCATAAGAGCACGTTCCTGGGGCGCCCAACGCCGCCCGGATTGATAACGACAAGTCTCTCCACGCGATGGGGCCGTCGGCTCGCATAATCGAGCGCGATCCAGCCGCCCAACGAGATCCCGACGATCGCGACGGCATTTAGCGATAGCGCTTCGAGGACATCGTCCAGCCACAGGGCATGAGCGTCCGTGTTCATGGGCGGGCGAGACGGCGCGCTCATGCCGGCGTCACCGATAATGTCGACGGCCAGCAGTCTTAGTCGACGGCTCCACTCGGTGATGCTGCTCGACCACATCGCCGAGTTCGCAGCGGTGCCGTGAAGGAGCAGCACAGCCGGCGCGTCGCGCGGTCCGACCTCGGTCACGAAGGTCTCGCCTTCACGCGTCGCGAGACGATGGTGCGTGGGCGAAGGCCACTGCCTGACCATTTCAAAGCAATGCTCCCTCACGGCGCGCTCGCCCTCCGGCGTTTTGAAGACCGACGCCATCTCAGCCTTCCAACAAGGCGTGGGCGAGCTGGATGATCCGCACCGCGTCGGACGGATCGCCCAGAACGACGATCTTCAACTGTTGTCGCTTCGGGTCATGAATGACCTCGACGCTCATCGTGCTGGCCCGCGCCGGGCTTTCATGGCGGACAGCCGTCAGCAAGGTTGTCATGCGCCGCGCAAATTCGGCGTCTACATCAGGAACGTCGATAATCGCCGTGGCTCGCGCCTCTCGGCGACGCGCCTGCGCGTTCTCCCCCACCAGTGTGTTCAGATCAGAACGCAGGATGCGATACTGCCTGCCGACCTTTGTCGCGCGTAGACGTCCCTCCCATCCATTTTCAGTTATCGTAACGCGTTGAATTTCCAACACAACTTTTTTTGATCGCACGTCGCGATCCGAACTGCGAACCGACAAAAATTCTTGGTGCTGATTTTCGAGGAGGAATCGCGCG
>Ga0182792_1000287_pt1 | contig 49633 bp, 55 predicted proteins | sample Passage237B_FD_130497 | JGI IMG/M metagenome (GOLD analysis project Ga0182792, IMG submission 130497) | Cellulose adapted compost microbial communities from Newby Island Compost Facility, Milpitas, CA, USA - Passage2 37B (version 2) (version 2) ...
GCCGGCGCCCGCCATCACGGATTCCGTCGCCGGCACCGCCGAGGGGAGTTAGTCATGCCCGCCATCGACCTGCCCCTCGTGTGGGCCTTCATCATCGCCTTCGCGATCTTTGCCTATGTCGTGATGGACGGTTTCGACCTCGGCATCGGCGTGCTGTTCCCGTGGATTCCACCGGGCCGCGAGCGCGACACCGCCATGAACACCATCGCGCCCGTCTGGGACGGCAACGAGACCTGGCTGGTGCTGGGTGGCGGCGGGCTGCTGGCCGCCTTCCCGCTAGCCTACGGCACGATCCTGTCGGCGCTCTATGCGCCGATCATCGCCATGCTGCTGGCCCTGATCTTCCGCGGCGTCGCCTTCGAGTTCCGCTGGCGCGATCCCGGCCATCGGCCCTACTGGGACCTCGCCTTCAGCATCGGCTCGATCGTCGCCACCTTCGCGCAGGGCGTGGTGCTCGGCGCGCTGCTGCAGGGCATCGCCGTCGAGGGGCGCGTCTATGTCGGCGGCTGGTTCGACTGGCTGACGCCCTTCAGCATCCTGGTCGGACTGAGCCTGGTCTGCGGCTATGCGCTGCTGGGCGCGAGCTGGCTGGTCATGAAGACCGAGGATACCCTGCAGGACCGGTCGCGCCGCATGGCCTTGCGCCTGGGCATCGGCACGATCGCCGCCATCGCCGCGGTGAGCGCGGCGACGCCGTTCCTGAGCGACGTCTACTGGCAGCGCTGGTTCGACTGGCCGCAGGTCCTGTTCGCCGCCCAGGTGCCGCTGCTGGTCGCCATCACGGCCGTGGTGTTCTTCGCGAGCCTGGCGCGGCGGCATCACTACACGCCGTTCGTGGCCGTCCTCGCGATGTTCACGCTGTGCCTCGCCGGCCTCGGCATCAGCCTGTTCCCCCACGTCGTGCCGCCCTCGATCTCGATCTGGGAGGCCGCGGCGCCGCCGGCCAGCCTCGCCTTCATGCTGCCCGGCGCGCTCGTGATGGTGCCCATCATCCTGGCCTATACCGGCTATTCGTACTGGGTGTTCCGCGGCAAGACCCGGCACGAGGGCTACCACTGATGCCGGCGCCCCGGCAGTGGCTGTGGTTCGTCGGCCTGTGGGCGGCCGGCGTCGGCGTGACCGCGCTGGTCGGCTGGATCATAAAACTCTGGCTGGCGTGATCCGCGTCAGGTGGTGCGCCGCGTCGGCCGGCAGTTGAAGGCGAGCGGCCGCGCATTCGCATTGTCGCGCAGCGAGGCGAGATCGTCCCGCCCCGCCCATTCGTTGCCGGCATCGACGTAGCGGAAGCCGTCCGCGCTCGGCTGGTATTCCATCCGCCAGGTCTTCTCGCCGAAGGTCACGGACGCGCGGTTCTTGGCGTAGACCACCGTCACTTCCTTGCGGCCCTCGCACAGGTAGGCGATGCCGGTCGGCGACGGATTGTCCGGCGCGGGCCGGGGAATCATGCTGGTGGCGACCGGTGTCTGCTCCCGGGTGCAGGCGGCCAGGAGCAGAATCGCGACAATCGACAGACGCTTCATCGTGCGCTTACCTCCCGGGGCACGATAAGGTTTTCGCGGGAAGCTGCAATGCCACACATCAAGCTCAAGGACGGCGCCGAGCTCTACTACGAGAAGCACGGCGGCGGGCCGCCCCTGTTCCTCGTGCCCGGCCTGGGGGGCGACGGACGCTTCTGGGACGCGCATGTCGAGTCGCTCGCGGCGGAATTCACGGTGGTCGTGCACGATCATCGCGGCACGGCGCGCAGCACTTTGTCGCGCATCGACTACTCCGTCGCACAGATGGCCGACGACGCCCTGCAGCTCGTCGACGCGCTGGGCTTCGACAAGGTGCACTGGTGCGGCCATTCGACGGGCGGCGCCATGGGCCAGGTGCTGGCGATCGAGCAGCCCGGCCGCATCGACCGGCTGGTGCTCAGCGCCACCTGGGCGAAGACCGACGCTTTCTTCCGACGCCTGTTCGAGGTCCGCTCGCTCGTCCTGAAGGAGCTGGGGCCGGAGGCCTACGTCAAGTCGAGCGCGCTCGCGCTCAACATGCCGGCCTGGGTGCGTGACCACGATGCCGAGCTGGCGCAGGCCCAGGCCATGGCACGGGAGACGATCCCGGTGCCGGAGATCGTGCTGTCGCGCATCGCCGCCATCGTCGCCCATGACCGGCGCGCGCAGCTCCAGACGGTGCGGGCGCCGACCCTGGCGATCTGCGCCCGCGACGACATGGTGACGCCGCTCTACTTCACCGAGGAGCTGGTGCGCCTGATCCCCGACGCCCGCGCCTATGTGCTGCCCGACGGCGGCCACATGTATCCGAACGTCCATGGCGCCGAGTTCCGCCGTGTACTAACGTCCTTCCTCCTGGAGTCCGGAGCACCATGAAGATCGAACCGCAGATTGCCGCCGCCGCCGCGGAGCTCACCGCCATCCGCCGCGACATCCACGCCCATCCCGAGCTGGGCTTCGAGGAGGACCGCACCTCGCAGATCGTCGCGACCAGGCTGAAGGAATGGGGCTGCGAGGTGACGACCGGCATCGGCAAGACCGGCGTGGTCGGCACCATCCGCGTCGGCAACAACCCGCGCGCCATCGGCATCCGGGCCGACATGGACGCGCTGCCGATGGACGAGCACAACACCTTCGACCATCGCAGCCGCCACGAAGGCCGCATGCATGCCTGCGGCCATGACGGGCACACCACCATGCTACTGGGCGCCGCCAAGTACCTGGCCGCCACACGCAACTTCGACGGCACGGTCCACTTCATCTTCCAGCCGGCCGAGGAAGGGCGCGGTGGCGCCGAGGCCATGGTCAAGGACGGCCTGTTCGAGAAGTTCCCCTGCGAGCAGATCTTCGGGCTGCACAACAGGCCGAAGCTCGACGTCGGCAAGTTCGCCATCCGCTCGGGGCCGCAGATGGCCGGCGGCGGCCTGTTCGACATCAGGATCACGGGCAAGGGCGCGCATGGGGCGCGGCCGGAGAGCGGCATCGACCCGGTGATCATCGCCACCCAGATCATCTCGGCCCTGCAGAGCGTGGTCTCGCGCAACGTGGCGCCGCTCGATTCGGCGGTGATCTCGGTGACGCAGATGCATGCCGGCGACGCCTACAACGTGATCCCGCAGGAGGCCGTGCTGCGCGGCACGATCCGCGCCTTCCGCAAGGAGACCATGGCGCTGATCAAGGAGCGCATCGAGACGATCTCCCGCGGCATCGCCCAGACGCTGGGCGGCAAGGCGGAGCCGGACGTGCGCGTCGTCTTCCCGCCCCTGGTCAACGACCGGGAGTCCGTGAAGTTCATCGCCGACGTGGCGGCCGAGCTCGTGGGCGAGGAGAACATGAACCGCGAAGGCCCCTTCGTCATGGCCTCGGAGGACTTCTCCTACATGCTGGAGAAGGTGCCCGGCGCCTTCATCAACATCGGCAATGGCGGCGGCGAGGGCGGCTGCGAGGTGCACAATCCCAACTACGACTTCAACGACGAGATCATCCCGCTGGGCGCCACCCTGTGGGCGCGCGTCGTCGAGAAGCGCCTCGCGAAGGACGCGCGGTAGGCGATGAGCGCCGCCGCGGAGACCGGAGGCTCGGGCATCTGGCGCTGGCTCGTGCGCGATCTGCCCTATGCCGCCATGCTGGCCCTGGCGCTGGGCGGCATCGTGCTGACGAGCTTCCGCGGTCCCACGACCACCTTCTACTGGATGGCGCTGGCGCCGATCTACGCCGTCATCGTGGTCCTGTCGGGCTGGCGTCGGGTCGATACGGGCGCCGGGCACATGCGGCTGGTCCTCACCCAGGCGCTCCATTGGGCCGCCTTCGTCGGCGCCATGTGGCTGATGTTCCTGCCGGAGGTCCGCGGCATCGAGAACGACAACGCCACCAGCCTCGCCCTGCTGATCCTGCTGGCGCTGGGCACCTTCGTCGCCGGCGTCCATGCGGGCGTGTGGCGGATCTGCGCCGTCGGCATCTTCCTGGCGCTCTCGCTGCCGGCGATCGCGTGGGTCCAGGAATCGGCGGTGCTGCTGCTGCTGACGGCGCTGCTGGTGCTGCTGGTCGGAGCGGTCTTCTGGTGGATGGGCCGGCGCGAAAGCCGCCTTTGACCGTGGCGCCGCCGGGGCTTCCCGTCGTCCGGCTATGGACCGACTATGTCAGCCCCTACGCCTATGTCGCCAAGGCGTGGGCCTACGAACTCGAGGCCGACTATCGCATCGAGCTCGAATGGCGTCCCTACACGCTCGACATCGCCTCCTTCCAGGGCAGTGTGGAGGAGCGCGACCCTCACCACTGGCGGCGCGTGCGCTACGCCTACATGGATGCGCGGCGCTGGGCCAACAAGCAGGGCCTGGTCCTGAAGGGGCCACTGCGCATCTACGACGCGCGGCCGCTCAATACGGGCATGCTCTATGCCCAGCGGCACGGCGTGTTCCGCGCCTACCACGATCTCGTCTTCGATCGCTTCTGGCGCCGCGCGCTCGATCCGGAGAGCGTCGAGGCCGTCGAGGGCGCGCTTGCCGAAGTGGGTGCGCCCTGCGGGTTCGCCGCCTTTCTGGCAGGCGAGGGCGGGCTGGAGCACGATCGCCTGCGCGCCGAGGCCGAGGCATCGGGCGTGTTCGGCGTGCCGACCTTCGTCTTCGAGGGCGAGCTTTTCTGGGGCGGCGATCGGATCGGCCTGCTGCGCGAGCGGCTCGACGAAAGGGCCGTCGGGCGCCGCTGAAGCCCTGCTCGACCTTACTGGGGCGGCTCGTCGAGCGTGCGGTCCACGCGCTTGTGCAGGTTCTTGACCTCCTTGCGCAGCACCTTCGCCCTGTCCTGCAGGCGGCGTCGCGCCCGGCGAAAGGCATCTGTGACCGCGAAACGCGGATCGGAGAAACGCTCGTCGAGATGCGGCGTGCGGTCGACGTCGATACTGGCGCCGCCGGGAAGACCGAGATGCACCGTGACCTCGTAGGGGCCACCGTTGCGGTGGTTTCCGTCGGGCAGCTTGAACACCACGGTGCAGTTCGTCATCCGGCCATGGAACTGTTCAAGATGATCGACCTGCTCCTCTATGAGTGCCCGGATGGCATCGCTCGTCGGCGTGTTCTGGAAGGTGATCTTGAGCGGTGTATGCATCTTGGCCTCCTTGGTCTTCGTCTTCATTCGCGGCGCCTCTGGAGAAACGCGAGGGCCGCGAAGCGGGTTGCCCTGACGTCGATTGCGCGGCGATCTCCTCCATTTCGGCTGGCGGCCCCGACGGGCGCGCGAGAGTGCAATTTGTTCGCCGAAGATACGCCCAACCGCGAATTGCCACATCATCAAAACCTGCCGGTAATCCAGCGCCCGTATGGACAGCCCGGGGCAGCGTGAGCTGCAATCTGGGGTAGTGCTTCGCGATAGAAGTCTCTCGACGAGGGCGCGTCGTTCGCGGCCGTCGGATCCCCGTGCCGTGAGCGGCGCTACGGATGGAGGGCGATTCCATGTCGACCGTGTATCACTCGCTGGCTGACGGCGAGTTCCTTCAGGACTGGTCGGACACGAACCTGATCACGGGGGTGGGTTGGTCCGGCGTGCCGAGCATCACCGGTGGGACTCTCGGCAGCGTTGATGCCAGCGTCGATCTGAGAGACCTCACTGGGCGAGAAGTTCCATCGAATGGTGTTTCACCAAATTGGTCCATTCTGCCCAACGGCAATGGCGTTCTGGAGTTCGAGATCGCCGATCCCACCATCGTTCTGAGGCCTTCCGCCGAGAGCGGCACCGTGGCGGGCCTCGGCCTGTATCTCGACACCAGTGGATGCGAGGATATTCGACTTCAGTTCGATATTCGGGACGTCGATCCAGCCGCCCGGCCGGAAGGCGATCAACAGCTCATCGTGCAGTATCGCGTCGGTTCCTCCGGCGCCTGGAGCAATTTGGAGGGCGGCTACTTCCCCGACGTCTCGACGAGTGGTGCGGGGCCGACAGTCTCCGTCGATCTGACCCTTCCGCCGGATGCCAACGACGAGCCCCAGGTTCAGATCCGTATCCTTACTGCCGGTGGGAATTCGGTTTCGGAGTGGATCGGCATCGACAACATTCGTGTATCGCGGCCCGACGCGACGGCGCCTGTCCTGCTGGCATCGTCGCCGGCGAATGACGCGACCGGTGCGACGTTTCCTGCTCCCATCGTGCTGACCTTCGACGAGGCGGTGCAGGCGGGCAGCGGAACCATCTTCGTGATGAGCGGCGACGCGGTCATCGCGGCGATCGACGTCAATGACGCCGCCTTCGACGGCAACCGGGTCGTGATCGATGCCCAGCTGGAGGCCAGCACCACCTATGAAGTGGTCCTGTCCGCAGGGGTCATCCGGGATCTCGCGGGCAACGACTTCGCCGGTCTTGCGGAGGGTGCCTTGACCTTCACCACCTCGGCCAGCCGAACCATAGCCGGCACACCCGGCGACGACACGCTGACCGGCAGCGACGGCGACGACGTGGTGAGCGGTGGCGCCGGCGCCGACACGATCGATCTCGGCCTCGGCAACGACATCGTGCGCGACACGCTGGACGCCCTGCACGGCGACATGATCTCGGGCTTCGGGAGCGGCGACATGCTGGACATCGTGGGAGCGCGCCACGGGCGGGAACAGATGTCGTTCGCGCAGAATGGGGACCAGATGCTGGTCACGATCGGCGACAGGAGCTTCACGCTCGACGGCGACTTCTCGGAAGGCGATTTCATGGCGGTGTCCCGCGGGCAGGGCGCCGACATGCACACGCTGGTGACCTTCCAGCCGTTCCTGCCGACGCTCGAGGAAGGAGTGCGCGTCGATCCGGCCAGGATCAACGGCGTGATCAACGAGCTGTTCCTGTCGGGCGACGGGCAGACGCAGTTCACGCTGGAGTTCAAGTCGGCGATGTCGGCCTATGCCAATGTGCTGGGCTGCTACAAGATCGGCAGCGACGGCACGATCGGCGACGTCCGTATCCTGTTCGACAACACGCTGGGCGTGGCGGCAGGACAGGCCGTCGATCTCGGCGTGCTGGCCAGCGGCGACAGCTTCGGCTTCTTCCTGGTGCAGGATGGCTTCGATCTGTACGGCCGCCTGCCGGACGACCTGTCGTTCGTGGGGGCCGGCACGACGATGCCGGCCGGGATCGGCGCAGGCATGCCGGTGCTGCACAGCGCCTCGCTCGGCGATCTGGGGGGCGGGCTGGTCTTCCATTCCATCGCGACGCTCAATCCGGATGGCGCCCATCAGGTCCTGTCCGGCGTCTCGCGCGGCGGGCTGGAGCTGCTGATGGGCTTCGAGGACGCCCAGGCAGGTGTCGGCGACAACGACTACCAGGATGTCGTCTTCAGCATCCGCGCCGACGATCTCTTCTCCTAGTCGCCCTCTTCTCCTAGTCGCCGCTATCCAATACCGTCGTGCGGCCGGCCATGGGCGGCCGCACGACGCGATGGGTGACCATGCGGTGATGCAGCCGCCGCACCGTGTCGCTGCCCCGCGTCAGGAACATCCACGGAAACAGGCCGTGCATGAAGCAGGCCAGCGAGCCGAGGAACATGCTCGTTCCGAAGCCGAATGCAGCCCGCATGTGCTGCAGATAAGTCTCGTTGACCGAGGCGGGATGTTCAGTGAAGCGGCGGATCATTGCCGCGATTCTATCGGGACGGACTGAAAACGGCTTGCTCGTTTTGCGCCGACTGCGGCAAGCTTGGGAAAAGCATTCCAAGGAACTGGCCATGGCGGCGAAATTATCGCTCGATTCCTTCGACAGGAAGATACTGGATTGCCTCCAGGATGATGCCGACATGGCTCTCGCGGAGGTCGCCCAGCGCGTGGGCCTGTCGACGACGCCGTGCTGGCGCCGCATCAACCGCCTCCAGCAAGCGGGGATCATCCGTGCCCGCGTGGCGCTGCTCGACCGCAAGGCGATCAATGCCGGCGTCACGGTCTTCGTCGCCGTGCGCACCGCCCACCACAACGCGCAGTGGCTCGCGCGCTTCGCCCGCGCCGTGGCCTCGTTTCCCGAAGTGATGGACTGCTATCGCATGAGCGGCGAGATCGACTATCTCATCCGTCTCGCGCTGCCCGACATCGAGGCCTACGATGCCTTCTACAAGCGGCTGATCGCCAAGATCGAGCTGTCCGACGTCACGTCGATGTTCGCCATGGAGGAGATCAAGTCGACGACGCGGCTGCCGCTTCACTACTTGCCGTAGGCCCGCCCGGCCGCCTCGATCGAATCGAACGCCGCAAGCTCTTCCACCAGCGCGGCGATGCCGTTGGCGCTGTGCCCGCCGCGCCAACCCATGGCAAGGCGGACGAACGGCTCGCCACGGCCGGGCTCCGGCTCGATCGCCTCGAAGCGATGGCCGCGGAAGCCGAACGAGCCGCCGCGCGTCAGCAGCAGGCCGCGCCGCTCCGCTTCCTGCCGCAGGAGCTTCGCGAGCCTGTCGTGCCCGGCGATCGCGGACTCGCGGAGCCGCAGCGCGCAGAACGGCGCATCGGCGTCCGGCGCTTCCAGCACGGGATGGCAGTAGGCCTCGAAGAGGGCCGACCGGGCGCCGACTGCCGCCGCGATCTGGCGATTGTTGGCGAACACGGCCTGCACGTAGCGGCGCACATAGGCGGCGTCCATGAACCATGGCGCCGACAGCGCCGCCATCTCGTCCAGCGTCAGGCCGCTTCCCATGAGCCCGCGCAGGCTGCGCAGCCGGGCGGCGATCGCCGCCGCCTCCCGCTCGTCCTGCCGGGACATGACCCGCACGATGCCGACATTCGCCAGCTCGAGACCGGCCTGGTCGAGCTTGAGGCCCGAGCTGAAGGCAATCGCCAGGCCGCAGTTGCGGGCAACCGCCGAAAGGCAGGGCGCGAGATCATGGCCGGGCCCGGCCAGGGTGGTATCGATCAGCAGCAGGCGGCCGGCTGCGGGCACGTCGTGGCAGATGCCGAAGCGGCCGTCGCACCAGACCGGCTCGAGGATCACGATGTCGGCGCGGGCGTCACGGCGCCTGAAGACGCGGCCCGGCCAGGCGTCGAGAAGGGCCGCCGTCTCGAAATAGGCGCCGCAATGGGCGACGCCGAGGGGACGGCGCGTTGCCCAGCGCTCCGCCGCGAACTGCAGCAGCCCAGCCAGCGCTGCCTGCCCGCTGCGATAGAGGACGGTCTGTGCATGCCAGCCGGCGGGCGGCGGCGCATAGCCTGCTCCCCGTCCTTCGAGCAGCGAGGCATCGAGGTCGCGCTCGTAGCCGAAGATCAGGCCTTCGCCGCAAGGTACCTTGGCCGCCTCGCCGGCCCGTGGACTCTTCAGCGAATGATCGGCGGTGCCGTGGGCCACGCCCAGCCAGCCCTGGCGCAGCTCCCGCGCCGCCTGATCGAGTCGCTGCTCCTGCCGCAGACGATCGTTCCCGGCCGCCTCGAGGTCTGCCAGCAGTCCTTCCTGCAGGGTGTCCTTTCCCGTCTCGCTCCTCGTCCGGGCCGCGAGCTCCAGGAGATCCCGTGCGTCCGTCTCGATCGCTTCACGAAACTGCATGGCCGACCAACGCGCCCGCCCGGGTCGCGTTGCCCGTGCGGGGCGGGGTCTTTAGGATCATGCGACGTCACTGGACGAAGGCGGGGATACGAATGACAACGGGCAAGAATCGCAAGAAGGTGCTGATCGTCGGCCGTATGCCGCAGGCCGGCATCGACCTGCTGAAGAAGCGGGACGACGTCGACTACGAGATCCTCGCCGACGACAGCGTGCCGTCGCTTCATCCCAAGCTCAGGGACGCGAATGCCGTGACCCTGGGCGCGACGCCCTTCCGCCAGGCCGAACTCGATGCCGCACCGGGCATGATGGTGGTGGCGCGCCTGGGCGTCGGCTTCGACGCCGTCGAGATCCCGGCGCTGAACAAGCGCCGGATTCCGCTGATGACGACCGGCATCGCGAACTCGGTCTCGGTCGCGGAACATGCCATGTACATGATGCTGGCGGCGGCCCGGCTGGTGAAGAAATACGACCGCTTCGTGCGCGAGAAGGGCTGGGGCGAGCGCCTGTCGGAACTGCCGGCGGATCTCAGCGGCAAGTCGGTCCTGGTGGTCGGCATGGGCCGCATCGGGTCGCGCACCGTCAGGCGCTGCGTGGCGTTCGACATGGACGTGTACGTGCTGGATCCGAACATTTCCGAGGCGGACATCAAGGCCGCCGGGGCGACCAAGGTCACCGACCTGAAGGCGGTCCTCCCCAAGGTCGACTTCGTGTCGATCCACTGTCCAAAGGCGCCCGAGACGGTGAACATGTTCAATGCCGAGACGCTCGCGCTGATGAAGCCGACGGCGTTCCTGGTGAACACCGCGCGTGGCGGCATCATCGACGAGGACGCGCTCTACGACGCCCTGTCCAGCGGCAGGCTGCGCGGCGCTGGTCTCGACGTGCTGGCCAAGGAGCCGCCCGATCCCGCCAACAAGCTCTTCACCCTGGAGAACGTGATCTTCAGCCCGCACATGGCCGGCGTCACGCAGGAAGCCAGCGACCGCATGGCGATGACCGCCGTCGAGAACATCCTGAGCGTGTTCGACGGCCGGCCGAATGCGGCCAACGTCGTGAACAAGGAAGTGCTGGGCTGAGCCGGGGACGGGCTATGTCTCCATCATGTCCTCGACCTCGTCGTCGGTCGGGAAGCGACCGGTCTTGCTGCGGGTGTACTTCAGGGCGCCGTCGACGGTGACGTCGAACTGGCCGGACCTGCCGATGCGCAGCTCGATGTCGGCCGCGCCCAGCTTCTCGAGGCGATCCCTCACACGGAGGGCTTGCGGCTTGTAGCCTCAGGCGCCGCAATACTCGATCAGGACTTTCATGTTCGCAAGGTGGTTTGCCATGGCCGCGCCGGCAAGGGAGAGATCGCGATGAAATACGGACCGCTGGGCCGCTCGGGCCTGATCGTCAGCCGCATCTGCCTGGGCGGCAACTCCTGGGGCGCCAAGGGCCGCCGCGGCTGGGGCAAGTTCGACGAGGACGAGGCGCCGGCCTATTTCCGGCGGGCGCTCGATGTCGGCATCACCTTCTTCGATACGGCGGACGCCTACAATTTCGGCCGGTCCGAGGAGATCATGGGCGCCACGCTGCTGAAGATGGTGCGGCGCGAGGAGATCGTGCTGTCGACCAAGGTCGGCATCCGCATGAGCGACACGGCGAACGACGCCGGCACGGGGCGCAAGCACCTCATGGCGGCCATCGATGTGCAGCTCCGCCGCCTGCAGACCGACTATATCGACGTCTACCAGGTCCATCGCCTCGATCCGCACACGCCGATCGAGGAGACCATGTACACGCTCGACCAGATCGTCCGCTCGGGCAAGGTGCGCTACATCGGCGGCTCGACCATGCCGGCCTACAAGTTCGCCCAGATGATCATGCTGGCCGACTGGAAGGGCCATGCGCGGCCCATCGCGATGCAGAACCTGTACAACCTGGTCCAGCGCGAGGAGGAGCGCGAGATGAACCGGCTCTGCCACGAGCAGGGGGTCGGCCTCATTCCCTACTCGCCGCTGGCCCGCGGCTTCCTGGCCGGCAACCGCAGCCGCGACGGTGGCGGCGCGACCGAGCGCTCGAAGAATGACGCGCAGGTGCGGCCGGGCACCTATCGCGATTGCGACTGGGAGATCGTCGAGCGGCTGAAGAAGATCGCTGCCGGCCGCAACGTGTCGCCCGCCCAGGCCGCGCTGGCCTGGATGCTGAGCAAGCCCTACATGGCCTCGCCCATCATCGGCGCGACGTCGCTCGACCAGCTCACCTCCGCGGCCCAGGCGACGGAAGTCGCGCTGACCCCGGAGGAGGTCACGAGCCTCGAGGAGCCGTACCAGTTCCGGGTGCCGCCGGAGAACTGAGCGCCCGCGCGCGCCGGCGCAATGCGTCGGCGAACCAGAGGGCGAGCAGCGGCAGCACGATGGCCGCCGCCCAGAAGATCGGCGGCGCGCCCCAGCGGTCGACGATGGGGGCGGCGACCGGGACCCCGATCGCCTGGCCGACGAACAGGCACAGGGCGAACAGCGCCATGCCGGCGCCGCGCGCCTCGGGCGCCATCTGCGTTCCGTGCGTCTGCAGCGTGTTGTGCAGCATGTAGAAGGAGACGCCCGACAACACGACCGCCGCGAGCTCGACCTCGACCGTGGGCGCCAGCGCCATCACCGCGAAGGCGATGCCGAGCCCCAGGCCGCCGCCCAGGCAGAGGCCGCGCTCGCCCAGCAGCCGCACCAGATGGCTCGACAGCACGACGTAGGTGAAGCCGCCGGCGCCGAACGCCGCGACCGCCAGCCCGAGGGCGGCCAGGCCCATGCCGAAGCGCTGATGCAGGTCGGCGCCGACGAAGGTGAAGGCGCCCCAGAAGAAGCCGCCTTCGAGGGCGACGACGAGGACCACGGTCAGCACCCAGCGACGACGCAGCACCGCCATCATCTGGCCGACCATCGATCCGCCGGCCGCGCTGCCGCCGGTCGCGAGGTCGGGGCGCAGGCGCATGACGATGAGCAGGGCGGCGCCGGCCGTCAGGTAGATCACCATCAGCAGCCAGAAGACCGATCGCCAGCCCAGCCAGTCGCCGATCGCACCGCCCATCGCGGCGCCCGTCATCAGGCCGAGGGTCTGGCCGGTGAGGAAGCGCGCCAGGGTGGCCTGCCGCCGCTCGTAGCCGACATTGTCGCCGACCCAGGCCATGGCCAGCGGGATGATCGCCGAGCTGGTGACGCCCGTCAGGAAGCGCGCGACGGTGAGCCATCCGAGCGAACCGGCCAGGGCGCTCATCAGGCAGCAAAGTGCGGCTCCCACGCAGGCCACGGCCACGACCGGCATCTTGCCGTAGCGGTCGCCGAACGGGCCGTGAACCAGGACGAAGACGCCGTTGGCGAACAGGAAGGCCGTGGCCGCGACGGACGCCTCGCCGACGCTGACGTCGAAGGCGGCGGAGAGCTGCACCAGAAGCGGGTCGATCACACGCATGTTGGCCGCCGAGGCGAAGGCGGCAACCGACAGCAGGACGATGGCCAGGGATGAGGTGGTCCTCGTTGGATTGGCTCGCGTCGAGATGGGCCCTGTCGGCGTGGGCCCTGTCGGCGTGGGCCCTGTCGGCGCGGCAGGCGAGGTCATGGAAAGCCGTTAGAGGTTGGTGACCAGGAAGGAAAGCGCTGTTGGCGCGCACCAGCTTTGACTTATGGTGTGGCCATGGAAGAGCTTCTCGCGCTTGCCGCAGATCCTCAAGCCTGGGCCGCGCTCGTGACGCTGGTCGTCATGGAAGTCGTTCTCGGCATCGACAACCTGATCTTCATCTCGATCCTCACCAACAAGCTGCCGGAGGCACAGCGGTCGCGGACCCGGCGCATTGGCATCGGTCTTGCAGTGATCTTGCGGCTGGGACTGCTGACGGGCGTCGCCTTCATCGCCCAGTTGACCGCGCCCCTCTTCTCCATCTTCGGCCACGGCTTTTCATGGCGGGACCTCATCCTGATCGCCGGCGGCTTGTTCCTGATCTACAAGGCGACCAGCGAGATCCACGACCAGGTCGCGATCGACGTCGAGGGCGAGGTGGTCGAGCAGGTCGTCCGGCTTTCCGCCGCGGCCGCCATCGGACAGATCCTCGTCCTGGACCTCGTCTTCTCGCTCGACAGCATCATCACCGCCGTCGGCATGACCGACGATATTCCGATCATGATCATTGCCGTGGTCGTGGCGGTCAGCCTGATGCTGCTGGCGGCAGACCCGCTCGCGCGCTTCATCGGCAACAATCCCACCATCGTCATGCTGGCGCTGGGCTTCCTGCTGATGATCGGCGTGACCCTGATCGCCGACGGTATGGGCTTCCACATCCCGAAGGGATACATCTACGCCGCGATGGCCTTCTCCGCGCTCGTCGAAGGTCTCAACATGCTGGCCCGCCGCGCGCAGAAGCGACGGCCCCTGCGCAAACGGCCGCGCTGACAAGCAGGAGGCGTGGTCGTAATCTCGCGCCCATGAAGCTCAAGGACAATGTCGCCATCGTCACTGGCGCGGCGTCGGGCATCGGTGCCGCCTCCGCCCGCCTGTTCGCCGCCGAAGGCGCCAGGCTCGCGCTCGTCGACTGGGACCGGGAAGGGCTGGGGCAGGTCGCGGCCGACATCGAGGCGGCCGGCGGCAGCGCACTCGTCATCCCGGCGGACGTCAGCAGCGATGCCGAGGCGCGCGCCGGCGTCGACCAGGTCATGGAACGCTGGGGCCGCGTCGATGTGCTCATGACGGCGGCCGGCATTTCCATGGGCGGGACCGTCGATACGATCGAGGAGGCGAGCTGGGACCGCACCTTCGCGGTGAACGTGAAGGGCACCTATCTCTGGATCCACTACGCCATCCGGCCGATGATCGAGGCCCGCTCGGGCGCCATCGTCACGGTCGGCTCGCAGCTTGCCCAGGCGAGCCCTGGGCGGAACGCGGCCTATGTCGCCTCCAAGGGCGCCATCGCCTCCTTCACCAAGACCATGGCCGTCGACCATGCGGCGCAAGGCATCCGCGTCAATGCGTTGATGCCCGGGGTGATCGATACGCCGATGCCGGCCCGGTCGCTTCAGCGCTACGACGATCCCGATGCGATGCGCGCCTACTGGAAGCAGCGCCATCCGATGGGCCGCATCGGCCGGCCCGAGGAAGTGGCGCGGGCCGCGCTGTTCCTCGCGAGCGACGACTCGTCCTTCGTCACCGGTACGCTGCTGTTCGTCGACGGCGGCTGGACGGCGCACTGATGCCCAGGAAGCTCTCCCCCGAACAGATCGCGGCCTACGAGCGTGACGGGTATGTCTGCCCGGTCGACGCCTTCGCGACCGAACAGGCGCGGGCATGGCGGAACCGCCTCGAATCCTTCGAGCGGGCGCAGGGCCAGAAGATGACCCGCGGCCACAACTTCAAGCCGCATCTGCTGTTCCCTTGGGTCGACGAGATCGTGCATGCGCCCGAAGTGCTGGATGCGGTCGAGGACCTGATCGGTCCCGACATTCGCCTGTTCCATCTTTCGGTGTGGCCCAAGGATCCCGGCTCCGGCGCCTATGTGAGCTGGCACCAGGACGCGACCTACTTCGCGCTGGAGCCGGCCTGCCACGTCACGGCCTGGGTGGCACTGACGGACGCGCCGGTCGAGGCCGGCTGCATGGAGGTCGTGCCGGGATCGCACAAGCTCGGCCAGCTTCCCCATGCGGAGATGCAGGATACGGAGAACCTCCTGTCACGCGGACAGGAACTCGCCGTCGATTTCGAGCGCAGCCGCACGGCCTTCATGCCGCTCGAGGCAGGGCAGTTCTCGCTGCACCACACGCACCTCGTGCACAATTCGCGGCCCAACCGTTCGACCGACCGGCGCGTCGGGCTGGGCATCAGCTACATCCCGACCTCGGCGCGCTGCACGGCCCGGACGCGCCTGTCGGCGATGCTGGTGCGCGGCGAGGATCGCTATGGACATTTCGACGACGAGCGTCGGCCGAGCGAAGAGGCCGGGCCGGCCGAGCGTGCCTTCCACGCCGAGGCGGTCGCCCGTTTCCGCGCGATGAACGCCACGGAATCGGAAGAGAATGAGCTCGCCGTCGTACGGCGATAGAAGGCCTTTTCACGGCTGCTACTCCAGGAATGACAGAAAGACCCCACATGCTCCGTTTGCCGCATCACAATCGCTATGCCTATTCGCCGATCATCGAACGTCCGGACTATTCGTGGCCGAACGGCAAGCGGCTGGCCGTCTATCTCGGCCTGAACATCGAGCATTTCGCGTTCGGCGCGGGCGACGGCCATCTGCTCACCGTGGCGGGCACGCCGCCCGATCCGCGCACCTTCGCCTGGCGCGACTACGGCAATCGCGTCGGCGTGTGGCGCTGCCTCGAGCTGTTCGACGAACTCAACCTGCCGGCGGCGCATCTCATCAACACGACGGTGTTCGACTACGCGCCGCAGATCGTCGCCGCACTGAAGGCGCGCGGCGACGAGTTCATCGGCCATGGCCGGACCAATGCCGAACGGCATGGCCAGATGTGGGAGGCCGACGAGAAGCGCTTCCTCGAAGAGGTGCGCGACGCCATCGAGAAGGCGTCGGGCAAGCGGCCGCGCGGCTGGATGGCGCCCTGGATGAGCTCCAGCCACCACACACCCGACCTGCTCAAGGAGACGGGCTTCGATTTCCTGATGGACTGGCCGGCCGACGACCAGCCGCTCTGGATGAAGACGCGGTCAGGACCGCTGATGAGCGTGCCCTATCCGATCGAGATCAACGACAGCCCGCAGATCCTGGTTCGGCATCACACGCCGGAGCAGTTTCGCGACTTCGTCATCGGCCAGTTCGAGGAGCTCCTGCGACAGTCGGCCAGGCAGCCGCTCGTCTGCGGCATCGCCCTGCACACGATGATCGTGGGCCAACCCTACCGGCTGCGGATGCTGCGCGAAGCACTGCAGCACATCGTGAACCACCCGCAGAAGGACAAGGTCTGGTTCACGCGGCCGTCGGACATCTACGATCACTGTGCGGCGTTGCCCGAAGGCACGATGCTGTCGCCGCCGGCCTGACGGCGGCGCGACGGCTATAGCGGCTTGTTGTAAATCGGAACCGCGCCAGCGGTCCCGATTTGCAGCAAACGCATCATGTCGGGCATTCCCGCCTTCGGCATCGGGCGTTTGGCCGATTCCGACCAAACGCTCGATGCTCTATACCGCAAAATCCTCGAGCTTGCGCTTGCGGCTCTTCAGGGCGGCGACCAGCCAGCGCGGCCGCAAGCCACGTCCCGCCCACGTTTCCTCGGGATTGTCGGGATTGCGAAAACGAATGGGAAGCTTCCGGGGCTTGCGCGGCCTGCGCGCAAGGGTCTTCACCTGGCGGGCGTTGCGCTCGCTCATGCTTTCAACCCGCTCCATCGCCTTCTGAAGCAAGCGGCGCTCGGTTTCGATGCGCTGAAATATGGCGGACTCGATCGTGGTCTTGACCTTCAGCAATTCATTCAATGACATCGACTTTATCGATTTCACGTCTGCTCCTTTCCCAAATCGGTCCGGCAATATTTAAGCAATTTGATTAGTGTTTCTTGCCGCGACGTGCAACGCGATTTGGCATCATACTTCAGTGCCTGTGCTATCTTGTGTTTGCACAAAGCATATGTGGGAGGAAAGAAGGAATGGCGATAGAGATTATCGAAATCCATCATACGGGTGTGCGAGTCGACTCCGAGGGCAGGCTGCTGGAGGCGACTCAGGACTTTTATGCCAACGTGCTCGGATTGCACCGGGACACCGGTCGTCCGACGATTCCCGGCATTCCGGGCGCATGGATCAATGTCGGCGAGGTCGGCCAGATCCATCTGATCGGTGGCGATCAGCCGTCGCCGGTGGCGAAGGGGCCAGGCGAGGATCCGACGCGACCACACGTGGCTTTTGCCGTGGCCAGTATCGTTGCGGCGCGCGCCGACCTGGATCGAATGGGCGTCAAATATTGGGTGATCGAAGGGCTGACCTCTCCCGATTCGACGCAAATATTCATGAACGACCCCTGCGGCAATATGATCGAGCTCCACCAGATCGACAAATGCCGTTGCCGCGCGAGCAATCGCGTTCCGGCGTGACCGCTTGTCCGTCGCCGCCGTCGCATCGCACCTGATCGAGTGGCTGGCCGATGCCGGCTTTCGCAACCTGCCGCTCGACGACATCGTCGACGGCTTCGCGCGTCGGCTGAACGAGATTGGCGTGCCGGTGGCGCGCGCCTTCGTCGGCATGAACACGCTGCATCCCATGGTGCGGGCGCGCAGCATGATGTGGGACCGTACGAGCGGGCCCGCTGTGCACTATGAATTCAGGCACGTCGACATCGATGCGCCGATCATCCGTCAGAGTCCTTTTGCGCCCATGCTGCTGCACGGCATCGCCGAGCAGCGCCGCGACCTCACGGCACCGGACGGCGGCGGGGGTGCACCGCTGTTCGAGGAGCTGCGGGCCGCGGGCATGACGGAATGGTTCGGCCGGATCTTCCCCTTCGGCGAGCTGGTTCCCCAGGTCGGCGCCGCGGCCGAGGCCGAACGTGTCGGCGAACTTTTCCTGGTCTGCTCGCTCACGACCGACCGGCCGGGCGGCTACACCGACGGGCACATGGCGACGCTGCGCCCGCTGCTGCCGGTGTTCGCCGTGGCGGTCAAGGCCGCGACCATGCGACTGGCCGTGCAGGAGCTCCTGGCTGCGTATCTGGGCGACGATCCGGCACGGCAGGTGCTCGATGGGACGGTGCAGCGCGGCGACGTGCAGGGCGTCGACGCGGTGCTGTTCTTCACCGACCTGCGCGGCTTCACGGCGCTCGCCGATGCGCTGCCTGGTCCCGAGTTGATCGCGCTGCTCGACGACTGCTTCGACTGCATGGCGCGGCCGGTCCTGGCGCGCGGCGGCGAGATCCTGAAGTTCCTGGGCGACGGCCTGCTCGCGATCTTCCGCATCGAGGAGGGCGCACGCGAGGAGGTCTGTGCCGCGGCGCTGGACGCGGCCAGCGAGGCGCTGTCGCTGATCGCCGAATTGTCGGGCCGGCGCCGCGAGGCCGGCAGGCAGACGCCGTCGATGGACGTCGTGCTGCATGTCGGCCGCGTCAGCTACGGCAACGTCGGCACGGCAGCGCGGCTCGACTTCACCGTGATCGGACCTGCCGTCAACGAGGCATCCCGCATCGAGCGGCTCTGCGAGGAGCTCGGCCGCCACCTGCTGGTGTCCCGGGCCTTCGCGGCGGCGGCCGGACCGGGCCGCCACCGGTTGATATCCCTCGGCAGATACCGCCTGCGCGGCGTGCGCGAGGAGGTGGAGCTGTTCGGGCTGGCGTAGCCCTCGTCCTGTCCCGCTCTACCGTCCGTAGACCGCGCTTTCGAAAGCGTGGAACAGCGGCAGCGACTTCACGTCGGCGAACGGCAGGATCTGCGTGACGTAGACGCCGCCGACGCCCTTCTTCTGGTCGATCCAGTAGTAGGTGTTGGCGAGGCCGGCCCAGGCCAGGGACCCGGCCGAGCGTCCGGTCGGTGCCTCGTCGTTGTTGATCATGAAGGACAGGCCCCATGTCTTGTCCATGCCGGGGAAGAATTCGGCGTCGTTCGAGAAGGGCGGCGCGGCCGTCTTCAGCACGCAGACCTTGCAGTCGCCCATGGCATTCTGCGACATCGCCGCCACCGTCTCGGGCTTCAGCACGGCCTCGCCTTTGTCGGACCGGCCTTCGTTCAGCATCAGGCGCACGAACTTCAGGTAGTCGCCGGCGGTGCTGTACAGCCCGCCGCCGCCCATCTCGAACTCGGGCTCCTGCGGAATCTCGATCGTCGGATCCGGCACCAGCCCGCCGTCGGGCCCGCGATGGTGGATCGCGGCGCGACGCTGGCGCATGTCGTCGCTCATCCTGAAAGCCGTGCTGGTCATGCCGAGCGGGCCGAGCAGGTTGTCCTGCATGTAAGCGCCGAGCTTCTGGCCGCTCGCCGCCTCGACCATCTTGCCGGCCCAGTCGATGTTGATGCCGTAGAACCACTGGTCGCCGGGATCGAACAGCAGCGGCGTGGTGAGCGCCTTGTCCTGGCAGGAGATGATGCCGGGAATGCCGTGCGCCTCCATGTACCGGCCGACCTCGGCGCTCCAGATGTCGTAGCCGAAGCCTGCGGTATGGGTCAGCAGATGGCGCAGGGTGATGTCGCGCTTGGGCTTGCGCGTCTGCGGCTTGCCGTCGGCGCCGAAGCCCTGGAAGATGGCGACCTCGCCCAGGGCGGGGACGACCTCCTTGGCCGGCGCGTCGAGGGAGAGCTTGCCGCGCTCCACGAGCTGCATGGCGGCGGCGCCCGTGACCGCCTTGGTCATGGACGCGATCCAGGCGACGGTGTCGGGTGTCATCTCGGCCGACTCGCCCAGCGCCCGCTGGCCGAAGCCCGCCTCGTAGGTCGTGCCCTTGGCGTCGGTCGCCACGGCCACGACGCCCGGCACCTCGCCCTTGTCGACGGCCTCCTTCAGAATCCTGTCGGCTGCTGCCTGCATGACGTTACCTCCTCATTCTGCTTCGTTTCTGGGCATCACCGGCCACTCGCGCGCGGGTGATCACGGTTGCAGTGTGCTCCAAGCCCGGGCGCCTGTCTCCCGTTTTGCCCTCATGTTCCTCTCCCCCGCCAGGGGGAGAGGTTAGGAGAGGGGGTGAGGCGGAGACTGTGCGGCACCCCCTCTCCCCGCCTCTCCCCCTGGCAGGGGAGAGGAGCATGAGAAGGAAGAGGGTGAGATCATGTTCTTTCTTTCGCATCAGCCTCACACAGGATTCGCAATGGCCGCAGCGCGGCCGTGCCGACGGCTTTGCGCCGACCCGCAACCCGTTTTGCAGCCGGACCGTTATTTCGTCACGATGCGCGTCGTCGCGCGCTGTCTGGAGGAACGGAGATGTTCAGGCACTTTCCGAGATTGCTGCTCGTCGCAGGCATCGGCATGACCGCGGCAGCCTGCCAGGGCGACGGCTACCCCGCTCCGAGCGGCTACTATCAGCCGGGACCGGTGGCGTACGGCAACCCGTACTACAACAGCGGGTACTACGCCCCGCCGCCGGCGCGGTACGGCTACGCGCAGCCCGGCCCATACTATTACAACAACGCCAACCAGCAGGGCGGCCATGGCTGGTACAATCAGGCGGACGGCCGCCGCTATACCACGGTGACCGTTACCAACCGAGGCCAGAACGGCTATCGCGACGACATCGTCCGGCAGCAGGTCGTCTGCGGCAGCCAGTACTATGACGGCTACCAGACCCGCACCGCCCCTTCGTGCTGATCGCGGACCTCTACTCTTCGAAGCGCTCCGTGCCGTCGCGATCGCGCTCGTATCGTCTCGCGAACGGAAACGGCGGCAACCAGGACTCACGGCGAATGGTCCAGAGTTCGTAGGTGGGCTTCAGCTGGTCGGGGGCGTCCAGGGATCCAAGGTTGACGCCGATTTCGTCGCCGGAGCGTCCGAAGACCGTGGAGCCGCAACGCGGACAGAAGAACCGGCCGGCGTAGTCCTTTGTTTCGCCCTCGATGGTCACCGCATCCTGCGGGAACACCGCGGACGCATGAAACAGCGCGCCGTGGTGCTTGCGGCAGTCCAGGCAGTGGCAGAGGCCGACCCGGTAGGGGCGCCCCGTCGCTGTAATCCGGAGGTTGCCGCACAGGCAGCCGCCCGTGAACCGGTCCATGATGCATCTCCTCTGGGAAGAAGCGGTGAGACTGTTTACGACGGATGCCGTCGTGCAGCCACGAACGCTGCACTCGCCTTGCGGCTGCAGGGCACGATGTCGGTGCACGCGGCTCTTGACCTCATGTGCAATCCGGGCAGGCTGGCAAGAAAAAGAGGAAACGCGCCAGCATGACCGCCGCGACTCGCGGGAACGCCTTGTCCATCCTGATCGCCGCCTCGGTGATGATGAGTCTCGCGATGGGCATGCGGCAGTGCCTGGGGCTGTTCCTGCCGTCGATGACGCAGGCGCTCTCCCTGTCGGCCTCGGATTTCACTTTCGCCATAGCGGTGCAGAACATCGTCTGGGGCCTGGCCCAGGCGCCGCTGGGGGCGGTGGCCGATCGCTGGGGGTTGCGTCCGGTCATGGTGCTGGGCGCCGTCGCCTATGTCGTCGCGATGGCCGTCATGACGGCCGCCACCGGCCTGTGGACGTTCCTGCTGGCGCAGAGCTTGATCGGCGTCGGCATTGCCTGCACCGGATCGTCGCTGGCCATGACGGCGACGGCGCGCGCCGCGTCGCCGGAGCGGCGCAGCGTGATCCTGGGCATCGTCGGCGCCTTCTCCTCCGTCGGCACGCTCGTCATCGCGCCCGCCCTGCAGGTCCTGCTCGGCGCCTGGGACTGGCGGTGGGGCGGGGTGCTGTTCGTCGGGCTGGCGGCCGTCATGGTCCCCGCGGCGATGGTCACCGGGCGGGTCGACCGGTTGCCGCAGCCCTCCGCGGCGCGCCCGTCGGCGGCCGCGGCGATCGGCGAGGCGCTGCGCAACCGCCGCTTCGTCGTGCTGTGCTGCACGCATTTCGTGTGCGGGCTGCAGCTCATCTTCATCAACACGCACCTGCCGAACTACCTGGCGATCTGCGGCCAGGATCCGATGCTGGGCGCGACGGCGCTGGCCATCATCGGCGGCATCAACATCGCCGGCTGCCTGCTGGCCGGCTGGCTGGGGCAGCGCTACCTGAAGAACGTCCTGCTGGGCCTGACGTATCTCGGCCGGTCGGCCGTGCTGATGATCTATTTCATGCTGCCGCCCACGCCGGCCACGACGATCCTCTTCGCCGCCGCCATGGGGATGATGTGGCTGGGCGTCATTCCGCTGGTGTCGGGCTATGTCGCCGACCTCTTCGGCACCCGCAACATGGCGACGCTGCTGGGCGTCTCGTTCGTCATCCACCAGATGGGCTCGGTGATCGGCGCCTGGGGCGGCGGCCTGGTCTTCGACCTGTTCGGCAACTACGACCTGGCCTGGCGGATCGGCGTGACGATCGGCATCCTGGCCGGCGTCGTCCAGATCCTGTTCGGCGGCCCCTCCGGCACGCGGTCGGGCGTGCGCCCGGTCCCTGCCGCGGGCTGAGCTGTCCGGGGTTTGCAGCACCTGCTTGCGACAGCCAGCGCCCGAACCTCCTTGACTCCCTGACCGGAAGTCGTGGTCTGTCTCTGCGGCACCATCCACGGGGAGGAGGAGCATGCCGCCTTCCGGACAGGCCGGGACCGCCGATTTTCCGGGCCTCTATACGGAGCGCAAAAAGTCGGTTCGTCCCTCAGGCAAGGCCGACGACGCGCAGCGCGAAGGCATAGGCGATCGCCACTTCCTCGAGGCGGTCGAAGCGCCCGGCGGCGCCGCCGTGCCCCGCGCCCATGTTGGTGCGCAGCAGAACCGGGCCGCCGCCGGTCATGGTCGCGCGCAGGCGGGCCACCCACTTGGCGGGCTCCCAGTAGGTCACGCGCGGATCGGTCAGGCCGCCCATCGCCAGGATGGCCGGATAGCGCTTCGCCGCGACGTTGTCGTAAGGCGAGTAGGACAGGATGGTGCGGAAGGCTGCCGGGTCGGTGATCGGATTGCCCCATTCCGGCCATTCCGGCGGCGTGAGCGGCAGCGTGTCGTCGAGCATGGTGTTCAGCACGTCGACGAACGGCACCTCGGCCACGATGCCAGCGAACAGCTCGCCCGCCCGGTTGGCCGCCGCGCCCATCAGCATGCCGCCCGCGCTGCCGCCATGGCCCACGATGCGGCCGGCCGAGGTGTAGCGCGCCTCGATCAGCGCGCGGCCGGCCGCCGCATAGTCGTCGAAGGTGTTGGTCTTGCGGTCGAGCTTGCCGTCCAGATACCAGTTCCAGCCCTTGTCCGAGCCGCCGCGCACATGGGCGATGGCGTAGACGAAGCCGCGATCGACCAGCGACAGGCGGTTGGCCGAGAACGAGGCGGGCATCGCCATGCCGTAGGAGCCGTAGCCGTAGAGCAGCAGCGGCGCGCGGCCGTCCTGCACCAGGTCGCGGCGGTGCAGGATCGAGATCGGGACCAGCACGCCGTCGGGCGCGGTCGCGCGGATGCGCGTCGTCACGTAGGCCGCAGGATCGTGGCCCGACGGGATCTCCTGGCGCTTGCGCAGGAGGCGGGTGCGGCGCGCCATGTCGTAGTCGTAGACTTCCGCCGGCGTCGTCATCGACGAGTAGGAGAAGCGCAGCGACGTCGTCTCGAACTCGTAGCCCTCCGACATGTCGAGGCTGTAGGCCATCTCCTCGAAGGCAATGGCATGCTCGGTCCCGTCGGCGAGGTCGCGGATCACGATCGACGGCAGCGCGTCCTCGCGCTCCAGCCGCACCAGATACCCGGCGAACAGCGCCATGCGCACGAGATAGATGCCCGGCCGGTGCGGCACCAGCTCCTGCCAGTGTGGCCGGTCCGGCGTCGCGAGCGGCGCCACGGCGATTCGGAAATCGACCGCCCCGCCTTCATTGGTCAGGATGAAGAGCTGCTCGCCGCGGTCGTACACCGCGTAGCGCACCCCCGGCTCGCGCTTCGCGACCAGCCGCGGCACGGCGGCAGGATCGGCCAGATCCAGCAGCCAGGCCTCGGACGTCTCGTGGTTGCCGCTCGCGATCACGCAGAAGCGGCCCGACGCGCTGCGCGCGATATGGGTGAACCAGCCCTGGTCCTCTTCCTGGTAGACCAGCACGTCGTCGGCCTGCCCCGTGCCCAGGCGGTGGCGCCAGACCTGCAGGGGCCGGTGATTCTCGTCGACCCGGACATAGTAGAGGAAGCTCGCGTCGGCGCCCCACACGGCGTTGCCGCTGGTCTGTTCCAGGCAATCGGGCAGGTCCGCGCCGTCCTGCCAGCGCCGGATGCGCAGCGTGAAGAACTCCGAGCCCTTGATGTCGGCGCTCCAGGCCTCGAGCCGATGGTCGGGCGAGTGGCGCGTGCCGCCGAACTTGAAGTAGGGGCTGGCCTTCGCCAGCGCATCGCCGTCCAGCAGGATCTGCGGCTCGCCGCCCGCGCGCGGCAGGCGCCCGACCAGCTCGTGCTGCCCGCCCTCGCGGAACTTCGACAGGTAGGCATAGGGGCCGTCGGGCTGCGGGACGCTCGAATCGTCCTCCTTGATGCGGCCGCGCATCTCCGCGACCAGCGCCGTCTGCAGCGCCTGCGTCGGGGCGAGCACGGACTCGGTGTAGCGGTTCTCCGCCTCCAGGTAGGCCCGGATGTCCGCGTCGAGCAGGGACGGATCGCGCAATACGTGTTTCCACCGGTTGTCCTTCAACCAGCCATAGTCGTCGGTCAGGGTGACGCCATGCAGCGTCCGGACCGTCGGCCGCCGGGGGGCGACGGGCGGGCTGACGGGGGCGGGAGCCATGTCGATTGCGGGAGACTTGTCCATGTTCTTCGTCGGGTTCCTTGGCAAGTGGGCGGCCAGGGCCGCTTGCTACACCGGAGTGTAGCAGTGAATCGAGAAGCACGATCCGGAGCGTCTGGCCACCACCACCTGACGTCCATCCGTCATGCAACCGGCTTGGTTCTCTGCTGCCTCGCATTGATGGCCGGGTGCAAGCCGAAGGATCCGGAGGTGATCGACCCGAAGGACCTTCAGGCCATCGAATCCGGCCAGGTCGTGCCCGTCGATGGACTGCTCCGGATTCCGGCCGAAGCGATCTGCGTTCTTACGTCCTACCGTCATCGGATCGACGAAGCGGAAGCTCTCAGCCATCAGGTCAATGCCTACCTCGACGCCATCGAGTATTTCGGCTTTTCCGACGGCGCCCAGGCATTCGTGTTCGTCAATGGCGACAAGGTGATTGTCCAACGCGTCAGGGCCGCCAGTGTCCACATCATTCCCCACCATGAGGGCGTGCTCAGGACCATCAAGCCGGTTCAGTGCACGACCGTTGCACGAGCCGTCCTCATGAAAGTCGATCCGTTCGTTCCATCGCTGATTCTCGGCGAAGCCAGATAGATGCTTCCGGCCGGCCGTCCGAGCTTCCCGTCACGCGTAGTTGCCGCGCCCCGGCGCGCGGGCGTTGCCCTTGCGGGTGGGCTTGCGCGGCGCGGCGCCGGGCGCATCCTTCCTCTTGACGGGCTTCGCGGGTGCGTCGAGGAGATTGCGCATCTCCGCACCCTTGCTGTCCCACCAGTCGGCGAGGATGCGGACGTCCCAGCCGATGCAGAAGTGCTTGACCCCCATCTCCAGGTAGCGGCCGGCCTGGGCCGGGTCGCGCAGCTCGACGCGCGGATGCAGGCCCTTGCGCAGCGCCGTCTCGATCGTCTTCGTTTCGGCCGCGACGACGTCGGGATGGGCGTACTGCGCCGTCCTGCCGATGCTCATGGAATAATCGGAGGCGCCGAACTGCACCATGTCGATGCCCGGCACCGACAGGATGGCGTCGAGGTCTTCGACGCAGGACTGCTTCTCGACCATGATGGCGATGACCACGTCGTTCAGCGCGTCGACATAGGCCGGCGTGCCGCCTTCTCGGACCGTGCCGACGTCGCGCCGCATGCCGACGCCCAGCCGGCCGCGGCCGCGCACCCCGCGCGCCATCGTGGTCTCGGCGCGCACCGCGTCGACGGCGGTCTTCGCATCCTCCACGGTGCGGATGTCGGCGAACAGCACGCTCTGGAAGCCCGCGCCGATCGCGCGCATGGCCTGGTGGGTGTACTGGGTCTGCTCGATCTTGATCATGCCCGACATGTTCATGAGCTCGAAGGCGCGGCCGAGATTGTCGAGGTCGTGCAGGGTGAAGGGCGCGTACTCGGCGGTGAATTCGACATAGTCGTACCGGCCGGAATGGCCGATCAGCTCGACCAGCGTCGGCCAGGCCGACAGGATGTGCGTCCCCACGGTCGGCTGGCCGGCCTCGAGGCGTTCACGGAGCGGATTGCGGCGCATGATGGTTCCCCTGTCGCTGTCGGCGTGCATACTGCGCCACAGGTTCGGGCAGGGGAAGCAGGGCGACGGGCGATGGCCAGCAGCGTGACCGTGATCGGGGCCGGGATCGTCGGCGTCTGCTGCGGGCTGCATCTGCAGCGGCAGGGCTTCGCCGTGCGCCTGGTCGATCGCGCGTTGCCCGGCCTCGGCTGCTCCTTCGGCAATGCCGGCAATTTCGGCGTCGCCTCGTGCGTGCCCTTCGCGCTGCCGGGCGCGCTGAAGAAGGTGCCGGGCATGCTGTTCGACGCTCGCTCGCCGCTCAAGCTGCGCTGGCGCCACGTCCCCGCGGCGCTGCCCTGGTTCCTGCGTTTCGCCGCGGCGGCGCGGCCGTCGCGGGTCGAGGCCATCGCCGCCGCCCGCAATGCCCTGCTCGCGCGGACCCACGAGGGGTATCGCCCGCTGATCGAATCGGCGGGCGCGTCCGGGCTGATCGACGAGTCCGGCCTGCTGATGGTGTTCGAGAGCGAGGCGGCGTGGCGGGGCGCGGCCTACGCGATGGAGCTGCGCCGGCGGCACGGCATCCAGATGGACGTGCTCGACGGCAACGAGGCCCGCCAGATGGAGCCTGCCCTGTCCGACACGGTGGTGCGCGCCGTGTCGATCCCGGCGGTGGCGCATACCGTCGATCCGCTGAAGCTCACCGAGGCGCTGGCGGCGGACTTCACGCGGCGCGGCGGGGAGATCGTGCAGGCCGCGGTGCAGGGCTTCGAGTTCGGCAGCGACGGCCCGTCGCGGCTGCGCACCGACCGCGGGCCGATCGAGGTCGAGCGGCTCGTGATCGCGGCCGGGGTCTGGTCGCGCGCGCTGGCGGCGCAGCTCGGCACGCGCGTGCCGCTCGAGGCCGAGCGCGGCTACCACGTGATGTTCCCGCACCAGTCCTTCGCGCTGCGCCGCGCGGTCATGTCGGTCGACCGGCACATCGCGGTCACGGGCATGCTGGAGGGCGTGCGCGCGTCGGGCGTCGCCGAGTTCGCCAGCCCCGATGCGCCGGCCGACATGGCCAATGCCGACATGGTCGCGCGCCATGCGCGGGCGCTGATCCCGGCCCTGGCCGGCGAACCCGGGTCGCAGTGGATGGGACCGCGACCGTCGCATCCCGATTCCAAACCGGTGATCGGCCGCTCGCCGCGCCATCGCAACGTGTTCTTCGCCTTCGGGCACGACCATATCGGCCTGGCGCTGGGCGGCATCACCGGCCAGCTCGTGGCCGAGCTGGTGGCCGGCAAGCCGCCGAGCCTCGACCTTTCACCGTACCGGCCCGACCGTTTCTGAGCCCTGTCGTTTCCCGAGGAGAGTAGAAGAATGTTTCCGCCCAAGGAGAGCCTGACGATCTGCTTCGCCCATTCGGCGTACCGCATGAAGGAGCGCTTCGACCTGCGCGGCACCGGGGTGAAGAACTTCCAGGTGCATTCCTACGACGAATTCCAGAAGCGCATCGGCGAGGCCGACGTGGTCGTGGTCTCGGGCATGTGGAAGAACGACCTGATCCCGCAGGCCGGCAAGCTGAAGTTCATCCAGTCGATCAGCTCGGGCATGGACCAGTATTCGAAGGAGCAGCTCGCGGCCAAGGGCGTGCGGCTGGCCAGCGCGGCCGGCGTCAATGCGCGCGCCGTCGCCGAGCATGCGCTGGCGCTGATGCTGGCGGTGGCGCGGCGGCTGCCCGAGGCGCGCGACAACCAGCACAGCAAGGTGTGGCGCGGCATGCTGGGCGACCTCACCCAGCGCGAGGACGAGATCGGCGGCAAGACGGTGCTGATCGTCGGCATGGGCCGCATCGGCAGCCATCTCGCCAGGCTCGCCAGGGCCTTCGACATGAAGGTGATCGGCATCCGCCGCGACCCCGCGCAGGGCGCGAACGGCGCGGACTCGATCCATGGCATGGGCGACCTCGTGAAGCTCGTCCCGCAGGCCGACTTCGTCGTGCTGACCTGCGCCCTCACGCCGGAGACCACGGGCCTGATGAGCCGGGCGGCCTTCGCGGCGATGAAGCCCTCGTCGGTGTTCGTCAACGTGGCGCGCGGCAAGGTGGCCGACGAGGCGGCTTTGATCGAGACGATGCAGCAGGGCCGCATCTGGGCCGCGGCGCTCGACGTCACCGCGGAGGAGCCGCTGGCGGGCGGCTCGCCGCTCTGGACGATGCCCAACGTCTTCATCACGCCGCACACCGCGGGCGAGACGCGCGCCTACGAGGACAACGTGATCGACATCCTGCTGGAGAATCTCGACCGCCTGTGGCGCGGCGAGAAGACCCTGCGCAACCAGGTGATCTGAGCCAAGCGATCCGAGGAGGACAAGAGCCATGCCGATCGATCCGAACCGCACGATCCTGACGGGGGAGAACCCGTTCATCCGCCTCGCCGAGAAGGACGGCGATCCCAACACCACCGACGCCAGCTACTGGCGCATCCTGTTCTCGCCGGCCGGGCCGGGGCACGTGCTCTACATCAAGAGCGAGCTGACGCACGGCCACTGGCGCATCTTCTCCGACAACATCGCGATGACGCGCTGGCTGCAGAAGACCGTGCAGGGCATGCTGAATGCCGAGCTGAAGGAGGAGTCGATCCCGGTGACGGACGCGACCTTCTCCAAGGCGGGCGATCCCCGCTACTTCTGGACGGAGAGCATCCGGGCGCACGACACCGACATCGCGATGACCTGGTACGACATCGGCGAGCCGCTGCTGCTGCACACGCAGCCCAACGAGCCGCCGCAGAAGCGGCCCTACGGCGTCTGCACCGTGCTGGTGCCCGCGATGGGCGCCCGCCTGACGATCAACGGCATCCAGGCCCGCGGCAAGCCATGGCCGCGCGAGCGCGAGGGCCGTCCCTTCAGCACCTGCGCGCTGGCCTTCTCCGAAAGCTGGACCGAAGCCCGCTGAGGCGTGGGCGACATCCCGTCGTTCCGACCGGAGCCTCGCGCAGCGAGGCGGAGACGCAACCCAGCTCAGTCGGCGGCCTGGCTCGCGGGCTGGGACGGGGCGAAGCCCATGGCGCGGGCGAGGTGCGTGTAGCTCGCCCGCCGCACCTCCTCGTCGTGCGTCCAGGTGACCACGGCCATCTCGTCGACGCCGACGCGCTCCTTCAGCTCGACGATGCGCGCGGCGACCTCGGGGCCCGTGCCGACGAAGGAGTCGCGCCGGAAGCGCGCGACGCGGTCGGCATCGTAGGCTTCGAGCGCCTTGGCGGCGACCTCGGGCGTGTCGAGCGGCACCAGGATGCCGCGGTCGCGGTTCATGCGCGAGAGCGCACGCGGGGTGAAATGGTACTGCGCCTCCTCCATCGTGTCGGCGGCCAGCGCCCAGACGCAGAGCCCGGAGCGCGGCTCGGGGTGGCGGGCGCTGGGGCGATACTTCTCCTTGTAGAGCTTGATCGCCCGCTCGCCGCCGGCGCCGTCGCTGAAGAACCAGGCGTAGCAGTAGGGCAGGCCGAAGATTGCCGCGACCTGGGCGCCGTAGTCGGAACTGCCCAGGATCCAGATCTCGGGCGCGGTATCAGTTTGCGGGAAGGCCTGGACGGCCGCGAAGGGGTGGCGGTCGACCAGCGGCTCGCCGTGCACCCAGGCGATCAGGTCGCGCACGTCGGCCGGGAAATGCTCGGGCCGCTCGTTGGCTGCCGGGTTGAGGGCGAAGGCGGTGCGGCCGTCCGACCCCGGCGCGCGGCCCAGGCCGAGATCGATGCGGCCCGGCGCCAGCGCGTCCAGCACGCGGAACACCTCGGCGACCTTGAAGGGCGAATAGTGCGGCAGCATGATTCCCGCGCTGCCGATGCGGATGCGCTCGGTCGTGGCCGCGATGGCGGCGATCAGGATCTCCGGCGCCGTGCCGACGATGGTCGGGTGGTTGTGGTGCTCCGATACCCAGAAGCGTTCGTAGCCCAGCGCCTCGCAATGGCGGGCCAGCGCCACGGTGTTGCGGATGGACTGGTCCTGCGGACGGCCGGCGACGGCGATCGACTGATCGAGAACGGAAAGACGCATGGTCTCCACATGGCGCCTGGCGGCCGATCCGGCAAGCCCGCAGCCGGGAGCGCGGCCGGCAGGCGACGTGAAACGTTCCGAATTCCCGCCCGTTGTGCATCGAAGCGGTATCCCGGAGGCATCCCATGGCCAAGCGCAAATCCGCCAAACCAGCCTGCAAGGTCGTCGGCATCGATCACATTTCCATCCGGGTGAGCGACTACGCCCGCTCGAAGGCGTTCTACGGGAAGCTGTTCGGCTTCCTGGGCTTCGAGATCTCCGACGAGTATCCCGAGACCATCGGCTGGACCAACGGCCAGACGCGCTACTGGATCGCGCCGGCCGAGGGCCGCAAGCGGTACCGCATCGGCGATGTCGGGCTGCACCACTACGCCTTCCAGCTGCGCAGCCGCAAGGATGTCGATGCGCTGCAGGCCTTCCTCGAGGAGGAGGGGGTGCGGATCGTGGATCCGGCGGACGAATACTACGAGGACTACTACGCCGTGTTCTTCCTCGATCCGGACGGCATCAAGCTCGAGGGCATGAAGTACGGAGAGCTGACGGCGAAGCGAGCGCGGAAGGGCTGAGCCGGCAGGCGCTCTCCCCCGGCTTGTCGCCGCGCCGGCCGGACGGCAAACTCCCGGCCGCTTTTTTGTACCCCTGACAGGAGGATTCCCATGTCGACCGCCACCCAGACCAAGCCGCCCTCCTCCACGCTGATCACGCGGGGCATGCTGATCGGCGGCGAATTGGTCGACAGCGCCTCCGGCGCCCGCATCACCGTCGAGAACCCCGCGAAGCGGACGCCGCTGGCCGAGGTGCCGCGCGGCAATGCGGCCGACGTCGAGCGTGCCGTGGCGGCAGCGGCGAATGCCTATCGCGAATGGCGCAAGGTGCCGCCGCGGGAACGCGGCAAGGTGCTGCTCAGGATCGCCGAGGCGCTGCAGGCACGGGCCGAGGAGATGGCGCGCACCATCGCGTCGGAGACGGGCAACGCGCTGCGCACGCAGGCGCGCGGCGAGGCCAACCTGACGGCCGACATCTTCCGCTATTTCGGCGGGCTGGGCGGCGAGCTCAAGGGCGAGACCATCCCGCTCGGCGAGCACGTCCTGTCCTACACGCGGCGCGAGCCGCTGGGCGTGGTCGGCGCCATCATCCCGTGGAACGCGCCGGTGATGCTGGGTGCGCTCAAGATCGCGCCGGCCCTGTGCGCCGGCAACACGATGGTCATGAAGGCGGCCGAGGATGCGCCGCTGGGCGTGCTGCTGATGGCCGAGATCTGCCAGGAGTTCCTGCCGCCCGGCGTGCTGAACGTGCTGACGGGGATGGGCGAGGAATGCGGCGGTCCGCTGCTTGCCCATCCCGGCATTGCCAAGCTCTCTTTCACCGGCTCGACCGAGGTCGGCAAGATCGTCATGCGCGCCGCGGCGGAGCGCATCGTGCCGGTGTCGCTGGAGCTCGGCGGCAAGAGCCCCTCGATCGTCTATCCCGACGCCGACGAGGACTGGGCGGTCGACGGCATCATCGCCGCCATGCGCTTCACGCGGCAGAGCCAGAGCTGCACGGCGGGCTCGCGCCTGTTCCTGCACGAGGACATCTTCGATTCGTTCCTCGCCAAGCTGGAGAAGAAGACCTCGGCGCTCAAGATCGGCGATCCGCTCGACGAGAAGACCGACATCGGCACCATCATCAACAACAAGCAGTTCACCAAGGTCTGCAAGTATGTCGAGGAGGGGCTGCGGCGCGCCGACGCCAAGCTGGTGTTCGGCGGCCTGCCGCCCAAGTCGGGCCCGCTGAGCGAGGGCTACTATGCCATCCCGACCGTGTTCGCGGATCGATCCAACGACTGGCGGCTGGCGCGTGAGGAGATCTTTGGACCGGTGCTGGTGGCGATCCGCTGGAGCGACGAGGCCGAGGCGATCCGCATGGCCAACGACAGCCACTATGGCCTCGCGGCCTATGTCTGGACCCACGACATCGGTACCGGCCTGCGCACTGCCCATGCCATCGAATCGGGCTGGGTGCAGGTCAACCAGGGCCTCGGCCAGGTGCCGGGCATGTCCTACGGCGGCTACAAGCAGAGCGGCATCGGCCGCGAATTCTCGCTCGAGGGCATGCTCGACAGCTTCACCCAGCGCAAGAACGTCACGGTGAACCTCGACGTCCGGCGCTAGGCCGGTACCTTGCGATGGTGGTCGGTGACGCCCTGGTAGGCATGGCCGATGCGGTACAGCGTGGCCTCGTCGAAGGGGCGGCCGACGATCTGCAGGCCGATCGGCAGGCCATTGGCGTCGAAGCCGCAGGGCAGCGACAGGGCGGGGATGCCGAGCGTGTTGAAGGGACGCGTGAGGCCGGTGAAGCGCGCCACCATGCTGAGCGTCGCCGGGCCGCCGGACGCCTCCACATCGGTCTCTTCGATGGTGGGGAGCGGGAAGGGGATCGCCGGCAGGAGGACCGCATCGACATTCTCCATGGCCGTCGCCAGGAACTCGCGCACGAAATGCGCGCGCAGGCGCAGCGCATCGATGTACTGCGTGGCCGGGATGAAGAAGCCCGCCTCCATGCGCGTGCGCACCTGGTTGGCGTAGGGCGCGTTCGCCTCCAGCCACGGACGGTGCATGGCGGCCGCCTCGCACTTCACGATGACCTCGGCGGCGCGGTAGAGCGCCGTGAAATCCGGCATCTTCGCCGGCGCGACCGATGCGCCGAGCCGGCCGAGCGCGTCGGCCGCGGCCTGCACGGCGGCACCGACCTGGGCGTCGACGGGCACCAGCGCCTCGGGCAGGGCGAGACCGAGCCGCAGCCCTTCCACGCCATGCTCCAGCAGCGCCTCGTAGTCGGGCACCGGCTTCTCGCTCGTCGTGGAATCGTCGGGATCGTGGCCGGCGACGGCGGCCAGCATGCGGGCATTGTCGCGCACCGTGCGGGTCAGCGGGCCGACATGGTCGAGCGTCCAGGACCGCGCCAGGGCGCCGGCGCGGCTGACGCGGCCGTAGGTCGCCTTCATGCCGACCACGCCGCAGGCCGAGGCGGGCAGGCGGATCGAGCCGCCGGTGTCCGAGCCCAGCGCGCCGTAGACCATGCGGGCGGCGACGGAGGCGCCCGAGCCGCTGGAGCTGCCGCCCGTCACGCGCGTGCCGTCCCAGGGATTGCGGCAGTGGCCGTGATGCACGTTGTGCCCGGTCGGCCCGGCCGCGAACTCCGCCATGTTGAGGAAGCCCAGCTCGACGACGCCCGCGGCGTCGAGCTTCTGCAGCACCGTCGCGGTGACCGGCGCCGTCCAGTCGCGGCGGATCTCGCTGCCGCCGGTCGAGAGCTCGCCGGCACGGTAGTACATGTCCTTGTGCGCCATCGGCACGCCATGCAGCGGGCCGCGCCGCTTGCCGGCCGCCAGCTCCTGGTCGAGGAGGCGCGCCTGGGCCAGCGCCTTGTCCCGGTAGACGCGCAGGAAGGCGTTGGTGCGCGGCTGCCAGGCCTCGATGCGGGCGAGGCAGGCTTCGGTGGCCTGCACCGAGGTGATGCGGCCGGCCGCGATGGCGTCGGCGACCTCGCTGAGGTCGCGCAGGGCAAGGTCGTCGTTGATCATCTGCCGCGCTCGCTCCCGGGGGCGGCCTTGGCCATGACGCTGGCGAAGGCGGCGGGATCGTCGTCGAACGTCAGACGCTCGGCGGCGGCCTTGCGCACGGCATCGTTCAACCCCTCGACCTCGGCCGCGATCTCCGCGAGGCGCTTGTCGTCATAAGCCAGTCCCTGCAACTGCCGGGCGATGCCGGCGGCGAGGCGGGTCTTGTCGTCCATGATGGCCTCCTCTAGGCGGCGAGCTTGAGCTTGCGCTGCTCGAGGCGCGCGCGGTCGTCCTCGCCGAACGTCATGATCTTGCGGATCTTCTGGTCGAACTTCATGCCGACCGCCTCGGCGCAGGCGGCGAGCATGCCGGTCTCCGCCTCGAACAGGAAGTGCGTGAAGGTGAGCACCTTGTCGGTATAGGCGGCGAGGCCGCTCATCACCACGAGCAGATCGCCGGCCCGCAGCGGGCGCCGATAGTGGTTCAGCATCTCCACCACCACGGACCCTTCCTGGCGCTCCTGCATCGCCGCGCGGTCGAAGCCGAGATGGTTCCACAAGAGGGGCGCGCCGTCGGAGTAGCGGCCGAACTGGTGGCGCGGCAGGAACTCGCCGCGCTCGTCGCATTCGGCGGGCGCGATCAGGCGGCGTCCGACCTCGATGAGGCCGTGCGCCGCTGCATCGCCCAGCGCGATGTCCGGCAGCGACAGCTTGCCGACGCTGCGCGGCCGCGCCTGCTCGGGCAGTTCCACGAGGGCGGCTTCGGCCCGGCGGCGGAAGGCATCGGGCCACGCAGCATTCGATTCGATGCGGCGGCGGGCGGTGGCCGCGACCCGGCCGTCCGAAGGATTGCGGATCTCGTGATAGGCAACGAGGTGGCGCTCGCCGACCTCGACGGGCGCCGACAGGACCTCCACCGGATCGACCACGCGGAACTCCCGCAGGTAGCGGACATGGTCCTCGGCCGGCCGCGGCTCCAGCCCCTGAACACGCTGCGCGCCAGGGCCCAGGCCGAGCCGTCCCATCAGGTGGGCGGACGCCTCGTGGGCGAATTCCGTGTAGAATTGGACGTTCAGATGGTCGTTCTCGTCGCACTGCCAGGTGTTCACGGCGGTGCTGAAAGTCGGGATCAGGCCAGGCCTCGACACGCTACGCTCTCTCTGCAGTCTGTGGATGACTGCTCCAAATGGCCGAAAAAGCCCCAAGAATCGACACTTTTCGTAGTTTGGGGACTTGCGGACCATCAATTCGTGGATAACCTTGGGCTGTCAACGCCGTCCTGGGGCGTCAGGCGACGGTTGACGAACGATAAAGCAAGGGACCCCTCACTATGGCAACGAAACCCTCCGCCCCCACCATTCCCCTCTCGAAGGTGGCGGCCGAACTGGCTGAAAAGACGGGCATGACCAAGAAGGACGCCAGCGGCGCCCTCGAAGAGTTCGTCGGACTCGTCGTCAGGCATCTGAAGAAGGGCAACAAGGTCCGCATCACGGGCCTCGGCATCCTTCAGGTCCGCGCCCGTCCGGCGCGCATGGGCCGCAACCCGGCGACCGGCGAGGCGATCAAGATCAAGGCGTCGAAGAAGGTCGCCTTCCGCGTCGCCAAGGATCTCAAGGAAGCGATCTAAGTCCCGTCGAGTTCCTCGACAGCAGAAGATCGGGCGGGTTCCGGCGGTACCGGGCCCGCCCTTCCTTTTGGGAAGCCGACTGTCGTGCGCGGTGCTGCCGGCGCTAGTATGGCGCGCCGAACGCGAGCCGCATGGATACCATCACCGTCCTGAAATACCTGACCAGCCTCGCTCTTCCGCCCGCGTCGATGGCGGTGGGTCTGCTCGCGGGCGGCCTGCTGGCGCTGTTCCGCCTTCGCCGGCTGGGCCTGCTGGTGGCCGCCTCCGCGATCGCCGAGACACTCGTCCTGTCCTTTCCGCCGGTCGCCGACGCCCTCGTCGATCCGCTGCAGGCCGAGGCGCGGGCGGTCGAGGCGCAAGCGCCGTCATGCTGCTACGCCGCCATCGTCGTGCTGGGCGGCAATGTCATCCCGGCCGCGCCGCCCTATCTCATGGAGCCCGATCTCACGGACGCCGCCGATCGCACCTGGTATGCCGCACGGCTCTATCATCGCGGCGTCGCGCCGAAGATCATCGTGAGCGGGGGCTCGTTCATGCCGCAGGCCGGCGTCGCGACAACGGAAGCCGAGGCCATGCGGCGCTTCCTGATCGACCTTGGCGTGCCGTCGGAAGCGATCGTCTCGGAGGGCAAATCGCTGAACACGATCCAGAACATCCGCAATGTGCAGGCGATGGTGGGCGAGGGGCGCGTCGCGCTCGTGACCTCCGCCTACCACATGCCGCGCGCCCTGCAGATCGCGCGGCAGGCAGGGCTCGACGTCGGCGCCTTCCCGACCGACTGGCGCCTTCCGGCAGCGCTGCGGCCGTCCTGGGAGAACTGGATCCCGTCGATCGGCGCCATGGCCTGGTCCGCAATCGCCTTGCATGAGCACCTTGCCCTGCGGTTCGATCCCCGCGAAGGAGCCTGACGTCATGACCGCGTACCGCCTGTCCCGCCGTGCCGCGCTGCGCGCGGCCGCCGGCCTTGCCTCGGGCGGGCCGCTGCTGATCGCCCTGGCGCGGGCCGCGCGGTCACAGACGCTGGAGAAGGTCAGCTTCCATACCGACTGGCGCGCGCAGGCCGAGCATGGCGGCTACTACCAGGCGATCGCGGCCGGCCTCTACCGCAAAGCGGGCATCGACTGCGAGCTGCGCCAGGGCGGTCCCAGCCTGAACATCAGCCAGCTCCTGCTGGCGGGCCGCGTCGACATGATCATGTCGAACAGTTTCGAGGCCTTCAATTTCGTCAATATCGGCGCGCCGTTCTTCACCATCGCCGCGATCTTCCAGAAGGATCCGCAGGTGCTGATCGGCCATCCCGATACGGGATTCGACTCGTTCGAGAAGCTGAAGGGGCGCACGCTGCTGATCGGCAGCGGCGGCCGCGTGACCTACTGGCCGTACATCCGCCGCAAGTACGGCCTGTCGGACACCCAGTTGCGACCCTACAATTTCAACATGGCGCCGTTCCTCGCCGACCGGAACGCCGTGCAGCAGGGCTTCCTGTCGTCCGAACCCTATTCGATCGAGCAGGCGCTGGGCCGGGCGCCCGTCGTGCTGCTGCTGGCCGACGCCGGCTACAGCGCCTACCAGACCACGATCGCGATCTCGCGGCGCATGGCGAGCGAGAAGCGCGACCTCGTGCAGCGCTTCGTCGATGCCTCGTTGGAGGGATGGGCGCAGTACCTCGAGGGCGGCCCGGGGATCGCCGCGGCCAACGCCCTGATCAAGCAGGCCAATCCGGACCAGACCGATGGCCGCATCGCCTATGCCATCAGGGTGATGAAGGAGCGCGGCATCGTCCTGTCGGGCGATGCGCTGAAGGACGGCATCGGCGCCATGAGCACCCGGCGCTGGCAGGACTTCTACGACTCGATGGTCGATGTCGGCGTGCTGCCAGCGGGACTCGACGTGGCGCGCACGCACACGCTGGACTTCGTGAACAAGGGAATCGGAAAGGCATAGGAGCAGGCATGTACAAGGTGAGCGAAGAGCACGCGATGCTGCGCGATCTGGTGAAGAAGTTCGTGCGCAACGAACTGATGCCGCTGGAGAAGAACATCCTCGACCGCTTCGCCTCGGGCCAGCCGGCGGCCCTGTCGGACGAGGAGAACGCCAAGCTGCTGAAGCAATGCAGGGAGCTCGGCTTGTGGGCGCTCGACGTGCCGGAGGAGGCGGGCGGCGCCAACCTGCCGGCGGTCGCGCTGGTCGGGGTCAACGAGGAGCTGGGCTACGTCGCCGTGCCCTTCACCTTCCCGCCCGACTCGCCCAACCTGCACATGCTGCTGGCGACCGCCAGTCCCGAACAGCGCAAGAAGTACCTCGAGCCCTACGCGGCCGGCGAGACCACCTCGGCCATCGCCATCTCGGAACCCGGTGCGGGCGGCGATCCGGCCGGCATGAAGACGCGCGCCGTGAAGGACGGCGACCATTGGGTCATCAACGGCCGCAAGATCTGGATCAGCCGCATCGCCAAGGCCGATTTCACCATCGTCATGGCGGTGACCGATCCCGAGCGCGGCTCGCGCGGCGGCATCACCGCTTTCCTGGTCGACAAGGGCACGCCGGGCCTGGTGGTAGCACGCGCCATCCCGATGCTCGCCGGACAGCGCACCTACGAGGTCGTGTTCGAGGATTGCCGCGTGCACGAGAGCCAGGTGCTGGGCCGCATCGGCGCCGGCTTCGCGCCCATGCAGCTCCGCCTCACCGTGCGCCGCCTGCAGATGGGTGCCTGGTGCATCGGCATGGCGCAGCGGGCGCTCGACATGCTGGTCGAGCATGCCAACCAGCGCGTGACCTTCGGCCAGAAGCTCGCCGACCGGCAGGCCATCCAGTGGTGGGTCGCCGATGCCGCCACCAAGCTGCATGCCTGCCGGCTCATGGTGATGGATGCGGCCGTGAAGCAGGACGAGGGTCGCGACGTGCGCATGGAGGCCTCGATGATCAAGGTCTTCGCCACCGAGATGGCGACCGAGGTGATCGATCATGCCCAGCAGGCCTTCGGCGCCATGGGCGTCACGCAGGAGCTGCCGCTGTCGTGGCTGGCGCAGAAGGTGCGCACGATGCGGGTCTACGAGGGGCCGTCGGAAGTCCATCGCATGGTAATCGCGCGCCGCCTGCTCGGCGGACGATGACAGCGGTGTTACAGTCTTCTCACAGATCAGTCATTGCCGCGGCGTTGACCGCCGCACCGTCCTCCCCGAGCCTCCGTCCATGGATGCTCGGGTCGAGACATACATCCGCCGCGGCAAGTTCTACGTCGACGGCTGGCTGCGGACGGAGGCGGCGCGCACGATCGTTGCGCTCGACGCGCGGCAGCGTTCGCTCGGCGTCGAGGGAGGCGTCGTCGAGATCGGCGTGCACCACGGCAAGCTGTTCATCCTGCTCTACCTGCTGTGCCGGCCACCCTACAAGGCGGTGGCGATCGACCTGTTCGAGGACCAGCACCTCAATATCGACCAGTCCGGCAGCGGCGACCTCGCGAAGCTGAAGCGCAATCTCGAGCGTCATGCCGACCAGACGCGGCTGGTCCTGCATCAGGGCAGCTCGACCGAGCTGTCGGCCGACGACCTGGTGGGGCTGGGCGAGGCACGGCCGCGGCTGGTGAGCGTCGACGGCGGTCACACGGCGGAGATCGCCGCCCACGATCTGGCCGCGGCGAGCGAGGCGATCGTCGAAGGCGGCATCATCGTCGTCGACGATGTGTTCAACGAGCGGTGGCCGGGCGTCGTCGACGGCGTGCACCGCTTCTTTGGACGGCGTCCCGATCTCGTGCCCTTCGCCATCGGCGCCAACAAGACCTACTTCTGCCGACCGTCCTATCGCGACATCTACTACGACACCGCCGTCGCGACGAGTCCGGCGGCCACGGCGACGGAGTTCCTCGGGCAACCGGTGGCCTTCCTCGACTTCCAGTACCGTCCGGGGCTGAAGGATGCCGTGGTGCAGACCGCCGCCTGGCGGAGCCTGCGCACGACGTCGATCGGTCGACCATTGCGCTGGGCGTGGCACGCCGGCCGCACCCTGCGACGCGGATTGACGAGGAACGAGGGCCTCTAGAATCGACGGTCCGGGTCCGATGGGGCCGCGTCAACGGCCGGCCGCTTCCTCGCTCGCCCGCACACATATTCCTCCGCGGCGACGGCGAAGCTCAGGTTCTGACCAGCCCAGAAATAGAAGGTTGTGATGCCCAGCAGATTGCCGCGACCATCGAACAGCCCGCCACCCGAAGAGCCTTGCGAGATGGGCGCGGAGGTCTGGATCACGCGGGACTGGTTGTAGACGCGCTTGGCAGACACGATGCCTTCGGCCGCGGTCAGTTCCAGCCCCTGCGGCGTCCCGATGGTGAGGGCGCGTTAGCCGACCTTGATATCGTCGTAGGGCCGCACGGCGACCGGGGTCGAAAGCCTTTCGGCGACGCGCAGCACGCAGCGACCGGCGTCGGGCTGGCGCGAGACGACCTGCGCCGGCTGCTCCACCTTGCCGCGCGCGATCTTCACCTCGGCGAGGTCGACGACATGGCAGTTCGTCAGCAGTTCGCTGTCGCTGATCGCCACCGCCGATCCCAGCCGCCGATCGGCCTTGACCACATAGACGGCGCCGGAAACCCGCTCGAACACCTCGTCGGCGCGCAGGTCCGGACCATCGCGCAGTTCCAGGCGAGCCGCACGGATCGTCCCGGAGCCGTCGATGCCCGGTGCGGCCGGCCGGAGGAGACGAGCTTCGACGGCACGCCGACGGCGAACCCCACCGCGGAATCGCGCAGCACCGCCCATCAGACGGCATCGCGCTCGGTGAGGTCCTGCTGGATCTGCTCGCCGGCCCGGTGGTGAGCCGGCCGGTCGCCGCGTGGTTCCGCGACTTCTGCCAGGCCTGCGTGGCGCGGCGGACGAGGTCGGTCAACCTTGAAGACGAGTCGAGATGGCCGGTCCATATCAGCGCCTCGCGCACGTCGGCGGGCGTGATCGCTTCGGATGGCGGTGCTCCCGTCCAGCGCTGGGCGAACACGCCAGGCTGCTGCCCCTGGGCGGGCTGCGCCACGATCAGACCGAGTGCGATGGCGGCCTGGGCGAGTTTCCGGAGGCTGGATGCGAGCTTGGACAAGACGCGGTTCTCCCGCGTGCATTCTCGACGATGGCCGTCCGGCAGCCCACGGCTGCACTGTATCAATCGAGTTTCCGGTCCGGCCGGTCGCCGCTGCGCCGGTTGGCGTTGCCCCAGGTCTCCATGGCATCGAGGATGGGACCGAGCGTCAATCCCTTCCGTGTGAATGAATATTCGACATGGGGCGGCACGTTCTGCAGGACCTTGCGTGACAGGATCCCGTCGCGCTCCAGGGCGCGCAGCTGGAGGGTGAGCATGCGCTGCGTGATGCCCGGTACCAGCCGGCGCAGCTCATTGAAGCGTCGCGGCCCGTCCTTGAGGTGGAACAGGATCGTCGGCTTCCAGCGCCCGCCGATCACCTCGACCGTCGCCGCCACGGAACACCAGGGCACCCTGGTCGGCATCGCGTCTCTCTCCGCCGCCTCCACACCTGATGCGCAGTATAAAACATGTGCGTACTTATGCGAAGCGAACCGCCGTGATACGGCACAGGCATGGCCGATCACGCCCTGTCCGTTCTCTTCATCGTCGGCGCCCTGGGTTGTGGCCTCGTGGCCGGCATCTTCTTCGCCTTCTCGTCGTTCGTGATGGCCGCGCTGGGGCGGCTTTCCGCCTCGGAAGGCATCGCGGCGATGAACGCGATCAACGTCACCGTCATCAACCCGGGCTTCATGCTGGCCTTCTTCGGTACGGCAGTCGTCTGCATCACGGCGGCCGCCGCCGCAGCCCTGCGCGGCGCGGGAGATACCTGGCTGGTCGCCCTCGCCGCGGTGCTCTACGTCGTCGGCTGCATCGGCGTCACGATGGTGCGCAACGTGCCGCTGAACAACCAGCTCGCGGCAGTCGCGGCCGGCACGGCCGAGGCCGCAACCTTGTGGATGCACTACCTCGGCACCTGGACCTTCTGGAACACGGTGCGCACGGTCGCCTCCACGTCGGCAGCCGTGCTGCTGATGGTCGCGCTGGTCCGGCGAGCCGGATTCTGGGCCGTGAACTCATAAAAGATGGTCGCCGTGTTCGAGGGGTGACGGTCCCTCCGCTGGAGACCGATATCGGCTCAGAATGAATTGGTGCGCAGGCGACCCTCGTAGTCACGTTTACCGAGCGGCACGCCCCGCGAGCGCAGGATGTTGTATGCGGTGACGGCGTGGAAATGGAAGTTTGGCAGGGAGAAAGAGAGAATGAAGGTCTCCGACCTGAAAGCAAGCCGTCGCGGGCCGATCTGGAGGTCCAGGTTCTTGCCCGCGCAGTCGTCAATCTCTTCAGGGACGAACGCCTCCAGCGCCGTTTCCGCCTTGCCGATCATCGCCCGCAGGTCAGCGAAGGGAACGGGTCCGACCAAGGCGGGAGGGGTGAACGCGCCGGTCTTCAGAGCCTCGACCCCCCACACGGAATGATGCCATGCCGCTTCGACCTGAAAATGAAAGGGCGCCATATCGTCGAAGAGGCGGGTGTTCACGAAACTGTCGGGGTCGACACCGGTGTTTGAAAAGTGGGTGGCCGCGCGGTCGAGGAAGCCTCCGACGGATCTTACCGTTTGCAGGAAGGTCGGCACGCTGAGGTCGTAGAGCGATGTCGGCATTGCCGTCCTCTCTCGAGCAAATTCGAATCGTCGTGAGGATGTGGCGTGATGGCCGAATCGGCAAGGCAGGCGATCAACGCCGATTCAGCATCGGCATGAGCCGATACGATCTGACCGACGTCGAGTGGTGCGCTGTCGAGCCGCTGCTGCCCGACAAGCCGCAAGGCATGCCGCTCGTCCACGGCCTAGCTCAGGCGGGCGGCCGCTTCGGCGTTGGCCTGACGCCGGCTCGCCAGCAGCGGCGCCAGCCGGTCGCGCAGTCGATTGACCGTCTCGTTGCCGGCTTTCTCCGGCGAGCCGGCATCGAATGGCGGCTGCGGGTCGTACTCGAGCATGAGCTGGATGGTTCGCGCGACCTCCTCGCCGGCCAGCTCGGCGGCGAGGGTGAGACCGAAGTCGATGCCCGCGGTCACGCCGCCGCCCGAGATGCGGTTGCGGTCGCGCACGACGCGCTCGGCGACCGGCGTCGCGCCGAAGTCCTTCAGCATGTCGCGCCACATCCAGTGACAGGCCGAGCGGTAACCCTTCAGCAGGCCGGCGGCTCCGAGGACGAGCGAGCCGGTGCAGACCGAGGTCACGTAACGGGCGCCGGCCGCCTGGCGGCGCAGGAAGTCGAGCGTCTCGGCATCGTTCATCAGCGCGGCCTGGCCGACGCCGCCCGGCACGCAGATGACGTCGAGCTGCGGGCAGTCGGCGAAGGACATGGTCGGCACGATCGAGAACCCGGAATCGGTCGGGACGGCCTCACGCGTCTTCCAGATCATGTGCAGACGGGAATCGGGCAGGCGGGACAGGACCTGGGCCGGGCCCGTCGCGTCGAGCTGAGTCACGTCGGGATAGAGCAGGATGCCGATCTGAACGGGTGCTGGCATGCGAACCTCCTTGGTGCGGCGACGCTAGGCTGTAGCGTCTCTGGCAGGAATGACAAAGGCAGTCTATTTTCTGCCAATGACCAGACTCCACCGCGTGGCGATCCTCGCCTACGAGGGATGCCAGCTCCTCGACGTCACCGGCCCTGCGGCCGTGTTCGGTGCCGCCAACGATGCCCGGGACAAGACCTTCTACGAGGTTCGCATCGTGTCGCCGGACGGCGGGCTGGTGAGGGCCAACTGCGGCGTGGCCCTCGACAGCCACAAGATCGGCGGACAGCCCGATACGCTGCTGGTCGCCGGCGGCTCGCGCGGGCTGAAGGCGGCCATGGAGCGCCAGGACCTGCGCCGCTGGCTACGCATGGCCGTGCCGGGAGCGGCGCGCTACGGCTCGGTCTGCACGGGCGCCTTCGTGCTGGCGGCGGCCGGCCTGCTCGACGGAAGGCGGGTGGCCACGCACTGGGCGAGCTGCGAGCGCCTGGCCGAACGGTTCCCGGCGCTGGAGGTCGATCCCGATTCGCTATACGTCGTCGACGGCAAGGTCTGGACGTCGGCCGGCGTCACGACCGGGATCGACATGGCGCTGGCTTTGGTCGAGGCCGATCTCGGTGCCGCCGTCGCCAATCTGATCGCCCGGCACTTCGTGCTCTACGCCCGCCGGCCGGGCTATCAGTCGCAGTTCAGTCCGGTCCTGCAGGCACAGACCAGGGCGCAGGCGCCGTTCGCTGGGCTGATCGGCTGGATGCAGGAGAATCTCGACGCGCAGCTCGACGTGCCCACACTGGCCGCGCGTGCCGGGCTTTCCGAACGCAGCTTCTACCGGAAATTCACAGAGGCGACGGGCAAGACGCCGGCCCATTTCGTGGAAGGGTTGCGGCTGGATGCGGCGCGCGCCCTGCTGGCGCAGGGGCTGCCGATCAAGACCATCGCCGGCAAGGTCGGACTCAATTCGACGGGGCGGCTGGGACAGGCGTTCGAGCGGCGGTTCGGCATGGCGCCGTCGCTGTTCCGGGAGATGCACCGGCCGTCGCCTCGCGCATAGCGAAGGCCCGCTTCATCCCGTGGTCTCGTGGATCTTCTGCAACACGCGGCTTTCGAATTCCTCGACCGGACAGTCGATCTCGCAGGCCACGGTGCCGCAGCGGTCGCAGCGGCATTCGTAGCGGCCGGCTGGCCGATCGTCGCCGACGTCCTGCAGGACGAGCCGGTGCCCGCACCGGCGGCAGTAAGGGGTCAGGTCCTGTACGCCTCCCGAGGCGTCGTATGACCAGCGCCAGCGGATGTTGAAGAAGTCGTCCTGCGTGCTGATGGGCGAGCGCGGCCGGGCATCGCGCGTCGGGCGCAACGCCGTGCCCAGCCAGCCGGCGACGATGATGGCGCAGACCGCCAGCAGGCCCAGCAGCCAGTTCGGTACCGACGTCGAAGCGCCGAGGAAGTGCCAGAGTTCCTTGAGCCAGCCGCTCAAGGCCGACCACAGGCCGAGGACGTAGCCGACGACAAGCCCGATGACGACGGTGGCGGCGACGATCCGGAGTTCCGTCGCAGAAGGTGGCCGGGCTTTCACCTTAGTGCCTCAGCCGCAGGCTCCCGACGACCAGTGCCGTCGCGGCGAAGGCCGCGCCCAGCCAGATCGCCGCACGCGCTGCGTCGGCGGCGCCGCCGCCGGAGAAGTCGAACAGGCCGAACACCAGGGCGACCAGCGCGGCGCCCATGGTCTGGCCCAGCGTGCGGGCGGTGGCGATGATGCCGCCGGCGCTGCCGCTGCGCTCGCGCGGCACGGCATTCATCATCAGGCGGTTGTTGGGCGCGGCGAAGATGCCGAAGCCGGCGCCGCACAGCACCAGTCGCCACATGATGTCGGCGGCCGAGGGATCGGCCGGCAGCAGGGCCGTCAGGATCAGGCCGGCCGTCATGCTGGCGAGGCCGATGGCGCCGAGCAGGCCAGGATGATGACGGTCTGCCAGGCGGCCGGCGATGGGGGCGATGCCTGCCAGGGCCAGCGGCCAGGCCGTCAGCAGCAGGCCCGTCGCCGCGGCGTCGCGGCCGAGCACCGTGTGGAAGAAGAAGGGCAGGCTGACGAAGGCCAGCCCCTGGGCGGTGAAGGTGCAGGTGGAGGCCGCGATGGACAGGGAGAAGATGGGCCGCCGGAAGACGTCGATGGGCATCATCGGGTCGGCCAGCCTGCGCTGGCGCTGCACGAACAGCACCCCGAACAGCAGGGCGGCCGCCAGCTCGGCCGCGATCACGCTCCGCCCGTGGCCGTGCGCCATGCCGTCGATGCCGAAGATCAGCAGCCCGAAGGTCGCGCCCGACAAGGCGGCGGAGAGAACGTCGAAGGGCCGGTGCGTGTGGGTCGTGTGCGGCAGGTAGCGCTCGGACAGGACGAAGGAGATCAGGCCCAGCGGCACGTACACCGCGAACAGGGCCGGCCACGAGGTCAGCGACAGCAGCGCCGCGCCGAGCGAGGGACCGGCGGCCAGCGAGGTCGCGACCACGGTGGTGTTGAAGCCCAGACCGCGGCCGAGCTGCGCACGCGGATAGATCGCACGGACCAGCGCCGGCTGGATGGACATGATGGCCGCGCCGCCCAGCCCCTGGATGGTGCGCGCGAGGATCAGCCAAGGCAGGGAGGGCGCGAGCGCACAGCCGATCGAAGCGACCGAGAACAGGACCAGGCCGAAGCGGTAGACGTGCCGGTAGCCCACGATGTCGGCCAGGGCGGCGATGGGCAGCAGCGAGACCATCAGCGCGATCTGGCTCGCATTGACGATCCAGATCGAGCTTTCGGCCGTAATGCCGAGATCCTGGGCGATGTAGGGCAGCGCCAGGTTGGTCATCGAGTTGCTGAGGACCGACATGGACAGCCCGATAGTGATCGTCGCCACCGCGAGGAAGCGCGGCAGCCCGGGAGGCATTCCATCGGGAAGCGGGGACGCTGAAGCCGGTTCGGCCATCTCTTACTGCGGCACCGTCGGCAGGTCGCCCCCGATGGTGGTGCGCTGCATGAAGCGCTTGTACTTGACCGCGTCGTAGTAGGTGGCACGGTGCAGGACCGCGCGGTTGTCCCAGACGATCACGTCGCCTTCGCGCCAGGCATGCGACAGCCGGAACTCGGGCCGGTCGGCGCGCTGGCCGAGCTCGTAGAGCAGCGCCTCCCCCGTCGCGCGCGGCCAGCCGACGATGAAGCCGGCATGCGCGCCGATGAACAGGGATCGGCGGCCGTTGATCGGGTTGTCGCGATAGAGCCGCTGCCTGACCGGCGGCAGCTCGGCCAGCGTCCGGTCGCTCAGGATGCCCTTCTGGATGCGATTGCGCGAGTATTCGAGGGAATGCTCGGCAATCAGCGGCTCGACCGTGGCCTTGAGCGCCGGCGGCAGTGCTTCCCAGGCCGCGCGCATGCACAGGAACTCGGTGTTGCCGCCTTCCGGCGGGCAGATGCGCGCCGTCAGGATCGAGCACAGCGACGGCACGTGCTTGAAGGAGGAGTCCGAATGCCAGAGGTAGTTGGCCTTCTGGTAGATCATCCGCAGGTCGTCGGGCGGGATGGGCTCGCCCGTCAGGATGTCGAGGTTCGACTGGCGCTGGAACTTGGTGCCGGCCGCCGGGTTGGAGCTGCTCGTCGTCTCCAGCGGACCGAACAGCTCGCTGAATCGGACCTGCTTGTCGTCGTCCATCGGCTGGTCGCGGAACAGCAGCACCGAGTGCTCCTCGAAGGCGGCGCGGATCGGACCGAATTCCCGCGCCGACAGCGGCCGGGTGATGTCGATGCCCGTGATCTCCGCGCCGAACAGCGGGTGCAGCTTCGTGACCTTGATGGGGCCGGTGTTGCGCATGCGTCGCTCCCTGTCCATCCAACGCCGGTGGTCAGTCGACGATCGCCTGGTAGGTGAGCACGCGCAGCTCGCGGCGGAGGGGATAGGTGGAGGAGGGCATGAGCTGGGTCAGCAGCACCACCGCCATGTCCTCGGCCGGATCGCACCAGAAGGCGGTCGAGGCCGCGCCGCCCCAGGCATATTCGCCGGGCGTGCCGACGATCTGCGCCTTGGCGGGATCGATCATCACGGAGAAGCCCAGCCCGAAGCCGATGCCGTAGTAGGTCGATTCGGAGAAGCGGGGTGCGCCCATGTCCGCCATGTCGCCGTTCAGGTGGTTGGCGGTCATCAGCTCGACCGTCTTGCGGCCGAGCAGGCGCGTGCCGTCGAGCTCGCCCTTGTTCAGCATGAAGCGGCAGAAGCGCAGATAATCGGAGGCCGTCGAAACGAGGCCGCCGCCGCCGGAATTGACACGCCGCGGCGCGAGGTAGCGGCTCTTGGCCGGATCGTCGATCAGGTCGAGGCGGCCGCCGGGACCCGCGGCATAGTTGGCCGCGAAACGCTCGTGCTTGGCGCTCGGGACATGGAAATCGGTGTCGACCATGCCCAGCGGCTGGATCACCTTCTCCATGAGATAGTCCTGGAAGGGCTGGCCGGAGATGACCTCGACCAGATAGCCCAGCACGTCGGTGGAGACGCTGTAGTTCCAGGCCTTGCCGGGCTGCGCGATCAGCGGGAAGGTGGCCAGCCTTTCGACCAGCTCCTTCAGGCTCGTATCGGCCGTCTGGAAGTCGACGCCGGCCTTCTTGTCGCGGTAGAGGCCGTCGACGGGATTGCTCTCCATGAAGCCGTAGGTCAGGCCCGACGTGTGGGTCAGCAGGTCGCGGAAGGTGATCTCGCGCTCGGCCGGCACGGTCTCGAGCTTGCCGCGGCTGCCGCCGGTATAGACCCGCATCTGGGCGAAGGCCGGCACGAAGCGGGAGATCGGGTCGTCGAGCTGGAAGTGACCCTCCTCGTACAGCATCATGATGGCTGTCGAGGTCAGCGGCTTGGTCATGGAGTAGATGCGGAAGATGGTGTCGGGCCGCATCGCCTTGTCGCGCGCCACGTCGGCCTTGCCGCAGGTTTCGGCGAAGGCGACTTCGCCGTGGCGCATGACCGCCACGACCGCGCCGGCGAGGCGGCCGCTGTCGACCCAGCCGTGCATCCACGTGCGGACCCGGTCGAGCCGCGGTGCGGAAAGGCCGACCTGTTCGGGGGCAACGAGCGGCAGCGTGTCCATGGCAATCCTCCTTGCGTGCGTTGCCAGACTAGCGCAGGAAATCGCTCCCAGACACGCCAGAAACGGGAGGGAGCAATGGCGAGATTGTGCGAAGGCCGGGTGGCGATCGTGACGGGCGGCGCGCGCGGCGTCGGCCGGGAACATTGCCTGATGCTGGCGGAGCACGGCGCCAAGGTGGTGGTGAACGACCTGGGCGGCGACCGCGCCGGCAAGGGCCACGATGTCGGCCCCGCCCAGCAGGTCGTGAACGAGATCAAGGCCAAGGGCGGCGAGGCGGTCGCCAACGGCGACGACGTCTCCGACTGGAACGGCGCCAAGCGCATGATCGACCAGGCGGTCTCGACCTTCGGCAAGCTCGATGCGGTCGTGCTGAACGCCGGTATCCTGCGCGACCGCATGCTGGTCAATATGAGCGAGGACGAGTGGGACGCCGTCATCAAGGTGCACCTCAAGGGCACCTTCGCGCCGGCGCGCCATGCCGCCGCCTACTGGCGCGACCAGGCCAAAGCAAAGGGCGGGCCGGTCGATGCCCGCATCATCACCACGACGTCGGTGTCCGGCATCTACGGCAATGTCGGGCAGACCAACTACGGGGCGGCCAAGGCCGGCATCGCCGCCTTCACGGTGATCGCCGCGCGCGAGCTCGGCCGCTACGGCATCACGGTGAACTCGATCTCGCCCTCGGCCTTCACGCGCATGACCGAGGACCTGCGCGAATACTCGGAAGAGGACAAGAAGCGGCGCGATCCGAAGTGGATCGCCCCGGTCGCCACCTGGCTGGTGAGCGAGGAGAGCCGCGACGTCACCGGCCGCGTGTTCCAGGCGGGCAACGGCCAGTTCGCCGTTGCCGAGGGCTGGCACAAGGGCCCGAGCAGCGAGCAGATCATGGATCCGTACCAGGCGGGGAAGGTCCTGGGCGAGCTGGCGCGCAAGGCGCGCAAGAATGCCGGCATGGACGGCATGGATCTCGACTGATCAACAGAGGAGCGAGCAGATCATGAGTAAGCTTAATCGCCGCGGCGTCCTGGCGGCGAGCGTTGCTGCGTCCCTGGCTCCGTCGGCGCTGCGGGCGCAGGCGTGGCCGAGCAAGCCGATCCGCTGGGTCGTGCCCTACACCGCCGGCGGACTGACCGACGTCACGACCCGGCTGACGCTGGAGAAGATGAATGTCGGCCAGACCTTCGTGGTCGACAACAAGCCCGGCGCGAACTCGCTGATCGGCGCGGAGATCGCCGCCAATGCGCCGCCCGACGGCTACACCTTCCTGACCGTGATCGCCGCCCACGCGGCCAACAAGACACTCTATGCCGGCAAGCTCAAGTTCGACCCGGTGAAGAGCTTCACGCCGATCTCGCTGGTCGGCGTGGCGCCGCTGATCATCACCGTGACCAACGACCTGCCGGTCAAGACGGCGGGCGAGCTGATCACCTACGCCAAGAAGAACCCGGGCAAGCTGTCCTTCGGCTCGTCGGGCGTCGGCGCCGCCCC
>Ga0182792_1000289_pt1 | contig 49523 bp, 42 predicted proteins | sample Passage237B_FD_130497 | JGI IMG/M metagenome (GOLD analysis project Ga0182792, IMG submission 130497) | Cellulose adapted compost microbial communities from Newby Island Compost Facility, Milpitas, CA, USA - Passage2 37B (version 2) (version 2) ...
CGGGGGCGGTGCGGCCGGCGCCGATGCCGTGTTTTCGACGGCGGGCGCTGCGGCTGTGGTCACGGCGGCGGGCCGCGCATCCGCTTCGGCTGTCGGCGGCGGCCCCATCACCGCCGGGGGCACGCGGCCTTCCGGCAGCAGGGCCAGCATGCGCAGGCAGGCCATGACGAAGCCGGCATGCTCGTCGGGCGCCAGGGTGAGTTCCTGGCGGCTGTGCACCGCCACGGCGTAGAACAGCTGGACGTCGTCCGGCGTCAGGGCGCCCGCGAGTGCGGTGACGTCTTCCGCCAGGGGATCGTCGGGCTGGGCGTGGCCCAGTCGTTGCGCGATGGCCACCCGCGACAGCAGCACGGCCAGGTCGCCCAGCGCGGCCTGGAACGACAGGCCGCGCACGGCCAGATCGTCGGCCACGGCCAGGATGCCGGGCGCGTCGGCGGCCGCCAGGGCGCGCAGCAGGTTCACCAGGTGGTGCTGGTCCAGGGTGCCCAGCATCTCGCCCACGGCCGCCGCGGTCAGGTTGCCCGCCGAAAAGGAAATGGCCTGGTCCGTCAGCGAGAGGGCATCGCGCATCGAGCCGGCCGCCGCCTGGGCGATCAGGCGCAGCCCCCGGGGCTCGGCCGGCACGGATTCCTGGGCCAGGATGTCCTGCAGGTGATCGACGATGGCGGGCACCGTCATCTGCTTCAGGTTGAACTGCAGGCAGCGCGACAGCACGGTGACCGGGATCTTTTGCGGATCGGTGGTCGCCAGGATGAACTTGACGTGTTCGGGCGGCTCTTCGAGCGTCTTGAGCATGGCGTTGAAGGCATGCCCGGTCAGCATGTGGACTTCATCGATCATGTAGACCTTGAAGCGGCCCGACGATGGCGCGTAGACCGCCTGTTCCAGCAGCTGGGTCATTTCGTCGACGCCGCGGTTCGAGGCGGCGTCGAGTTCGATGTAGTCCACGTAGCGGCCCGCGTCGATTTCCGTGCAGGCCTGGCAGTGGCCGCAAGGCGTGGCGGTGACGCCCTGGACGCAATTCAGGGATTTGGCGAGGATGCGCGACAGGGTGGTCTTGCCGACGCCGCGCGTGCCGGTGAACAGCCAGGCGTGGTGCAGCCGGCCGGACGACAGCGCATGGGTCAGTGCCCGCACCACGTGATCCTGGCCAATCAGCGTATCGAATGAACGGGGGCGCCACTTGCGCGCCAAGACGAGATAGCTCATAGGCCGCCCTGCAGGGGGAAAAGGAAAGGCGAGCCTGACTTCGGCACTGGTTCCGCGCGGCTGTGGCTGCTTCGTTCCCGACCTGACCAGGTTCACCGCCGAACCATGCGAAGGGGCCCGCCTCTGGAATTCTAACAGGGTTTCGGCGCCCGGATTGCCGCGCGCCGCACCGGCGTGCGGGCGCGCGGGTGGAGACGCCCTACAGGCCCGGACGCGGCAGCACGACCCAGCGCTGGACCGAGGGACGGTGCCATTGGCGGTCTGCGTAGCCCGCCAGCCGGCGTGGCACGGCATCGCCGCACAGGACCAGCCGGTTGAGCATGAACGCCAGTTCGAAATCGGCAATGCTCCATGCTCCGAACAGGGTGTCCGCGCCCTGGGGCAACAGGCGGTCGGCCGCCGCGAACAGCTTGCCGGCCGCCTGCTGCGCGGCTTCGGACAAGGGCGCGGGCGGGGGCGGCCGGCGGAACAGGTTTTCCGACGAGCGTTCCTGCCGGATCGGCATCAGGTCGGTGCGCAGCCAGGCCTGGATCTGGCGCGCCCGGGCGCGCTGCGGCGCATCGGACGGGTAGAGCGCGGTGCCCGGGAAGACTTCATCCACGTATTCCGTGATCGCGGACGACTCGGCCAGTGCGAACGATCCGTGCGTCAGTGCGGGCACCTTGCCCGTCAGGGACAGGGAGACGTAGCCGGCTTCGCGTTGCGCCCCGCGGCCGAGGTCGACCGGCGACAGCTCGAAGGGCACGCCCTTTTCTTGCAGGGAAACGAAGACCGACATGGCGTACGGGCTGATGAAATTCGCATCGGTATACAGAGTGAGTGGATTGGACATTGCGGGCCTCCTTTTGCCGCGGACGCGGTCCGGTGATGGCGTGGCGGACCGCTGGAGGCATGTTAGTCCCGGCGGGCCGGGCTTGTCCGCCGCCGTTCCTGCGCGCGCTCCGGCCGGCGCGGCGGCGCAGGGTCGACCCGTCTTGCGGGGGCGCGAGATGCAGCCTTACACTTGCGACGAAATTTCACCCATCCACCATTCTCTTCAGGGCGGCCCCGGGCCGTGTTCCCCTCATGACGACTTCCTATTTCCCGCAGTGGCGCCGCGTGTCCGGCACCGCCGACGGTGCCGTGGTCCAGCCCGACGAAACCATGGCCTGGTCCCAGACCGTGGCCATGGGCGCGCAGCACGTCGTGGCCATGTTCGGTTCCACCATCCTGGCGCCGCTCATCATGGGCTTCGATCCCAACACGGCCATCCTGATGTCCGGGGTGGGCACCCTGATCTTCTTCCTGTTCGTCGGGGGCCGCGTGCCCAGCTATCTGGGTTCCAGCTTCGCCTTCATCGGCGGCGTGATCGCCGTCAGCGGCTATTCGGGCAGCGGGCCGAACCTGAACATGGGCGTGGCCCTGGGCGCCATCATTGTCTGCGGCCTGATCTACACCGGGATCGGCCTGCTCACGGCATTGCTCAATGCCCGCCAGGGCGGGGCGGCCGACTGGATCGACCGCTGGATGCCCCCTGTGGTCACCGGGGCGGTCGTCGCCGTGATCGGCCTGAACCTTGCGCCCATCGCGGCCAAGGGTGCGATGGGCGGTTCGCTGTTCGATGCCTGCATGGCCCTCATGACCGTGCTGTGCGTCGGTGCCGTGGGGGTCTACACGCGCGGCCTGGTGCAGCGCCTGCTGATCCTGGTGGGCCTGCTCGCCGCATGCGCGATCTACGTGATCCTGGCCAACGGGCTGGGGCTGGGCAAGCCGATCGACTTCGCCGCCATCGCCGCGGCGCCCTGGCTGGGCCTGCCCACGCTGACGGCGCCGGTATTCGAAGCCCACGCCATCAGCGTGATCGCGCCGGTCGCCATCATCCTGGTCGCCGAGAACCTGGGCCACATCAAGGCGGTCAGCGCCATGACGGGCCAGAACCTGGACCGCTACCTGGGCCGCGCCTTCATGGGCGATGGGGTGGCGACGATGGTGTCCGGCGCCCTGGGCGGCACCGGCGTGACGACCTACGCCGAAAACATCGGCGTGATGACCGCGACCAAGATCTATTCCACGCTGGTCTTCGTGGTGGCCGCGCTGGTGGCCGTGGTGCTGGGTTTTTCGCCCAAGTTCGGGGCACTCATCCAGGCCATTCCCGCCCCCGTGCTGGGCGGCATGTCGGTTGTGGTGTTCGGCCTGATCGCCATCGCCGGCGCACGCATCTGGGTGGTCAACCAGGTCGATTTCAGCGACAACCGCAACCTGATCGTCGCCGCCGTCACCCTGATCCTGGGCGCAGGCAATTTCTCCCTGGCCATCGGCAGCTTCAAGCTCGACGGCATCGGCACCGCGACTTTCGGCGCCATCCTGCTGCATGCGTTGCTGCGCGGCAGGCACCGGCCGCAGGCTTGATGCGGCCTTTCTCCGCATACCGGATCCGGAGCGTTGCTCCCCGTGCCCGGAAATGGCGCCGGATTCCGTGTGCGGGGGATGGAACCTCTTGTTTTTCAATGGTTACTCATCGGTTGAAAAGCCTGCGGGCGTTACCGGAATCCATCCGGCCCCGGCTTGTATGTAACTTTTGAGAAAACAGAGATGACTGTCATCAGTGCCGTGAATTCCTATCTTTCCTGGGGCGACCAGCCGTCCAAGAGCACGCCGGCCGCCGGCAGCGCCCGGCAACCCCGCGGGGACCTCGAGGTCCGGGAAAGCTACAACGTGAAAATCAGCGAGGCCTATCAGGAATTCAAGGCGAAGTTCCAGGAATTCCATGATCGCGAGCAGTGCTTCGGCGAGGATCTGGCGCGCGAGGCCTACGCGGTGCGCAGCAAGATCAAGGAAGCACACCAGGAGCAGACTTCGTACCTGGGGCGTGCGCTGATCTGGACGCGCAACATGGTGACGTATGGCGGCGGCAATGTGTCCTACGAAACCCTGAGCAGGAGCAAGAACCCGGAAGAAATCGCGTATTCGGCCTTCAAGACCGGCGGCGGGGACCTGGGCCTGCAGAACAACGGTTTCGGCGAAAAGCTCGATGTCTGGAAAGCCATCAAGGATGTATCGACGCTGTATCCCGAGGACATCACGGATGCCATGGTCGCCGCCTACAAGGTGCAGGAGCCGGGCAAGGTGGATGCCGGTGCGATCCTGGCAGCGCGGGGCGGCGTCAGCCCGGCCAGCCGCAATCCGTTCGAGGAATTCCTGGTGCCCCGGGAAAACACCGTAAAGACCTACGCCTGAGGCGCCTCGCGCTCTTCCGGCTTGGGCCCGGGGCCGCCTCGCAGGGCGGCCCCGGGCCTTTTTCATGCGTCAGCCGGGGCTTGCTTTTTCCTTTCGGATTGACCACAATACCCTTCAAGCACCCCGGTTTCGGCCGGGGTTTTTCACGGGCGAGCCGGCAGGCCACCTGGCCGGGATGCCGATGGTCCCAAACCATGGCCGTATCCCACAGACCCATCCGGGCAAGCATGGCCAGGCAGCCCCCAGCGGGCCGGAACCACCACATTTCGCCCATATTCTTTCGTTGTCAGGCGCCCCGCGCATGGGGCGTCTTTTACTTTTGAGTCAGGAACTATGGCTGCGATCCCTTTGACAGCTCGCGGAGCAGAGCGCTTACAAGCTGAATTGCATCGTCTGAAGACAGTCGAGCGCCCCGAAGTCATCAACGCCATCGCCGAAGCGCGGGCCCAGGGCGATTTGTCCGAAAACGCCGAATACGACGCCGCGCGCGAACGCCAGGGCTTCATCGAGGGCCGTATCCAGGAACTGGAAAGCACCCTGTCCAACGCCCAGATCATCAACCCGGCCGAGCTCGATGCCGCCGGCCAGGCCGTGTTCGGCGCAACGGTCGAGATCGAGGACCTGGAATCGGGCGAGCGCCTCACATACCAGATCGTCGGCGATCTGGAAGCCGACATCCGCGCCAACATGATCTCCGTGTCCAGCCCCGTGGCGCGGGCGCTGATCGGCAAGAGCGAAGGCGACGTGGTCGAAGTGCGCGCGCCGGCCGGCGTGCGCGAATACGAAGTCTGTTCCGTCAGCTACGAATGACGGATACGCCCGCAGCCGGGCTTCAGCCCCGGCTGGTGCGGTTGCGGCGGGCGCCGGCGCGCAGCGACAGCGCGCTGCCGCTGCGGCGCGGAATGCCATGGCCTGTGCCTGCGCCGGTGCGGCCGCCCGCGGCCGGTTTGCCCGAACCCCGGCGGTCGGCCGCCAGCGGCTTTTGTCCGGCATTGGGTGCCGATCGCTTCCCGGCATCGTTCTGGCCTGCGCCTTCGGCACGCCGGGCGGTGGGGCGGGCGGCACGAGGTTGCGCCGCCTGTTTTTTGGGCACGTAGGGTTCGGATTTCCGGCGCACGGCCCGGGTGGCGTTTTCGGCCGCCTGTGCGGCTTGTTGCGCAAGCGCATCGGGCCGGTAGATAATCAGCGTCTTGCCGAGATGATGCACTGCGGCGCAGGACAGCGTTTCGCAGATTTCCTCCAGCATCGCATCGCGTTCATCGCGCTCGGCGCCGGCGACGCGGATCTTGATCAGTTCATGGGCCGCCAGGGTGCGGTCGATTTCTTCCAGCACGGCGGCAGTCAGGCCGCGGTCGCCGATCAGGACGACGGGATGCAGGGGATGAGCGGCGGCGCGCAGGGCGCTGCGCTGCTGAGAGGTCAGTTCGAGTTTCGGCATAGTGGAATTGTACGAGAATGGCCAAGAAAAAATTCTCCAAAGCCTGGGTCCAGCGGCATATTCACGACCCTTACGTCAAAATGGCGCAACAAAAGGGCTACCGTGCCCGTGCCGCCTTCAAGCTGATCGAGATCCTGGACACCGAAAAGCTGCTGCGGCGCGGCGATGTGGTCGTGGACCTGGGTTCGGCCCCCGGCAGCTGGTCGCAGGTCGTGCGTGAGCGCCTGCTGGCGGCGGGCGGCGCGATCGACGGCCGCGTGCTGGCGCTCGACCTGCTCCCCATGGAGCCTGTTGCCGGGGTCGAATTCATCCAGGGCGACTTCCGCGAGGACGATGTCCTGGCGCAACTGCACGAGCGGCTGGAAGGACGCGCCGTCGATCTTGTAATTTCCGACATGGCCCCCAACTTATCCGGTGTGGCCTCGGCGGATTCCGCCCGCATCGCCCACGTCTGCGAACTGGCGCTGGAATTCGCCTGCGGCCACCTCAAGCCGGATGGCGCCCTGATCGTCAAGGCCTTTCACGGCAGCGGGTTTTCCCAGATCGTGCAGATGTTCAAGCAGCATTTCGTGCGGGTGGTCGAACGCAAGCCCAAGGCGTCCCGGGACGAATCCTCCGAGACGTTTCTCGTGGGACGCGGCCTGAAAACGCCCCCCGGGCAGCAGGCCTGAAAGGCCGGCCATTTCGGGGCCCCGCCTTGCGGCGGCCCGTCGAAGGCCCTGCTGCGGGACGGGTTTTCGCGGGCATCGGCGGCTTCCACGGCCGCTGCGTCCGCGTGGCGGATTCAGGTAGAATGAAGCATTGACGTATTTGTCAGCTTGTTGTAATTGTGCGCCGCCGGATGCGGCGCGTGGTCGGCGGGCCGGCAGCGGTATATACCCAGGAGGTTGGCTTTGAACAACTCGTTTTCCAAGGTTGCGGTCTGGCTGGTGATCGCGCTCGTGCTCTTCACGGTGTTCAAGCAGTTCGACGGGCACCCGGTCGCGAGCGGGGATTCGGTCAGCTACACGCAATTCATGAACGACGCGCGGGCCGGCCGCATCAACAAGGTCGACATCCAGGGCGACACGATCTACGTGACTCCGGAATCCGGCCGTTCCTACAGCCTGACCTCGCCGGGCGACCTGTGGATGGTGCCCGAACTGGTCAAGAACGGCGTCCAGGTGTCCGGCAAGGCCCGCGAAGAACCTTCCTTCCTGACCAGCCTGTTCATCTCCTGGTTCCCGATGCTGCTGCTGATCGGGGTGTGGATCTTCTTCATGCGCCAGATGCAGGGCGGCGGCAAGGGCGGGGCCTTCAGCTTCGGCAAGTCGCGCGCGCGCATGCTCGACGAAAACAACAACAACATCACCTTTGCCGACGTCGCCGGCTGCGACGAAGCCAAGGAAGACGTCCAGGAACTGGTCGATTTCCTGCGCGATCCCACCAAGTTCCAGCGCCTGGGCGGCCGCATTCCGCGCGGCGTGCTGATGGTCGGCCCTCCGGGCACGGGCAAGACCCTGCTCGCCAAGGCCATCGCCGGCGAAGCCAAGGTCCCGTTCTTCAGCATTTCCGGCTCGGATTTCGTCGAAATGTTCGTCGGCGTGGGTGCGGCCCGCGTGCGTGACATGTTCGAGAACGCCAAAAAGCAGTCCCCCTGCATCATCTTCATCGATGAAATCGACGCCGTGGGCCGCCAGCGCGGCGCCGGCCTGGGCGGGGGCAACGACGAACGCGAACAGACCCTGAACCAGCTGCTGGTCGAAATGGACGGTTTCGAGACCGGCCAGGGCGTCCTGGTGATCGCGGCCACCAACCGGCCCGACGTGCTGGATCCGGCGCTGTTGCGCCCGGGCCGCTTCGACCGCCAGGTGGTCGTGTCGCTGCCCGACATCCGTGGCCGCGAGCAGATCCTGAAGGTCCACATGCGCAAGGTGCCCATCGCCCAGAACGTCGATCCGAACGTGCTGGCGCGCGGCACGCCGGGCTTTTCCGGCGCCGACCTGGCCAACCTGATCAACGAGGCCGCGCTGTTCGCGGCGCGCCGTAACGGCCGCACCGTCGACATGTCCGACCTGGAAAAGGCCAAGGACAAGATCATCATGGGCGCGGAACGCCGCTCGCTGATCATGCCCGAAGAAGAGCGCCGCAACACAGCCTACCACGAGTCCGGCCACGCGCTGGTGGCGCGCCTGCTGCCCAAGACCGACCCCGTGCACAAGGTCACCATCATCCCGCGCGGCCGCGCCCTGGGGGTGACGATGCAGCTGCCCGAAGGCGACCGCTACAGCATGGACAAGGAACGCCTGCTGAACACCATCGCGGTGCTGTTCGGCGGCCGCATCGCGGAAGAAGTCTTCATGGGCCAGATGACCACCGGCGCCTCCAACGACTTCGAACGCGCCACCGCCATCGCCCGCGACATCGTCACGCGTTATGGCATGACGGATTCGCTGGGCCCCGTGGTGTATGCTGAAAACGAAGGCGAGGTCTTCCTGGGCCGCAGCGTGACCAAGACCACGCACGTGTCCGAGGCCACCATGCAGAAGGTCGATTCCGAGATCCGCAGCATCATCGACGAGCAGTACCGCGTGGCGCGCGACCTGATCGAGGCCAACCAAGACAAGATGCATGCCATGGCCAAGGCCCTGCTCGAATGGGAAACCATCGATGCCGAGCAGATCGACGACATCATGGCCGGCCGCCCGCCGCGTGCGCCGCAGCCGCCGTCGTCCGGCGGCGACACGCCCCCGCAGGCGCCGTCTGCCGGCCAGCCGGCCGCCAGCAACGACAAAGGTCCCGCCGCGACGCCGGTCTGATCCGACCGGCGGCCTTTCCTATGCCTGACCATCTTCAGTGCGGGCGGTTCCGCTTGTCCCTGGAGCGCCCCCTGGTCATGGGGATCGTGAACGTCACGCCGGATTCGTTTTCCGACGGCAACGCCCACTTCCAGGCTGACCAGGCGATAGCGCACGCGCGCCTCCTCGTCGAGGAAGGCGCAGACCTGCTCGACATCGGCGGGGAATCCACGCGTCCCGGCGCCCAGGCGGTGCCGGCCGACGAGGAACTGCGCCGGATCCTGCCCGTGATCGAATCCCTGCGCGACTGCGGCGTGCCGCTGTCGGTGGATACCTGCAAGCCTTCCGTGATGCAGGCCGCCCTGGCGGCGGGCGCCGACATGATCAATGACATCGGCGGGTTCTCGGCGCCGGGTGCGATCGAGGCGGTGGCCGATGCCGATTGCGCCCTGTGCCTGATGCACATGCGCGGCGAGCCGCGCACCATGCAGGACGCACCGTCCTACGACGACGTGGTCGCCGAAATCCACGACTATCTCCACCAGGGCGCCCGGCGGCTGCGGCAGGCGGGCATCGCGGCCGACCGTATCGTGCTCGATCCGGGATTTGGATTCGGCAAGACCGTGGAGCACAATTACACCCTGCTCAGGCTGTTGCCCCAGGCCGTCGGGCAGGAATACCCCAGCTTGCTGGGCGTGTCGCGCAAGTCCATGATCGGTGCCGTCACCGGGCGTCCCCCGTCGCGGCGCCTGGGCGGCAGCGTGGCCGCGGCCCTGGCCGGTGCTGTGCGGGGCGCGCATATCCTGCGCGTCCATGATGTGGCCGATACCGTGGATGCGCTGCGGGTCTGGTCGGCCGTCGAACAAGGAGTCCGTGCATGAGCGCACGCAAGTATTTCGGAACCGACGGGGTGCGCGGCATCGTGGGCGGCGATCGGATCAACGCAGAATTCGCCCTGCGCCTGGGCTACGCCGCCGGCCGCGTGCTGGCCCGCGGTGCCGTATCCGCCGGGCGGCCCACCGTGGTCATCGGCAAGGACACCCGCATTTCCGGCTACATGCTGGAATCCGCGCTGGAAGCCGGCCTGTCGGCGGCCGGGGTGGACGTCATGCTGGCCGGCCCGATTCCCACGCCGGCGGTCGCCTATCTGACGCGAGCCTGGCGCCTGGCCGCAGGCATCGTCATCAGTGCATCCCACAACCCGCACTACGACAACGGCATCAAATTCTTTTCCGGGGCGGGCACCAAGCTGCCCGACGAAACCGAAGAAGCCATCGAGGCCCTGCTGGACGAGCCTCTGGGCTGCGCCGATTCGGCCGGCCTGGGCCGCGCGCGGCGCATCAACGACGCCGCGGGCCGCTACATCGAATTCTGCAAGAGCACCTTCCCCAGCGAACTCGACCTGCAGGGGCTGAAGGTCGTGGTCGATGCGGCCAACGGTGCCGCCTATCATATCGCGCCGCATGTATTCCGCGAATTGGGCGCCGATGTTTCCGTGATCGGCTGCGAGCCCGACGGCTTCAACATCAATGAAAACGTCGGTGCGACCCACCCCGAGACCCTGGTGGCTGCCGTGGCGGCCCAGGGGGCGGACCTGGGCATCGCACTGGATGGCGACGCCGACCGGCTGCAGATGGTGGATGCTTCCGGCCGCCTGTTCAATGGCGACGAACTGCTCTACGCCATCGTGCGCGATCGCGCCCGCACGCAGCCCATCCAGGGCGTGGTCGGCACGCTGATGACGAATTTCGGCTTCGAGCGTCGCATGCGCGAACTGGGCATTCCGTTCGAGCGGGCCAAGGTCGGCGACCGCTACGTGCTGGAAGTCCTGCGCCAGCGCGGCTGGCTGTACGGCGGCGAAAGCTCCGGCCACCTGCTGTGCCTGGACCGCCACACCACGGGCGATGGCATCGTGGCCGCCCTGCAGGTGCTGGCAGCCATGCGGCATGCGGATGCATCCCTTGCGGAACTGGTGTCCGATTTGTCCATGTACGCCCAGAAAATGGTCAACGTGCCGCTCGCGCCCGGACTGGATTGGCAGACGCACGCCGGCCTGAAAGAAGCGTCGGACGCGGTGCGCGCATCGCTGGGCGATCGGGGCAGGGTGCTGATCCGGGCCTCGGGTACCGAGCCCAAGCTGCGCCTCATGGTGGAAGCCGACGACGAGGCGCTGGCCGAAGAAGGCGTGCGCCGGCTCGTGGCGGTCAGGCTGGCCTGAATGAGCACCGCTGTCACATGATTCTCACAGAGCATCGGCAGAATATCTCCATCGTGACTTTCCGGAGTCTGCCATGCTTGCCCACGTTCCTTTCCTGCACGCAGGACCGATGAAGCGGATAGACTGGCCCGGGGCCGAAGCCGGTGGGCTGACCCTGACCGTCGCATGCAGCCAGGCCGATCTGGAGGCCCTGCAGCGCCTGCGATTCCGGGTCTTCACCGAAGACATGGGCGCGGTGTTTCCGCAGGCCGTGGGCGACCGCGACGTGGACCATTTCGATTCCTGGTGCGTGCATTTCATGGTGCGCGATACGGGCACGGGCCGGGTGGTGGGCACCTACCGGCTGCTCACGCCCGAGGCCGCGCTCCAGGCGGGCGGCTACTATTCCGAGTCCGAGTTCGACCTGGGGCCGTTGGCGGCCTTGCGTCCGCTGCTGGTCGAAGTCGGCCGCTCCTGCATCGATGCCGAATTCCGGCACGGCACGGCCATCATGCTGCTGTGGTCGGGGCTGGCCCAGGTCATGCGGCAGGGCGGCTACCGCTACATGCTGGGCTGTGCCAGCGTCAGCCTGCGCGATGGCGGGGCGACGGCCTCGGAAGTCTGGCGCAGGGCGTGCGCCCTGATAGAACGCAATCCCGACGTGCCACGCATCCGGCCCCTGCACCCCTATCCGGTTGATCGCCTGGACAGCGTCTTGCCGGCGCGAGTGCCGCCCCTGATCAAGGGCTACCTGGCCCTGGGTGCGACGATCTGCGGCGCGCCCGCCTGGGATCCGGATTTCCATACCGCCGATTTTCCGATCCTGCTGGACCTGGATCGGCTGGACGCGCGCTACCGGCGGCATTTCGGGATCGACTGAAGAACGCGCGGCCTTCGTGCGGGCGAGCCCGCCCCACAGGCGGCGTGATTTTCAGGATTCGATGACGTTCAGGTCGAAACCGGCCTTGCGCCAGATCGTTGCTTCTTTCTTCAGCTGGAGACCGCTCAGGGGGCGGGCCGACAGCCAGTCCGACGGTACGTTCAGGGCGATGTGCCTGTCCTGGGCGCGCAGGCGCAGGGGCAGCGCGCCCAGCGGTTCCCGGCGGCGCAGCAGCAGCACCGACAGGCGCAGGCAGCACAGGGCCAGCCAGCGCGCGCGGTCGGGTTCGTAGCAGCGGACCTTGGCCAGGCGCCCCTGGTGCCCCAGGGCCAGGAAGGCCAGCAGACGCTGGTCGTCGTGCGAAAACCCGGGCATGTCGGCGTGCTCCAGGATATAGGCGCTGTGCTTGTGGTAGTCGTTGCGGGCGATGGCCAGGCCGATCTCGTGCAGTTCGGCCGTCCAGGCCAGCGCCCGCCGCAGCTCGGCTGTGTCCGGATCGTCGTCCAGCCCGAGCTGGTCGAAGAATTGCAGCGCCAGGCCGCGCACGAACCCGGCCTGCGCCGCGTCGACCTGGTAGCGGCCGCGCATCTGGCGCACGGTCTCGTCGCGCCGATCCTGGTGGGAATCGCGGCCCAGCAGATCATGCAGCACGCCGATGCGCAGCGCGCCGTCGCCCGCCCGCATCCGGTCGATGCCCAGTTCGTGGAAGGCGGCCATCATGATGGCCAGCCCGCCGGGCAGGACCGGCACGCGTTCCGGCTTCAGGCCGGCCCAGTCCTGCAGGCGGACTTCGCCGGCGCGCGTCAGGGCGGCGCTCAGTCGCTCCATGCCGTCCAGGGTGATGCCGCGCGTGCTCAGGCCGTTCTCGACCAGGACGGCCAGCAGGCCCTTGGCGGTGCCCGATGAGCCGTAGGCTTCGTGCCATCCCCGGCTGCGGTAGCGGTTGGCGATGGTCTCGATGGCGCCGCGCGCGGCCAGGACGGCCTGGCGCATGCGGGATTCGGTGATGCGGCCCTGGGGGAAGAACTGCCGTGTCCAGGTGGTGCAGCCCAGTTCGAGCGAAGCGAGTTCCAGGGGCTGGTCGTGCTGGCCGATGATGAATTCGGTGGAGCCGCCGCCGATGTCGATCACCAGCCTGCTGTGGTCCGAGGTCGGCAGGTCCTGGATCACCCCCAGGTAGATCAGGCGGGCTTCTTCCTGGCCGGAAATGATCTCGATGGGAAACCCCAGGGCGCGTTCCGCGGCAGGCAGGATTTCGGCCGCGTTGCGCGCCACGCGGAACGTGTTGGTGGCCACGGCGCGGACGTTGGCGGGGTGGAATCCGCGCAGCCGTTCGCCGAAGCGCCGCAGGGCCGCCAGGGCCTGGTTCACGGTGGCCGCGTCGATGCGCTTGTGCTCGTCCAGGCCGTTGGCCAGGGCGACCAGCTCGCGCAGCTTGTCTTCGGCATAGATCTGGGCCGTGCCGCCATGGCGCACGATGCGTCCGATCGAGAGCCGGAAGGTGTTGGAGCCCAGGTCGATCGAGGCGAGCCGGTTGTCCATGGCTGAGGGCCCGTCCTTACCAGAAAATGTCACACTGTGCGATTATAGTGGCCGATTCATGACAGGATTGTGAGGCGCGCATGCGGGCCGACGAAGAAATGCCGGTTCTCCTGAACCGTGAATTGTCAGTGCTGAAATTCAACGAGCGGGTGCTGTCCATGGCCGAGCGCACGGACGTGCCGGTGCTGGAACGCCTGCGCTATCTATGCATCGTCGGCTCGAACCTGGACGAGTTCTTCGAGATCCGCATGGCCAGCCTCAAAGAACAGCAGCGCCAGACACCGGAGCTGCGGGGCGTGGACGGCATGACGCCGGACGAGGCCTTCGACCGGGTGCAGCGCGCCGCCCATGCCCTGGTGGATCGCCAGAACCGCCTGCTGACCGGCGAAGTCATGCCCAAGCTGATGGAACACGGCGTGGGCCTGATCTATTCGACGGGCTGGACCGACCTGCAGCGGGAATGGGCCCATGGGATCTTCCGGCGCGACGTGATGCCGCTGCTGACCCCCATCGGCCTGGATCCCGCGCATCCCTTTCCGCGCGTCTACAACAAGAGCCTGAATTTCATCGTCTCGCTCAGCGGCGAGGACGCCTTCGGCCGCGAAGGCCACATCGCCATCGTCCAGGCGCCGCGGGCGCTGCCGCGCATGATCAAGGTGCCCGCCGAGATCGCCGGCATCCCGGACGGCTTCATGCTGCTCACCACCCTGATCAATGCCTTCGTGGGCGAACTGTTCCCGGGGATGAACGTCCAGGGCTGCTACCAGTGGCGGGGGACGCGCAACAGCGACCTGTTCGTCGACGAGGAAGAAATCACCAACCTGCGCCAGGCCCTGCAGGGTGAACTCTCCCAGCGCAATTTCGGGGCATCGGTGCGCCTGGAGATCGCGCACGCCATGCCGCCCGACCTCGAGCTGTTCCTGCAGCGCGAATTCGGCCTGGGGGCGGCCGACACCTATCGCGTCAACGGCCCGGTCAACCTGGCCCGCCTGATGCAGCTGTGCAACCGGGTCAACCGGCCCGACCTGGAATACCCGGCCTTCCGGCCGCGCATGCCGGCGCCGTTCGACGGCGGCCTGGAACGGCCCGAGGAACTGTTCGCGGCGATCGCCGCGCGCGACCATCTTCTGCACCACCCCTACCAGTCCTTCCAGCCCGTGCTGATGTTCCTGCGCAGCGCGGCGCTCGATCCCCAGGTCGTGGCCATCAAGCAGACCATCTACCGCACCGGCGAGGACTCCGAACTGATGGGCCTGCTGCTGTCGGCCGCCCGTGCGGGCAAGGAAGTCACGGTGGTGGTCGAACTGATGGCCCGCTTCGACGAGCAGACCAACATCAACTGGGCCGCGCGCCTGGAAGAAGTCGGCGCCCATGTCAGCTACGGCGTGGTGGGGCACAAGACCCATGCCAAGATGGCCCTGGTGCTGCGCCGCGAGGACGGCCGCATCCGCCGCTACGGGCATCTGGGCACGGGCAATTACCACCCGCGCACGGCAAGGCTGTACACCGATTTCGGCCTGCTGACGGCCAACCAGCAGATGTGTGAAGACATGGATCAGGTGTTTTCGCTGCTGACCGGCCTGGGGGCCCGCCGCGAACTGAAGCTGCTGCTCCAATCGCCCTTCACCCTGCACGAGACCGTGCTGGGCCTGATCCGCTCGGAGACCGAATTCGCCCGCGCGGGCAAGCGGGCGCGGATACGCGCCAAGATGAATTCACTACTCGAGCCCACGGTGATCCATGCGCTCTACGAGGCCAGCCAGGCGGGCGTGCGCATCGATCTGATCGTGCGCGGCGCCTGCGCGCTGCAGGCCGGCGTGCCGGGTCTGTCCGACCGCATCCGGGTGCGGTCCATCATCGGCCGCTTCCTCGAGCATTCGCGGGTGTATTACTTCTACCAGGACGGCGCCGAGCCCCTGTACCTGTCCTCGGCCGACTGGATGGACCGCAATTTCCTGCGGCGCGTGGAACTTGCCTTCCCGGTGCTGGACAAGACGCTGCGGCGCCGCATCATCGACGAGGCCTTCACCTTCGCCTGGCGGGACAACCAGCTGGCCTGGGCCGCCCAGCCCGATGGCCGCTACCTGCGCGTGCGCAACCGCCGCGCCCCCTTCAACCTGCACCAACACCTGCTGGCAAGACTGGGATGAGATCGGACACGGCAGGGTCCCTGCGGACCCTGCCGTGCCGATCGAATCGGAGCGGCATGCAGGCCGCGACGTGGGGAGACTGGTCCCGGAGCGGCATGCAGGCCGCGACGTGGCGGCCGCCCCTGTCATCAAACTGTCACTTCCGCCTTCTACCATGTCTTCCTGGCGGCCCGGGGCATCCCCGGACTCGCCGGACACTGCAAACCACAAGGGGTTCAAGACATGTTCAAACGGATTCTGACGCGATGCGCCGCCGGCCTGGCGATGATGGCTGCCGCGAGCGTCGCGGCGCATGCCACAGACCTGACGGGGGCGGGCGCTTCCTTCCCCTACCCGATCTATGCCAAGTGGGCGGCCAAATACCAGGAAGTCACCGGCAACCGCGTCAACTACCAGTCCATCGGCTCGGGTGGCGGGCAGCAGCAGATCATCGCCGGGACGGTCGATTTCGGCGCTTCGGATGATCCGATGAAACCCGAGGACCTGGACAAGCACGGCCTGGTCCAGTTTCCCGCCGTCATCGGCGGCACCGTGCCGGTCGTCAACATCGCGGGCATCCAGGAAGGCCAGCTCAAGCTGACCGGCCCGGTCCTGGCGGACATTTTCCTGGGCAAGATCAGGAAATGGAACGATCCGGCGATCGCCGGCCTGAACCCGGACCTGACCCTGCCCGCCAAGGGCATCGTGGTGGTGCACCGATCGGACGGTTCGGGCACGACCTTCGGCTGGACCAACTACCTGTCCCGCGTGTCGCCTGCCTGGAAAGAGCAGGTCGGCCAGGGCAAGGCGGTGAAATGGCCCGTGGGCCAGGGCGGCAAGGGCAACGAGGGCGTGGCCGCCTACGTGCGCCAGCTGGCCAATTCCATCGGCTACGTGGAATATGCCTATGCCCACCAGAACGGCCTGGCCTGGGTCCAGCTGCAGAACCGCGAAGGCCGGTTCGTGCAGCCCTCGCAGCAGACGTTCGCGGCAGCGGCCGCGCATGCCGACTGGGATTCGGCGCCCGGCATGGGCCTGGTCCTGAATGACGAACCAGGGGCGGATTCGTGGCCCATCACGGCGGCCACCTTCATCCTGGTGCAGGGCAGGCAGGCCGATCCCAAGCGAGCCCGCGAAGTCCTGGCTTTCTTCGACTGGGCCTGGCGCGAAGGCGGTGCGATGGCCAGCGAACTGGACTACGTGCCGCTGCCCGGCGAAGTGACCGCCAAGATCCGCGGCATCTGGACCGAACGGGTGCGTGGCGGGGACGGCACGGCGGTCTGGCAGTGAGACCCGCACGCCGCCGCGCCTGCGGCGCGGTGCGGCCGGGCGCCGCACCGTTTGTGGGAAAATGACCCTTTTCGAATTCCGATGCGGGACCACGGCGCGCCGGGGTCCCTGTCGCCACGGATGATCTCCTCATGGCCAATACGCAGCGCAGTCTTCTGGTCGATGCCGGATTCCGGCACCTGACCCGCCTGTTTGCGTTCTTCGTCTTCATTCTGCTGGCCGGGATTCTGGCATCCCTCGTCTATGGCAGCCGGGATTCCCTGGCCGAGTACGGCCTGCCGTTCCTGTGGACCAACGACTGGGACCCCGTGCGGCACAGCTATGGCGCGCTGGTGCCGGTGCTGGGCACGGTGATCAGCGCCTTTCTGGCGCTGTTGATCGCGGTGCCGGTGTCTTTCGGCATCGCCATGTTCCTGACCGAGCTGGCCCCTGTCTGGCTGCGCCGCCCGCTGGGCGTGGCGGTCGAGATGCTGGCCGCGATCCCGTCCATCATCTACGGCATGTGGGGCCTGTTCGTGTTCGTGCCGCTGTTCCAGGAATACGTCCAGCCGTACATGGTGGATTTCTTCGAGGGCATTCCGGTGCTGGAGCACCTGTTCGGCGGCCCCCCCATGGGCATCGGCCTGTTCACGGCGGGGCTGATCCTGTCCATCATGATCATCCCCTTCATCGCGGCGGTGATGCGCGACGTCTTCGAGCAGGTGCCGCCCATGCTGAAGGAATCCGCCTACGGGCTGGGCAGCACCACCTGGGAAGTCGTCTGGAAGATCATGCTGCCCTACACCAAGCACGGCGTCATCGGCGGCATCATGCTGGGCCTGGGCCGCGCGCTGGGCGAAACCATGGCGGTCACCTTCGTGATCGGCAATGCCTTCAACCTGCCTTCCTCGATCTTCTCGCCGTCCAACTCCATCGCCTCGGCCCTGGCCAATGAATTCAACGAAGCGGGCGGCCTGCAGAAATCGGCCCTGCTGGAACTCGGCCTGATCCTGTTCCTGATCACCACCGTGGTGCTGGCCCTGTCCAAGTTCATGCTGCTGCGGCTGGCGCGCAAAGAAGGCACGAAACACTGATGGCCATTTCCGACTCCCGCATCGTCGTCGGCAACCCGGTCTACCGGCGCCGGCGCCTGTTCAACCGCGTGATGCTGGCCCTGTCGGGCCTGACGCTGGGCTCGGGCCTGTTCTGGCTGGCCTGGATCATCCTCACGCTGCTGCTCAAGGGCGGTTCCGCCCTGTCGCTGTCGCTGTTCTGGGAAAGCACCCCGCCGCCCGGAGAAGATGGCGGCCTGCTGAACGCCATCGTGGGCAGCGTGCTGATGTCGGCCGTGGGCACGCTGATCGGCACGCCCATCGGGGTGCTGGCCGGCACCTACCTGGCCGAATACGGCCGCCGGGGCTGGCTGGCGCCGGCCACGCGCTTCCTGAACGACGTGCTGCTTTCGGCCCCGTCCATCATCATCGGCCTGTTCATCTACGCCATCTACGTGGCGCAGGTGGGCCATTATTCCGGCTGGGCGGGCGCGTTCGCGTTGGCCATCCTGGTCATCCCGGTGGTGGTCCGGGCCACGGACAACATGCTGTCCCTGGTGCCCAACAGCCTGCGCGAAGCCGCGGCGGCCCTGGGCTGCCCGCAGTGGCGCATCGTGGTCTTCATCTGCTACCGGGCCGCGCGCTCCGGCATCGTCACGGGCATCCTGCTGGCGGTGGCCCGCATCGCCGGCGAAACCGCGCCGTTGCTCTTCACGGCCCTGAACAACCAGTTCATGTCGCTGAACATGAACGCCCCCATCGCCAACCTGCCCGTGGTGATCTTCCAGTATGCCGCCAGTCCCTTCGAGGACTGGAACCGGCTGGCCTGGGCGGGCGCCGCGCTGATCACCCTGCTGGTGCTGGGGATCAATATCGCCGCGCGCAGCCTGTTCCGCAAATAATCGATTCCAAGCCATGACCCTGCATTCGCCCTCTGCCCAAGAACGCACGAAGCTGGCCGTGCGCAATCTGAACTTCTACTACGGCGGCTTCCACGCCCTGCGCGACATCAACATGGACATCGCGGAAAAGAAGGTCACGGCTTTCATCGGTCCGTCGGGCTGCGGGAAATCCACGCTGCTGCGCACCTTCAACCGCATGTTCGAGCTCTATCCGGGCCAGCGCGCCGAAGGTTCCATCGAACTGGATGGCGAGGACCTGCTCAATTCCCGGCTGGACATCTCCCTGATCCGCGCCAAGGTCGGCATGGTGTTCCAGAAGCCCACGCCGTTTCCCATGAGCATCTACGACAACATCGCCTTCGGCGTGCGGCTGTTCGAGCGCCTGAGCAAGGGTGAGATGGACGAGCGGGTGGAATGGGCGCTGACCAAGGCGGCCCTGTGGAACGAGGTCAAGGACAAGCTCGGGCAGAGCGGCAACGGCCTGTCCGGCGGCCAGCAGCAGCGCCTGTGCATTGCGCGCGGCGTGGCGATCAAGCCCGAAGTCCTGTTGCTGGACGAGCCGTGCTCCGCCCTGGACCCGATCTCCACGGCCAAGATCGAGGAACTGATCGCCGAACTGAAGTCCGACTACACCGTGGTCATCGTCACCCACAACATGCAGCAGGCGGCGCGCTGTTCCGACTACACCGCCTACATGTACCTGGGCGAGCTGATGGAATTCGGCCCCACCGACCAGGTCTTCATCAAGCCCGCCCGCAAGGAAACCGAAGACTACATCACCGGCAGGTTCGGGTGAGATCGGGCCGAGGCTGGGCCCTGCGGACCCTCCCCGGCCTGTCGAATCCGAGCGGCTTGCAAGCCGCTACGGCTTGATATCCTTGTGTTGCGCCCGCAGCTGCCCGCGCTGCACCTTGCCCGTGGTCGTCATGGGCAGGCTGTCCATGAACTCGATCAGCCGGGGATATTCGTGCGCGGCGACCTTGCGGCGCACGTGATCCTGGATTTCCGCGATCAGCGCGGCATCGCCCGTGTAGCCCTCGTTCAGCACGATGCAGGCCTTGACGATTTCCGTGCGTTCCGGGTCGGGCACCCCGATCACCGCCGCCATGCGCACCGCCGGGTGACCAAGCAGGCAGTCTTCGATCGGCCCCGGGCCGATGCGGTAGCCTGCGCTGGTGATCACGTCGTCGCCCCGGCCCTTGAACCACAGGTAGCCGTCTTCGTCGCACACGCCCCGGTCGCCGGTCACCAGCCAGTCGCCGATGAAGGCGCGCGCCGTGGCCTCGGGGTTCTGCCAGTACTGCAGGAACATCACCGGATCGGGCCGACGCACGGCGATGTGGCCTTCGGCGCCGGGCGGCTGCACCTGGCCGGCCTCGTCGATGATGCGCACTTCGTGGCCCGGCACCGGCCTGCCCATGGCGCCGATGCGGGGTTCGAACAGGGCGGAGCAGGACGAGACGATCATGTTGCATTCGGTCTGGCCGTAGAACTCGTTGATCGTCACCCCCAGCGTCTGGCGCCCCCATTCGATCAGCTGCGGTCCCAGGGATTCGCCGCCGCTGGCCACCGAGACCAGGCCCAGGCGGCCGTGATGGGCCGGATCCTGCAGCGTGCGCAGCATCTTCAGCGCCGTGGGCGGCAGGAAGGTATGGCTGACCTGGTGCCTGGACATCAATTGCCAGGCGACGGCTGCGTCGAACTTCGTGAAGCGGCAGGCCAGCACGGCCACACCGTGGTGCCAGGACGGCATCAGGACATCCAGCAGCCCGCCGATCCAGGCCCAGTCCGCCGGGGTCCACATCAGGGTGGCGCGCTCGGGGAAGAAGTTGTGGGACATTTCCACGCCCGGCAGGTGGCCCAGCAGGACCCGGTGGGCGTGCAGCGCGCCCTTGGGCTTGCCGGTGGTGCCCGAGGTGTAGATGATGATCGCCGGATCGTCGGCGGCGGTGTCCGCGGGGGTGAACCCCAGGCCGTCCTGCGACTCGATGGCCGCCCAGAACGAGGTTTCTCCCTCGTCCGTGTCCACATCCAGCACGCAGCCCAGCGCAGGAAGATCCTGGCGGATCGAGGCGATCTTGCCCAGGCCCTCGGTGTGGGTGACCAGTGCCCGCGCGCCCGAGTTCCCCAGGCGGTATTGCAGGGCATCGGTGCCGAACAGCGTGAACAGGGGCACCGCGATGGCGCCGAGCTTGTATGCGGCCAGGTGGGCCAGCGCCGTTTCCAGCGATTGGGGCAGCAGGATGCCGATCCGGTCTCCCCGCGAGATGCCCCGGGCGCGCAGGGCCTGGGCCAGGCGGTCGGACCAGTGCTTGAGCTGGTCGAAGGTGTAGTGCCGCGCCGGAGCGTCGCCGCGGTCCACGACCAGGGCCAGGCGCCCGCTGCCGTCGGCCCAGCGGTCGCAGACGTCCACTCCGATGTTGTAGCGCTCCGGGACGTTCCAGGTGAATGCATCCCGGGTCCGCTGGTAGTCGCCTTGCGCGTGCAGCATGATGTCTCCTCGTCTTCTCGTTGCAGTCCCGCCCAGGGCGGGGAATGGAAGATCATGGTACAGCGACGCCATGCCGCCTGCCAGCGCGGCTGCGATGCATCCCATTCATTCCCGGTTCATGCGCTTCCTGATATCGTAGGGTCCATCGATCTATGAGGAGTCTGCCATGCGTTGCCGAGGCATGCTGGCGGGCGCGCTGGCCCTGGTGCTTTGGGCCGGGGGCGCCGGGGCGCACAACCACGACCGGGACATGGCCGAACGGCTGCAGGCCCTGGGCGAAGTCCTGCCGCTGCAGGATGTCCTGGAGCGGGTGGCGCGCGACTATCCCGGCCAGGTCCTGAAAGTCGAGTTCGAGCGGGAAGACGACGATGACGATTGCGATGCGTGCCGCGGCCGCTGGATCTACGAACTGAAGCTGATGCAGGACCAGGGGCGCCTGACCAAGCTGAAGGTCGATGCCCGCACGGGCGAGGCGCTGTGGGTGGCCACGAAGCCGCTGCGCCGCGGGGGAGATCACCCATGAGACTGCTGGTCGTCGAGGACGAACCCTTGCTGGCTGCGCAGCTGAAGGCTGCGCTGGAAAAATCCGGCTACGTGGTCGACGTGGCCGCCGACGGGCTGGACGCCGAGCACCAGGGGCTGTGCGAGCCCTACGATCTGGTGGTGCTGGACCTGGGCCTGCCGGGGCGCGACGGCCTGTCGGTGCTGCGCGCCTGGCGCGAGGCGGGGCGGACGATGCCGGTGCTGATCCTGACGGCGCGCGACAATTGGCACGACAAGGTGGCCGGCATCGACGCCGGCGCCGACGACTACCTGACCAAGCCATTCCACCAGGAAGAACTCGAGGCACGCGTGCGTGCGCTGTTGCGCCGCGCCGGCGGGCATGCCACCGCGGACATCCGCTGCGGCCCGCTGCTGCTGGATACGCGCCAGTCCCGCATCCTGCTGAACGATGCGCCGCTGGACCTGACCAGCCACGAATACCGGGTGCTGGCCTACCTGCTGATGCACCAGGGCGAGGTCGTGTCCCGCAGCCAGCTGGTGGAACACATCTACGCCCAGGATTTCGACCGCGATTCGAACACCATCGAGGTGTTCGTCGCCCGCCTGCGGCGCAAGATCCCCCCGAGCCTGATCCAGACGGTGCGCGGCCTGGGCTACCGCCTGTCGGCCGAACCGCAATGACGGCGCCGCATCCGTCGCTGCGCCTGCGCCTGCTGGCCGTCACCCTGGCCTGGACGCTGCTGAGCGTGGCGCTCGCCGGGTGGGGCATCCAGCGCCTTTTCCGCCAGCACATCCAGGCCCAGCTGCAGTCCGAACTGAACATCCACCTGGACCAGCTGACCGCCTCGCTGCAGGTCGACGGCCAGGGCCAGGTGTCCCTGACGGCCCTGCCGACGGATCCGCGCTTCAGTCATCCGTTTTCCGGGCTGTACTGGCAGATCTCGGTGCCCTCGTCCGGCACGCGGTTCGCCCAGCTGCTGCGTTCGCGGTCCCTGTGGGATGCCCACCTGCCGGACATGGCCGGAAACCTGGCTCCGGGCCGTGACGCGGCGATGCAGGCGCCCGGCCCGGGTGGCAAGCCGTTGCGGATGCGGCTGCGCGAAGTCCATCCCGCGGAAGGCCCGATCGATACGCTGATCCTGTCCGTGGCCGCGGACGAGGCTCTGTGGGCGGAACCCATCAGCCGCTTCGACCGCATGCTGGCCGTGGCGCTGGGCATCCTGGCGCTCGGCATGGTGGCTGCCGCCTGGATGCAGGTCGGTTTCGGGCTGCGGCCGCTTGCGGGGCTGCGCGAACGCCTGGCGGCCGTGCGCGAAGGCCGGGCGGACCGCATCGAGGGCGAATTCCCCATGGAAGTCCAGCCCCTGGTCGAGGATTTCAACCAGGTCCTGAGCCGCAATGCGGAAGGTCTGGAACGCGCGCGCATGCAGGCCGGCAACCTGGCGCATGCCCTGAAGACGCCGCTGGCGGTGATGGCCAGCGCCGCCCAGGCGGAGGATCCGGCCCTGCCCCGCCTGGTGGCCGAGCAGGTCGAGGCTGCGCGTCGGCAGGTGGATTACCACCTGGCCCGCGCCCGGGCCGCGGCGGCGGTACGCGTGACCGGCCTGCGCAGTCCGATCCTGCCTTTGTTGCAGGGGCTCGTCCGGGTGATGGAGCGCGTTCACGCCGAGCGCGGGCTGGCCTATGACCTGAGCGGCGTGCCCGGCGAACTGGCGTTCCGCGGTGAGGCCCAGGATTTCCAGGAAATGCTGGGCAACGTGCTGGACAACGCCGGGAAATGGGCGCGTCATCAGGTCCGTGTCGCCGCCCGGCGCGAGGACGGCGTGCTGTCGATCCTGGTCGAGGACGATGGCCCGGGCCTGAACCCCGAGCGGGCCGAGATGGTCTTCGAGCGGGGGCGGCGGGCCGACGAACGCACGCCCGGTTCCGGCCTGGGCCTGGGAATCGTGCGCGATCTGGCCGACCTGTATGGTGGCTGGGCGCGGATCGAGGCTGGAAGCCTGGGCGGCGCCCGGGTGGTGATCACCCTGCCGGCCGCCTGAAGCGCGGCCGGGTCCGGCCCGGATCGTGGCAGGTGTGGATGGTGGGCCGGGTCAGTTCCAGCGGCCGTTGCGGCCGCCCAGGCTGTAGGCGCCCGCGCCCAGCAGGGTGACGGCGATGCCGGCGATCAGGAACAGGCCTTGCAGTTCCAGTGCCCAGCCGCCGCTCTTGCCCAGCTGAAAGATCTGGTGCATGTGGACCAGACCGAAGGCAAACAGCATGTTGATCACGGCGATCAGGCCGCCAAGGCGGGTGAACACGCCCAGGATGATCAGGATCGGGGCGATGACTTCACCGATGTAGACGCCGTAGGCCACGAAGCCGGGCACGCCTTGCTGCGCGAGCATGTCTGCTATCCAGCCCACGCCGCTGTCCAGCTTGGACAAGCCGTGCAGCAACAGCAGGATGCCCAGTCCCAGGCGCAGGATCAGCTTGCCCAGGTCGTCGTACGCGGAAGAAGACATGGTGGTTTCCTCGGTCGTGGTTGGTCGGGGCGACATGATTCGAACATGCGACCCTCTGCTCCCAAAGCAGATGCGCTACCAGGCTGCGCTACGCCCCGACTGGACCGCAAATTCTACCATGGGGCCCGCGACCGGCCCGATCCGGCGGCGCCGGGCGGGCGTCAGCCCGGAAGCCGCAACTCGGGCAGCGTGTGGGCGCGGTGACGATAGGCCCAGGTCGGCCAGAGGGCATGGGCCAGGGCGATGCGGCCGAGCGCCGGGTCGGGATCCAGCGGCGTGTAGCTGTCTGGAGCGGCATAGCGGTAGAAGTGCGCGGGCTGATGAGGCTCCAGCACCGCCAGGGTGTCGCCGCGCAGGTAGCCGTAGTGTTCCTCGTACTGCATCATGGCGCGGCCTCCGGCGTCGGCGCGGGTCAGGTCGTGGCCGATCATGGGATGGGCATCGTCGATGCCGATCAGCGACAGCAGGGTCGGCGGCAGGTCGATCTGGCTGATGATGCGATCGTCGCGGCGCGGCTCGATACCTGCGCCAAGGATCAGGGCGGGGATATGGAAATGCCGCAGCGGGATGCGCTGGGCGCCGCCGACGCGGGCGTCATGGTCGGCGACGATCAGGAACACCGTGTCGTTCCAGTAGGCGCTGGCGCGGGCCTGCTCGAAGAATCGCCCGATGGCCCAGTCGGCGTAGCGCACGGTGTTCTGCACCGTGGCGGGGTCGCCGTCGACCGGGATGCGCCCGGACGGGTATTCCCAGGGGGTGTGGTTGCTGACGGAAAAGGCCAGGTGCAGGGTGGGCTGGTCGCCGCCTTGCGACAGCAGCGTGTGCAGCTTGTCGAACATGTCCTCGTCGCTGGCGCCCCAGGTGCCGACGAAGGCGGGCGAGTCGAAGGTCGGCAGGTCGTGCAGCTCGTCGAAGCCGTTGCCCAGGAAGAAGCTCTTCATGTTGTCGAAGTGGGCCTCGCCGCCATAGATGAAGCGCGAGCGGTAGCCGTGCCGCTTCAGCAGCTGGGCCAGGGTGAAGAACCGGCTCTGTGCGTCGCCCAGGCGCAGGGCGGCATCCGACAGGGTGGGGGGGAAGCCGGCCGTCACGGCCTCCAGGCCGCGCACCGAGCGGGTGCCGGTGGCATAGGCGCGGGTGAAGTTCCAGCCGTCGGCCGCGAGCGCGTCCAGGCATGGCGTCAGGCCGGCGCCCCCCAGGTTGCCCACGTACTGGGCGCCCAGGCTTTCCTCGACGATCAGCACCAGATTGCGCGGCCGCGCGGGACGCTGGCTGGCAGGCTGGTGGTGCAGGGTGGGAATCTCGGCCGGACCGGGCGGGATGTCGGCCTGCTCCAGGACGATCGCATGCAGCTCGGTGTCGGGCAGGTCGCCGTAGACGTCGGCCGCGGAGCGTTCGTTCTTGATGGCGTACAGGGCGAACAGCACGCTGTACAGGGAATTCAGGGGCAGGGTATTGAGCAGGCTGTCGCCGCACCAGGCGACCGAAGCCGGGTTGATCGGGCGGTGGCCCAGCGTGCCCCGGATGGCCAGCGCGATGACCGCGGCGAAGACCAGCGTGGCCGGTATCCGCCAGGGCCAGGCCGGCAGGGGATCGGGTCGAGCCTGGGCGAACAGCGCGTGGCCCAGCCAGGCCGCCAATCCCAGGACCAGGACGGCGGCCAGCAGGACGGGTTTGTAGCCCTTCCACAGCATGCCGAAGACTTCCTTCGGATATTTCAGGTATTCGACATAGAGGCGGTTGGGGCGGCTGTCGTATTCCTGGATGAACTGGGGCGTGGAAACCTCGAGCAGCACGAACAGCAGCCAGACGGCCTGCAGCCACAACCCGGTCAGGAAGATCGCGGCCGGGCGGTCGCCCAGCCAGGGCGCCAGCAGCAGCGGAATCCCGGCCCACATGGCGATCTGGTTCAGGTCGATGCGCAGGCCCCAGCGCAGGATCGGCCAGGGGCCGCCGGCCGACCGCACGCGCGGCCACAGCCAGGCGATCAGCAGCAGGCGGCTGAGAGTGAACAGTGCCAGGGACGCAAGGGCGAAGATCCCGATCTGGGAGAGCATGAAGTGGATTCCTCAGGGCACCAGCGCGATGCCGATGCGCAGTTGCGGGTCGGATTTCCGATCGTAGCCCAGCAGCGTTTCGCCATAGCCCCGGAAGTACTGCACGTACAGGTGCCCGTTCATGTGCAGGAAGGTTCGCTTCAGGGGCCAGGCAGCTTCCAGCTGGGTGGCATTGTGCCCGCTTGCCCCCTGGCGGTACAGGCCCGACAGGATCAGGCCGTCGTCCTGCGCCCAGCGCAGTTTCCAGTCCACATAGCCCAGGGATTCCCGGTAGCCCATGTCGTGATCGGTCCAGACGTAGTATTTGACGCGCGGCCGGAAGCTGAGCGTGCTGCCGCCGTCGAAGCGGTAGTTGACTTCGGGCTGGACGTAGAGATCGTTGATCGATCGGGAGTCATCGTCATCCTTGCCGTTGGATTTGTGCTCGAAGCCTGTGTTCAGCCCCAGGGACCAGCGCTTGTCGCCGGTGGCCCAGATCGAATCGCGCGCCCAGAACAGGCTGGGGTTGTAGGTGGTGTCCACGAAGGGGATGGAATCCGAGTGCAGATCCCACAGGGCGGTCTGGGTGTAGCCGAAATACCAGTTGTCCATGAAGTCCGGGTGGGCGGGATCCCTGGGGCTGAACAGGCGGTACTTGAAGCTGACCTGGAAGCGGGCGTCGGCGCCGTCGCGGTTGCCCACCACGAAATAGACCGGCTCGTAGGAGGAAATCGCATTGCGGAACGTGTCGAACGGCGACAGGCCGTTGGCGGGCTCGGTGGCGGGCGCCGGAGCGGCCGCCAGCGCCATGGCGGACGGCGGGATCGGCGGCGCATCCGCCAGCGTGCCGGCGACCTGCGTGCCGGCCGGGCCGGCGGCGTCTACCTGCAGCGCCAGCAGGGTGTCGGGCGCGCCGTCCAGGCGCAGGGCCAGCAGGCCGTGCGCGTCGGCCGGCACCTGGCCGCTCCAGGCGATGCGGGTGAACGTGTTGGCGGGCAGATCGATGGCGTCGGGCGAGGTCCGCAGCTGGAAGTGGGCGGGTGTGATGCGTCCCTGGGCATCCACCCACTGTCCCGTCAGTTCGCGTGCGACCGGGCTGGAAAGCGCCGTGCCGGTGTCATTGGTCAGCAGGCCTTCCAGGGCGATCGGACCGCCCGGGCTGGCTTCGGTGGTGGTCAGGCGGTATGTCAGGCCCGCGTGGGCGTCGCCGGTTGCCAGGCAGAAGCAGGCGATGGCAAGAAAAAAGGCGTGGCGCAGGCCTGTGCGACTGGGACAAGGCATGATGTTGAAATCAAAGGCAGGGTCGTGCCCGGAACTTTAGCATCTGCCGCCCGGGCGCACGTTTCCTGGTGTGTCAGCGCCTGGACGGCCCCGCCGGCCCGGCTTACCGGGTGGCGACCAGGAACAGCCTGGGCAGGGACAGCAGCACCGAGCCGTCTGCCTGCGTCGGGTAGGCTTGCGCCAGCCCGTCGCGGTATTGCGCCAGGAAGAGGGCCTGTTCCCCGTCGTCCAGCAGCGCCAGGAAAGGGCGCAGGGCGCTGCCCTTGAACCACTCCACGATGCCGTCCACGCCATTGGGCAGTACGTGCCAGTACCGGGTGCGCCAGATGTCCACGCGCGTGCAGTGCGGCTTGAGCAGGTCGTAATACCAGGGAACGGGATGGCTGGGAAAGCGGGTGCTGCGCTCGTTGCCGATGCGGTCCGCCCAGCGGGGATCGGCAGCCGTCCGGCGCATCACGATCTTGGCGGGATCGTCCTGGTTGTCGGGCATCTGGACGGCCAGGCTGCCGCCGGGCGTCAGGAAGCCGGCCAGTCTCGGGAACAGGGCGGCGTGGTCCGGAATCCATTGCAGCGATGCATTGGCCAGAATCAGGTCGAAAGGCTCGTCCGGCGCCCAGGTGGCAATGTCGGCCTGCAGGAAATCGACGTCGGGCAGCCGTTTCCGGGCTGCCTCCAGCATGTCGGCGGAGCTGTCCAGGGCCGTCAGGCGGGCGTCCGGATGGCGCGCGTGCAGGACTTCGGTCGAATTGCCCGGGCCGCAGCCCAGGTCGGCCAGCCGGGCCGGATTGCGGGTGGGGACCGCGGCGAGCAGGTCCCGGACCGGCCGGGTGCGTTCCGACTCGAACTTGGTGTATTGGGTTGCCGACCAGGCCATGCGCCGTCCTCCTGTGGGATCGAAGACCGTTGCCGAAATTCGCCTGCGTTCCGCGGACCGGTCATGGCCCGCCCTACTGGATTCGAACCAGTGACCTACGGCTTAGAAGGCCGTTGCTCTATCCAGCTGAGCTAAGGGCGGTCGGGTCTCGCATCCGGAAGCCCGGGCGGGCCCGCGGGTGACGCGGGCCTGGCGAACGTCTGCGAATCCAGGATTCTAACGTGCATTCCGGGCCTTGGTATTTTCCCTGAGGGCTCGAAGGTTGGGTGCGCCTGTAAGGCCCTCGTAAGGTCGGGTTTTTATCTTGCACCGCATCATTCAGACCCATTCCACGCAGGAGACAAGCATGGGAGACAAGCGGATACAAGCAATCGTGTCGAATCCGAAATACCAGCAGCTGAGGCGCACGCGGCTGCGCTACGGCTGGACGCTGGCCGTGATCATGCTGCTGGTGTACTACAGCTTCATCGGCGTGATTGCGTTCGACAAGGAACTGTTCGCGCTGAAGCTGGGCGCGGGCGTCATGACCTGGGGCATCCCGGTCGGTTTCGGCGTCATCGTGTTCAGCGTGCTGATCACCGGTCTGTACGTGCGCCGCGCCAATAGCGAATTCGATCGCCTGACCCGCGAGATCGTGCAGGAGGCCGAACAATGAACCGCATGACCTTGCGCATGCTGGCCGTGCCGGCGCTGGCCGCACTGGCCCCGGCCGTCCAGGCCGCGGGCGGCGATCTGGGCGAATTGCAGCAGCAGCCCACCAACTGGACCGCCATCGCGATGTTCGCCCTGTTCGTGCTCCTGACCCTGTGGATCACGAAATGGGCCGCGGCCCGGACCCGTTCCGCCGCCGACTTCTACACTGCCGGTGGGGGCATCACCGGCTTCCAGAATGGCCTGGCAATCGCCGGCGACTACATGTCCGCCGCCTCGTTCCTGGGCATTTCCGCCGCCGTGATGATCAATGGCTATGACGGCCTGATCTATTCCATCGGTTTCCTGGTGGGCTGGCCCATCCTGACTTTCCTGATGGCCGAGCGCCTGCGCAACCTGGGCAAGTTCACCTTTGCCGATGTGGCAGCCTACCGCTTCAAGCAGGGACCGATCCGCGCCTTCGCGGCTTCGGGCACCCTGGTGGTGGTGGCGTTCTACCTGATTGCCCAGATGGTCGGCGCCGGCCAGCTCATCAAGCTGCTGTTCGGGCTGGAATACTGGATCGCCGTGGTCGTGGTCGGCGTGCTGATGATGGTCTACGTGCTGTTCGGCGGCATGACGGCCACCACCTGGGTGCAGATCATCAAGGCGGCCCTGCTGCTGGGCGGCGCGACCTTCATGGCGCTGATGGTGCTGGCGCACTACGGCTTCTCGCCGGAACGCCTGTTCGCCGCCGCGGTCGAGGTCAAGACCCTGGCCGCGCTGAACGCCGGCAAGGATGCCTCCCAGGCCGGCGTGCTGGGGCAGTCCATCATGGGGCCGGGCAACTTCATCAAGGATCCGATCAGCGCGATTTCCTTCGGCATGGCGCTGATGTTCGGCACCGCCGGGCTGCCGCACATCCTGATGCGCTTCTTCACCGTGCCCGATGCGCGCGAGGCCCGCAAGTCCGTGTTCTGGGCCACGTCGTGGATCGGCTATTTCTACATCCTGACCTTCATCATCGGCTTCGGCGCGATCGTGCTGGTGTCCACCAACCCGCAGTTCCTCGATGCGGCCGGCGCCCTGATCGGCGGCGGCAACATGGCGGCGGTGCACCTGGCCGACGCGGTCGGCGGCAACGTGTTCCTGGGCTTCATGTCGGCCGTGGCGTTCGCCACGATCCTGGCCGTGGTGGCCGGGCTGACGCTGTCGGGCACTTCCGCCGTGTCGCATGACATCTATGCGACCCTGGTCAAGGACGGCAATGCCACCCGCGAACAGGAAATGAAGGTTGCCAAGATCACCACCGTCATTCTCGGCATCGTGGCCGTGGTGCTGGGCATCGCCTTCGAAAAGCAGAACATCGCCTTCATGGTCTCGCTGGCCTTCGCCGTGGCGGCGTCGGCGAACTTCCCGGTGCTGTTCATGTCGGTGCTGTGGAAGGGCTGCACCACGCGCGGTGCCATGATCGGCGGCTTTGCCGGCCTGATCAGCGCCGTCGCCCTGACGGTGGTGTCGCCGTCCGTCTGGGAAGCCACGCTGGGCAATCCGGTCGGTTCGGCCTGGTTCCCCTATGCGTCTCCGGCGCTGTTCTCCATGACGATCGGCTTCGTGGCGATCTGGCTGTTCTCGGTGACGGACCGCAGCGAACGCGCCCGCATCGACCGGGCCGGCTTCGTGGCCCAGACCGTGCGCAGCGAAACGGGGATCGGCGCCGCCGCAGCCAGCGCGCACTGATCACGCACCCCACCCTGGGCAGGCCCGCCGCGGCCTGCTGAGTCCAGGGGCTCTCGCACCCCGACGGCCGAGACGACCGCCGGGGTGTTTTTATTTCGGGCGCCTGTGCAATCAGGACCGGATCGGTGCACAATGAAAAGCGTTCCCCTCACGCACTTTCCGGACCCGATCCGTCATGACTCAACGCCTGAACTATTTCCAGGCCTCGCCCGAGGCCGCTCGCAAATACAGTGAATTCAGCCAGCTGCTGCATGCCAATCCCTTCCTGGCGGAAATCAGTCATCTGGTCACCCTGCGCGCTTCGCAGATCAACGGCTGCGCATTCTGCGTGGACATGCATGTAAAGGAAGCCAAGATCGCCGGCGAACGCGAACTGCGCCTGCATCACGTTGCGGTGTGGCGCGAATCGCCCCTGTTCACGGACAAGGAAAAAGCCATTCTGGAATGGACCGAGGCCCTGACGCGGCTGGCGCCCGATGGCGTGTCCGACGAACTCTTCCAGCGCGTGCGCGAGCACCTGTCGGAAAAGGAGCTCGCCGACCTGAGCTTCCTGGTCGTGGGCATCAACGGCTGGAACCGCCTGGGGGTCGCCTTCCGGTCCGTGCCCGGTTCGGCCGATGCCATGTATGGGCTGGACAAGGCCGGCCTGAAGTAAGCGCGGCCTCCGCCGCCGGGCAGGGTCCGCGCCTGCCTGCGTGCATGGGCCCGGACCCGGGTCCGGTGCCTGCTCAGGCGGGTTCCCGGACCGACTGCGATCGTTCCAGGGCCTGGGCCAGGTCGGCCTTGAGGTCGTCCACGTGCTCCACCCCGACCGACATGCGGATGAAGTTCGGCTCGATGCCGGCGGCCTGCATGTCGGCCTCGGTCATCGAGCTGGCCCACATGGACGCGGTGTGCACCGCCAGTGTCTCGACGCCGCCCAGGCTGACTGCCTGGGTGGCCAGCTTCAGCGAGGTCACGAAGCGCTGGGTGGCGGCGTAGCCGCCCTTGATCGAATAGGCCACCACGGCGCCGAAACCGCGCATCTGGCGGGCCGCCAGGTCATGCTGCGGGTGGCTTTCCAGGCCGGGGTAGAAGACCTGCTCGATCTCGGGGCGGGTTTCCAGCCACCGGGCCAGCGCCAGGGCATTGGCATTGATGCGCTCCATGCGCAGCGACAGCGTGCGCAGGCCGCGCAGCAGCAGCCAGGCGTCCATCGGCGACAGGACCGCGCCCAGGGTGACGTGCATCTTCCAGATGGTTTCGGCCAGCGCGTCGCTGCAGCAGATGGCGCCCGCCATCAGGTCGTGGTGGCCGCCCAGGTACTTGGTGGCGCTGTGCACCACGATGTCGATGCCCAGATCGTGCGGGCGCTGGTTCAGCGGCGAAGCGAAAGTGTTGTCGGCCACGGTCAGGATGCCGCGCTGCCGGGCGATGTCGGCCACCGCCGCCAGGTCCGTGATGGACAGGCTGGGGTTCACCGGCGTTTCCACCATGATCAGTTTCGTGTCGGGGCGCAGGACGGCGCGCAGGCTGTCCAGGTTCGTCTGGTCGAAGAAGCTGACGTGCACGCCGTAGCGGGTGAGCACTTCCGAGAACAGCTTGGACGTGCTCATGTAATGGCGTTGCTGGGCCACGACGTGGTCGCCAGCCTTCAGCAGCGCCAGGATGGTGGTGCAGATGGCGCCCATGCCCGATCCCGTCAGCAGCGCGCTTTCCGTGCCTTCCAGGCCCGCCAGGATGGCCTCGACACGCTTGTTCACCGGGTTGCCGTGGCGCGTGTAGAAGGTGGCCGGCCGCACGGTGGTGGCCATTTCCGAGAACTGTTCGGCGGTTTCGGCGCGGAAGGTGGCGCTGTAGTGGATCGGCGAGACCACGTCGGCTCCGTGGCCGCAGGCGGCATCGCCGTGCAGCACCAGGGTCTGTTCGCGCCAGGGCGCGTCTGGGGAATCGGGCCGGATGGAAGGCATGGGTCGGGCTCCTGCGCGAAAAAGGGGACAGGCGCCATCATACGCCCGGGGCGTTCCGGCGCGGATTGCGGGCGGCCCGGGCAGGCGAGGGGCCTAGAGGTACGGGCTGGCCAGCCAGATGATCCGGTTGCGCAGCCGTTTCAGGTAGGGCATGGCGTTCAGGGTTTCCAGGGTCACGCGCTCGGATTGCTCGATGGCCGCGTCGATGCGCCGCCCGATCCGGCCCGCCAGGTCCCGGTCGTAGATTTCCATGTCCAGCTCGAAATTCAGCCGCAGGCTGCGGGGGTCCAGGTTCGACGAGCCCACGTAGGTCCAGGCATCGTCGATGGTAAGCAGCTTGGAATGATCGAAATTTCCCCGGTAGCGCCAGACGCGGCAGCCGCCATCCAGGACCTGGCTCAGCTGGGCGGTCATGGCGTAGTTCACCAGGCGCAGGTTGTTGCGGCCGGGGATCACGATGTCCACCTGGATGCCGCGCCGCGCCGCCGTGTTCAGCGCGCCGATCAGCACCTGGTCGGGCAGAAAGTAGGGCGACTGGATGCGCACGTGGCGCTGGGCCACGGCCAGCGCGCCCAGCAGGACGCGGTGCGTGGCCGCCATGAAGCGGTCGGGGCCGCTGCGGATGCAGCGCGCCGGGACCCGGGGCTGGGGCGCGAGCGGGCTGACCCGGACCCAGTCCTCGATGCGCAGGCGTTCGCCGGTGGCGAATTCCCAGTCGTTGGCGAAGACGGCGAACAGCTGGGTGGCGAGCGGACCCTCGATGCGGAAGTGCGTGTCGCGGTCGGCCCGCTTGCCCGCGAGCGATTCCATGAAGCTTTCGCGGATGTTCATGCCGCCCATGAAGCCCAGGTGGCCGTCGACGAACAGGATCTTGCGGTGGCTGCGCAGGTTGGCGTAGGCCGAGCGCAGTCCCAGCGGATTGGTCATGAAGCGGTCGGCCCGGATGCCGTTGCGTTCCAGCAGGCGCAGGATGGGAGGGTGGGAATAGCGCGCGCCGACGGCATCGATCAGGACCCGGATCTCGACGCCGCGCTCCTGGGCCTGCCGCAGGGCATCGGCAAAGCGCAGCCCGATGCGGTCGTGGTCGAAGATGTAGCTCTGCAGCGCGATGCAGTGGCGGGCCTCGTCGATCGCCTGCAGCATGGCCGGATAGGCCTGGTCGCCGCCATCGAGCAGGACGACGTGGTTGCCGCCCTGCAGGGGAAAGCGGCTGATCTGGTCGCACAGGACCCGCAGCGATGCGAACTGCGGTCCCGATACCGGCCCGACGTCGCCGAAGGTGGGGTATGCGCTGTTGACGTAGTCCTTGATCAGGCGGCTGCGCTGGGTGGACATCTGGTCGTGGCGGATGCGGTTGATGCCGGCGACCAGGTACAGGAAAGCGCCCACGAACGGCGACATCAGGATGACGCCGACCCAGGCGATCGCCGCGCGCACGTCGTTCTTCTGCATGGCGGCCTGGGCGGCGACCACCAGGCTGAAGGCCAGCGACAGCAGGGCCGCCAGGTGCGGCCAGTATTCGTGCAGGAACTCGGTGAGGACGCTCATGGGCTGGATGCGGGGCCGGAGCCGGCTGGCGGCGGGAGGGCATCGGGGGTATCCGCCGTGCCTGGGCGGCGGCGCAGGGATTCGAGCCAGTCCGGGTTGGGATGGCCGGCACCGGCGTATTGCTGATTGCGGGAATTCGAACGCCAGACGCCGCCGCCGATGCCGGGCACGGGTTCGGTGCGATACCAGTACCAGCGCCCGTCCGCGTCCTGCGCGGACCAGTTCCAGCCTTCGGGGGCCAGGGACCAGTCGGGAGCCTGGAGGACCGGGGGGGCTTCGGGAGGTGTCGTCATGCGGCGTTCCGGGACCGGGCCCGGGTGCGATGGCGGGCTGTCAGTCGGTGGTGATCAGATTCTGACGAATCTTGTCATACCCCAGGTTGAAAAGAAAGCCGTAGGGCAGGTAGAACAGCACGAAGCCGATGTCCAGCAACAGGGCCTGCCAGACCGAGATGTCCAGCCACCAGGCCACGAAGGGGATGGCGATCAGGATCAGGCCGCCCTCGAAGCCGAAAGCGTGCGCGACCCGGATGCCGTAGGTGCGGTCGAAGCCGATGCGCGCCTGCAGGCGGTCGAACAGCCAGTTGTAGAGCATGTTCCAGGCGACGGCGATCGTGGCGATGACTGCCGTGAGCACGCCCATGTCGAAGACGCTGCGCCCGGTGATCCAGGCGGCCAGGGGGGCGGAGATGCCAATGGCGAGGATTTCGAACGCCAGCGCGTGGAAGACGCGTTCGGACAACGGGCGGTCGTGGATATGCATGGAACTGCGATTCGCTGCGGCGGTGTCGTCACCGCGTGGATGCGATCGGGCGGGGTCGTCCCCGCCAGCCCGGGAATCCGGGAAGAAATGCCCCACGCCGCGCCGTGTAGCGCCCCGAAAGGCGCTTTCGGATCAGGCAGCCTGGCGGCAGAAACCTGGGGTGACCGATGGGGCTCGAACCCACGACAACCGGAATCACAATCCGGGACTCTACCAACTGAGCTACGGTCACCACTCAAAGAACGGGAATTCTAGCATGTCTGAAATCCTTTTGCAGGCGCCGCCCCGGCCCTTGATCGCCACTGCGTTTTAGGTCATGTTATCGGCTACGGATTCGATTTCAGCGGTTCACCGGGGCCGTCCGGGAGTCGGCCCTTCGGCGGGGCCGGATCCGGGGGCGGCCGGACCTCTACCATAAGGAACGCTCATGGCACAGATCTTCGTCGTCCATCCCGAAAACCCGCAATCCAGGCTGCTCCAGCAGGCTGGCGACCTGCTGGCCCAGGGTGGGCTTGTGGCCGTTCCCACCGACTCCAGCTACGCCGTCGTGGCACGCCTGGACGACAAGGATGCCGCCGAGCGTCTGCGTCGGCTGCGCGGCCTGGACGAGCGCCACCACCTGACGCTGCTGTGCCGCGACCTGGCGGAAATCAGCCATTTCGCCAAGGTCGACAATCCCCAGTACCGGTTGCTGAAGCTGGCCACGCCGGGCCCCTGGACCTTCATCCTCGAAGCCACCAAGGAAGTTCCCCGCCGCGTCTCCCATCCCTCGCGCAAGACGATCGGCATCCGCGTGCCCGACCATCGCGTGGCGCTGGCCCTGATCGACGCGGCCGGCTCGCCGCTGCTGTCGACCACGCTGATCCCCCGGGATGAAACCCTGCCCCTGAACGATGCCCAGGAAATCGTCGCCCGCTACCAGCACGACCTGGCCGCCATCGTCGATGGCGGATCCTGCCCCTTCGAGCCCACCACCGTCATCGACCTGACGGCGGAAGCGCCCCAGGTCGTGCGGGTGGGGCGCGGCGACCCGGCCGAGCTGGGATTGTCGTGACTGCGCGCCGGGCCGCATCCGGCGGGCCCGGACGCACGCCCGTGCGGCGCTAGCGGTTATGCTTACGGGGTTTGCCGGCCGCCGGCCGGCGCTTCGCTCGCCCGAGATCCTGTGGACAATCTGATCCAGACCATCGCGGTCTACGCCCTGCCGGTCCTGTTCGCCATCACCTTGCACGAGGCCGCGCACGGTTACGTGGCGCGCTATTTCGGCGACCCCACGGCGGCGCAGGCCGGCCGCATCAGCCTCAATCCCTTGCGGCACATCGACCCGATGGGCACCATCGTCGTGCCGCTGGTGCTGCTGTTCGCCACCAAGCTCATGGGGGGCGGGCTGCTGTTCGGCTGGGCCAAGCCCGTGCCGGTCAACTGGAGCCGCCTGCGCCGGCCCAAGCGCGACATGCTCTGGGTGGCGCTGGCGGGGCCGGCCTCCAATCTTCTGATGGCCATCGGCTGGGTGCTGTTCCTGCGTGCCCTCCTGATGCTGGACCTGATCAGCGGCCCCCAGGATTTCTGGGCCCTGATGGCCAGCGCGGGGGTCCAGGTCAACCTGATCCTGATGGCGCTGAACCTGCTGCCGCTGCCGCCGCTGGACGGGGGGCGGATCGTCTTCAGCCTGCTGCCTCCGCGCCTGGCCTGGCGCTACGGCCGCATCGAGCCCTACGGGCTGGTGATCCTGGTCGTGCTGATGATGCTCGGCTGGCTCTGGCCCCTGATGCTGCCGCTCCTGAAACTGGGGCAGTGGGTCGTCGGTGGATTTTTGTAGATCGGCGGTCCGAATCCGGTAAACTTGGCTTTTTGTTTCGCCCGGGTGTTTTTCCCGGGCGTCTTGCGGAGGCATTCCTCATCATGGCCGGCTCGGATTCATCGACCCCAGTCTTTCAGGGCAGCATGGTTGCCCTGGTCACGCCCATGCACCCCGATGGGCAACTGGACCTGGAAGCCTTCCGAAAACTGATCGACTGGCACGTCGACCAGGGTACCGACGCCCTGGTGGTGGTCGGCACGTCCGGCGAATCCCCCACGGTCACCGTCCAGGAACAAGCCGAGCTCATCGAGCTGGCCGTGCGCCACGCCAACGGCCGCATTCCCGTGATCGCGGGCACGGGTGGCAATTCCACGGCCGAGGCCATCGAACTGCAGCGCCACGCCTATGCCGCAGGCGCGGCCGCCGGCCTGACCGTCGTGCCCTACTACAACAAGCCCACCCAGGAAGGCCTCTACCAGCATTTCCGCGCCATCGCCGAATCCGGCGACCTGCCCAGCATCCTGTACAACGTGCCGGGCCGCACGGTGGCCGACATGTCCAACGAGACCATCCTGCGGCTGGCCCAGGTGCCCGGCATCATCGGCGTCAAGGACGCCACCGGCAACATCGCCCGGGGCGCCCAGCTGATCGCGGCGGCGCCCGAAGGCTTCCAGGTCTTCAGCGGCGACGACCCGACCGCCGCGGCGCTCATCCTGCTGGGCGGCCGGGGCAATATCTCCGTCACCGCCAACGTCGCGCCGCGCCTGATGCACGAACTCTGCGCCGCCGCGCTGCGCGGCGACGTCCCCGAGACCCGTCGCCTGAACAACCTTCTGGCGACCCTGAACCGTGTGCTGTTCCTTGAAGCCAACCCCATCCCCGTCAAGTGGGCTGTGGCCGAAATGGGCCTGACCCAGCTGGGCTACCGCCTGCCGCTGACGCCTTTGTCCGACTCGTTACGCACCGTTGTGCGCCAAGCCCTGATTGAGGCAGGTTCCCTGTGATGATGAAACGCATGCCGCTTACCCGGACCAGCCTGGTGCTGGCGGGTCTGCTGTCCCTGTCTGCCTGCTCGACCATCGGTCAGCTCACCGGCCAGACCGAATCCATCGAATACAAGAGTACCGTCACGGGCGATCCGCTCTCGATCCCCCCCGACCTGACGCAGGCCAACAAGAACGCCCACTACGTGGCGCCCGAAGGCGTCGCCCGCCTGAGCGACTACCAGGCCAGCCAGGGTGTGCAGAGCGCGAATCCGGCCGACCGTGTGCTGCCCAGGGCGCCCGGCATCGAAGTCATGCGCGACGGCACGCTGCGCTGGCTGGTCGTCAGCGAGGCGGCCGAAAACCTGTACCCCAAGGTCATCGAATTCTGGGGCGAACAGGGCTTCACCATCCATTCCCAGAACCCGCAGGCGGGCCTGATCGAGACCGACTGGGCCGAAAACCGCGCCAAGATCCCCGAAGGCTGGCTGCGCAGCGCCCTGGGCAGCGTGCTGGACCAGGTCTTCGACAGCGGCGAGCGCGATCGCTTCACCACGCGCCTGGAACGCGTGAACGGCAAGACCGAGGTCTACATCAGCCACCAGCACATGGAAGAAACCCCCACGGGCGACGGCACCGCGTTCAAGTGGGTCTTCGGCAAGGAAGACCCGGGCCTGAACGCCGCCATGCTGGCCCGCCTGATGGTCTACCTGGGCACCGACCAGCAGCAGGCCGCGCAGCAGGTCAAGGCCGCCGAATCGGGCGCCGGCGCAGCCACCGACACCCAGCTGGCCCAGGACCAGACTTCCCTGACCGTGGGCGAAACCTTCGACCGTGCCTGGCGTCGCGTGGGCGTGGCCATCGATTCGGCCCGCTTCACCGTCGAGGATCGCAACCGCGAGCAGGGCGACTACTACATCCGCTACCTGGATACCGATTCGGGCGAAAAGATCGAGCAGCAGACCGCGTTCGGGCGGCTCTTCGGCACGCGCAATACTGCCGAGCCCCAGAAGCTGCGCATCCACCTGGCCCAGCAGGGCGGCAGCACGCAGGTCAGCGTGCGCGACGAGGCCGGCCAGCCCAAGACCGACGCCACGGCGCGCCGCATTCTGTCGGTGCTGGCGAAGAACCTGAAAGAGGCCCAGTAGGGCCATATGCCGGCGGCGCCGCGCCGCCGGCGCCCGCCGCCGGGCGAAACACCACTCAGGCCGCAGTCTGCTGCGGTTCGGCGGGCTGCCCGGCAGCCGCCGTGTGCAGTGTTTCGCCGAACCAGGCCAGGTCCATGCCCAGGGCGGCGGTCTCGCCGACGATGATCAGGGCGGGCGACCGGATGGCATGGCGGCGGGCTTCTTCCGCAACCGAGCCCAGCGTGGCGTGCAGCGTGCGCTGTTCCGGCCGCGAGCCATTTTCCACCAGCGCGCAGGGCAGGCCAGGCGCATGGCCTTCGGCCAGCAGACGGGCCCTGAGCTCGGGCAGACGCTCCACCCCCATGTAGTACACCCGGGTCCGGCCATCGGCGCCGTCCCGCATGGCGCCGGGTCGGCCTGGCCCCGATGCGTCCGCGCGGCGATGCGCGGTGGACAGGGTCAAGGATTGGGCATGGTCGCGGTGCGTCAGCGGGATGCCGGCGTAGGCGCCGCAGGCCAGGGCGGCCGTGATGCCGGGCACGACTTCGTAGGCGATGCCGTGGCGCTTCAGGTGCTGCAGTTCTTCGCCGCCGCGCCCGAAGACCATCGGGTCCCCGCCCTTCAGCCGCACCACGCAACGCCCCTGTCGGGCATGCGACACCATCAGTGCATGGATGCGGGCCTGCGTGGATTCATGTGGCCCGCCGGGTGCCTTGCCGACGTCGATCACCTGCGCATCGCGCCTTGCCATGGCCAGGATGGCGGGGCTGACCAGGCGGTCGGCCAGGATCACGTCTGCTTCGTTCAGGGCGCGCAGGCCGCGCAGGGTCAGCAGGCCCGGATCGCCCGGGCCTGCGCCGACCAGCAGCACCTTGCCTTCCGGGGGCGGGGTGCGGGTGGACAGGGCGCGTCCCAGCAGGGATTCCGCCTCGGCGGCGCGGCCGCGCCGCAGGGCACCCAGGACGGGGCCGTCCAGCAGCCAGTCATAGAAGGCCCGCCGCGCCCGCAATTGCGGCAGCGCCTGGCGGATGGCCGGGCGCTTGCGCTGCGCCAGCGCGGCCAGGGCGCCCAGGGCCGGATCGAACAGCGATTCGATGCGTTCGCGCAGCCTGCGGGCGATCACGGGTGCCGCGCCGCCCGAGGAAATGGCGATGGTGATCGGCGTCCGGTCCACGATGGCCGGCACCTGGACGCTGGACAGTTCGGGGTCGTCCACCACATTGCAGAACAGGCGCCGCATCCCGGCGGCGGCGGCCACGCGCCGGTTCTGCTCGCGATCGCTGGTGGCCGCGACGACCAGCCAGGCTTCGTCCAGCAGCGCGGGATCGAAGTCGCCCAGGCGCAGATCGATCTCGCCGGCCTGGGCGCGCGCCAGCACCTGGGGGTGGGCCGCCCGGGCGCTCACGACCACCCGGGCGCCCGCCGCGCGCAGCAGCACGATCTTGCGTTCCGCCACCAGCCCCGCGCCGACCACGACGGCGGTGCGGCCCTTCAGGTCGGCAAACAGCGGAAAGTGATTCATGCCGCGCTCGCCTTGCGATCGGGAACCGCGGTGTGCGGGTTGCGCGGATCCGCCTGGATCACGCCGGTGCGCACCAGGAAGTCGCCGAAACCTTCCTCCGCGACGCGTTCGCGCGCATATTGGCCGAACAAGGCGTCCAGGCTGGACAGGATTTCCGCCTCGGTGATGTTTTCCCGGTACAGGACGTTCAGGCGCTCGCCGATGAAGTCGGCCCCCAGGCGCAGGTCGTAGCGCCCCAGGGCGCGGCCCACCAGGGCGATCTCGCCCAGGTAGGGGCGGGAACAGCCGTTGGGGCAACCCGAGAGGCGCAGCAGGATCGGCGCGTCGCGCAGGCCGTGCGTGTCCAGCAGGGCTTCCAGCTTGGGCAGCAGGATGGGCGCGTAGCGCTCGCTTTCGGCCATGGCCAGCCCGCAGGTGGGCAGCGCGACGCAGGCGATGTGGTGGCGGCGGATGCCGCTCTGTTCCTTGTAGCCGTCCAGTCCGTATTCCCCGACCAGCGCGTCGATGGCGGCGCGGTCGGATTCGTCGACGTTGGCGATCACCAGATTCTGGTTGCACGTCAGGCGGAATTCGCCTTTCAGCACCTTGGCGATCTCGCGCATGCCGGTCTGCAGGCGCAGGCCGTCGCGGTCCCACAGGCGGCCGGAAGCGATGTACAGCCCCAGGTGCCAGCGGCCGTCCTCGCCGCGGGCCCAGCCATAGCGGTCGCCGTTGCGCTCGAAACGGTAGGGGCGCAGCGGTTCCAGGGGCGTGCCGCTGCGCAGGCCGACCTGTTCGCGGAACCAGTCCACGCCCAGTCGGTCCACAGTGTATTTCAGGCGCGCGTGCTGGCGTTCGCTGCGGTTGCCGTGGTCGCGCTGCAGGGTGACCACGGCTTCGGCCACGGCCACCACGTTCTCCGGCCGGGTGAAGCCGATCAGCGTGCCCAGCCGGGGATAGGTGGTCGGGTCGCCCGCCGTGGCGCCCATGCCACCGCCCACGGCCACGTTGAAGCCCTGCAGTTGGCCGTTCTCGATGATGGCGACCAGCCCCAGGTCATTGGCGAAGACGTCGCAGTCGTTGGTCGGCGGAATGGCGATGCCGATCTTGAACTTGCGCGGCAGGTAGGCGGAGTCGTTGCCGTAGATGGGTTCCTCGTCGACGGCCTCGCCGACCTGTTCGCCGCCCAGCCAGATCTCGGCATAGGCGCTGGTGTGCGGCAGGAAATGGTCGGACAGGCGCTGCACCCATTCCTGCGTCAGTGCGTGCTGGCTCGACAGGTGCGGGTTGACCGAACTGATCACCTGGCGGTTCACGTCGCCGCAGGCGGCGATCGTGGTGGCCCGGGCGTCGTGGATGCCCTGCATGAAGGCGCGCAGGTTGCGTTTCAGGATGCCGTGCCACTGGAAGGTCTGACGCGTGGTGATGCGCAGGCCGCGCGTGGCGTATTTCTGTGCCAGTTCGTCCAGCGCCAGCCACTGGTCGGGGCTGATCACGCCGCCCGGCAGGCGCGCACGCACCATGAAGGCGTAGGCGGGTTCCAGCTTCTGCTTGCGCCGTTCGTCGCGGATGTCGCGGTCGTCCTGCATGTAGCTGCCGTGGAATTTCAGCAGCTTGGTGTCGGCTTCGGGAATGGCGCCGGTGACCGGATTGTCCAGTTCCCGGGCAATGGTGCCGCGCAGGAAGCGGCTGCCGGTCTTGATGTCTTCCAGGGGGGACAGGGGGGAAATGCTCATGTCGGGATTCGTGGTCGAAAGAGGGGGCGGCCCATCGGGCCGGGCCATGGAAATCGGGTCGGCCGGGCGCAAAACCCGGCCGGGCGATGCCGCATGCGGCGGCGGGTTCAGTAGACGTCGCGCGCGTAGCGGCCCTGCGCGGCCAGGTCGTCCAGCCACTGGCGGGCGCCTTCCTCGTCCAGGCCGCCATGGTCGCGGGCGATCTCGAGCAGGGCGGCATGCACGTCGCGGGCCATGCGGTCGGCGTCTCCGCAGACGTAGACGTGGGCGCCCGCCTGGATCCAGTCGTACACGTCGGCACCCTGGGCCAGCAGTTTGTGCTGGACGTAGATCTTTTCTGCCTGGTCGCGCGAGAACGCCAGGTCGATGCGGTCCAGGTGGCCGTCTTTCAGCGCCTGCTGCCATTCGACCTGGTAGAGGAAGTCGCTGGTGAAGTGCGGGTTGCCGAAGAACAGCCAGTTGCGGCCCGGGGCGTCCGCCTCGGCGCGCGCCTGGACGAAGGCGCGGAACGGCGCCACGCCGGTGCCGGCGCCGATCATGATGATGTCGCGGGACGCATCGGCCGGCAGGCGAAAGCGCGAATTTTCCTCGATGAAGACTGGCACCGTGTCGCCTTCGGCCCGTTCCGCCAGGAAATGCGAGGCCACGCCCCAGCGGGATTCGCCCTCTGTCTCGAAGGCGAGATGGCTCAGCGTCAGGTGGACTTCGTCTTCGGCCACTGCCGCGCAGGACGCGATGGAATACAGGCGCGGCGTCAGCGGGCGCAAGGCCGCCACCAGCTCCGGCCCGGTCCAATGGGCCGGCCATTGGCGCAAGGCGTCGATCAACTGGTGCGTGCCCAGGTAGGACGCCAGCCGGTCGCGGGCGCCGGGCTCCAGCAGAGCTGTCAGGTCGTCCTGCTTCGCGCGCTCGGCCAGAGCCGCCAGGAAGGGGCGGGTCAGCACGGTCAGCTCACGGTAGCGGCCCAGCCATTCGCCCAGGGGGCGCGAAGTGCCCTGGTGCTCGACGGCATCGGCGGCGTTCAGGCCGGTGGCCGCCAGCACGCGGGCGACCAGGGTGTCGTCCTGCACGGGCCAGACACCCAGGGCATCGCCGGGTTCGTATTGCAGCTTGCTGCCGTCCAGCGACAGTTCGATGTGGCGGATGTCCTTGTCGCTGTCGCGGCCCGTGATGGGCTGGTTCAGCAGGACTTCGGCCTGGAAAGGGCGGTCGCGGGTGAATTTCTCGGCCTGGGGGCGCAGCGGCGTGACGGTGGCCTGGTGGGCCGCCGCGGGCGCGGCGGATTTCAGCGCCTCGCGCGCCTGTTCCAGGGCCCGGTCCTGCCAGGGGGTGGCGACCGTCTCGATGTCCAGGTCCGCCGTGCCCGGATCCTGCAGGCGTTGGGCGCCCAATTCGGCCAGGCGGGCGTCGATCTTTTGCGAAATGCCGCAGAACGAGGGGTAGCTGGAATCGCCCAGTCCCAGCACGGCATATTTCAGCCGGGGCAGCTTCGGCGCGCGCTTGCCCAGTAGAAATTCGACCCAGGCGATGGAATCGTCCGGCGGATCGCCGTCGCCCTGGGTGCTCATGACCACGTAGAGCAGCTGCTCGTCCTTCAGTTCCTTGGTCTTGTACTGGTCGGCCCGCACCAGGCGCGCCTCCAGGCCCTGGGCCAGCACTTTTTCGTACAGGCCGGTCGCGATGCGCTTGGCATTGCCCGTCTGGCTGCCGTAAAGAATGGTCAGCCGCTGGGCGGTGTCGGGCGCGGCGACGGCGGCCACGGTGAGCGGGGGCGCGGCTTCCCGCGCGGGCTGGCGCGCCTGGGCGACACCCGCGAAATAGCCGGATAGCCAGTGCAGGCTGGACGATTCCAGGTTGTCGGCCAGTTCGGCGATCAGGGCATGATGGGCTTCGGGCAGGTAGTTCGGCGCGAGCATGGCACGGTCTTGTCGAAATGAGGGAAGCGTCCATTCTGGGACGCTTCCTTCATGCCGTGAACGAACCGATGCTTATGTTTTTATGCGGATATAAGTAAATTGCCCGACATGATGGCGCAACCGGGCCGGTGTCCCGGCCCGCGGCGCGGCTTCAGTCTTCCCAGTGCAGCCAGCCTTCCGACAGCCATTCGTCGAGGACCGCCAGGGTCTCGGGGGGCAGTTGGCCGACCGTGCCGGCGTCCAGCATGCGCTGGTCGGCGAGCGCTTCCAGGCCGGGGTTGGCCGCCAGGGGCGCGACCTCGCCGTTGATGAAGACCTGCTGGCCGCAGTACATCAGCCGGGTGCAGCGGTCCAGCGTCAGGCGGCCCGAGGCGGGCACCCCGGCGCTCAGCGACAGAGGTTCGTCGGCCGGGTCGAACAGGGCGCTATCGGGCAGGGACGTCAGCCATTGCCCCAGGAACCGGGCCGCCACGGCACGGTCCAGGCGCACCTTGGACAGGGTGTCCAGCGTGGCCTGCACCAGCGAATCGGGCAGCGCGGCCGGCGTGCGCGTGGCGGGCTCGCCGGCATCGGTGTACAGCGCGGCCAGGTCGGGGCCCGGCAGGCAGGGGTGGCCGTACAGGCCCGGGTCGCCCAGGTGTTGCGCCGAGATCTGGTCGGCGGCTGCCTCGAGCAGGCCGCGGGCCAGGGTGGCCTGGCTGGGCACGCGAAAGCCGATGGACAGCGTCATGCAGTCATTGCCGATCGCCACCCCGTCGTGGCAGATGTGCGGGGGCAGGTACAGCATGTCGCCCGGTTCCAGGATGTCGTCCGCCTCCGGCTGGAAGTCGGCCAGGATCTTCAGCGGCAGCCCCGGCACCAGGGCCCGGTCGGCCTGCCGGCTGGTGCGCCAGCGGCGCCGCCCGTGGCCTTGCAGCAGGAACACGTCGTAGCTGTCGAAGTGGGGGCCGGCGCCGCCGCCGTCGGTGGCGATGCTGATCATCAGGTCGTCGAGCCGGGCGTCGGAAATGAAACGGAACTGCCGCATCAGCGCAGCCGAGGCATCGTCGTGCAGATCCACGCTTTGCACCAGCAGCGTCCAGTTCGGCTGCGTGGCGGGCGGCAGCCGGCGGAACGGGCCGTGCTTCAGGGACCAGCCCCGCTCGCCATGGGTGATCAGGCGGGATTCGACTTCCTCGCGGCGGGCCAGCGTCTGCACGTCGCGGATCGTGACGGGCGGCTGAAAGCCGGGAATCGCCTGGCGCACCAGCAGGGGTTTCTTCTGCCAGTAGTCGCGCATGAATTCCCTGGGGGTCAGCCCGCCCAGCAGGGGCGTGGGCCGGTCGAGGTCGGGGATCGGAGTGTGCATGACGTGTGTCCTGTGGTGTGGGCCGGCGCCTGCGCGCAGCGGGGTGGTCCGGCCCGAGGCCCGGGCCGCCCCAGGTCAGAGAAAGTCGCGGCGCAGCTGGTAGATCAGTTCCAGCGCTTCGCGCGGGCTGAGGCTGTCGGGATCCAGCGCCTGCAGGGCGGCGCGCAGGGGCGCATCCGGGTCGCCGCCGGATTCTTCCTCGGCCTGCTGCACGAACAGCGCCAGCTGGGATTCCGACCGGTTGCGGGCTTCCAGTTCGGCCAGTTCCTTGCGCGCATGGCGGATCACCACCGGCGGAATGCCTGCGCGCTGGGCCACATGCAGGCCGTAGCTCTGGCTGGCCGGGCCGGGCCGGACTTCGTGCAGGAAGACCACGCCATCGGGGGCGTCGGCCGCCGCCAGGTGGACGTTGACCACGCCATGGGTCTTTTCCGGCAGTCGGGTCATCTCGAAATAGTGCGTGGCGAACAGCGTCATGGCGCGGTTGTGCGTCAACAGCCGGTGGGCGATCGCCCAGGCCAGCGCCAGGCCGTCGTAGGTGGACGTGCCTCGGCCGATCTCGTCCATCAGGACCAGGCTGCGCGGCGTGGCCGCGCCCAGGATCACCCCGGCCTCCATCATTTCCATCATGAAGGTCGAGCGCCCGCCCGCCAGATCGTCGGCGGCGCCGATGCGCGTGAAGATGCGGTCGAGCGGGCCGATGCGCGCCCGCGAGGCGGGCACGTAGCTGCCGGCCCGCGCCAGCAGCGCGATCAGCGCCACCTGGCGCATGTAGGTCGACTTGCCACCCATGTTCGGCCCCGTGATCAGCAGCATGCGGCGTTCTTCGTCCATGCGGCAGTCGTTCGGGGTGAAGGACTCGATGCTGTGTTCCACCACCGGGTGGCGGCCGGCCTCGATGTCCAGGCAGATGTCGTCGGTCAGCTCCGGTGCGACCCAGCCGTGGGCGCGCGCATGGTGGGCCAGTCCGGCCAGCGCATCGATGCGCGCCAGGGCTGCGGCGCTGCGCGCCAGGGCTGCGGCGTGCTCGGCGGCCTGAGCCAGGATCTGCTCGTACAGCAGCTTTTCGCGGGCCAGGCCGCGGTCCCGGGCCGAAAGAACCTTGTCTTCCCAGGCTTTCAGCTCGGGCGTGATGTAGCGTTCCACGTTCTTCAGCGTCTGGCGGCGGCGGTAGTCGTCGGGCACCTTGTCGGTCTGGCCGCGCGTGACCTCGATGAAGAAGCCGTGGACGCGGTTGTATTCCACGCGCAGGTTGGCGATGCCGGTGCGTTCCCGTTCGCGGGCCTCGACTTCCAGCAGGAAGGCGCCGTTGTCGCCCGCCAGCTGGCGCAGTTCGTCCAGTTCGGCGTCGTAGCCGGGTGCGATCACGCCGCCGTCGCGCACCATCGGGGCGGGCTCGGCGGCAATGCCACGGGCCAGCAACGCATGCAGCGCCGGATCCACTGGTACGTCTTTCAGGCAATCGGCCAGCAGCCCCCGGGCATCGAAAGCGGATGCGGTGGCCTGCGCCAGCGTGTCCAGGCCGGCCAGCGCTTCGCGCAGGCTGGCCAGCTCGCGCGGGCGGATCGTGCCCAGCGCCAGGCGGGTCGCCATGCGTTCCAGGTCGGGCAGCGGCCGCAATGCGTCCCGCAAGGCGCGCAGCGCGCCGTCGGCGTCCGGCGCCTGCAGGAACTGCGTGATCGCATCCTGGCGGGCGCGGGCCTGCGGATTGTCGCGCAGCGGCGCCTGCAGCCAGCGGCGCAGCTGGCGACTGCCCATGGGCGTGCGGGCATGATCCAGCGTGCTGAACAGCGTCGGCCCGTCGCCGCCATTGAGCGTATCGGTGATTTCCAGGTTGCGCCGGGTGGCCGGATCCAGAACCACGTAGTCGCCGCCGGCATCCACCGACAGGCTGTGCACATGGTTCAGTGCCTGGGCTTGCGTGGAGCCGACGTAGCGCAACAATGCCCCAGCCGCGCGCATCGCCAGCGGCAGGTGATCCAGGCCGAAGGCCCCCACGTCGTTCACGCCGAAATGGCGCAGCAGCGTGTCGCGCGCGCCATCGGCCTCGAAGTGCCAGTCCGGCACCCGGCTGATCGCCGTTTCCAGGCCCGTGGCCTCGAGCGCCCGGGTGTCCGCCTGCTCCGCGCAGACCAGTTCGGCGGGCGCGATGCGGCCCAGTTCCGCATCCAGCAGCTCCGCCGTCGATTCGCAGGCCTTGAAGTCGCCGTTGGCCAGGTTCATCCAGGCCAGCCCCACGGTCTCGCGCCCGTGGCCGCGTCCCATGATCCAGGCCGCGATCCGGCGGTCGTCGTTGGCCGGCAGCAGCGCGTCGTCGGTCAGCGTGCCGGGCGTGACCACGCGCACGATCCTGCGTTCGACCGGCCCCTTGCTGGCGCCCGGATCGCCGATCTGCTCGCAGATGGCGATGGATTCACCCAGCGCCACCAACCGCGCCAGGTAGCTTTCCATGGCATGGTGCGGCACGCCCGCCATCGGGATCGGCGCCCCGTTGGATGTGCCGCGCTTGGTCAGCGTCAGGTTCAGCAGGCGTGCTCCCCGCTCTGCATCGTCGTAGAACATCTCGTAGAAGTCGCCCATGCGATAGAACAGCAGATGCGACCCGGCCTGGGCCTTCAGCTGAAGGTACTGCTGCATCATCGGCGTGTGACCGGAAAGATCGGAGGTGGACATGGCTGTGGTGCTGGCGGGGGGTGAAACGGGGAGGTACGTATTATCGGTCAATGAGGCGGGTAGTGTCTGTCGGACGGTGCCGACAGGAGGCTGTTACTACGCTTGTTCCTGTGTTACATAAAGATTCATGGATGACATCGCGGTCTCCGATCTGAAAACGATCCTGCATTCCAAGCGGGCGAATATCTATTACCTGGAACATTGCCGAGTGCTGGCCAATGGTGGTCGCGTCGAATACGTGACCGATGCAGGCAAGCGGTCACTGTACTGGAATATCCCGATCGCCAATACCACCAGCATTCTGCTGGGAACAGGTACTTCCATTACACAGGCGGCAATGCGGGCGTTGGCCAAGGCCGGCGTACTGGTGGGGTTTTGCGGTGGGGGTGGAACACCTCTGTTTTCCGCCATGCGAGGCGATGATGAACAGCAGTTTCGCCGCAACTGCATCGAAGCCCTGACGCGCAGTGAGTCGCTGGATTTCATGATCGATACGGTCAAGGAAATCGCCATGGCGGCTTCCGGCTCAGGGGTCATTCCGCCTTCGGATCAAGAAGGTGGTGCATGAATGTCCTGCTGGTTTCCCAGTGCAGCAAGCGTGCCCTGACGGAAACGCGGCGGATCCTGGATCAGTTCGCCGAACGGCGCGGGGATAGGACATGGCAGACCGCAATTACCCGGGCCGGGCTCGAGGAGGCCGTCCACGCTATTCCAGATAGCGTCGAAGAGCAGCCCGATTTGCCTTATGTGCAATTGCGCAGCGCTAGCACCGGGCAGCGGTTTTGCCTGTTCCTGGCTCTGGGAGACCCGCAGCCAGAGGCGGTATCCGGGGTATTCAATACCTACGGTTTGAGCAGTACGGCGACACTTCCCTGGTTCTGACCCTTTTCTACGAGGCCCTTGTGGGCCCCTTATGAATCAATGGGTTATTGACTGATCAAGAATTTGGGCAGTGTGGGCATGTTGGTTGAAGATCTTTAAAAAATCAGTAAGTTGAGTGTTTGTTTGTCTAGTTCGCTGCCGCGTAGGCAGCTGAGAAAAGCAGTAGGGTGCGGGCGTCGATCATGCGGCCGTTCGCTGCCGCGTAGGCAGCTGAGAAATACGCACGTTGGGATGCCGACCCACTGAAGCACGTTCGCTGCCGCGCAGGCAGTTGAGAAAATCGAAACGGGCGGCAATCCCTTCGCTCATGCAACAGAGAAACATCCCGTCGCCGCGCCGTGACGAATCCCCGAGGATGGATCACAATGCGCGGTTCATATCGTCTATTTCACAAACGCTTGCAAGGATCTCCGCCATGCCCGAGCCACACGCATCGCTGAAAGAACTCACTCTGCGGGGTGCGGTTCTGGGCGCCTGATCACCCTGATATTCACCGCTTCCAATGTCTACCTGGGCCTGAAGGTGGGCCTGACCTTTGCCTCCTCGATCCCGGCGGCGGTGATTTCCATGGCGGTGCTGCGGGCCTTCCGCGATTCCAACATACTGGAAAACAATATCGTCCAGACGCA
>Ga0182792_1000290_pt1 | contig 49367 bp, 39 predicted proteins | sample Passage237B_FD_130497 | JGI IMG/M metagenome (GOLD analysis project Ga0182792, IMG submission 130497) | Cellulose adapted compost microbial communities from Newby Island Compost Facility, Milpitas, CA, USA - Passage2 37B (version 2) (version 2) ...
CCCCGCCCCCCCCCCCCCCCGCCCCCCCCCCCCCGCCCGCGGGCCCCCCGCCGGTGAGGGGCGGGTGACGCCGACCGGTACCGTCGGCCGCACATGACCGAGCCCACCACCCCAGAACCGCCCGGTGCCGACGTGGCGGTGCCGCACCCGGTCACGGCCAGCATCGTGCTCGGCGCGGCGGTCGGGGTGTTCGGCATCTCCTTCGGCGTCCTCGCCGTCGCGGCCGGGCTCACCGCCGCCCAGGCCAGCGCCATGTCGCTCCTCGTCTTCACCGGCGCCTCGCAGTTCGCGGCGGTCGGCGTGCTCGACACCGGCGGCTCCACCGTCGCCGCGCTCGGCAGCGCCCTCCTCCTCGGCGCCCGCAACGCCGCCTACGGCCTGTCGGTGTCCCGCTTCCTCCGTGGCCGCCTCGGCACCAGGCTCCTCGCCTCCCAGCTCGTCATCGACGAGTCCACCGCGATGGCCACCGCCCAGGCGGACCCCGCCGCCCAGCGCCGGGCGTTCTGGTGGGCCGGCGGCTCGGTGTTCGTCTTCTGGAACCTCGGCACGCTCCTCGGCGCCCTCGGCGGCGACGCCATCGGCGACCCCGAGACCTTCGGCCTCGACGCCGCCTTCCCCGCCGGGTTCGTGGCGCTCGTGGTGCCGCACCTGCGGTCCTTCGAGGGTCGGGTGGCCGCGGCCACGGGCTTCGCCATCGCCCTCCTGCTCGTGCCCGTCGTCCCGGCCGGCGTCCCCGTCCTCGCCGCCTCGGTCGCGGTCCTGCTCGGCCTCCGCACCCCCGCCCCCGGCGAGGACGACCCCGCCGCGGCGCTCTCGGCGCCCGAGCCCGGCCCGGCGAGCCCTGGCGGAGCCGGGGCGGACCCGGAGGGCTCGTCGTGAGCTGGGCGGCGCTGCTCGGCCTCGCTGCCGGCTGCTACCTCCTGAAGGTGCTGGGCACCGTGCTCCTGGGCGGGCGCGAGCTGCCCGCCCCGCTGTCTCGCTGCGTGGCGCTGCTGCCGGCCGCGCTCCTCCCCGCGCTCATCGCGGTGCAGACGCTCAGCACCGACGACCGCTGGGTGCTCGACGCCCGGGCCGCGGGGGTCGGTTGCGCCGCCCTCGCCGCCTGGCGCCGGGCCCCGTTCCCGGTGGTCATCGTGCTGGGCGCGGCGGTCACCGCCGCCGTCCGAGCCCTCGCCTGACCGCCCAGCAGGGACCGCGCGGCCGGGTGATCGCCTGGCCGGAGGGCCCGAGCGCAGCCGCCGAGCCGTTCGTCACCCGAGGGTGCGCGAGCGCGCGGCGCGCCGTACCGTCACCTGCGGTGGCCGGCGACGGGACCGCACCCCGAGCGCTCAGGCCGGGTCGTCGTGCTCGTGCGGGTGCCCGTGACCGTGGTCGTGGTCGTGGTCGTGGTCGTGGCTGTGGCCGTCGTCGCCGTGGTGGTGGTGGTGGGGGATGGGGCGGTCGGGCTCCTGGATCGCCTCGTGGATGGGGGTGGGCGCCGGGGGCTCGGCCGACCCGTCCGGCTCGTGCGGCGCGTGCGGCGCGTCGACCGGCTCGTCCAGCGGCTCGGCGGGGCCCTCGCTGCGCCAGCCGGCCTCGGGCGCGGCGCCGGATCGGCCCGGCTCCGCGGCTCCGGCCCCACCCGGCCCGTCGACGCCCGCCCGCCAGGTGGCCTCGGCATCCGCCAGCACGGCCCGCACCGGGCGGTTCGTGCGGGCGGCGACGCCGGCCGCGTCGTCGAACTCCGCCTTCGCCCGGCCCGGGCTCACCTTCACCCGCACCGGCCGACCGTCCACCAGCACCTCGTCCACCCGCCGCGACGCCGGCCAGCGCTCCAGTCGCGAGCCCCGCACCCCGAACGAGCCCGTCTCGGCGGTGAGCACGCCCGCCACCTGATCGACCAGCGCCGGATCGCACAGGGCGGCCACGACGTGACCCGGCCGCCCCTTCTTCATCACGACCGGCGTGATCCAGGCGTCGTGGGCCCCCGCGCCCAGCAGCGCGGCGACCGCGTGGGCCAGCACCTCGCCGGTGGCGTCATCGACGTTCGCCTCCAGCAGCACCACGGGCTGGCCCGCGGGCTCGGTGGCCGTCGGCTCGCCCAGCACCACCTGGGTCAGGTTCGGTCGCCCGTCCAGCTCCCGGCTGCCGGCCCCGAAGCCGCTCGCGGTCACCGTCATCGGCGGCATCGGCCCGTGCGCCCCGGCCAGGCCCGCCATCAGCGCCGCGCCCGTCGGCGTCGTCAGCTCCACCGGCAGGTCGACCCCGCGGGTGGGGATGCCGCGCAGCAGGTCGACCACCGCCGGCGCCGGGTTCGGGATGATCCCGTGCGCGGCGCGCACCATGCCCAGGCCCACCGCGATGGGCGAGCAGGCCACCTCGTCGACCCCCAGCACCTCCAGCGCCGCGCAGGTGCCGACGACGTCCACGATCGCGTCGACCGACCCCACCTCGTGGAAGTGGACCGACTCGGGCGGCCGGCGGTGCAGGCGGCCCTCGGCCTCGGCCAGCGCCCAGAAGACCGCGTGCACCCGCCGCTCCACCCGCTCGGGCAGGCGGGCCTCGGCCACCAGGCCCCGGATGTTGGCCGCGGTGCGGACCACGCCGTCGTCGCGCACGTGCACGTGGACCTTCGTGCCCGCGATGCCGCCGCGCAGCACCGGCTCGGCCTCGGCCCGCCACCCGCCCACCGGCAGGTGCTCCAGCATCGCCAGCACCTCGTCCAGGTCGGCACCGGCGTCGACGAGGGACCCGAAGGCCATGTCGCCGGCCACGCCGGAGAAGCAGTGGAACCAGGCGAGCGTCACGAGACCTCCTCCGCCCGGCCGCGGCGGGCCGGGTTCACGAACATGCGGGCCACCGCGGTCGCGGCGCCGTAGCCGTTGTCGATCCCCACCACCACCAGGCCGGCCGCGCACGACGCGTGCATCCCCAGCAGCGCGGTCACCCCGTCGAGCCCGGCGCCGTAGCCGGTGCTCGTGGGCACCGCCACCACCGGCGCGCCGGTCAGGCCGCCGACCACGCTCGCGAGCGCCCCCTCCATGCCGGCCACGACCACCACCGCGTCGGCGTCGACCAGCTCGTCCACGTGGCCGAGCAGCCGGTGGATGCCGGCCACCCCCACGTCGGTGAGCCGACGGGGCGCCAACCCGTAGGCGGTCAGGGTCGCGGCGCACTCGTCGGCCACGGGCAGGTCCGCGGTGCCCGCCGTCAGCAGCACCACCCGCTCGCCGCGCGGTGCCGCCGGCCGCCAGCACACCGTCGTGGCCGTGACCGTGCCGCCCGGGTTCGCGGCCGTCGCCGCGGCGGCCTGCTCCGGCGACGCCCGGGTCAGCAGCACCGGCGACGCCGCGGAGGCCGCCAGCAGCTCCGAGACGATCGCGGCGGCCTGCTCCGGCGTCTTGCCCGGCCCGTAGACGGCCTCGGCCATGCCCTGGCGGACCTGGCGGTGGTGGTCGACCCGGGCGAAGCCGAGGTCCGTGAACGGCAGCCGCCGCAACCGGCTCACCGCCTCGTCGGGGGTGACCGCACCGGTGCCGATCTCGTCGAGCAACTGCCTCAGGGCCACCTCGTCCACGGCCCTATCCTGGCCCGTCGTGAACGAACCCACGACCGCAGACCGACCCGACGCCACCGCCGAACGGCTCCGGGTCGGGTTCCTCGGGCCGCGGGGCACCTTCACCGAGCAGGCGCTGCTCACCCAAGCCGACCTCGCGGGCGCGGAGCTGGTCGCCTACCAGAACATGGCCGAGGTGCTGCACGCCGCGGAGGTGGGTGAGGTGGACCTCGGCTTCGTCGCCATCGAGAACTCCATCGAGGGCACCGTCAACGTCACCTCCGACGTGCTGACCTTCGACGTCGACGTGCTGATCCAGCGCGAGGTGGTCCTCAACGTCCAACAGCACCTCCTGGGCGTGGTCGGCGCGGACCTCGGGGCGATCCGCGAGGTCGTCTCGCACCCCCACGCCAACGCCCAGGTCCGCGGCTTCCTGCACCGGGCGCTGCCGGAGGTGACGGTGCGGGCCGCCAACTCCACCGCCGAGGCCGCCCGCGCCGTGGCCGAGGCCGCGGACCCTGCCGTCGCCGCCATCGGCAACGACCTCGCGGCCCGGCTCTACGGGCTCGACGTGCTCGCCGCGGACATCGAGGACCACCCCGAGAACCAGACCCGCTTCGTGGCCGTCGCCCCCCACGCCGTGCCGGCCCCCACCGGCCACGACAAGACCACCGTCGTGGCCTTCCAGCACGCGGACCGGCCCGGCAGCCTCCTCGCCATCCTCCAGGAGTTCGCCGCCCGCCGCATCAACCTCACCCGCCTGGAGTCCCGCCCCACCAAGAAGGCCCTGGGCGACTACTGCTTCGTCCTCGACCTGGAGGGCCACGTGGCCGACGACGTGGTGGCCGACTGCCTGAAGGCGCTGCGCACCAAGCACGGCGACGTGAAGTTCCTCGGCAGCTACCCGTCCGCGGTGGGCGAGGCCCCCGTCCGCCGCCGCAGCGCGGACGAGGCCCGCACCGCGGCCGAGGTGTGGATCGACTCGATCCGCAGCCGCATCGCCCGCCTGCCCTGAGCCCGGGCGCGCCGGCCGAGGCGGACGGGGCGGACCGGTGGTCAGTCGCCGCGGAGGCGGCGGGACAGCTCGTTGAGGCGGGCCCGCTCGCCGGCGTTCAGCGAGTCGATGCCGTGCTCCGCGATCAGGTCGAGGAGCGTGTCCAGCTCGGCCTGCTCCAGGCGGCTGAGGCCGTCGGGCCGTGCGGCTCCCGGCGCCGGCATCGCGCTTGCCGCCGCGCCGCGGCCCGAGCCCTGCCAGGGGCCCTCCACCACCCGGCCGCCGCGGCCGCGCCCGGCCCGGCCGCCCCGGCGCCGCCGACCGCCGCCCCCGCCCTGGCCCGGGGTCCCCGCGAACACCCGCAGCCGGGGGATGAACGACAGCTCCGAGCACAGGCCGCGCTGCGCGGCGCCGAACACCGTGATCCCGAGCACGAGGGCCAGCATCAGCAGCGTCGCCCACATGCGATCGCCCACCGCGACCAGCACCCGCAGCGACACCGCCACCAGCGCGATCACCCAGCCGGGGATGTTGAACAGGAACCGGGCGCCGGGGTGGCTCGTGGTGAACACGGCGAGGAACGCCAACCCGAGCAGGTCGACGCTGTAGGTCGCGGTGGACCACCGACCCGGGTTCAACAGGTCGGGGTCGTTCGAGGCGTTCACCAGGGTGACGATCGCCGCGGGCAGGATCGTGGCCACCACGACCAGCACCGTGAACGGCTTGCGGCCCATGTCCTCCTCGACGAAGCGGCCGAAGTACCAGAAGAAGGCCAGGCCGACGATCATCCAGAGGTCGGTGGGCGGGTTGACGAGCGGCCACAGGGCGAGGCGCCACACCTCGCCGTCGCGCACCAGCTCCGGCACGAAGACGCCCTTGACCAGCGTGACCTTGCTGATCGCGTAGAGGAACATCGAGGCCACGCCGAGCGCGGTGACCGCGACCGTCGTGGTGATGTCGAGCTGGCCGATCCGGAACCAGCCGTCGCGGTGCTGGGGGCTGGGCAACGAGAAGGCGTACCGACCGGCCATCCCGCCGAGGCTAGTGCCGCCCGACCCCCGCCCCTCCCTCGCCGCCCCTCCCTCGCCGGCTCGCCCGGGTGGCCCGCCCCCGGTGGCCGGCCCGGCGGTGCCGTCAGCGGACGAGCATGCCGCCGTCGACCACCAGCGTGGCGCCGGTGACCCAGGACGCGGCGTCCGAGCAGAGGAACGCCGCGGCGCGGGCGATGTCGTCGGGCTCGCCGAGGCGGCGCAGCGGCACGTGGGCGGCGATGCCCGCCTCGTCGCGCTCCCACAGCGCCCGGGCCATGTCGGTCTTCACCAGGCCCGGCAGCACCGCGTTCACCCGCACCTGCGGGCTCAGCTCGCTGGCGAGCTGCTTCGTGAGGTGCAGGAGCGCCGCCTTCGTCGCGTTGTAGACGCCGATCGTCGGCTCGACCGACAGGCCGCCGATGGACGACACGTTCAGCACCGCGCCGCCGTTCGCCTCCATCCAGGCGTGCCACGCCGCCGCGGACCACGCGATCGGCCCGAACGTGTTCACCAGGTTCGTCTTCTCGAAGCGGGCCCGGTCGATGCCGATGGTCGGCCCCGCGTACGGGTTGGTGGCCGCGTTGTTCACCAGCACGTCGAGGCGGCCGAAGCGCTCGACGGTCGCCGTCACCGTCTCGGCCGCCGCGCCCTCGTCGCCGGCGTTGGCCGCATGCCACGCCACCTCGCCGTCGATGCCCGCGGCCGCCTCGGCCAGCGCGTCGGGCTTGCGGGACGAGATCATCACCCGGGCGCCGCTCTCGGCCAGCCGGCGGGCGATGGCGAGCCCGATCCCCTTCGAGGCGCCGGTCACCAGCGCCACCTTGTCGTCGTAGCGGATGTCCATGGCCGAGAGTCTGCCCGCTCCCGGCGCGCCGCGCTTGACCCGCGGGTCAAGCGCGGCGGCGGGCGCTGGGGCAAGATGGCCGACCATCGCCACATCGACCCACGAGATCAGGGGAACAGACCCATGACCGAGATCCACGGCACCTGCCACGAGGCGTTCGGCGCGGTTCGCGACCAGTTCGAGAAGAACTTCGCCGACGGCCTGGAGGTGGGCGCGAGCGTCTGCGTCACCCAGGACGGCGAGACCGTGGTCGACCTGTGGGGCGGCGACGCGGACACCGCCGGCCGCCCCTGGGAGGCCGACACCATCTGCAACGTCTGGTCCACCACCAAGACGATGGCCGCCACCGTCGTGCTCCTGCTCGTGAGCCGGGGCGAGCTGGACCTCGACGCCCCCGTCGCCACCTACTGGCCCGAGTTCGCCGCCAACGGCAAGGAGGGCGTGCTCGTCCGCCACGTGCTGGCCCACACCGCCGGCCTGCCCGGCTGGGACCCCGCCATCGCCCCCACCGACCTCTACGACCAGGACCTCCTGGCCGCCAACCTCGCCGCCCAGGCCCCGTGGTGGGAGCCGGGCACGAACGCCGGCTACCACCTCATCACCCAGGGCCACCTGGAGGCCGAGATCGTCCGCCGGATCACCGGGCGCACCATCGGCACTATCTTCCGCGACGAGGTGGCCGGCCCGCTCGGCGCCGAGTTCCACATCGGCCTCCCCGAGTCCGAGGAGCCCAAGGTCGCCGAGATCATCCCGCCGTCGAGCGCGGAGCTGGCCGACCTCACCGCCGCCCCGGCCGACGACGTCGGCCTGCGCGCCACCGTCTCCACGCCGCTCACCGGCGCCGAGCCCAACACCCGTGCGTGGCGGGCCGCGGAGATCCCCGCCGCCGGCGGCACCGGCAACGCCCGGGGCGTGGCCCGCGTCCACGCCCTCCTCGCCAACGGCGGCACCCTCGACGGGGTGAGCCTGCTGTCGCCCGGCACCGTCGAGCGCATCTTCGACGAGCAGATACACGTGACCGACCAGGTCCTGCGGGTGCCCATGCGCTACGGCATCGGCTTCGGCCTCATGACCGAGCTGATCCCGCTCAGCCCCAACCCGAGGTCCTGCTTCTGGGGCGGCTGGGGCGGCTCGATCGCGGTGATCGACTGCGACACCCGCACCACCGTCGCCTACGTCATGAACAAGATGGCGAGCGGCCTGGTGGGCGACACCCGCGGCGGCCTGCTCGCGGTGCTCGCGACCAACGCCGCCACCGCCCGCCGGCCGTAGCGGCCGGGTGGTGCGCTGCTTGGTCGTTTCGACGTCGTTCCGCTGCGCTCCACGTTGCTCGACGACCGGGTGGGGTTGTTCGGCTGCGCTCCACGTTGCTCGACGACCGGGCGGGGTCGGGCCCGGGCGGGGTCAGCCGGCGGCGCAGGCCCGCCAGAAGGCCCGGTAGCTGGGGTAGGTCAGCTCGGGGACCACCCAGCCGCTGGCCACCAGCTCCTCGTGGAAGCGGGGGAGGTTGCGCCACGGCACGCCCATGTCGACGTGGTGCGCCAGGTGCCAGCCCGTGCGGTAGGGGACGATCCAGAACCGGGCCGACCACGACTGGCGGATGTGGTGGGTGGTCCGCCGGCGGTCCGGCGACGCCTCCAGGCCCCCGTGCTCGGCGATGGCCCGCAACCGGTTCAACACCCGCCACACCGTCATCCACGGCCCCAGCCAGCACAGCGGGTACAGCCACCAGCGGCCGGTTGCCGCCCAGCTCAGCGCCCACAGCACCACCTGGGTGCCGATGATCCGCAGCCCCACCGGTCGGGCCGAGCGGTTGGTGACGGTGCGCAGCAGCGGCTTCAGGTTCTTCCACCCCGAGCTGCCGATCGCGTCGCGCAGCAGCTTGCGCCGCCACGAGGACCGGGGGATCGGGTAGTTCGCGTAGAGCGGGAGGTCGGGCTCGTGGGGACCGAACTCCTCCTTGTGGTGAGCGACGTGCGCCCGCCGGTACACGTCGAACGGCACGAAGGCCGGGTAGTCGAGCAGCCACCGGCCCACCAGGTCGTTCGCCGTGCGGTTGCGGAACAGCAGCCGGTGCGCCGCCTCGTGGCCGAGGATCGCGAGCCGGGCGAACATCGGGCCCATCAGGACGAACAGGGCCACGTAGCCGGCGGGGTGGTCGAGCCGGCGGGCGCCCGCCCAGAGGCCGACGATCACCAGCCACAGGCCCGCCACGCTCGCGGCGTTGCGCCAGCTCGCGATGCGCCGCAGCTCCGCGCGCAGCTCCGGCACCGCCTTGCCCGACACGAGCAGCCGGTCGGTGGGCAGCACGTCGGGCAGCAGCTCGCCGGGTGGCACCATGCCCCCGGTGCGGAACCGGGGGCGCTCGACGACGTCGGTGTCGGAGGCAGGGGTGGGAACAGCCATGCCCCGCATGTTACACGACCTCATCGCCCGTCATCAACATGTAACAAGACGACATCGGGGCGAGCGGGGCGACGACGGGACGGGGGCGGGGCGGGCGGTGGTCCTACGCTCGGGCGGTGCCCGCCCGCCGCCTCACCGCCCGCTCCGTCGTGGCGTCGACCCTGCTCGGCGTGACCCCGCCCCGGCTGCCGACCCGCTCGCTCGTGCGCACCGCCGAGCTGCTGGGGATCAACGCCGGCACCACCCGCGTGGCCATCTCCCGCATGGTCACCGCCGGCGAGCTGGAGCCCGACGGCGACGGCTACCGCCTCGCCTCGCCCGCGCTGCTGGCCCGCCAGAGCCGCCAGGCCCAGTCCCGCACCGGTGCCACCCGCCCCTGGGACGGCGGCACCTGGCGGCTCGCCGTGGTCGTCTCCGACGGCGACGCGCGGCCGGCGGCGGAGCGGGCCGGGCTGCGGGCCGCGCTCGGCGCCCTCCGCTACGCCGAGCTGCGCGAGGGCACCTGGCTGCGCCCCGACAACCTGGTCGACGGCGTGCTCCCCGACGCCGAGCGGACCGTGCACGACGCCTGCCACCGCTTCACCGCCCACCCCGACGGCGACGGCGCCGCGCTCGCCGCCCGGCTCTGGCCGCTGGCGGGCTGGGCCGGGGTGGCCCGCGACCTCACCGCCCGGGTGGCCGGGCTCCTCGACCGCCTCGCCGACGGCGACGTGGCCGCGCTCGGCGAGTCGTTCGTGACCGACGCGGAGGTGCTGCGCCACCTCCAGGCCGACCCGCTCCTGCCCGCCGCCCTCCTCCCCGACGGCTGGCCCGGCCCCGCGCTGCGCCGGGCCCAGGCCGACCTGGACCGCTCCTTCAAGGCGCACCTCGTCACCTGGCTCCGCGCCGAGCCCTGAGCCACGAGCGGATGGGCCCGCGACGAGATGTCGTCCGGGCGTGGCGTCATGATCCGGCGGTCGTAACGTCTTCCCTGGCGAGCGGCACCGTGCCGCTCCACCACGTGGAGGATCCATGAGCTTCATCGACAAGATCAAGGGCGTCGTCGGCAAGAACGCCGACAAGGCCGACGACGTGATCGACAAGGTCGCCGACGCCGTCGACGACAAGACCGGCAACAAGCACAGCGACAAGATCGACGGCGCGGCCGAGAAGGCCAAGGACCTGGTCGACAAGCTCGACGGCACCGACGACGACCCGAACGAGGGCTGACGCGGGGCCGCGCACCCCTCGGGTGCGCGGCCTCCGATCGAACCGGCCCGATCTGATCCGGCCCGGGCCGGCCCGGGCCGTCCCGAGCGTCAGCCGAGCAGGACCGCGACCACCTCGTCCTCCACCTCGGCGGTGGTGAGGACCAGCACCTCGTCGCCCGCCCGCAGCACCGTGTCGCCCCGGGGCACGATCACGTGGTCCTCCCGGATCACCGCCACCACCGTCGACCCGCGGGGCAGGCCCAGCTCGGCGAGGTCGCGGCCGTCGGCCGGGGACCCCTCGGTGAGCTTCGCCTCCGACAGCCGGGCCCGGCCGCCCTCGAAGGCGAGCAGGCGCACGAGCGTCCCCACCGACACCGCCTCCTCCACCAGCGCGCTGAGCACGTGCGGCGTGGACACGGCGACGTCGACGCCCCACATGTCGGTGAACATCCACTCGTTCTTGGGGTTGTTCACCCGGGCCACCACCCGCGGCACCGCGAACTCCTGCTTGGCGAGCAGCGAGATGACGAGGTTGTCCTCGTCGTCGCCGGTCACCGCGGCCACCACGTCGGCCCGCTCCACCTCGGCGCGGGCGAACTCGGTCACCTCGCAGGCGTCCGCGTGGACCCAGGTGACCCCGGCGGGCTCCTGCGCCTCGCGGGCCTCGGCCACGCGGGACGCGTCGACCTCGACCAGGACCACCTCGTGGCCGGCCTTCACCAGGTCGGTGGCGATGAACGTGCCGACGCTGCCGGCACCGGCGATCACGACCCGCACGTCAACGACCTCCCCGGCCCGGCCCCGCGGCCAGGCGTTCGTCCAGCGCGTCCAACGACGTCCCGCCGACCATCACGTGCAGCACGTCGCCCTCCTGGAGCACGGTGTCGGGCGCCACGACCCGGCCGTCGCCCAGCCGGGTGAGCGCCGCGACGCGGGCCGTGCCCGCCTCGTCCAGCTCCGCCACCTTCCGGCCCGCCCACGGGGCGGGCAGCGAGCGCTCCACCAGCAGCACCCGGGCCGACGGGTCGATCCAGTCCGCGTTCGGGCGCTCCGGCAGGATCCGCTGGAGCACCCGCTCCCGCGCCCACTCGACCGTGGCGATCGTGGGGATGCCGAGGCGCTCGTAGATCTTCGCCCGGCGGGGGTCGTAGATGCGGGCGACCACCCGCTCCACCCCGTAGGTCTCGCGGGCCACCCGGGCCACGAGGATGTTCGAGTTGTCGCCGTTGGTCACCGCGGCGAGCGCCCCGGCCTCGGTGATGCCGGCCGCCTCCAGCCGGTCGCGGTCGAAGCCGACGCCGACCACCGTCCGCCCCGAGAACCCCTCCGGCAGCCGTTCGAGCGCGACGGCCCGACGATCGACGACGGCCACGCTGTGGCCGCCCTCCTCCAGGGAGCGGGCGAGGCCGGAACCGACCCGTCCGCACCCGACCACGATCACGTGCACCGGCTCACCTCCGTCGGAACGGCGCCCCGGGGCCCGGGGTGCGGCTGCGAACACTACGCCCGCGCGCCCGCCGTGCAAACCGCGGGCGCCCCGGCGCCGGCGGGTGTCGCCGCGCCCACCGCCCCGTGCTGTCGCGCCGGTCGCCGGCGGTCCTACGATCACCGGGTCCTCACGCACCGTCCTCGAACCGAGGCCCCATGACATCGATGTTCAAGCGCCTGCTCGTGGGCACGCCGTTGTCGAGCGACCAGGCGGATGAGCAGGCGATCGGCAAGCCCACGGCGCTCGCCGTGTTCGCCTCCGACGCCATCTCCTCCACGGCGTACGCGACCGAGGAGATCCTGTTCGTGCTGCTCGCCGCGGCGGCCTTCCCCGACGCCCACCGCTACCTCGTGCCCATGGCGCTGGTGGCGGTGCTGCTGCTGGCCGTGGTGGCCACCTCGTACCGCCAGACCATCTACGCCTACCCCGACGGCGGCGGCGCCTACCAGGTGAGCCGGGAGAACATCGGCCAGACCGCGGCGCTCACCTCCGGCGCCGCGCTGCTCGTGGACTACACGCTCACCGTCGCGGTGTCGGTCAGCTCCGGCGTCCTCGCCATCGGCGCCGCCTTCCACTTCAACCACAACACCACGCTGCGCATCGGCCTGGCCCTCGGCTTCGTGGCGCTCATGGCCGTCGCCAACCTGCGGGGCCTCAAGGAGGCGGGCCGGGTCTTCGCCATCCCCACCTACGCCTACACCGTCCTGCTCGGCGGCCTCATCGCCTACGGCATGTACAAGATCGGCGTCCAGCACCAGGGCGGCATCGAGGGCAACGAGGAGATCGCCCGCGACTTCGCCGCCGAGCACGGGACCGACACGGCCAAGCTCACCGGCTCGGTCGGCATCATCCTCCTGCTGCGGGCCTTCTCCTCCGGCGCCGTCGTGCTGTCCGGCGTCGAGGCCATGTCCAACGGCGTCCCCGCCTTCCGCACCCCCAAGTCCCGCAACGCCTCCCAGACCCTCATGATGATGGCGTTCATCATGGGCACCCTCACCCTCGGCGTCAGCTACCTGGCCAGCCACCTGCACCCGGTGTTCGAGGAGGGCGGCGACACCGTGCTCTCCCAGATGGGCGGCGCCATCTTCGGCAAGGGCAGCCTCCTCTACTACGCCCTCCAGTTCGCCACCTTCGGCATCCTCATCCTCGCCGCCAACACCGCCTTCGCCGGCTTCCCGCAGCTCTCCTCGAACATCGCCCGCGACGGCTTCCTGCCCCGCCAGCTCGCCAACCGGGGCGACCGGCTCGTCTTCTCCAACGGCATCCTCATCCTCGCCGGCATGGCCGGGGCGCTCATCGTGGCGTTCCAGGCGGACGTCAGCGCCCTCATCCCCCTCTACGCGGTGGGCGTGTTCATCGGCTTCACCCTCAGCCAGTTCGGCATGTGCCGGCACCACCTGCGGCTGCGGGAGGAGCGCTGGCGAGCCGGCCTCGTGGTCAACGGCCTCGGCGCGGCGATGACCTTCGTGGTGCTCGCCGTGGTCATCGTCTCGAAGTTCACCCAGGGCGCCTGGATCCCGGTGCTCGTGATCCCCACGATCGTGCTCGTCCTGCGCCGGATCCACCGCCACTACGCCAAGATCGACGCCCAGCTCGTCGTCGCCCCCGGCGAGCGGGTCCGGCGCCGCACCAACACCGTCGTCGTCCTCATCGGCCGGGTCACGAAGGGCTCGCTCACCGCCATCGCGTACGCCCGCTCGCTCAACCCCGACCGGCTCGTGGCCGTGTCGGTCGTGTCGACGCCCGAGGAGCAGGATCGCATCACCCGCCAGTGGGACGACCACGACATCCCGGTGGAGCTGGTCACCCTCTACTCGCCGTACCGGGAGCTGACCCGGCCGATCCTGCGCTACCTGGACGACGTGGCCCGGCCCGGCGACGACGACTTCGTGACCGTGGTGGTGCCCGAGTTCGCCCTCCGCCACTGGTGGCAGCAGGTGCTGCACAACCAGTCGGCCCTGCTGCTGCGGACCCGGCTCCGGGGCCGCCCCGGCACCGTCGTCACCGCGGTGCCGTTTCACCTGGAGGACACCCCGGTGGGGGCCTCGACCTCAGGTTGAGGTCTCGGGCCCGTCGCCCGGCGCCGCAGCCGCCGCGCCGCCGACGTCGGCGTCGGTGTCGGCGACGGCCTCGGTGTCGGCGACGGCCTCGCCGCCCGACCCGTCGGCCGGCTCGCTCTCGGGGGCGGCGCCGGGGCCGTACGGCCAGAACCGGCCCGGCACCAGCGGCTGGATCGGCCGGTCCGGATCGGTCCAGATCGGGCTCTGCGGGGGCGGGAACTTCGACTCCACGAACGCGATCACGAAGTCGCCCAGGTAGTGGAAGAGCGGGGGTCGGTCGGCCGAGGAGCGCTCGCCCGCCCGCACCAGGAAGGCGTTGACGACGGTGACGATGGCGTCGGCCACCTCGTCGCGGACCGCCCCGTCGAGGCCGTCGACCCGGAAGTCGAGCAGCGCCACCACGTGGCCGTGCAGGGCCGAGCGCAGCCGCTCGCCCGCGGTGTGGCCGTCGGTCAGCGCGTCGGTGGTGGACGCGATGGCGCCGAGGGCCGGCCGGGCCATCGCGAACGCCTCCAGGCCCGAGAGGACCCGGCGGATGAGGACCGCGATCGGTTCGTCGGCGCCGGTGGAGAGCAGCTCGTCGTAGAGCTGCTCGATCTCGTCCAGGTACCGCTCGCAGAGGGCCATCGCGATGGCGTCCTTGTCGGGGAACCAGCGGTAGAGCGTGCCGATCGGGACCCCGGCCTCCTCGGCCACGAGCGCGGTGGACGACTTCTCGAAGCCGACCCGCTCGAAGACCACCTCGGCCGCCGCCAGCAGCGCCTCGACGCGCTCGCGCGACCGCTTCTGACGAGGGCGGTTGCGCAGGGCATCGGGTTCGCGGGACGGCGGGGACATGGCGGCCCCACGGTACCGGCGGCACCGGCCCGCCGCCGGGCGCCCGGCGAACTTTTTGGAAAATTCCTCCGATCTCTGTTTACAGCCGCCGTCCGATCCGGTAGGACAAGGGCATCCCCCCGCCGTGACCACGGTCACGAACTCGAAGGCAAGGTCAGCCATGCAGACGCCGGATCCCCCCGCCGACGTGCTCGCGCACACCACCTCGACCCCCGCCCCCCGGGGTCGACGGCGCGACCTCCTCATCGCCGCCGCCGTGCTCCTCGTGGTGCTCGGCGGCGTCCTCGCGCTCCGGAGCCTCACCGGCAGCACCGGCGGCCGGGTGGTCACCGCCGTCGCCGGCGAGGGCGGCGACGTCGTCTTCCCGGACCCCGACGTCCGCGAGGACGGCGACGCCACCGTCACCACCGGCGAGGTCGAGCTGCGGGGCCGCGACGGCCGCGTCGAGTGGCGGGGCGACGCCACCATGCGCACCGGCGCCGGCCGGCCGAGCCTCGACATCGACGTCGACGGCGACTGGGACGCCCCCTGGGGGACCGAGGGCCTCACCATCGTGGACCCGAAGGTCACCACCCGCTGGGACGCCGGTGCCGGCGGCTTCGTGGCCGACGTCCACGGCCCGCCCACCGGCCCCCTGGTCGAGCAGCTCCAGCCCCTGCCCATCGACGGCATCGCCGGCCTCAACGGCGTCACCACCCCGGTCACCCGCCCCAACCGCCCCGCCCAGAGCGTCAGCGTCCACCTCGGCCAGGGCGGCGAGCCGCAGGTCGTCACCCCGCCGATCGACCTCGGCCCGCTCGACTTCGGGCCCCTCCACGTCGGCAAGCTCACCGTCGCCACCGAGACCGACGCCGCCGGCCGCACCATCACCGTCCTCCGCTTCAGCCAGGTCTCCGGCGCCCTCGGCCCCGTCGAGATCCGCGACGCCGCCGGCACCGTCCGCCTCTCCACCCAGCAGCTCCAGGCGACGCTCGACCTGGCCGGCACCCTCGCCATCGGTGACCAGGCCGGGCCCTTCTCCCTCGCCATCCCCGCCGCGCTCCGCGGCGGCACCGTCGTGCTCGGCCCCGACGCCACCGTCACCGTGCCCGTGGCCGACGGCGCCGTCACCGCCACCGGCACGGTCGCCATCGCCCTGGCCCCCGAGGCCGGCCGGCCCCTCGCCATCGCCGCCGGCAGCCTCACCTACGGCGACATCACCGCCGTCGGCACCGTCACCGTGGCGAACGGCGCCGCGGGGCTCACCGTCGACGCCCGGCTCACCGAGCCCGTCCGCATCGGCGGCGGCCTCACCGTCGAGCGCGGCCGCCTCACCTACGACGGCACCGCCGTCCAGGTCGACGGCGCCGCCCGCTTCACCGGCGACGGCGCCCCCGGTTCCGAGGCGATCGAGGGCACCGTCGCCGTCGACGCCACCTACGACCTCGCCGCCAAGCGCCTCACCGGCACCGCGACGGCCGAGGGCATCCGCTACCGGGGCGTCGAGCTGACCCGGGCCACCGTCACCGTCGACGCCACCCTCGGCGGCGACGTGACGCTCGGCCTCGACGCCGCCCTCGCCATCGGCGACACCACCACCGTCCGGGTCACCGGCGACCTGACCCTCGCCGACGGCGTCACCACCCTGCGCGCCGCCGGCACCGCCACGCTCGCCGGCAGCGAGATCGCCGTCGACGGCACCGTGCAGATCGCGGACGGGCGCACCACCTTCGACGTGACCGCCGGCGCGGCGGACGTCACCGTCCCGCTCGGCGGCACCGACCTCACCCTCGGCGGGTCGATCCACCTCGCCGGCGAGCTGGGCGGCCCCATCGCCGTCGACGCGGACCTCACCGTCTACGGCACCAGCTTCGCCGTGACCGGCACCCTCACCGTCGACGGCGGCGACCTCCACCTCGTCCTCGACGCCACCGGCGACGTGACCGCCCACGCCGAGGTCAGCCTCACCGGCGGCAAGGTGGACGCCACCGTCACCGTCGAGTCGATCACCTTCGGTGACGTCACGATCCGCGACGCCACCCTCCGCATCGTCGGGGGCGGCGGCGAGCTGCACGCCACCGTCGAGGGCGACGTGGTGTGGGGCGACCACCTCTTCGCCGTCACCGGCAGCGTCGACCGCGGCGCCGACGGCGGCTTCACCGCCTCGCTCGCCGGCGAGGGCGAGCTGCCCGTGACGGACGGCGTCACCGTCACCGGCGTGCGCCTCGCCTACGACGGCGAGACCATCACCCTCGACGGCCGGGCCCACGTCCTCACCGCCGGGGCGGACGCCACCGTCTCGGTCACCGGCACCGTCACCCTCGGGGAGCAGCCGACCTTCGACCTCGCCACCGACGCCGAGGGCACCGTCGCCCTCGACGGCGACGAGCGGGTGGCCTTCACCGGCGGGCTCCGCATCCGCAGCGGCGACGGCGCCACCGTCCGCATCGACGGCACCCTCTCGGTGCTCGACCAGACCCTCGCCTTCACCGGCACCCTCGGCCTGGAGGACGGCGCCGTCGCCCTCCACCTGGCGAACACCGAGGAGTCCACCGTCGAGTTCTCCCTCGACCTCACCGTCGACCTCGGCGCCGGCACCGTCCACGGCCGCCTGGCCATCGCGGACCTCCGCCTCGGCGCCGACCCCGAGCTGCACATCCGCGAGGCCGTGGTCGAGATCACCGTCGCCGACGGCGCCGCCACCCTCACCGTCACCGGCAGCGCCGAGCTGGACAACAGCCTCGTCGTGGAGGTCGACGCCACCGTCCACCACGAGCTCGGGGGCGACCTCACCCTCCGCTTCACCGGCCGGGCCCGCCTCCTCGACCGCTTCGTGGACGTCGGCGTCACCGGCGCCGTGCGGGTCAGCGGCGGCACCGTCACCTTCGACGTCGTCGCCGAGGCCGACGCCGGCCTCGACTTCAACGGCTCCGGCGACCTGTTCATCGACGGCGGCTTCCGCCTCCGCGGGACCCTCGGCCGGCCCATCGCCATCACCGGCGAGATCGTCGCCCTGGACAACCGCCTCGCCTTCACCGGCACCTTCGAGGGGACCCTCGCCGACGCCACCCTCCACCTCACCGACGCCCCCGGCTCCACCACGGGCTTCCTCCTCGACGCCACCCTCGTGGACAGCACCGTCACCGCCCACCTGCGGCTCGACCGGGCCAAGCTCGACGTCCTGGAGGTCACGGACCTCGACCTGGAGGGCACCATCGCCGAGGACGACACCACCGTGCTCACGGTCGCAGCCGGGGTCGAGCTGGCCGACCCCAGCGGCAAGGTCGCCGGGATCACCAGCGCCCACGCCGAGCTGGCCGGCATCTTCCGCCGCAGCGCCGAGGGAGCCGACTCCCTCCATCTCGCGGCCACCATCGACCGGCTCGTCACCACCGGCGACACCGACAGGACCTTCGGCGGGCTCCGCCTCGACTACCTCGACCTGGAGCTGGACCTGACCCGGGCCGCCGAGGGCGAGCCGATCACCGTCACCATCTCCAAGGCCCAGCTCGCCGCCGTCCGCCAGGCCGACGGCAGCTACGCCCTGCCCGGCACCCCCGAGGCCGAGGGCAACGACCGCATCGACCTCGACGGCTGGGTGACGCTCACCGACGACGGCAAGATCCACGCCTGGCACCTCGAAGGCGAGATCGACCGGCTCACCTACGACCAGCTCGTGGTCAGCGGCACCTTCACCGCCGGCGGCGAGGGGCTCGGCAAGGTGGTCACCGGCCACCTCGACGTCACCGGCGGCACCCGCGACGGCAACATCACCGGCGAGCTGTCGGGCGACGTCGGCTACACCGAGGGCAGCGGGTTCGTCTTCGACCTGACGGGCACGCTCGAGGTGAAGGACGTGGGCGGGCTCCGCGCCGGGCTCAACGTGCGCCTGGGCGAGGGCGGCCACCTCGCCTTCGACGGCGTGTTCGGCTACGGCGAGCTGGTCGGCGAGGTCGACGGCGAGCTGGAGCTGGTCACCCTCGGCAACGGCACGACCATCCCCCGCATGCAGATGCGGGCCGGCAGCGTCTTCGTCTTCTACGAGCCCGCCAACCCGTTCCGCAAGGACGTGAAGTCGGACAAGTACCTCCGCAACTGGACCAGCAAGGAGGTGACCGCCTTCGGGGAGGTCACCATCTCGAACTGGGACGACCCCACCACCCTCCGGTTCCACGCCGGTGCCGTGGGGCGGGCCACCATCCACGCCCTCGGCGGCTACGCCGGGGCCGCGGCCGGCGCCGGCATCACCGCGGAGGGCACCCTGGTCGACATCGGCGGCCGCCCGTCGTTCGACCTGTCGATCCGGGCCCGGGTCGGCGCGGAGGCCCAGGTGCTCGGCTTCCTGCGCCTCACCGCCGACGGCGGCGCCGTCGTGGAGGCCCGCGGCAACTTCCAGCGCATCGAGATCAACGCCCGGGCCATGGCCATCGTCGGCCTCGGCGTGGGCGTCCCCCTGCCCGTCGCCCAGGGTCGCATGGACGTGTCCTTCGTGGCCGACCTGACCGGCGACCAGGTGTACACGGTCAACGCCCGGGCGCACGCCGGCGCCAGCATCCTCGGGCCGATCGCCACCGCGGACGGCGGCCTGGAGCTGACCGGCACCGTCGACCTGAAGAACAAGCGGGCCACCCTGGAGGCCAAGGGCGGCTTCCGGGCCCAGGTGCTGCTGGTGATCGCCCGGGCCAAGGGCTCCGGCTCGGTCAGCCTCGACGTGGACTTCGCCTCCGAGAAGCCCTTCGTCACCGGCACCGCCCGGGTCGACTTCTCCGCCCACGTCCTCTGGAAGAAGACCGACGGCATGAACCTCGACCTCCGCTACGACGGGCGCACCCTCTGGGTCACCGGCGGCACCAAGGTCATCAAGACCGGCTTCCTCAAGCGGGCCCGCCGCGTCGTCAACGCCCGCGGCACCCTCTACCCGGTCGAGCGCATCTGCGGCGACCAGCAGGTGAAGAAGTGGGGCAAGTGGAAGAACGACGGCCAGTGGGGCGACTGCGGCCAGCGGGGCCTGGGCACCGGCCGCATCCTCGAAGACGTCGACACCTCCGGCGGCGCGTCGCCCGGCGACCCGGGCATCGGCGGCCTGACGGTGCGGATCGTCGGTGCCGACGGCGCCCTCCTGGGCGAGACGACCACCGAGGCGAACGGCGCCTGGATCGCGGACGACCTCAACGTCGGCGGCCCCTACCAGGCCCAGCTCGTCCTGCCCGAGGACCGCCGGATCGTGGCCGACCCCGACGGCACCCCCGACGGGATCGTGAACTTCTGGATCCGCAACGGCGAGTGGACCTCCACCGACCCGATCGTGCTCTCCGCCCCGGCCGAGCCCGCCACCGGCACCGTCACGGGCCGCCTGGTGGAGGACATCATGGCCGACGGGTCCCTCGACGGTGACCCGCCGCTGGCCGACGTGCAGGTCCGCATCGACGGGCCCCGGGCCCTGACCGTGCGGACCGACGAGACGGGCACCTTCCGGGTCGAGGGCCTGGAGCCGGGCGAGTACCGGGTGTCACCCGCCCAGCCGATCAGCACCGTGACCGTCGACCCCGACGACGAGCTGGACGGGGCCACCACCGTCACCGTCGTGGGCGACGAGGTGGTCGACGCCGGCACCTTCGGCCTCCACGACGACGGCCAGCCCGACGTGCCCGAGGTGCCCCTCCCCGAGGGCTTCGTCCCCACGGTGCCCGAGGAGCAGACCGCCGAGCCGACCGCCCCGGTCGAGCGCGACGACCCCGAGGGCCCGGTGACCCCCGCCCCGCCCACCACCCTGGCCCCGGTCCCCGAGCGGTCGGGCCCGGTGACGCCCGAGGGCCCGACCCGGCCCACCCGCCCGGAGGAGATCCCGGTGGAGCGCACCCGCGAGGAGGAGCCGGTCCCCGCCGGCTCCTGATCGCCCCAGCGGCCGCCGACCCACCTCGACCGGCCCCCGCCGGACGGAGGGGCCGTGGCTCAGCCGAACATGGCGAGCCACCGCTCCTTCGTCTCGGGGCGGAAGACCACGTTGCGGCGGCGGGTCTCGGCCATCGTGGCCGACGGCTTCTCCGAGTAGAGGTGCCCCGGGTACAGCTCCACCTCGTCGGGCACCTGCGCCAGCGTGTGGGTGAGCGAGTGGTACATGGCCTCCGGGTCGGAACCCGGCAGGTCGGTGCGCCCGCAGCCGTTCAGGAACAGCGTGTCGCCGGCCACGAGCTTGCGGCCGTCGACCAGGAAGCACTGGCTGCCCGGGGTGTGGCCCGGCGTGTGGATGAACGTGATCGGGATCTCGCCCACCAGCAGCGTGTCGCCGCCGCGGTGCTCGGTGAGCGCGGCGCGGGTGACCGGGGTGGTCTTGGTGACCCACTCGGCCTCGGCCGCCTGCACGTGGATCGGCACGTCGACCAGCTCCAGCAGCTCGGCGATGCCGGTGATCTGGGCCATGCCGCCGAGGTTCCCGCCGATGTGGTCGGCGTGGAAGTGCGTGCCGAGCGCCCCGACGAGGCGCATCCCGTCGGCGGCCAGCGTGTCGAGGATGGCCTGCTGGTCGTACGCCGGATCGACCACCACCGCCTCGCCCGTCTCCCGGTCGCCGATCAGGTACAGGAAGTTGACCATCTGCTCGGCCACCCGGTCGCCCTCGGCGAGGTCGAGGCCCGACAGGAGCTGCTTGAAGTAGAGGCGGGAGGGTTCCATGCCCCCGCAGGGTACGCGGGTTGTCGCCGGATCGTGGCCGTGGAACAGTGAGCCCGTGCTGAGGTCGCTGCGCAACAAGCTCGCCCGCTCGATCGACGACGTGGAGGCCGAACGGCTCCGCGGCCGCTTCGCCGGGACCGGCCTCTCGCCCATCGGTTCGGCCCCGCACCGGGTGCCGATGGCGATCGCCGGCGAGGTCCAGGCCCTCCAGGTCGTGCCCCGCGCCGGCTCGCCGTCGCTGGAGGTCACCCTCGATGACGGCACCGGCCGGGCGGTCGCGGTCTTCACCGGCCGCCGCCGCCTCGGCGGGCTCGACCCGGGCCGCCGGGTGCGCCTCGACGGCGTCGGCCGCACCGAGCGGGGCCGCCTCGTGGTGGTCAACCCCGCCTACACGATCCTGGACTGACCGACCGCCGCGACGGCGACCGACCGCCGCGACGGCGACCGGCCACGGGACGGCGACCGGCCCGGACCGTGGCGGTCCGGGCCGGTCGAGGGCGAGCCGGGTTCGGCTCGGGCCCTGCGTCGGGCTTGCGCCCGGCTCAGTTCGGGTTCTTGGCGCTCCGGGCCCGGACCACGGCGAAGCCGGCGCCGGCCGCGGCGAGGACCACGACCACGATCACGATCGGGACCACCGGGCTCGACCCGTCGTCGTCATCGTCGGCCTCGTCGTCGGCGGCCGCATCACCGGCGGCCGCGGTGGTGGTCGTGGTGTCGACGGCGACGGTCGTCTCGGTCGAGCCCCCACCGGTCGTGGCCGTGGCCCCGGCGCCGGCGCCGGTCACCTCGACCACCGGGGCCGGGTTGTCACCCTCGGGGTCCTCACCGATCCAGGCCAGCTCGGTGTCACCGCAGTACTGGACGGTCGGGAACCGCAGCTCCTCCGCGTCGCTCGGGGCGGTGAAGGCGATCGGGAACCCCAGCTCGGTGTGGGCGTCGAGCGGGCCGCCGGTGAAGGTGACGACCCCGTCGGCGACCTCGGCCTCCCAGCCGTCGGGCGCCTGCGGCTCGGCGTCCTCGACGCCCTCGGGGAGCTGGACCTCCAGCTTCGTGGTGTCGGCGCCGTCGCAGCCGTGGCCCACGAGCAGGGAGACGGTGACGGCGTCGCCGGCGGCGACCGAGGACGGGTCGGGTTCGACGTGGGCGCCGGCCGGCGTCGCCGACCAGGCGACGGCGAGGGAGGTGAGGCACCCGAGGACGATCTTGGCTGTACGGCTCTGCATGACCCATGGGTCGACGCCCGCCCCCGATCGGTTCCCGCAGCCGCGATCGGGTTCGCCCGGCCGCCGTGGAGCAGCATGGGGGCGTGCCGCCCGACCGCTGCACCGGGAACCGATCCCGTCCCGGCACCGACCCATCACCCGTGGAGCACGACGCGCTGGTCGAGCTCGCGTCGGCCTACGTCGATGACGAGGTGAGCGAGGCCGAGGCCGCGCGCGTCGAGGCCCACCTCGACCGGTGCCCGACGTGCCGGCGCTTCGTGGACACGTCCCTGGCGCTGCGCCGCCGGGCCCGGGTGGCCGCGGCCGGCCCCGGCGACGAGCGCCCGGGCTGGATCGCCCGGCTCGTGCCGGTCCCCACCAACCGGCGGTTGCGCCGCCGCCTCGCCGCGACCGCGGCGGGGGCCGCGCTCGTGGCGGGTGCCGTGGGCGTCGCCGCCGTCCTCGTCGGCGGCGCGGCGCCGCCGGCGCGCCACGACGTGGCGGCGACGGCGACCCCCGAGTCGACCCCGGCGGGTGCCGAGGCCGTGCGGGCCGGCGCCGACTCGTTCGACCGCACCCGGGTGTCGGTGCCGGCCGGTGGCGCCGTCGAGCTCCAGAACCGCTCCGCCAACCGGCACGTCCTCGTGGGCGAGGCCGGCACCGCGCCGGTCACCGTCCCGCTCGGCCCCGGTGCCCACGAGCGGCTCGCGTTCGAGCAGCCGGGCGTCTACGAGGTGCACTGCGAGATCCACCCCCACATGGCGGTGACCGTGACGGTGCAGGCGTGAGCGGCCCGGCGGACGCCGCCACCCGCCGCCAGCTCCGCCACGCCGACCTCACGGCCGTGGCCCTGCGAGCCGGCCGCGGCGACCCCGTGGCCCTCGACGTGCTCGTCTCCCGGACCGTCGCGGACGTGACCCGGTACTGCGCCCACCTCGTGGGCCCCGCGGACGCCGACGACCTCGCCCAGGCCGCGTTCCTCCGGGCGGTGCGCGCCCTGCCCCGCTTCCGGGGCGAGTCGTCGGCCCGCACCTGGCTGTTCGGCATCGCCCGCCACGCCTGCCTGGACGAGCACCGCGCCCGCCACCGGCGCCGGCGCCTCCAGGAGCGGTTGCAGGTCGCCTCGGGGAGCGAGGCCGCGGCCGACGACCGGCTCCCGCTGGAGCTGCGGGAGGCGCTCGCCGCGCTGGAGCCGGACCGGCGGGAGGCGTTCGTGCTCACCCAGGTGCTCGGCTTCGGCTACGCGGACGCGGCCGCCATCGTCGGCTGCCCGGTCGGCACCATCCGCTCCCGGGTGTCACGGGCCCGCGTGGACGTCGCCGGCTGGCTCGGCGACGAGGCCCCGACCGCGCTGCGCCCGGCCCCGACCGGGGCCCGGGCCGCCGCGGCCACCGGTGCTGCCGTGACCGGCCGGGCGGGCGTGGCCGGCGACGGCTGCTGACCACGCCGGGCGGCGACCGCCCTCAGGACCGGTCGAGCTGCGCCGCCAGCAGGTCGAGCACCGCCGGGTCGTCACCGAAGGGCGCCAGCACCCGGACGTCGCAGCCCGGGTGGCGTGCCGCGGCGGTCGCCACCAGCGCCGGCACGTCCTCGCGCACGTGGGCACCCGCGTGCAGGAAGTGGGGGAGCACCAGCACCGGGCCGCCCCCGGCGACCGCGGCGTCGACGGCTTCACCGATGGACGGCTCCGCCAGCTCCAGGAAGGCCGGGATCACCCGCCGGCCGGTCCGCGCCGCCAGCTCGCCGGCCAGCGCCCGGTGGGCGGCGTTCGCGGCCTCGGCCCGGCTGCCGTGCGCCACGAGCACCACGGTCGACGGGGCGGGGCCGGTCACAGGTCGACGCAGACGGCGAGGGCGCCGGTGAAGTAGCGGTCGCCGGCCGTCTCGAAGCGCACGGTCGTGGAGCGGCTGCCCGGCGGCAGGACCTTGGCGACGTCGAAGCGGTCGAGGTCGATGCCGATGAACGGCAGGTCGCCCCGGGCGGGGTCGGCGACCTTCCGGCCGTGGCTCGACCGGGTGGAGTTGAACGAGTTGCCGAGGGGGTTCGACGCGTCGGTGAGGGGCTCGCCGCCGACCACGAGCTGGTCGCCGGTGATCTCGGCGTCGCCCTCGTAGGTGAACACGTCGACCGTCGCGGCGGGCGCCCCGTCGGTCGGGACCCGGAAGCCGCCGACGTCGAAGACCGTGCTCGTGGACGAGTCGACCGGCACGAACCCGTCGAGGACGGCGACGCTGCGCAGCGGCGCGCCCGGGTCCCGGTAGACGACCACGAGCGACCAGCCCCCGTAGGCGTTCGTGCCGGTGCCGACCTGGATGCCGCCGAGCATCCAGGTGCCCGAGCCCTCGGTGTGGACGAGCGCGGTCAGGTCCGCGACCGCCTGGTAGGAGCTGCCGTCGCGGTCCACCCGCTCGGCCTGCACCACGCCGCGGGCGCCGCTGGGCGTGGTGACGACGGCCTCGCCGGCCGCGGCCGGATCGGCCGCCGGCCGCCCGCCGGTGCGGCCGGCCGCGTCGGCCCCCCCGTCGGGGGGGGGGGGGGCGGCCGCCCCCCCCGGCGGCGGCCGGATCGGCCGCGGGCTCCCCGCCGTTGCGGCCGGCCGTGTCGGCCCCCCAGTAGAGGGTGGCGGAGACGACCTGGGCCCGAACCGGCAGGTCGAGGGTCGCGGCGGCGGACGTGGTGGTGGCGGGGTCGTCGTCCACGTCGACGGGCACCATCGGCTGGTTCCCGTTGTCGGTGCAGGTGGGGGCGGTGGGGGCGCAGGTCAGGACCGGGCTGCCCGTGGTGGCCACGGCGACCTGGTCGACGGTGGCGAAGCGGGCGGCCATCCCGTTGGCCTGCACCGCCACGTCGATCGACGGTGCCGACGACGGGTCCTGGTCGGGGGAGGTGACCGCGGTGACGCGCACCTCACCGGCACCGGGCAGCACCTCGACCGGGATGAAGAGCTGGGTGGTGACGCCCTCGGCGGTGGGGGGCGCGGTGCAGATCGTCTCCCGGTCGTCCCGCCCGGAGCAGGTCCAGCCCGACACCGGGTCGGGGAGGGCCGCCCGCCCGCTGCGGCCGCTCGGGCTGCCGCGCAGCTCGGCGCCGGTCAGGCGGATCGCCAGGTAGCGGTTCCGGGGCGAGCCGGCGCCGGCGGTCAACTCGGCGAGCAACGTGCCGGGCCGGCCCCCCACGAGCGCCCCGGCGGCGGTCAGCTCCAGGTCGTACTGAGCCGGCGGCACCGGCGGCGTGCTGGTCCCCGGCACGCTCGTGTCGGTGGTGGGCGGGGTGCTCGGCGTGGTGCGGGGGGCGGTCGTGCGGGTGGGCCCGGTCGTCGTCGGCCGCTCCGGCCCGCCGGCGGGCGGGTCGTCGGCCTCGGCGGGCGTGGTGCGCGCCGGGGCGTCGGCGGGCGAGGAGGCGGGCGGCGCGGTGGTGCCGCTGGAGCTGACGCCGCCGGGCGGATCGGCTTCGGGCGTCGTCCCCGCGCCGGGCGTGGTGCCGGTTCCGGGCGCGGCGCCCCCCGTCGGCACCGTGGTCGGCGGGGCGGTGGCCGAGCCGGTGGGTTCGTCGCGGGTGTTGACCACGACCAGGGCCACCAGGGCGATCGCGGCGGCGACCGCACCCCCCACCACGCCGTAGTGCCAGCGCGGCCGGGCCCGCAGCAGCCCGCCGATCGAGGACCCGGCGCCCGAGCCGCTGCCGGCGGTGGCCGCGCCTGCGCCCCCCGCCACGCCTGCACCTGCACCACCCGCCACGCCGGCGAGGCCGGCCCCCGCGCCGCCCAGCAGCGCGAGGCCGGCGACCGTGCCCGTCTCGGCCAGGTAGAGGCCGCCCACGCTGCCGAGCACCGCCACCGCGACGAGCGCCGGCATGGCGGTGTTGACGCCGGCCAGCTCCAGGTAGGCGGCGCGGCAGTCGTCGCAGTGGTCGAGGTGGTCGCGGACCTGCGCCTCCCGGGCGGGCGTGAGGCTGCCGCGCACGTAGCCGCTGAGCCGGGCGTTGACCTTGCGGCACTCGCGCCCCGCGCCCCGGGGCCGCGGCGTGTGCTCGGCCAGGTACGCCTGGCGCAGGCCCTCGCGGGCCCGGTAGGCGAGCGCCGCGACCGAGTTGGGGCTCATCCCGAGCAGCGGCGCCACCTCGGCCGGGCTCTGCCCCTCCACCTCGGTGTGCCAGAGCACCAGGCGCCAGCGCTCCGGGAGCGACGAGAACGCGGCCGCGGCCGCGTCGCGCTCGAAGCCGTCCACCATCGGGTCGCTCGCCGCCGCGGCCGGCAGGTCGAAGCCGTCGTCGCTCGGCCGCTCCCGCTGCTCCCGGTCGGTGCGGTCGTAGGCGAGGCGGCGGATGGTGCTGAGCAGGTAGGGCCGGAACGCCGTGTCGGGGCCCTTGCCGGCCTGGAGCGCGCTCAGCACCCGGGTGAAGCCCTCCGCCACCAGGTCGTCGGCATCCGCCAGGTTGCGGCTCATGCGCCGTGCCAGGGCGAGCGCGGACCCGGCGTGACGCCGGTGCAGCACGCCGTAGGCGTCGGTGTCGCCGCGTCGGGTGCGCTCGATCAGCGTCGAGTCGGAGAGGTCAGCTTCGGGTGCGGGCACAGCGCTCGATCAGTCATCGGCCGAGGCGCTGCGATCGGCCCGGCCGGCCGTTGATGCCCCGAGGCTACGGCCTGACCGGCAGCGTCACACAACGGGTCGACGGGTACCGAAATCGCCGCGAGGTGCCCGGTCACCGGTAGCGGCCCTCAGCGCGGCGGGTGGAAGGTCCAGGGGGCGCGGGGGAGGCGGGCGGGGTCGAAGCCGGAGACGAGGTCGGCGGGCGTGCACGGGCCGCCGTCGCCGAGGCCGAGCGACGCCGCGAGCAGGCCGCAGAGGGCCCGGTCGCCGACGCCGGCGGCGAGGAGGTCGCCGCGGGTTACGGCACCGTCGCGCTTGGCGAGGCGGTTCCCCGACGGGCCGAGCACGAGGGGCACGTGCGCCCACCGGGGCGCGGGCAGGCCGAGCAGGTCGGCCAGGTGGCGCTGGCGGGGCGCGGAGGACGCGAGGTCGTCGCCGCGCACCACCTGCTCCACGCCCTGGGCGGCGTCGTCCACCACCACCGCCAGGTTGTAGGCGGGCACGCCGTCGTTGCGGCGCAGCACCACGTCGTCCACCGCCGCGGTGATCGGTCCGAGCAGGTCGTCGTGCACCGTCAGCTCCCGCACCCGCGCCCGCAGGCGGATGGCCGGCGGCCGCCCGGCGGCCTCGATGCGTCGCCGGCGCTCGGCGTCGGTGAGGTCCCGGCAGGTGCCCGGGTAGGCGCCGTCGGGCGCGGCCCCGCCGCCGTGGGGCGCGGCGGCCGCCTCCCGGATCTCGCGGCGGGTGCAGGTGCAGGGGTAGGTGAGGCCCCGGGCGGTGAGGGACGCGATGGCGGCCTCGTAGCGGTCGAAGCGCTCGCTCTGGCGCACCACCTCGCCGTTCCAGTCGAGGCCGAGCGCGGCCAGGTCGCGCTGCTGGCGCGCCTCGTGGTCCCGGGACGACCGGACGCGGTCCAGGTCCTCCACGCGCAGCAGGAACCGGGACCCGCCGGAGCGGGCGAACAGCCACGCCAGGAGCGCGGTGCGGAGGTTGCCCACGTGGAGGTCCCCGGTGGGGCTGGGCGCGAACCGGCCGGTCGGCATCCGCCCAGCATGGCGCAGGCCGGGGCCCGCCGGTCCCCGGCCGCCGCGCCCGGCGGTAGCCTGACGGACCGTCAGGTACCCGGGTCCGGAGGAGTCCCCATGGAGATCGGAGCCGTCGCCAACGAGGCGGCGCTGCCCTTCGGCAAGCCGCTCGACGGCGTCCGGGTGCTGGCCCTGGAGCAGATGCAGGCGCTGCCCTACGCCACCCAGCTCCTGGCCCGCCTCGGCGCCGAGGTGGTGAAGGTGGAGCACCCGGAGGGCGGTGACTCGGGCCGGGGGTCCCTCCCGGCCATGACCGACCCCGAGGGCCGCCGGGTCGGCGCCACCTTCCTCCGCAACAACCTCTCCAAGCGCTCCATCTGCGTGGACCTCAAGGCCCCCGAGGGCCGCCGGCTCGTCCTCGACCTGGCCTCGCACTTCGACGTGGTGGCCGAGAACTCCAAGGCCGGGGCGATGGACCGCCTCGGCCTCGGCTGGGACGACGTCCACGCCGCCTCGCCCCGCACCGTCTACCTCTCCGTCTCCGGCTTCGGGGCGAGCGGCTCGCCCTATGACCGCTGGCCCGCCTACGCCCCCATCGCCGAGGCCATGTCCGGCATCTACGAGTTCAAGCGCCAGGGCGACGACCCGCCGCTCGTGGCCCCGATGGGCGGCCTGGGCGACATCGGCTCCGCCCTGTTCGCCACCATCGGCGTGCTGGCCGCCCTGCGCCACCGCGACGCCACCGGCCGCGGCCAGCGGGTGGACGTCGCCATGCTCGACGCGATGGTCGCCATCACCGACCTCGTCACGAACTTCTGGTCGCTCGGCCTGCGCGGCGGCGACCTCGGGCCGCTCATCATGCACGGCTTCCGGGCGAGCGACGGCTGGTTCATCATCCAGGTCGGCCGCGAGCACCAGTTCGCCCGGCTCGTGGAGGCGATCGGCCGGCCCGAGTGGGCCGACGACCCCCGCTTCGCCACCCGCCAGGGCTGGATCGACCACCTGGACGACGTGCTCCGCCCCGCCATCGAGGGCTGGGCGGCGAGCCGGACCAAGGTCGAGGCGTGCGACGAGATGGCCGCCATCGGCGTGGCCGCCGGCCCGTGCTACTCGGACGAGGAGGTGGTGGGCGACGAGCACGTGGCCGCCCGCAACATGCTCGTGGAGCTGCCCCGCACCGACGGCGTCGACCAGCCGGTGCTGGTCCCGGGCAACCCGGTGAAGCTGTCGGACGTGGCCGAGGGGCCCGAGACCCGCGTGCCCTGGCTCGGCGAGCACACCGACGAGGTGCTGCGCGCGGAGCTGGGCCTCGACGGCGACCGCCTCGCCGCCCTCCGCGCCGCCGGCGTCATCGCCTGATCGCCGAGATGTGACGACCCGTCAGAAACGGGCGTAGCGTGGGCGCCATGCGCGGCATCCTCAGCTACGGCGCCTACCTCCCCCACCGGCGCCTCGACCGTTCGACCATCGCCGCGGTGGCCGGCACCGGCGGCGGCACGGGCACCCGCACCGTCGCCTCCTACGACGAGGACACCACCACCCTCGGGGTCGAGGCCGCCCGCCGGGCCCTCGCCGCCACCGACGTGGTCCCCGACGCGCTCTGGTTCTCCACCGTCGAGCCCGCCTACCTCGACAAGACCAACGCCACCACCGTCCACGCCGCGCTGCGCCTGCCCGACCACGTGATCGCCGCGGACTTCGGCGGCGCGGTGCGCTCCGCGGCCGCCGCGCTCGGGGCCGCGCTCGCCGGCGGCCCCACCGCCCTGGTCGTGACCGCCGGCATCCGCACCGGCCTCCCCGGCAGCGCGGACGAGGCCCAGGGCGGCGACGCCGGCGCCGCGCTGCTCGTGGGCGACGACGCCGCCGGCCCGGTGCTGGCCGAGGTCGTGGGCACCGGCTCGGTCACCGACGAGTTCCTCGACCGCTGGCGCACCCCCGGCGACCTCCGCTCCAAGCAGTGGGAGGAGCGCTTCGGCGAGACCCGCTACGTGCCGCTCGCCCGGGCCGCGGTGGCCGCCGCGCTCGCGGACGCCGGCATCGAGGCCGACCGCGTCGACCTCCTCGTGGTGGCCGGCACCCACGCCCGGGCCGTCCGGGCCGCCACCCGCAAGCTCGGCATCGACCCGGCCAAGGTCGCCGACGACCTCGCCGCCACCGTCGGCAACCCCGGCGCCGCCCAGCTCGGCCTGCTGCTGTCGGCCGCGCTCGACGCCGCCGTCCCCGGCCAGGTGATCCTGGCCCTGTCGCTCGCGGACGGGGCGGACGCCGTCGTGCTCCGCACCACCGACGCCCTGGCCGACCACGCCGCCCACGCGCCCGTCGCCGCCCAGGTGGCCGCCGGCGCCCCCGTCGCCTACGGCACGTTCCTCGCCTGGCGCGGCCACCTGCGCCCCGAGCCGCCCCGGCGGCCCGAGCCGGCCCGCCCCTCCGCGTCGGCCGCCGCCCGCAACGAGGACTGGAAGTTCGGCTTCGTCGGCAGCCGGGACCGCACCAGCGGGGCCCTCCACCTGCCGCCCCGCCGCGCCGCCCGCGTCGGCGAGGCCGTGGACGACATGGAGCCGGCGCCGATGGCCGACGTCGGGGGCACCATCGTCACCTACACCGTCGACCGGCTCGTCTACTCGCCCAGCCCGCCCGTGGTCTTCGCGATGGTCGACTTCGACGGCGGCGGGCGCGCCCCCGTCGAGCTGACCGACCTCGACCCCGCCGACGCCCGCATCGGCGGCCGGGTGCAGTTGACCTTCCGCAGGCTCTTCACCGCGGACGGCATCCACAACTACTTCTGGAAGGGGCGGCCCGCCGCCGACGGCGACCCGACCGGTCCGGCGGGCCCGGCCGGCCCGTCGGACGGCCCGTCCACCACCACGACCGAGCCGGAGGGCTGACATGGCGAGCCACGGGATCAAGGACCGCGTCGCGATCGTCGGCATGGGCTGCACGCCCTTCGCCGAGCACTGGGACAAGGGCGTCGACGACCTCGCCCTCGACGCGTCCACCGAGGCGTTCGCCTCGGCCGGGGTGACCCGCGACGACGTCGACGCCTACTGGCTCGGCACCGCCCAGTCCGGCATGAGCGGCATCACCCTCGCCGCCGCCCTCCAGCTCCGCAACAAGCCGGTCACCCGGGTGGAGAACTACTGCGCCACCGGCTCCGAGGCGCTCCGCCAGGCGGCCTACGCCGTCGCGTCCGGCGCCTACGACGTGGCGATGGCCGTGGGCGTGGAGAAGGTGAAGGACTCCGGCTACCAGGGGCTCAACGCGTTCCCGATCCCGGGCGACGGCACCACCCGCACCCTCACCGCCGCCGGCTCGTTCTCGATGGTCGCCCCCGCCTACGCCGAGCGCTACGGCCTCGACGTCGAGGACCTGAAGCGGACCCTCGCCCGCATCGCCTCCAAGAACCACTTCAACGGCGCCCGCAACCCCCGGGCGCAGTTCCGCCGCGAGATGAGCGTCGAGCAGATCTGCGCCATGCCCCGCGTCGCCGGCGACCTGAGCGTCTTCGACTGCGCGGGGGTGGCCGACGGCGGCGCCGCCGCGATCGTCGTGCGGGCCGAGGACGCCCACCGCTACACGGACAAGCCGATCTACATCAAGGCGCTGAGCTTCGTCGCCGGCAACGGCTCCGGCCTCATCGACCCCGACTACGACTTCACCTGGTTCCCCGAGATCGCCGCCTGCGCCGCCGACGCCTACGCCCAGGCGGGCATCGGGGGCGACCCGACCCGGCGCATCGCCATGGCCGAGGTCCACGACTGCTTCACCCCCACCGAGCTGGTGCTCATGGAGGACCTCGGGTTCTCCGAGCGCGGCACCGCCTGGCAGGACGTCGAGGCCGGTCGCTTCGACCTCGGCGGCGAGCTGCCCGTCAACCCCGACGGCGGCCTGAAGTCCTTCGGCCACCCCGTCGGCGCCAGCGGCCTCCGCATGATGTTCGAGGCGTGGCTCCAGCTCCGGGGCGAGGCCCCGCCCGAGCGCACGATCGCCTCCATCGACGGCGACCGCAACCTCGCTCTCACCCACAACCTCGGCGGCTACCCCGGCGAGATGGTCAGCTTCGTCAGCCTCCTCGGTCCCGAACCGGGCTGACCTCCGTCGCCACGAGCGAGGGTCGAGGTCACCGGCCGAGGGGCGAGCACGACGTGGTGAGCGCCTTCACCGGCGCCCTGACCCGGTGCCCTGATCGGGTGCTCCGGTCGCGGCCCTGACGGACCTCAGCCGCCGCGGGCGGCGGGGGAGTCGGGGAGGGGCGGGTAGTCCGGGAGGGCGTTGAGGGGCGGGACCTCGGTGAGGATGGGCGTGGCGATCTGGACGTCGCCGAGGCCGGCGGCCTCCGCCAGGTCGGCCATCTCCGAGCCGGTCTCGGACAGGAACCGCTTGAACAGGAAGTCGCCGCCGACGCCCTCGGGGAGCTGCGGGTCCGCCAGCGGCACCCGCAGGCCCATGCCGGTGTACTGCCACATGCCCCGGCCCGCCACACCGGCCTCGTCGGGGCCGGTGGCGTCGGGGTCCCACCAGATCGGGGTGAAGTCGTCGACGGCCACGAAGTCGGGCAGCTCGTTGCCGTTGTGGAACCCGAAGCTGATCCGCGGGGTCGTGTCGCCGGCCAGGTAGCCGCCGAGGAACAGGTCGACGCCCGACTTGCCGACCGTGTCGGCGCCGCCGGTCGGCGGGTAGCGGAACAGGCCGCCGGCGAAGGTCGCCGCGCTGAGCCGCGGCCCGGCCTGGTGGATGCCGAGGAAGAGCAGCTCGATGACCGGCCCCCACTGCACCATCGTGTGGGTGGCGGTGGGGTCCTCGCCGTACCACCAGCGGTAGAGGCTCCACGCCTCGCTCGCCTCGGGGGCGGTGCGGGCCGCGGCGCTCGACGCCCCGAACGCGCTCGCCATCTGCCGCTGGTCGTAGAGGCGGCCGATGGAGGTCATGTCGGTGAAGGCGGTGCCGGTGAACACCCACTCGGGGAAGTACTCCTGGCGGGTGGCCTGCTGGGTGAGGAGGCGGGGCATCAGCGGGTCGCCGAGGAACACCACGGTGGTCACGCCCTCCCGCTTGAGCCGGCCGATGATCGCCTGGGCCTGCGCGTTGAGGCTGTTGGGGTCGAGCAGGTACTGGATGATGACCTGCGCCCTGGTCCCCTGCTTCTCGTAGGTCTCGATGGCGGCGGCCTTGAGCGGGCCGAAGATCGGCGGGTCCTGCTCGTAGTGGACGATGCCGTAGCGGCGGGGCTCGGCCCGCATCTCGGGGGTGCCGGCGTAGATGGCGTTCGCCTTGCCGAGGGTGCCGGTGCCGAAGCTGAAGACGCCGAAGAGCACCTGGTTGGGGGTGGCGAGGTAGCCCCACGAGTACGGGGCGTCGCGGAGGAGGACGTCGTCGGTGGCGGCCATCCCGCAGCCGATGCAGAGGATGCCGTGGCGGGCCAGCTCGTGCTGGTAGGCGGTGGTCTGGCTGGGGCCGCCGATGGACGCGAACGCGCCCAGCTCGGCCACCCGCACCGCGTCGGCCTTCGCGCCGGCGGGGCTGCGGCCGTCGCCGGTGCCCTGGAACGGGATCACCTCGACCCGGCGCCCGTAGGTCTCGTAGAGGTGGTTGAACATCTCCACCAGCTCCTCCACGCCCCGGACGGTGGTGTCGTCGGAGTCGGTCACGCCGAACTGTTCGAGCTGCTTGGTGATGTCCATCTCGGCGGGCCGGTAGAAGACGACCTTGATCGTCTCGGCGTCGACCCCGCGAGCCGTCGCGCCGCCGTTGGTGTCGAAGCGCTCGCCGCCGCGGGACACCCACGGCTTCGCACCGTCCCACGCGGGCACGCACGGGGGGCTGTAGGTGCTGGGCACGGCGACGCGGGCGAGGGTCGCGTCGGTGTCCTCGTAGCGGCGGTCGGTGTCGCAGCGATCGCCCCAGTCGTAGCGGTCGAGGGTGCCGGCCTCCTTCGCCTCGTCCCAGGTGATCGGCAGCGACGGGTCGTCCGCGTAGGCGCGCACCTCGGCCAGGCTCGGGCCCGACACGTCCTCCACCGGCTTGGTGCGCCCCCGGGCGGTGGAGCCGGCGGCGAGCGCCACGAGCGCGGCGACCACCACCAGCGCCGGCAGCAGCCGGGTGGTGGCGGACGGGCGGGGCCAGGGGCGGTCGGCGGGATCGGCGGGGGTCGTCACGGTGCCGCCTCCTCTCGGTCGCGGCGGGCGTCGGAGCGGTGCAGCGCCTCGGGGTCGGTGCCGAGGTAGGACGCCACGACCTCGGGGTGGGCGAGCACGTCGGCGGGCGGGCCGTCGGCCACCACCGCGCCCTGGTCGAGGGCGACGAGGCGGTCGGCCACCGACGAGATGAGCGAGATGTCGTGCTCGATCACGAGCAGGGTGGCGTCGAGGCGGTCGCGCAGGCCGACGAGCAGCGGGCCCAGCGCCTCGGCCTCGCGCTGGGCGATGCCCGACGTCGGCTCGTCCAGCAGGATGACCGACGGGCGGTGCGCCACCACGCAGGCCAGGTCGACCATGCGCCGCGAGCCGGTGGAGAGGTCGCCGATGCGCTTGGAGCGGAAGGCGCCGAGGCCGAACTGCTCCACCAGCTCCTCGACGCGGGCGGCGATGCGCCGCTCGGCGCCGACGGCGGCGGGCAGGCGGAAGGCGCCGGCGAGCACGTCGTCGCCCTCGACCCAGCGCTCCAGGCTCACGGCGATGGTCTCGGCCACCGTCAGGCCCGCGAACAGGCGAGCGTCCTGGAACGACCGGCCGAGGCCGGCCCGGGCCCGCGACGAGGGCGGCTGCGCCGCGAGGTCGCGGCCGTGGAGGACGACGCGGCCGCCGTCGGCGGCGGTGAAGCCGGAGACGAGGTCGAACAGGGTGGTCTTGCCGGCGCCGTTCGGGCCGATGAGCCCGACGATCTCGCCGCGGGCGACGGTGAGGTCCACCCCGTCCACCGCGGTGATGCCGCCGAAGGCGACGGCGAGGCCGTGCAGCTCCAGCGCGGCTCCCGACCCCGCGCCCGCGCCGGTCGCCGGGGTCGACGTGGCGTCCCGGGCCGGGGCCCGGGTGGCGGTGCCGCCCGGGGTCGGGGCGGCGGCCCGTCCGGCCGCGGCGGTCGTGTCGTCGGCCTCGGCCTCGCCGCCGGCTCCCGCTCCGTCGGTTCCGGTCTCGGTCGCGGCGGTGCCGTCCGGGCCCAGGGCGTCGGCCGCTCCGGCCAGGTACACGGAGCGGACCAGGTCGGGCTGGGCGAGCAGGTCGGCCGCCGGGCCGGAGAAGCGGATCTCGCCCTTCTCCATGAAGTAGGCGTGGTCGGCCACCTCCAGGGCCACGTTCACCGACTGCTCCACGATCACGATGGTGGTGCCGGCGTCCCGGAGGCGGCGCAGCTCGGTGAGCAGGTCGGCCACGACCACCGGGGCCAGGCCCAGCGACAGCTCGTCGATGAGCAACAGGTCGGGGCGGGCCAGGAGGGCCATGGCGAGGGCGAGCTGCTGCTGCTGGCCGCCGGAGAGGTCGGCGGCGGCGTGGCCCCGGCGCTCGCCCAGGATCGGGAAGCGGTCGCGGGCCTCCTCGATGCGGGCGGTGGCGTCGCGGCGGTTGCCCCGGAACAGCCAGGCCGCCACCCGCAGGTTCTCATCGACGGTGAGCGAGGGGAAGACGCCGTGGCCGCCGGGCATCTGGACGATCCCGTGGCGCGGCACCTGCTCGGCCCGGAGGCGGCGGAGGTCGACGTCACCGATGCGGGCGGACCCGGCGGTGACGGGGGCGACGCCGCCGATGGCCCGGAGCAGGGTGGACTTGCCCGCCCCGTTGGTGCCGAGGAGCGCGGTGATCTCGCCCCGGCGGACGTCGAGGTCCACCCCGAAGAGCACCTGCACCCCGCCGTAGGCGACGTCCAGCCCGCGGACCGACAGCCAGCCGGCCTCGTCGGGACGCCCCGACCGGTCGGTCGCCGCCGAGCCCCCCGAGCCGGCACCCGCCGAGTCGCCGGAGCCGGCACCCGCCGAGCCCCCGGAGCCGTCGGCGAGGTCGAGGACGGTGGGCTCGCGCGAGTCGGCCACCAGCGCCGGGACGTGCAGCCCCCGGGCCGCGGCCCACCGGCGCAGCAGCCGGTCCCGGAACCGGTAGGCGATCTCGGCGAGGCCGCCGGGCAGCACGAGCAGGATGACGAGCACGCCGATCGCGGAGGGCAGCAGGCCGGCCGGGCCGGAGAGGAAGTTGCGGCTGCCGTCGAGGAGCAGCGCGCCGAGCACCGCGCCGAGGAGGCTGCCGACGCCGCCGACCACCGACGAGATGAACACGTTGAGGCTCTCGGTGGCGGAGAACGCGGCCACCTCGTAGCGCTCGTTCACGTAGAAGACGAGCACGCCGCCGACGCCGGCCAGGAACCCGGAGAGGCCGAACGCGGTGAGCCGGGCGAGGGGCACCCGCACGCCGTAGGACTGGGCCGCGGCGGGGTTGTCCCGCACCGCCCGCAGGAGGCGGCCCACCCGGCTGCGGCGCACGCCGAGCACGAGGGCGAAGCAGAGCGCGGTGACGACGAACGCCACCTCGTACATGGCGGTGCGGCTGCCGAGGTCGACGGTGCCGAACAGGGGGCGGCGCACCACGTCGTCGGTGGGGATCCAGGTGGCGACGGTGGGGTTGAACAGGTAGTTCACCGCGGCGAGGGAGAACGCCAGCGTGGTGACGGCCAGGAAGATGCCGTGCCAGCGCAGCGACGGGAGCGCCACCGCCATCGCCACCAGCGCCGCGGCGACGCCGCCGACGAGCAGGCAGAGCGTGAGGTCCCACCGCTGCTCGACCGTGCCCCAGGCGGCGACGGCGGCGCCGGTGGCGGCGAAGGACATCTGGCCGAGGGTGACCTCGCCGGTCCAGCCGGTGAGGACGACGACCGAGGCGGCGAGGAGCACGAGGGCGATCACCATCGAGGCCCGGAGCACGTCGCTCTCCTCGAGGACGAGCGGCAGCGCGAGCCCGGCGGCGAGGACGGCCACGATGGCGAGCACCCGCAGGCCGCGCAGCCAACCGAGGCCGGCCAGCTCGAACGGCAGGCCGCGGGGCTCGTCGACCGAGGACCACGAGGAGACGGCGTCCCGGTCGGACCGCCGGTTGGACGCCCGCCGCGCCAGCAGGCCGACGAGCACCACCGCGGCGAGGACCGCGTCGGTGAAGGTGAGCGAGTGGCCGCCGGCCGGCCCGGTGGCCTGGCCGAGGATGCCGATGGCCACCGCGGCCAGGAGCATGGCGGGCAGGGAGGAGAAGCCGCCGAGCGCCAGGGCGCCGAGGGCGGCGACCATGACCCGCAGGCCGATGCCGGCGGAGATCTCGATGCCGAGGATGCCGGCCTGGAGGTAGGTGGCGAGGAAGGCCAGCACCGCCGCCACCACCCACACCGCGGCCTCCAGGCGGGGGACGGGCACGCCGAGCATGGCGGCGCGGTCGCCCCGGTCGGCGGCGGCGCGCACCGCGATGCCGACGTCGCTGCGCCGCAGCAGCAGGGCGATCGCGGCGATGGCCACCACCGAGGCGCCCACCGCCAGCAGCTCGGCGCTGCGGAAGACGGTGTCGCCGACGCGGGCGGTCCAGCCGAACGGGGTCTCGAAGCCGGTGCGGTCGCCGGCGGGGTCGAGCAGCGCCACGTGGCCCCAGAGCCGGGGGAGGAGCAGGGCGCCGACGGCGAAGAGCTGGGCGAGGCCGATCGTGGCGACCGTGACGACCAGGCGGGGCGTGGTGCGGAAGCGGGCGATCACGATGGCGTCGATGGCCAGGCCGCAGAGCACGGCGGCCACGACGCCGACGGCCAGGCCGCCCCACCAGCCCCAGCCGTCCGCCGCGTGGAGGCCGCCGGCGCAGAGCGCGCCCACGACCACCGCCGCCACGAGCGTGACCGGCGGGCTGAGGCGCAGCACGGTGGAGCCGGCGATCACCACGACGAGGGCGGCCGCGGCCGCCAGGCCGAGGGTCGCCGCCGCGGAGGGCGCGCCGAAGAGCACCACGCCGCCGGCGAGGGTGGCCGGGGCGACGCCGATGGACGCCTGCGCCAGGTTGACCACCCGGTTGGCCCGGTAGACGAGCACGAGGCCCAGGACCACCAGCGCGTTGAGCAGGCCGAGCACCGCCCCCTGGAGCCAGACCTCGGTGGGCACCGGGAACAGCACGAGCTGCGCGGCGAGGACCGCGGCGGCGGGGCCGGCGGCGCGCAGCGCCCGGGGTGCGCGGACGGCGATCACGAGCCGGCGGGGCGGTCGGGACGGGCGGCGGTCCGGGGCATGGGCGGCCGGATCAGGCGTACAGCGCGTCGATCTCGGCGGCGAAGCGGGCGTTGACCCCGCGCCGCTTCAGCTTCGAGGTGGGGGTGAGCAGGTCGGAGTCGGGCAGCCACTCCTCGCCCAGCACCAGCACCTTCTTCACCGCCTCGGCGTTGCTGAAGCCGGCCATGACCTCGGGGAGCCGCTCCTCGATCGCCGCGATCACCCGCGGGTCCCTCGCGAGGTCGTCGAGCGTCTCGTAGGCGATGTCGTGCTGCTTCGCCCACACCGGCGCCACGTCGGGGTCGAGCACCACGAGCGCGGCGACGAACGGGCGCTTGTCGCCGACGGCCGCGGCCTGGCCCACGAGCGGGATCTGCTTGAGGGCGGTCTCGAGGTTGGCCGGGCTCACGTTCTTGCCGCCGGCGGTGATGATGAGCTCCTTCTTGCGGTCCACGATGCGGAGGTAGCCGTCGTCGTCCAGCTCACCGATGTCGCCGGTGTGCAGCCAGCCGTCGATGACCGTCTCGGCGGTCTTGTCGGGGTCGTCCAGGTAGCCGGCGAAGACGTGCGGGCCGCGGGTGAGCACCTCGCCGTCGTCCGCGATGCGGACCTCGGTGCCGGGGACGGCCTGGCCGACGGTGCCGGGCTTGATGCGCTCGGGGGTCCAGGCGAGGCCGCCGGTGTTCTCCGAGAGCCCGTAGACCTCCGACATGGGCACGCCGATGCCCCGGTACCAGGCGAGCAGGTCGGGCCGGATGGGGGCGGCGCCGCTGATGGCGGCGACCAGCTCGTCCAGGCCGAGCAGCTCGCGGATGCCCCGGAAGGCCACCTCGTCCAGGAAGTCGAAGGTGGCGCGGTCCTCGTCGGTGGCGGTGCCCCAGGCGAGGCGGAGGGCGATGTCCCGGGACACGGCGAGCGCCTCCGCGAACTTCTGGGCCTTCTCCGGGTCGGCGTCGATGCCCGCCATCACGGCGCCGTGGATCTTCTCCCACACCCGGGGGACGCCGAACATGATGTGCGGGCGCACCTGGGCGGCGTAGGCGGCGATGTCGCCCGGGTTGGGGCAGCAGGTGACCTCGAAGCCCCAGAGGATCTGCTGGTAGTGGCTGGTGACCCGCTCCGCGATGTGGGCCATCGGCAGGTAGGAGACGAGCCGCTTGCCGACCGTGTCGCCGAGGTGGGCGAGCAGCTCCTTGAGCGAGTGCGCCATGAAGGTGGCGTTCGCGTTGGTGATCATCACGCCCTTGGGCGGCCCGGTGGTGCCCGAGGTGTAGATGATGGTGGCCAGGTCGTCGGGGCCGCCGATCCGGGCGGCCTCGTCGAGGTCGAGCGGGTCGGCGGCCAGCAGCTCCGCGTAGGTGACGTCGTGGTCCGCCTCCCCGGGGTCGACCACGCCGAGCGTGCGCAGGTCCGCCAGCGCGCCGCGCACGGGGGCGAAGCGGGCGAGGAACGAGTCGTCGCCCACGATGCCGACCGTGGCGCCGCTGTGGCCGACCAGGTACTCGATCTGGTCGGGCGCCGAGGAGTTGTAGATGGAGACGGGGGTGGCGCCGAGCATCAGCGTGGCCACGTCGAGCACGTGGAACGCCTGGCGGTTGGGCATCATCAGCACCACGCGGTCGCCGGGCCCGACGCCGAGGCCCCGCAGGCCGGCCGCCACCCGGGCGACCTCGTCGGCCACCTGGGACCAGGTCCAGGACCGCCAGCCCTCGCCGTCGCGCTCGCGCAGCGCCACCACGTCGGGGTGGGCCCGGGCGGTGTCGAGGAACGCTCGGGCGATGGTCAGGCCGGCGGTGCGATCGGTGATCGAGGACATGAGGACGTTCCCCCTCGGTCGGTGACGTGGCATCGGACACTACGAGATCGTGCGGGCCGCCGCGGCCGGGGGTTGCGGCGGACCCCCGGGGAGGGCGAGACTCGTACTTGACCGATCGGTCTAGTTACGACGGCCCGCCGGGCCGGAAGGGAAAGGGGCCCCATGGCCACCGCAGTGATCGTCGACGCAGTCCGCACCCCGGGTGGGAAGCGGTACGGGAAGCTCTCCGGGTGGCACCCGGTGGACCTGGCCGCCGAGACCCTCAAGGCGCTCGTGGAGCGCAACGACCTCGACCCCGCCCTCGTGGAAGACGTCATCATGGGCTGCGTCATGCAGGTGGGCAACCAGTCGGTGAACGTCGGCCGCTCCGCGGTGCTCGCGGCCGGCTGGCCCGAGACGGTCCCCGCCACCACCATCGACCGCCAGTGCGGCTCCTCCCAGCAGTCCGCCCACTTCGCCGCCCAGGGCGTCATGGCCGGTGCCTACGACATCGTGGTCGCCGCCGGCGTCGAGGTCATGTCCACCACCCCGATGGGCGCCTCGGTCACCCCGGGCAGCTTCCCGATGGGCCCCTCGGTCATGGAGCGCTACGCCCCCGTCGGCGGCGTGGTCATGCAGGGCACCTCCGCCGAGATCATCGCCAAGAAGTGGGGCCTCTCCCGCGAGGAGCTGGACGCCTACTCCGTCGAGTCCCACAAGCGGGCCGCGCAGGCCACCGCCGAGGGCCGCTTCGAGAACGAGATCGTCCCCGTCGTGGAGAAGCGCTACGACCGCGAGACCGGCAACGTCACCGAGACCGGCGAGCTGGTCACCGCGGACGAGGGCATCCGCCCCGACTCGTCCCTCGAATCGCTGGCCAAGCTCAAGCCGGCCTTCGATCCGGAGAACGGCGTGGTCACGGCCGGCAACTCCAGCCAGATCACCGACGGCGCCTCCGCCGTGCTCATCATGAGCGAGGAGAAGGCCCGGGAGCTCGGCCTCAAGCCCCGCGCCCGCTTCCACAGCTTCGCGGTCACCGGCGTCGACCCCATCGAGATGCTGACCGGCCCCATCCCCGCCACCAAGAAGGTGCTGGACAACGCCGGCCTCACCCTGGACGAGATCGACGTCGTGGAGATCAACGAGGCGTTCGCCTCGGTCGTGCTGGCCTGGCAGAAGGAATACCAGCCCGACATGTCCAAGGTGAACGTGAACGGCGGCGCCATCGCCCTCGGCCACCCCCTCGGCTGCTCCGGCGCCAAGCTCATGGCCACGCTCCTCAACGAGCTGGAGCGCACCGGCGGCCGCTACGGCCTCCAGACCATGTGCGAGGGCGCGGGCATGGCCAACGCCACCATCATCGAGCGCCTGGACTGAGCCTCCTGGCCACCTCACCGCCGGGCCCGCGGGTCCGGCGGTGAGGTGGCCGCGGCGGGCGGCCGGTAGCCTCGACCGCGTGGAGTTCCCCCTCTGGCCGACCCTCATCGCCGTCGTGGCGGCCGTGCTCATCATCCGGCTCGGCATGAAGCTGCTCGGCGGGTTCGCCCGGCCGGTGCCGCCGCCCCCCGACCCGGGCGAGCTGCGCAAGGTCCGCCTCACCTACGAGTGCGCCATCTGCGCCACCACGGTGCGCATGACGATGGCCAACGACGAGGTGCCCGAGCCGCCGCGGCACTGCATGGAGGACATGGTCCTCACCACCTCGCCCGACGACCTCTGACCGCCGAGGCGGTCGTCCCCAGCCTGTGGACAAGTCTGGGGAGCGTCACACGGATGTAACTTGGCGGCCACCTCGCGGACGCCCGATCCGGGCGGTCGCGAGCCCCGGCGCTACCGGTACTGGGTGGCGGCGATGATGCCGCCCAGGATGAACGCCAGGCCGATGATGAGGCGCCAGTTGTCGGGGTCGCCGAAGGCGCCCATGTAGTTGAGCATGATGACCAGCGCACCGATGATGAGCAGGCCGAACATGAGCGCCGGCACCCACCACGGGCTGGGGAGCTGGGCGTTCGCCTGGTAGCGGGGGGTGACGGGCTCGTCGTCCTCGACCACGAGCACGTCGTCGTCGCCCTTGCCCCGCTTCTTCGCCTTGGCCTCGGCCGCGGCGAGCGTGGCCTTGGTGGCCGGCCCGCTGGAGCGGGCGGCGCCGCCGCCCTTCGGGGTGACCCGCTTGGACACGACCTTGCGGCGCACGACCGGCTTGGCCGGCCCGGCCCCGCCCTTGTCGTCGGCCTTCGGGGCGTCGCCCTTGCCGTCGGCCGCCGCGTCGTCCGCCTCCGCCTCGTCGGCCGTCTCTCCGCCGTCGTCGACGGCCGCCTCGTCGGCGGTGGCGTCCTCGCCGGCGTCGGCGCTCGTGGCCTCGGCCTCGGGGGCCTCGTCCGGCGCGGTCTCGTCGGCCGCGTCCGCTGCCGCCGTCGCCTCGTCGGCCTCGGCTGCGGCGGGTTCGGTGGTGGCGTCGTCGAGCTCGGGCTCGGCAGTCGGGTCGTCGGCCATGGTCCGAGAGCGTATCCGAGTTGCGGTTCGCGCCCGTCAGCGGTCCGGCGGCGGCCGAGATCGCTTCCCGGCGCGGGCGGCGAGGCGGTAGGTTCCGAGCGATGGGACGACGCGTGCTGGTCATCGACAACTACGACTCGTTCGTCTACAACCTCGTGCAGTACCTGGGGGAGCAGGGCGCCGAGCCGATCGTGCACCGCAACGACGCCCTGGACCTCGCCGGTGCCATCGCCCTCGACCCCGACGGCATCCTCGTCTCACCCGGCCCCGGCACCCCCGACGACGCCGGGGTGAGCCTGGAGGTCATCGAGCACTTCACCGGCCGCAAGCCGGTGCTCGGGGTGTGCCTCGGCCACCAGTGCATCGGCCAGCTCTATGGCGGCCGGGTCGGCCGGGCACCCGAGATCATGCACGGCAAGACCTCGCTCGTCCGCCACGGCGGCGCGGGCGTCTTCGCTGGCCTGCCCGACCCGCTGGAGGCCACCCGCTACCACTCGCTCGTGGTGGAGGCCGACTCGGTGCCCGACGTGCTGGAGGTCACCGCCACCACCGACGACGGCGTCGTCATGGGCCTGCGCCACCGGGCCGCGCCCACCGAGGGCGTGCAGTTCCACCCCGAGTCGATCCTGACCGCCGGCGGCCACGCGCTGATCGGCAACTTCCTCGGCGCGGTCGACGACCACGCCGCCTGACCGCCCCGGGCGCGGCCCGGCGGTCACATGCCGCCGATGGGCTCGTCCTCGGTGGTGGTCGTGGTCGGCGTGGTGGTGGTCGTGGTGGTGGAGGTCGTCGTGCTGGTGGTCGTGGTGGATGCGGCGGTGGTCGTCGTCGCCTCGGTCGTGGTGGTGGCCTCGGTGGTGGTCGTGGCCTCGGTGGTGGTCGTCTGCGGCGTGCGGGCCATCACGAGGATGATCTCGGTGTCGAAGGGGACCAGCGTGCGGGCGGCCGGCTCCGAGCGGATCACCGTGTTGGCCTCGAAGTCGTCGGTCTCCTCGTAGATCGGCTGCCCGAGGTTCTCGAAGCCCTTCGCCTCCAGGAACTCCCGGGCCTGGTTGAAGTCCATCCTGCTCACGTCGGGGACCGGGCCGCTGCCGGGCTCGGCCGCCACGACGAGGAGCACCTTGGACCCCTTGTCCCGGAGGGTGCCCGGATCGGGGTTCTGCTCCAGCACCTCGCCCTCCCGCTCGTCGCCGGCGGCGTCCTGGTACCGGACCTCGGGCTTGAGGTCGAGGGCCTCCAGCTTGGCCCGGGCGTCGTCCTCCAGGTCACCGATCACCCGGGGGACCTCGACCTGGGTGGGCTCGTCGCTGAAGATGCCGAGCTGCTTGCCGAACAGGAACACCAGGCCGGCGAGCACCGCCAGCAGCACCACGATCGCGGTGATGAAGATGCCGGTGCGGTTGGGCTGCTCCACGTACGCCGGCTCGTCGGGGTCGGTGCCGGGGGTGGCGGCCATCGTCCCGGTGGGCGGGGTGTCGCCCCCGCGGGGGCCCACCGCCGCGGCGCGGGCCAGGTCGGTCTCGGCGGCCACGGGCCGGCCGGCCACGAAGCGCAGCAGGTCGGCGCGCATCGCGGCCGCGTCCGGGTAGCGGCCCTCCACCTGCTTGTCCAGGGCCTTGATGGTGATGGCCTCGTAGCCGTCGGGGATCGACGGCACCTTCGCCCGCAGCGACGGCAGGGGCTCCTGCACGTGCTTGTAGGCGATGGCCACCGGGCTGTCGGCGCTGAACGGCGGGCGCCCGCAGGCCATCTCGTAGAGGACGACGCCCAGCGAGTAGAGGTCGCTGCGGGGGTCGACCGGCTTGCCCTGGGCCTGCTCGGGGGAGAAGTAGGTGGCGGTGCCCATGACCGAGCCGGTCTGGGTCAGGTTCTCCTCGCTGGAGGAGGTCATGGCCCGGGCGATGCCGAAGTCGGCCACCTTCACCTCGCCGGTGCGGGTGATGAGGATGTTGCCCGGCTTCACGTCGCGGTGCACGACGCCCTTCTCGTGGGCGGAGCCGAGCGCGGCGGCCACGTCCGCGGCGATCTGCGCGGCCCGCTTCGGGGCCAGCGGGCCCTCGGTGCGGAGCACGTCGGACAGGGTGCGCCCGTCGATGTACTCCATCACGATGTAGTAGGTGCCCCGCTCCCGGCCCCAGTCGTAGACGCCGACGATGTTGGGGTGGGTGAGGTTGGCGGCCCGCTGCGCCTCCCGCTTGAACCGCTCGACGAAGTCCCGGTTGGTGGCGAACTCGGGGAACAGGATCTTGATGGCGACGGGGCGGTCGAGCAGGCGGTCGCGCGCGAGGAAGACCTCGGCCATCCCGCCGCGGCCCACCCGGCGCTGCAACTCGTAGCGGTCGTTGAGCACGACCTGTTCGCGGTTCGACATCGCTCCTCCAGCCTACGAGACGGTCGCGGGCGGCAGTCGTGACGGGAAACGGCGCATCAACGTCCGCCTCCCCGGGTGGGATCGGTGAGCGCCTGCTCGATCACCGCGCGGGCGATCGGGCCCGCGGTGCGGCCGCCGGTGCCCTCGGCGATGCCCGTCTGGTTGAGCACCACGACGGCGACGGCGATGAACGGGGTGGTCTCGCCGGGGCGGGTGGCCCAGGCGATGAACCAGGCGTGCGAACTGTTCTCGCCGGTCTGGGCGGTGCCGGTCTTGGCGCCCACGTCGAGGCCGTCGATGGCCACGGCGCCGCCGGAGCCGGCGGTGACCACCTGGCGCATGGCGTCGCGGACGGTGGCCGCGGTCTCGGGGGACACGGCCTCCTTCCACACCTCGGGCTCGATGCGGCGGATCACCTGGTCGTCCTGGTCGGTGATGCGGTCGACCACGTGGGGGCGCATCACCGTGCCGTCGTTCGCGATGCCGGCGGCGACGAGCGCCATCTGGAGCGGCGTCGCGGTGACGCTCTGCTGGCCGATGGCGGAGTAGGCCAGCTCCGGCTGGCGCTCCTTGTAGTCGATGTCGGGGAAGGTGGACTCGACGGCGGGCAGGTCGAGCGGCGGGCGCTGGTTGAAGCCGAACGCCTCGGCGCCGGCGACGAGGTCGGGTCCGCCGATCTCCAGGCCCATCCGGGCGAAGGAGGTGTTGCACGACTTCGCCAGGATGGTGAACAGGGTGCCGCCGCAGGCGCTGCCGCCGAAGTTGGGCAGGGCGCGCTGGGTCTGGGGCGGCTGGAAGGTGCGCTCGACCGGGTAGGCGGGGTCGTCCGGGGTGACCGTGCCGGTCTGGACGCCGGTGGCCGCGGTGACCACCTTGAAGGTCGAGCCCGGCGCGTAGGTCTCCCGGTAGGTGCGGGGGAGCAGCGGGTTGCCCGGCACCGCCTCCAGGAACGCCTTGGCGTCGTCGGCCTTGCCCTGGTCGTGGGTGGACAGCAGGTTCGGGTCGTACGACGGCCAGGACCAGAGGGCGAGCAGGTCGCCGGTGGCCGGCTCGATCGCCACCACGCTGCCCCGGCGGTCGCCCAGCGCGTCGATGGCGGTCTGCTGCACGTCGTCGCGGACGGTGAGCTGGAGGTTGCCGCTGCTGTCGCGCTCCTTCACCAGGTCCTCGAAGGTGCGCACCTGCTGCTCGGCCTTCGTGCCGGCCAGCTCCTCGTTGTAGGCGGCCTCCAGGCCGGTGGCCCCGAAGCTGTAGTTGAAGTAGCCGGTGATGGCGGCGTAGCGGTCCTTCTCCGGGAACTCCCGCTGGTACTTCTTCTTCGTGTCGACGGGCACCGAGCGGGCGAGGACGACGCCGTCGGCGGTCACGACGGTGCCCCGGGGCTTGTTGAACGCCTGGTCGATCGGCCGGTTGTTGCCGGGCCGGGTGTTGAGCCGCTCGGAGCGGAACACCTGGATGTAGTTGAGCTGCGCGAAGAGCGCGGCGAACAGCACCATGAGGAACAGGCCGAGCCGCCGGATCGCCCGATCGTTCACGCCGCCCGCCCCGTCGGGTTCGCCTTGGCCCCGGAGCCGTCGGAGACGCGGATGAGGAGCGCGATGAGCACGTAGTTGGCCACGAGCGCGGAGCCGCCGTAGGAGACGAACGGGAGCACGACGCCGGTGAGGGGCATGAGCCGGGTGACGCCGGCGAGGATGACGAACGCCTGGAAGCCCATGAGGGTGGTGAGCCCGGCGGCGAGCAGCTTCTCGAACGGGTGCTCCGCCTGGGTGGCGATGCGGAGCCCGGCGCCGACGATGAGCAGGTAGGCGACGAGGATCGCGGTCGCCCCGAACAGGCCCAGCTCCTCGCCGATGGCGGCGAAGATGAAGTCGCTCTCCACCACCGGGACCCGGTCGGGCCGGCCGAGGCCGATGCCGGTGCCGGTGAGGCCGCCCCAGGCCATCGCGTACCAGGACTGGATGGTCTGCATGCCCTTGCCGGTGGGCTCGGGCCACGGGTTCCGCCACACCCGGACCCGGTCCTGCACGTGCGCGAACTGGGTGTAGGCGGCGTACGCGGCGCCGCCGAAGAGCACCGCGCCGCCCAGCGGGTAGGCGGCGCGCTCGGTGGCCACCCAGAGCATCGCCATGAACAGCACGAAGAACAGGAGCGACGAGCCCAGGTCCTTCTGGGCGGTCATCACGAGGATGGCGACGCCCCAGGCCATGAGCACCGGGCCGAGGTGCTTGAGGTCGGGCAGCACCGGCCGGAAGCGGGGCCAGCTCGCCATGGCGAGCAGCTCGCGCTTCTCCACCAGGTACGAGGCGAAGAACAGGGCGAACGCGATCTTGGCGAACTCGCCGGGCTGGAAGCTGATGGGGCCGACCCGGGCCCAGATGCGCGACCCGTACTTGGCGACGCCGAGGCCGGGCACGAGCGGGAGGACGAGCAGGAACAGGCCGATGAGGAGGAACGTGTAGCGGTAGCGCTCCAGGTCGCGGATGCGCCGCACGACGACCAGGGTGGCCACGAACGCCGCCACGCCGATGAAGGTCCACGTCGACTGCTGGGCGGCGAGGTTCGGCGCGAGGCGGACGATGAACACGTAGCCGATGCCGTTGAGCACGGCGACGAGCGGCAGGAGGAGCCCGTCGGCGTTGGGGGCGAGCCGGCGCACCGCCAGGTGCGGCACCAGCATGAGGCCGACGATCACCGCGAGGAAGGGCCCGATGTTCGCCGGCACCGACGAGAACTGGCCGAGGCTGGCGAGCGTGTAGGCGCCGGCCACGATGGCGATCGCGAGCACGATCAGGCCCAGCTCGGCCCGGCGGCGGCTGCGGCCCATCACCTCGGGGCGGACCGCGCGTCGGACGCGGCCGATCGCGGTCATCGCCCTCGGGTGGTGGGGGGAGCGGTCGTGGTGGTGGCGGGCGCGGTGGTGGCGTCGACCCGGCTCGTGGTGGTCTGCGCGTCGGTGGTCGTGGTCGACGCACCGGGCTCGTCGGACCCGTCGGGCCCGTCGGTGGTGTCGCGGTCGGCGGGCACGGTGGAGCGGAGCGCGAGCAGGTAGCGCTCGGCGGCGGCCTCGGAGTCGAACTCCTTGCCGTCGGCGACCTGGTCCCGGTACAGCTCGCCGAGGTCGTCGCGGGTGAGGTCGCTGGTCTGCACGACCTCGGGGTCGAAGAAGAGGACGCCGCCCGGCTTGCCCCGGTACAGGGTGACGTTGCCGGCGTCGTCGTAGCTGACGTACCAGCTGTTGCGGGCCGTCCAGCCGATGGCGGCGACGGTGCCGACGAGGATCAGCACGAGCGCGACGAGGAAGGCCGTGACCCGCCAGGTCCAGCGCTTGGTGCGCTCCCGGCCGAGGTCGCCGAACGGATCCTCGGTCTCGGTGGCGAAGTCGTCGATCGCCTGCCGGTCCCCGAGCGCGCCGGTGCCCCCCGCCGCCGGGCCGGCCCCCTCCTCGCCGGGGTCGCCGCCGGCGTCCGCCCCGGTCGCGACGGGTGGGGCGAAGGCGACCGCGGTGGTGGGCTCGTCCGCGAGCGCCGCCGACGCGGTGAGGGCCCGGCCGCCGTCGTTCGTCACGTCGACGATCACCACGGTGATGTTGTCGCGGCCGCCGTGCTCGTTCGCCAGGCGCACCAGCTCCGCCGCGGCCTCGTCGGGGTCGGCCAGGCGGCGCAGCACCGACGCCATCTGGTCGCTGCTCACCTCGTTGGAGAGCCCGTCGCTGCACATCAGGAACCGGTCGCCGGTGAAGGGGGTGACGGTGCCGACGTCGGCCCGCACGTCGATGTCGACGCCGAGCGAGCGGGTGATGATGTTGCGCTGCGGGTGGACCCGGGCTTCCTCGGGGGTGATCTGGCCGTCGCGCACCAGCTCCTCGACCAGGCTGTGGTCCTGGCTGAGCTGGATGATGTCGTCGTCGCGCAGCAGGTAGAGGCGGGAGTCGCCGACGTTCCCCCAGCCGATCTCGTCGCCGCCGTCGGCACCGGTCACGAGCTGGAGGCCGACGAAGGTGGTGCCCATGCCGAGCAGGCGCGGGTCGGCGCCGGCCTGCTCGAAGATGCGGCGGTTGGCGACGCGGACCCGGTCGACCAGCGCGTCGAGCGTGCCGACCTCGGCGTGCTGGGCGATGACCTCGACCGCGAGCGCCGAGGCGACCTCGCCGCCCTGGTTGCCGCCGATGCCGTCGGCGACGCCGTACAGGTTCGCCTCGGGCACGGCCAGGAAGGAGTCCTGGTTGATGCTGCGGACCTGGCCGACGCTGGTGGCGTTCCCGGCGCGAAGGGTGGTCATGCGAGCTCCATCACGGTGTTGCCGACCTGTAGCCGGTCGCCCCGGCGCATCGGCTGCGGGCCGTGCACCTTCTTGCGGTTGAGGTAGGTGCCGTTGGTCGAGCCCAGGTCCTCGACGTAGAACTGGTCGTCACGGCGGAACAGGCGGGCGTGGATCTGCGAGGCGTAGGTGTCGTCGATGGTGACCTGGCAGCCGGCGGCGCGGCCGACGGTCAGCTCGTTGCCCAGGTCGAAGCGGCGGCCCGCCACCTCCTGGGGCGCCACGATGGCGAGCTGCACCGGCCCGGCGCGGCGGGCCGCCCGCCTCGCCCCCCCCTGGGCCTTGCGGGGGTTTGGCCCCCCCCGGCTCCGCCCCCCGCTGC
>Ga0182792_1000291_pt1 | contig 49338 bp, 42 predicted proteins | sample Passage237B_FD_130497 | JGI IMG/M metagenome (GOLD analysis project Ga0182792, IMG submission 130497) | Cellulose adapted compost microbial communities from Newby Island Compost Facility, Milpitas, CA, USA - Passage2 37B (version 2) (version 2) ...
ACGGCCCACCGCGCCGAGGCGACGACCCACGGCATCGCCCGCTACGCCCCGGCCGCCTGCGCCGGTCTGCTGATGGCCGCCGAGATCGACGCGCTGACCCGCGCCACCCTGAACCCCAAGCGTCCGCTCGTGGCCATCGTCGGCGGCGCCAAGGTGTCGACCAAGCTGACCATCCTGAAGACGCTGGCCGAGAAGGTCGACCAGCTCATCGTCGGCGGCGGCATCGCCAACACCTTCCTGCTCGCGTCGGGCAAGCGCATCGGTGAGTCGCTGGCCGAGCCGGAACTGGTCAAGGAAGCGCAGGCCATCATGGACATGATGAAGGCGCGCGGCGCCGAGGTGCCGCTGCCGGTGGACGTCGTCGTCGCCGACGAGGTGTCGATGCTCGCGCGCGCCAACCGCATCTCCGTGTGCGACGTCGGCCCGCACGACCGCATCCTCGACGTCGGCCCGAAGAGCGCGGCCAAGCTCGCCGAGATCATCGCGCACGCCGGCACCATCGTCTGGAACGGCCCGGTCGGCGTGTTCGAGTACAACCAGTTCGCCGGCGGCACGAAGATGCTGGCCTCGGCCATCGCGCATTCCGAGGCGTTCACGATCGCCGGCGGCGGCGACACGCTGGCGGCCATCGCCAAGTTCGGCATCGCCAACGAGATCAGCTACATCTCGACCGGCGGCGGCGCCTTCCTGGAGTTCCTCGAGGGCAAGACCCTGCCGGCCATCGCGGCGCTGGAAGAACGCTACCGGCCACAATGAACCTTCGCTGCGGCCGTTGTCCGACACACGGCCACAGATCACGACCCCACGAATCCACGCGCGCGAGACCGCGCCACCGCAACGGAGAAGCACCATGGCACTCGTATCGATGCGACAGCTGCTGGACCATGCCGCCGAGCATGGCTACGGCCTCCCGGCCTTCAACGTCAACAACCTGGAGCAGGTCCAGGCCATCATGGAAGCCGCGGCCGAATGCGACAGCCCGGTGATCATGCAGGCTTCGGCCGGCGCCCGCAAATACGCCGGAGAGGCCTTCCTGCGCCACCTGATCGCGGCCGCCGTCGAGACCTATCCGGACATCCCGGTCGTCATGCATCAGGACCACGGCCAGAGCCCGGCGGTGTGCATGGCCGCGATCCGCTCCGGCTTCTCCAGCGTGATGATGGACGGCTCGCTGCTCGAGGACGGCAAGACGCCGTCCGATTACGACTACAACGTCGCGGTCACGCGCGAGGTCGTCCGCTTCTCGCACGCCATCGGCGTCACGGTCGAGGCCGAGCTCGGCTGCCTGGGCTCGCTCGAGACCGGCATGGCGGGCGAGGAAGACGGCATCGGCGCCGAGGGCAAGCTCGACCACAGCGCGCTGCTGACCGACCCCGAGCAGGCCGCCGACTTCGTCAAGCAGACCGACTGCGACGCTCTCGCGATCGCGATCGGCACCAGCCACGGCGCCTACAAGTTCACGCGCAAGCCCACCGGCGACATCCTGTCGATCCAGCGCATCAAGGAAATCCACGCGCGCCTGCCGAACACGCACCTCGTCATGCACGGCTCGTCGTCGGTGCCGCAGGAGCTGCTCGAGATCATCCGCCAGTACGGCGGCGACATGAAGGAAACCTACGGCGTGCCGGTCGAGGAGATCCAGACCGCCATCAAGTATGGCGTGCGCAAGATCAACATCGACACCGACATCCGTCTGGCGATGACGGGCGCGATCCGCAAGTTCCTGTTCGAGAACCCGTCCAAGTTCGACCCGCGCGAGTTCAACAAGCCCGCGCGCGAAGCGGCCAAGTTCGTCTGCAAGTCGCGCTTCGAGGCCTTCGGCAGCGCCGGCATGGCCAGCCGCATCAAGGCCGTCCCGCTGGAGAAGATGGCCGCCCGCTACAAGGCCGGCGAGCTGAGCCAGATCGTCCGCTGACCCGTACCGCGCGATGGCCGTGCACGTGTTCGCCTACGGCACGCTGATGCATGCCGACATCCTGCGCGCGGCCTGCGGCGCGGTGCCCGCCTCCCTCCCGGCCCGGCTCGACGGCTACCGCCGTCACCCGGTCGCCGGCGAGGACTACCCCGGCATCCGCCCGGATGCCGGGGCCCATGTCGACGGCACGCTCTACCTCGACGTCACGCCGGCCCAGCTCGCGGACCTGGACCGCTTCGAGGGCTCGCAGTACGAGCGTCGCACCGTCACCGTCACGGTCGCGGACGGCCGGCGGTTCGCCGCCGAGACCTACGTGTTCGCCGAGCACTGCCACCATCTTCTGGAAGCCGGCGACTGGAGCTACGACGCCTTCGTCGCCTCCGCCACGGAACGCTTCCGCGCGCGTTACCCGGGCTTCCACGACCGCTGACCTCCCGGCCGCACGATGGAGCCCCGTTCCATTCCGGCGCATGACATTGTATTTTACGCGGAGCGCATCCCCGCCCTCCCGGCACGCCGTCTCGCCCACGCCCGGCGCACGGCCTCTCCCAGGACACGAACCACATGAAGGTACTGGCCGTCACCGGATCGAGCTTCTTCCGTCACCTGCTCGAACGCCACCTCGGCTTCCTGACCGAATCGCTCCACTTCGCCGACTCCCTCGAGGAGACCCGGCGCGCGCTGGCGACGGCGCCCGACCTGATCTGCACCGAGCGCCATCTGCCCGACGGCACGGCCATGGATCTCGCCCGCATGGTGCGCCGTGACCCCGGGACGAGCCAGGTCCCGGTACTGCTGCTGACCACCTCCGAGGACCCGGACCTGATCCCGGACAGCCTGGAGGCCGGCATCACCGAAGTCTTCAACAAGGTCCATCTCGACCTGCTGGCGCAGTACATCGAGAGCCGTGTACAGCGCGAGGCCAGACACGTGCGCCTGAGCGGTCGCGCGCTGCTGGTCGAGGACAGCCGGCCGGTCGCGCGCTTCATCGAGCGCGTGCTCGGGTCGCTGGGGCTGGAGGTCGACACCTTCGCCTGCGGCGACCAGGCGCTGGCCGCGCTCGGCGGGCACGAGTACGAGGTTGCACTGATCGACGTGCTGCTCGAAGGCCGCATGACCGGCCTCGCGCTGGTGCGCGCGATCCGCAACGGCGGCGGCGCCAACGCCGACCTGCCCATCCTCGCGATGTCGGGGCTGGAAGACTCGGCCCGACGCATCGAGCTGCTGCGCGAGGGCGCCAACGACTTCCTCGCCAAGCCGATGCTGGAGGAGGAACTGGCGGTACGCGTGCGCAACATCGTGCAGATCAAGCGCCTGCTCGACCAGACCGCGGGACAGCGCGACCACCTGCGGCGGCTCGCGCTGACCGACCAGCTCACCGGCGTCTACAACCGCCACTACCTGACCGAGATCGCCTTGCGCCGCATCGGCGAGGCCGAGCGCCACGGCATTCCGCTGACGATGCTGGTGCTCGACATCGACCACTTCAAGCGCGTCAACGACGAACACGGCCACGAGACCGGCGACCTCGTGCTGGCCGAGACCGCCGCCGTGATCCGCGACGCCTGCCGGCAGGGGGACGTCATCGCCCGCACCGGCGGCGAGGAATTCGTGCTGCTGCTGATCAACATGGGCGCCGACGCCGCCGCCGGCTTCGCCGAGCGCCTGCGCCAGCGTATCGAGGAGGCACGGCCGGGCGGCATCACGGTCACCGTCAGCATCGGCCTGATCTCGACCACCGGCGAGCCGGTCGGCGCCACCTTCGAGTCGCTGTTCAGGGCCGCCGACGCCGCGCTCTACCAGGCCAAGCGCGGCGGACGCAACCGCGTCGTGGCCTGCCGCGACTGAACCTTCCCCCGCCACGGCGCTCCATACGCGACATGAGCACCCGCATCGAACGCGATTCCATGGGCGAGGTCGCCGTCCCCGCCGACCGCTACTGGGGCGCGCAGACCCAGCGCTCGCTCGACAACTTCGACATCGGTCGCGAACGCCACCGCATGCCGCGCGCCATCGTGCACGCCTTCGGCCTGCTCAAGCTCGCCGCCGCGCGCGCCAATGCCCGCCTCGGCGAACTCGACGACGGGCTGGCGCGGCTGATCGAAGCCGCCGCACGCGAGGTCGCCGACGGCTCGCTCGACGACCACTTCCCGCTGGTCGTGTTCCAGACCGGCAGCGGCACGCAGAGCAACATGAACGCCAACGAGGTCATCGCCAACCGCGCCAACGAGCTGGCCGGCGAGCCGCTCGGCGCGCGCCGCCCGGTGCATCCGAACGACCACGTCAATCGCGGCCAGTCCTCCAACGACACCTTCCCCACCGCGATGCACGTCGCCGTCGTGCAGACGCTGCACGCGCGGCTGTACCCGCAGATCGGCACGCTGCGCGACACGCTGGCGGCTCGCGCGGCCGCCTTCGCCGACGTCGTCAAGAGCGGCCGCACGCACCTGATGGACGCGACGCCGATCACCCTCGGGCAGGAGATCGGCGCCTGGGTCGCCCAGATCGACGCCGCGCTCGACGCCCTGCGCCACGCCGAGCGTGGCCTGCTGGAGCTGGCCATCGGCGGCACCGCCGTCGGCACCGGACTCAACGCCCATCCGCGTTTCGGCGAGGCCTGCGCCGACGAGCTGGCGACGCTGACCGGACACCCGTTCCGGTCCGCCGGCAACCGCTTCGCCCAGCTCGCCGCGCACGATGCGCTGGTCAACGTCAGCGCCGCGCTGCGCACGCTGGCCGGCGCGCTGTTCAAGCTCGCCAACGACGTGCGCTGGCTCGCCAGCGGCCCGCGCACCGGCATCGGCGAGCTGCGCATCCCCGAGAACGAGCCCGGCAGCTCCATCATGCCCGGCAAAGTCAATCCGACCCAGGCCGAGGCGCTGACGATGGTCTGCGCGCGCGTCTTCGGCAACGACGCGACGGTCGCCTTCGCCGGCACGCAGGGCAACTTCCAGCTCAACGTCTACAAGCCCGTGATGGCGCATGGCGTGCTCGAGAGCGCGCAGCTGCTCGGCGACGCGGCGGCGAGCTTCGAGCGCCACTGCGCGCGCGGCATCGAACCCGACCGCGCGCGCATCGAGGAACTGCTCGCGCGCAACCTGATGCTGGTCACCGCACTCAACCGCCACATCGGCTACGACCGCGCCGCCGAGATCGCGAAGAAGGCGCACGCCGAGGGCTCGACGCTGAAGGCCGCCGCGCTGGCGCTGGGCTACGTGACGGAGGACGAGTTCGAACGCTGGGTGGACGCCCGCGCGATGACGGGCCCGGCCACGGAGGGCGGCTGAAGCAGGCGCTTACAATGCGGCGGAACGCGGCGCTGGCCTGCGCGGCCCGCCGGACGCAGAATCACGACGTCACAACCCGAGGGAGTCTCACATGAACAAGAACATCAGCCTTGTCGCGCTGGCCGCCGTCGTCGTGCTGGCCGGCTGCGAGAGCAACCCCTATACCGGCGAGAACCGCCGCACGGCCACCGGCGCGACGATCGGCGCCGGCGCCGGCGCCATCCTCGGCGCGGGCGTTTCGGGCCGCAGCGACCGCACCCAGGGCGTGCTGATCGGCGCCGCGGTCGGCGCCACGGTGGGCGGCCTGATCGGCCGTCAGATGGACAAGCAGGAAGCCGAACTGCGCCGCGACATGCAGGGCACCGGCGTGGACGTCGTGCGCGAAGGCGACACGATCCGGCTCAACGCACCGGACTCGATCACCTTCGACGTCAACCGCGCCGAGGTGAAGCCGCAGTTCCGGTCCGTGCTCGACCAGATCGCCGCCAGCATCCGCCAGTACCCCGGCACCGTCGTGCGCGTCGAGGGCCACACGGACTCGACGGGCTCCGCCGCCTACAACCAGACGCTGTCGGAGAACCGCGCCAAGAGCGTGGCGGGCTACCTGATCGGCCGCGGCGTCGAGGCCAACCGCATCCAGGCCATGGGCTACGGCTACTCGCGTCCGATCGCGGACAACAACACCGCCGCCGGCCGCGCGATGAACCGTCGCGTCGAGGTGCTGATCATTCCGCAGGCGCAGTGACCGCCGCGGAGGCGGGCGACACGCGGTAGATGTGCACGACCGCCTCGTCGCCCGCTTCCGGCGGCCAGACGAAGACCTCCTCGACCTCACGCCCCGGCGCGCGCAGCGCCGGATCCTCGCGGCTCTTGTAGCCGAGCGCCACCAGCACCGGCGCACCGGCGCCGTCCAGCATCGCCTCGATGTCACCCGGCGACACCCAGCGCCGCAGCGTGCCCAGATACATCTGGAAGGTCACCGGCGTGCCGTAATGCACCAGCGCGTCCGCGTCGAGTCCCGTGCGCCGGAAGGCCTCGGCGGCGTCGCGGATGGTCTCCGACACCTCGGTGTTCTCGGCCCGTCCGCCCCAGGTCACGTGGTACTGCGCATACAGCCCCGCCATCAGGCCCGCCACGACCACCGCCGTGACGGCCGTGAAGCGCGCCTCCCCGACCCGTCGCGCGAGCCGCGCCATCTCGCGGCCGGCCAGCAGCGCACAGGCCGGCCACAACGGCAGCAGCAGGTCGGCACGATGGTGGGCGGCGAGCGAGAAGAGCACCAGTCCGGCGAGCACCCAGCACGCGAGGAAGCGCTCGAGGCGGCGCTCGGCGACGTCCCCGGCCGGACGGCGGAACACGCGCCACAGCGCGTAGAAGAAGAACAGCGAGAACGGGAAGAAGCGCGCCAGCAGGTACAGCGTGGGCTTGGGCAGGTTCGCGCCCGGCGCCGTGCCCTTGCGGGCGCCCGTCGCATGGCCCACCAGCTCGTCGAGGAACATCTTGTCGATCAGTTCCTGGCCGCGCTCCAGCCACGCCGCGACGAGCCACGCCAGCGTCAGCGCGAGAAACAGCGCGAGCCCCGTCCAGTGCGAACCGCGCGGTACCGGCGTGGCCGGATCGGTGCGCCGCTCCCAGAACACGGCCAGCAGGCCGGCGGCGGCGAGCACCAGCGCCAGCGGCCCTTTGGTCAGGGTGGCCAGCGCCCCGGCGATCCAGAACAGCGTCCAGCCGCGCCAGCTGCCATCGGGCCTCTCCCACGCCCGCAGCGCGGCCAGCGCGCCGACCGTGACCAGCAGCGTGAACAGCGCGTCCGAGCGCAGCAGCGTGACGTGCTTGGACATCAGCGGCGCCATCACGACCGCCAGCCCGGCGAAACCGCCGGCCAGCAGGCCGAAGCGACGTCGTCCGACCTCGAACACCAGCAGCGCGAGCGCCAGCATCGCCAGCAGCGACGGCATCGCGAACGCGACGCGATCGACGCCGAACAGGGCCGCGAACGGCGCGATGGTCCAGGTATGCAGCGGCGGCTTGGACAGGATGCGCCCCTGGATGTCGTACTGCGTCAGCCAGTTGCCGCCCCACATCATGTCCATGATGTAGCCGACGTTGCGGTGCTGGGCGTAGCCCTCCAGATCGCTGGGGCCGGTGATGCGGATCACGAAGATCAGCAGCAGCAGCCCGGCCAGCACGGCCATCCAGACGCCGCGCGAACGCATCGCTCCGTTCATGTCCTCGATGTTTCCTGCGGAGAGCGGCGGCGCCGGAGCGCGAAGCCCAGGAACAGCAGCGCGATGAGGCCGGCCGCGACGAGCTGTGCCGCGCCGTCGAGCGCGGTGTCGTCGGTCAGGCCGCTGCCGATCAGCACCGCGACCACCCCCTGCGGCAGAAAGCCGAGCAGCGTACCGACGAAGAAGGCCTTGTCGCCGACCCGGCTCAGGGCCAGCGCGATGTTGACGATGGCATTGCTGACCGGCAGGCAGCGCACCAGCGCCACCGACAGCGTCGTCGGCCGCACGCCGACGATGCGCGCGAACATCGGCCGCCGACCGTAGCGCTGCAGCAGCCAGTCGCGTCCGCCCCAGCGGGCGACGCGGAACACCACGTACGACGCGACCAGGCTGCCGACGAGCGACAGCGCGAGCCCCGCCCAGAACCCGAACAGCATGCCGCCCAGCGCGTAGAACAGCAGCCGTGGCGTGCCGATGACCATCAGGCCGATCGTGATGACGAGAAACCACATCACGGCCCAGGCGTCGCCGGTTTCCATCAGGGCCTGGATAGCAGGCCAGTCGCGCAGGTAGCCGCCCAGACCGGTGAAGTGCAACAGCACGAACACCAGCAGCGCGATCGCGATCAGCACCAGCAGCTTGCGCGAGCCGCGCTCGGCCGCCTGACCGATGACCTCGGTGACCCGCGGATCGGCCTCGCCCGCCATGGAGCGGACTTCGTCGGTCTTCATACGTCCTCGCGGATGCGCGCCGCGCGCACGGCGCGGCGCAGATACCAGCGCACGCCGAAACAGTCGCGGATTCCGCGCCACAGGCGGTTGCCGACGCCGTACTTGGACACGCCGGCGCGTCGCTCGCGGTGATTGACCTCGTGCTCGATCACGCGCCAGCCCTGGCCGCGCAGCAGCGTGGGCAGGAAACGGTGCATGCCGTTGAACACCGGCACCTCGACCAGCGCCGCGCGGCGCACGACGCGCACGCCGCAGCCGCTGTCGGTGACGCGGTCACCGGTGATCCAGTCGCGGAAGCGGTTGGCCACGCGCGACGACACCCGGCGCACGAAATCGTCCTGACGGCGCCGGCGCACGCCGGTCACGCAGTCGGCGCCCTCGGCGATGGCGCGCTCGAGCATCGCCGGCAGGTCGGCCGGATCGTTCTGCCCGTCACCGTCCAGCGTCGCGACCCACTCGCCGCGCGCGCGACGGAAGCCGCTCGCGACTGCGGCACTCTGGCCGCAATTGAAGCGGTGGAAGACCGGCCGCAGCGCCGGATGCGCGAGAGCGCGCAGCGCGTCGGCCGTGCCGTCGGTGCTGGCATCGTCGACGACGAGGATTTCGAAGCCGCCGTCGAGCCCCGCGAGCGCGCGCGCCACCTCGTCGACCAGCGGGCCGACGTTGTCGACCTCGTTGTACGCGGGGATCACGACCGAAAGGCGGGGGGAACGATCAGCGGGGCGGGGAGCGGAATCGGGCATGTCGGGGCCTGGCAGTACCGAACGGGGCGCGCACGACCGGACGGACGGGCACGAGGCGGCGGATTATCGCAGCGGTTCCGTCAATCAATCGTCAAACAGCGCCGCTATTATACGGGGCGGTCCCATCCGGGACCCGCCCGAACCCGGTTCCCGAGCCCCGCACATCCATGCCCGTCCCCTTTGAACAACACCCGCTGCGTCAAACCCTGAACGACGAGGTCCATGCCCGCCCCCCGGTCCCGCTGCACTCGCCCGAAGCCGTCACCTATCTCGCCTTCCTGCACCACGACGGCAGCGTCGGCCGCGAGCTCCGGCACCTCGCCGCCCTGTGCGCCGAACTCGGCCTGCCCGAGCCCGAGGCCGACTGCACCCACCTGCTGGTCGATGCCGGCCCGTTCCGTTTCAAGTGGGAACGCCACAACGAGTTCTCGAGCTACGCGTTCTTCCGCCCGGCCGAGTCTGGCGCCGAGCCGCCCTGGGACCACGCGCTGCAGGCGGTACCCGAGGCGTGGCGGCGCGGCATCCCCGGCCAGCTCGTCACGGCCACGCACGTGCTCGTGCGCCCGCGCCACGACGTCGACCCCGAGGCGCTGGTGGCCCGGCATCTGGCCGGCACGACACAGATGGTCGTCTCCAAGACCTCGCACGGCGCGGGCTGGGTGTTCACCGACTTCCGCATCCACGACGGCTTCTCGCGCTTCCTCGTCGTCAACGACTCGCTGACGCCGCGCCAGGCCGGCCGCACCGTGCAACGCCTGGTCGAGATCGAAACCTACCGCGTCATCGGCCTGCTGGCCTTCCCGATCGCCAAGCAGGTCGCGCGCCTGCTCTCGCGCGCCGAGGACGAGCTGGCCGACCTCGTCCTCCGCATGGGCCGCGCGGAGACCTCCGAGGGCGAGCATCGCGTGCTGGGCCGGCTGACGCGGCTCGCGGCGGACGTCGAACAGTCCATCGCCACGCACACCTACCGTTTCGGTGCCTCGGCCGCGTACTGGGGGCTGGTGCGCGCGCGCATCGAGGAGTTGCGCGAGATCCGCGTCACGGGCTTCCCGACGCTGCGCGAGTTCATGGATCGCCGGCTGCAGCCGGCGATGGACACCTGCGCCATCATCGCGCGCCGGCAGGAGGAACTGTCCGGCCGCATCGCGCGCAACGCGCAGCTGCTGCGCACGCGCGTCGAGGTCGAGCTCGAGCGCCAGAACCAGCAGCTGCTCGAGCAGATGAACCGCCGCGCGCGGCTGCAGCTGCGCCTGCAGGAGACCGTCGAGGGCCTGTCGGTGGTCGCGATCACCTATTACGGCTCGCAGCTCGTGCACTACGTCGCCAAGGGGCTCAAGGACCACATCGCCCCGGTCACGCCGGAAACCGCCACGGCGGCGGCGATCCCGGTGATCGCCGGCCTCGTGTTCCTGGGCCTGCGCAGGATGCGCAAGCGTCTTGCGGCGGAGAGCGGCGGCTCGCGCGTATAATCCGCGTTTTTCGCCCCAACCGGAGTCCAGAACCGTGGCCACCCCGATGTTCGAGTCGTCGATCACCAGCCTGCCGCTGATCGCGCGCGGCAAGGTCCGCGACATCTACGCCGTCGGTGACGACAAGCTGCTGATCGTCACCACCGACCGACTGTCCGCCTTCGACGTCGTGCTGCCCAACCCCATCCCGGACAAGGGCCGGGTGCTCACCGCCACGGCCAACTTCTGGTTCGGCGAGCTGGCCCACATCGTGCCCAACCAGCTCACCGGCATCGACCCCGAGACCGTCGTCGCCGAGAACGAGCGCGAGCAGGTGCGCGGCCGCGCACTGGTGGTCAAGCGCCTGACTCCGCTGCCGATCGAGGCCGTCGTGCGCGGTTACCTCGCCGGTTCCGGCTGGAAGGACTACCAGAGCACCGGCACGGTCTGCGGCATCCCGCTGCCGCCGGGGCTCAAGCTCGGCGCGCAGTTCCCGATCCCGCTGTTCACGCCGGCCACCAAGGCCGAGGTCGGTGACCACGACGAGAACATCTCCATCGAGCAGGCGCGCGAGGTCTGCACCAGGGCGCTGGCGGACAGGCTCGCCGGCACCGGCAAGACCGGCGCCCAGCTCGTCGACGAGGCCGCCTCGGCCGCGCTGCGGCTGTACATGGAGGCCGCCTTCCACGCGCAGAAGCACGGCATCATCATCGCCGACACCAAGTTCGAGTTCGGCATCGACGACGCCGGCACGCTGCACCTCATCGACGAGGCGCTGACGCCGGACTCCTCGCGCTTCTGGCCGGCCGACGCCTACCAGCCCGGCACCAATCCGCCGTCCTTCGACAAGCAGTTCGTGCGCGACTACCTCGAGACGCTGGACTGGAACAAGAAGGCGCCCGGCCCCGAGCTGCCGCCCGATGTCGTCGAGAAGACCGCCGCCAAGTACCGCGAGGCCTACGAGCGCCTGACCGGCAAGACGCTGGACTGAGCGCCCGACCGGATCCGGTCCGATGACGCCCACGGCATCCGGCCGCCATCCCGCCCTCGCGGTGGTGATCGCGGCCTACATGCTGTCCTTCTTCCACCGCTTCGCGCCGGCCGGCGTCGCCGACGACCTGGCCGCCGCCTTCCAGACCACCGCCGCGTCGCTCGGCGTGCTGGCCGCGACCTACTTCTACGTCTACGCGCTGGTGCAGATCCCCACCGGCATCCTCGTCGACACCGTCGGCCCGCGCCGCACGCTGCTCGGCGGCGGCCTGCTCGCGGCGGCCGGCAGCCTGGTCTTCGGGCTGGCGCCGGACCTCGGCACGGCGATGGTCGGACGCACCGTCACCGGCCTGGGGGTGGCGGTGGTGTTCGTGGCCATGCTCAAGCTCATCACGCTGTGGTTCCCCGAGAACCGCTTCGCCAGCATCGTCGGCCTGTCCATGCTGCTCGGCAACGCCGGATCCATGCTGGCCGGCACGCCGCTCGCGGCGCTGGCCGCAGCGGCGGGCTGGCGCGCCGTGTTCGTCGGCACGGCCGTGCTGTCGCTGGCGCTGGTCGCGGCCACCTGGGTGCTGGTGCGCGAGACGCCCCGTCCGGACGCCGCGCGACTCGATGTCCGCGCGGTCCGCACCGGCCTGCTGAGCGTGATTCGCAACCTGCGCACCTGGCCGGCGGTGTTCGTGAACTTCGGCATCTGCGGCAGCTTCTTCGCCTTCGGCGGGCTGTGGGCCACGCCCTACTTGATGTCGGTGCACGGGCTCGACCGCCTCGCCGCCGCCAACCACATCTCGCTGTACTTCGGCGGCTTCGCCGTCGGCTGCCTGCTGGTCGGCACGCTGTCCGACCGCATCGGGCGGCGCAAGCCGGTGCTGTTCGGCACCGGGGTCGCCAACGTCCTGATCTGGCTCGTGTGGCTGTCGGGCGTCGGACTGCCGCTGCCGGCGAGCCTGACGCTGTTCGCGCTGATGGGCGTGACGACCGCGGCCTTCACGCTGTCCTGGGCCTGCGCCAAGGAGGTCAATCCGCCGCAGCTCGCCGGCATGAGCACCAGCCTCGTCAACATGGGCGGCTTCGTCTCGGCCGCGCTGCTGCAGCCGGTCGTGGGGCTGATCATGGACCGCGGCTGGGACGGCACGATCGTGGCCGGCGTGCGCCAGTACTCGCCCGAGACCTTCACGACCGCACTGGCGCTGCTGACGGCCGTCGCCGCCCTCGGCACCGTGGCCTCGCTGTTCCTGCTCGAGACGCGCTGCCGCAATATCTGGCGCACGCCCGACACCCCACGCGCCACCTGAACCCCGCCCCGGTCGCAATTCGCCGGCCCGCGATCTATGTTGAAAGAGCCGTCGCCGCCAGGCGACGCGCGTCGTCACGTCAGATCCGGAGGTATGCGTCATGGACCAGCATCTCAATCCGCTCGACCAGCATTTCGACCTGCCCCACGTGCGCCGCATCGACGGCACGCGCGCCTTCGCGTGGCTGCGCATGGGCTGGCAGGACCTGAAGGCCAACCCCGTCGCGGGGCTCGCCTACGGCGTGCTGCTGGCGGTGCTCGGCGGCCTGATCCTGAGCCTGGCCGACGACATGCCCTACCTGTTCGTCGCGGCGGTGTCGGGCTTCTTCCTGATCGGGCCGGTCGCCGCCGCCGGGCTGTACGAGATCGCCCGGCGCAGGGAGGGCGGCGAGCTCATCGGCTTCGTCGACTCGCTGCGCGGCCTGCGCGGGCACAGCGACCAGCTGCTGTTCTTCGGCGTGTTCCTGGCCGTGGTGCTGCTGTCGTGGGAACGCATGTCGGCCATCCTGTTCGCGCTGTTCGACTACAACGACACGGCCGTGGTCGGCAGTTTCTTCCGCGACATCTTCCTCTCCGGCGCGCACATGGACTTCGCCGTGGCCTACCTCGTCGTCGGAGGCATTCTCGCGATGGTCGTGTTCATGCTCTCGGCCACCGCGATCCCGATGCTGATGCACCGCGACACCGACATCATCACGGCGATGATGGCCAGCGTGCGCGCCGTCGCCGGCAACCTGCGCGCGATGGCGCTGTGGGCGGCGCTGATCGTCGCGCTGATCCTCGCCGGCTTCGCGACGATGATGATCGGCATGGTCGTGATCCTGCCCGTGCTCGGCTTCGCCAGCTGGCACGCCTACCGCGAGCTGGTCGAATAGCCCTTCCCCGGCGGCCGCCCCGCGGCCGCCGCCCCCGGTTAGAATGAAACGCGAACCGCCGCGTGCCGCGGCGGTCGCAGTCTTGTTGCCGTTTCATCCGACCGAGGCCCCATGTCCAATCCGCTGCTCGACTTCACCGCCCTGCCCCGTTTCGACGCCATCCGTCCGGAGCACGTCGAACCCGCCATCCGCGAACTGATCGAGGAGAACCGCCGCCTCATCGACGCCAAGGTCGCCGACCCGGCGCCGCCGACGTGGGACGGTTTCGTCGCGCCGCTGACCGAGGCCGGCGAGCGGCTGGGCCGCGCCTGGGGCGTCGTGGGCCACCTGCACAGCGTGTTCGACGTGCCCGAGTGGCGCGAGGCCTACAACCGCATGCTGCCCGAGGTCTCCAGCTTCTACGCCGAGCTGGGCCAGAACCTCGCGCTGTTCGAGAAGTACCGCGCGCTGCGCGAGTCACCCGAGTACGCCACGCTGTCGCCGGTACGCCGCCGCATCCTCGACCACGAGGTTCGCGACTTCCGGCTGGCCGGCGCGGAGCTGCCCGACGCCGACAAACCGCGCTTCAAGCAGATCCAGGAGGAGCTCTCCGCGCTCGCCGCGAAGTTCTCCGAGAACCTGCTCGACGCCACGAATGCCCACGCCGAATGGATCGAGGACGAGGCCGAGCTCGCCGGCCTGCCGGAGGACGCCATCGCCGCCGCACGCGCCGCGGCCGAAAAGGCCGGCCACCCCGGCTGGAAGTTCACGCTGCACATGCCGTCCTACCTGCCCGTGATGCAGTACGCCGACAGCCGGCCCCTGCGCGAGCGCATGTACCGCGCCTACGCCACGCGGGCCTCGGAGTTCGGCGACGCCGCGCTCGACAACGGGCCGCTGATCGGCCGCATCCTCGCGCTGCGCGCCGAGGAGGCCCGGATGCTCGGCTATGCCAACTACGCCGAGGTCTCGCTGGTGCCCAAGATGGCCGACTCGCCCGAGCAGGTGCTCGACTTCCTGCGCGAGCTCGCGGCCAAGGCCAAGCCCTTCGCCGAGCGCGACCTGGCCGAGCTGCGCGACTTCGCCGCAAGCGAGCTGGGGCTGGACGACCTGCAGCCGTGGGACGTGGGCTACGCCTCCGAGAAGCTGCGCCAGTCGCGCTACGCCTTCTCCGAGCAGGAGGTGAAGCAGTTCTTCCCCGAGCCGCGGGTCATCGAGGGACTGTTCGGCGTGGTCCAGCGCCTGTACGGCGTCACGATCTTCCCGGACGAGGCGCCCACCTGGGACCCCGACGCGCGCTTCTTCCGCATCGAGCGCGACGGCACGACCATCGGCCACTTCTACCTCGACCTGCACGCGCGCGAGACCAAGCGCGGCGGCGCGTGGATGGACTCGGCCCGCAGCCGCATGCGTGCGGGCAGCCAGGTGCAGACGCCGGTCGCCTACCTCGTGTGCAACTTCTCCGGCCCGGCCGGCGGCAAGCCCGCGACCTTCAGCCACGACGACGTCATCACGCTGTTCCACGAGACCGGCCACGGCCTGCACCACCTGCTGACGCAGATCGACGAGGTCGCCGTGTCCGGCATCCACGGTGTCGAATGGGACGCCGTCGAACTGCCCAGCCAGTTCATGGAGAACTTCTGCTGGGAATGGGACGTGCTCTCTGGCATGACGGCCCACGTCGACACCGGCGAGCCGCTGCCGCGCGCGCTGTACGACAAGATGATCGCCGCCAAGAACTTCCAGAGCGGCATGCAGACCGTGCGCCAGCTCGAGTTCGCGATGTTCGACCTGCTGATCCACAGCCAGCTCCAGCCTGAGGGCGACACCGTGCCGGTCGAGCGCGTGATGCAGGTGCTGGCCGACGTGCGACGCGAAGTGGCGGTCATCACCCCGCCTGCATGGCACCGCTTCCCGCACAGCTTCTCGCACATCTTCGCGGGCGGCTACGCGGCCGGCTACTACAGCTACAAGTGGGCCGAGGTGCTGTCGGCCGACGCCTTCGAGGCCTTCGAGGAAGCCGGCGCGCAGGGCGGCACGCTGCTCGACCGGGCCACCGGCGAGCGCTTCTGGCGCGAGATCCTCGCCGTCGGCGGCAGCCGTCCGGCCATCGAGTCGTTCAAGGCCTTCCGCGGCCGCGAACCCCGTGTCGACGCGCTGTTGCGCCACAGCGGCATGGTGACGGCGTGAAGATCGCGACCTGGAACGTCAACTCGCTCAAGGTCCGCCTGCCCCACCTGCTCGACTGGCTGGCCGCCAACCAGCCCGACGTGCTGGGCCTGCAGGAGCTCAAGTGCGAGGACAAGGCCTTCCCGCTGGCCGAGATCGAGGCCGCCGGCTATCACGCCTGCTTCAACGGCCAGAAGACCTACAACGGCGTTGCCCTGCTCACGCGCGCGCAAGCGTTCGACGTCGTGCGCGACATCCCGGGCTTCGCCGACGAGCAGAAGCGCGTCATCGCCGCCACCGTGGACGGCGTGCGCGTGGTCTGCGGCTACTTCCCCAACGGCCAGGCCGTCGGCAGCGACAAGTTCGCCTACAAGCTGCGCTGGCTCGACGCGCTGACCGCGTGGCTGCGCGACGAGATCGCGGCCCACCCGCGCCTCGCGCTGGTCGGCGACTTCAACATCGCCCCCGAGGACCGCGACGCCCATCCCGACTGGAACGACGAGATCCACGTCTCCGGGCCCGAGCGCGCCGCCTTCTACCGCCTCGAGGCCCTGGGCCTGAAGGACGCCTTCCGCCTGTTCCCGCAGCCGGAGAAGAGCTTCTCGTGGTGGGACTACCGCATGGGCGCGTTCCGCCGCAACTTCGGCCTGCGCATCGACCACATCCTCGTCACGCCGGAGCTGGCCGAATCCTGCACGGCCTGCACCGTCGACAAGACCCCACGCAAGCTCGAACGGCCCTCCGACCACGCGCCGGTCGTCGCCGAATTCAGCCTCTGAAGGAAAGACGCCCCCCAGCCCGGAACGCCGGCCCGATCGACAACACCCTCGGCATCGTCGCGGGCCTGGCCGTCATCGCCCTGGCCATCATGGACCTCGATCGGCGTGCTCCGCTGGTTACCGGGCTACGGGGGCGCCGCGGGGCGCTGCCACGATGCGCCCCGCGGGCGTGCGGCCGCGCTTGCACATTCTTCGAGCGGGTGGCCGGAAAGCGTTGAGGCCGGCTCGAGGCAACGCGGGTCGCCGCCAGCGGCCACGGTTTCCGTGAAGCAAGGACGCCGCTCCGGGGGTGATCCGGCGCTTCTCGGCATCACCGCCCGGACGACCGGGCGATCACTGCACCGACCGCCCGGAACGCGGCGCTCCTGCTACTTCTGGTTCCAGTCCGGCACCTTGCACATATCCGCCGGGACGAGGTCCTTGTCGCATACGCAGCCGGCCGGGAAGCTGCCGGCGAAGGCGGTCTGCGCGGCCGCCGGCGACCAGAAGCCGGTGCGCCAGCACAGGCCGGCGCCGCTGGTCACGACGGCACGACGGCCGTCGAGGATGTAGGGCGAGACGCCGCGCTCATCCGTGGTGAAGGTAATCACGATGTCCTTGGATTGCGCGAGGGCCGATCCGGCGGCCATGCCGAGCGCGGCGATCGCGGCCAGTCCCAGCAGCCTGCCTTTGCGTTGAATGCTCATTTTCTGTCTCCGTTGTTGTAATGGATGGGTCCAACCGGGCCTTTCCGCGGCGCCGGGGCGTCGCGTCGGGCCCGAAACACCGCCGCTTCGCCCCGCGCTGCGCACGGCGGTTCCACGGCGAACCTGCGGTACTGCTACTTCCTCGATCCGGTACGCACGACCCGGACACGCGGGGCCCCACGAAGCTACCCCATACGCATTTTTTCGGAAGCGTATCCGAGGCCATGACGGACCACAACGGGGTGTCGGCTTTCCTCCACACCACGGCGCGAGCGAACGAGAAAAAGGGCGGGCACGGGGTCCAACCCCGTGCCCGCCCTCGTGACGGGAAACGGCCTGCTGCTTACTGGCGCACGCCGGTGCCAGGGCCCGACGAGCAGACCATCTTGGGCCGGTCGCAGCGGTAGGTGACGCTGCATTCCCAGATCGGGGGCCGCTCCTCCTGCGTGAACTTGAGCGGATTGCCCGGCACGGGCACCTTGGCGTACTGCTTCTTCTCGACGCAGTCGTAATTGACCGACACCGCCTTGCGCGCACCGACCGGATCCGGCGAGCACCAGGCGCGGGAATTGCTCTCGGCCGCCGAGCGGGTCGGACCGACGCCGAAGCCCTTCAGCACGCCTTCATCCACGGTCGGGCAGTCGGGGCGCGTGGTGTTCGGCACGTAACGGTCCTGGGCGGGCTGCGTGGACGGCGAGCCCTGCGCCACCGCAGTGCCCGACGCGGACGGGGCCGGCGTGGCGCTGCCGCTGGCCGCGACCTTCGGCGCCGGCTGGGGCGCCGGAGTGCTGACGGCCGGCGCCGGAGCGGGGCGCGGCGCCGGCGGCGGGGTCCGGGCCTGGTACTGGGAGGCCAGACGGGCGGCCTCGCGCTCGCGGTTGCTGCGCTCGATGCGGTCGAGCTGGCGGTTCAGGTCGCGCTCGAACTGGCGCGACTGCTGCTCGAGCCGGCGCCCGCTGTCGCTCTGCAAGCCCTCGGCAAAACCGGACAGCATCGCTTGCGCCATCGCCTCACGACGGCGGGCGGCCTCGGCGGCATTCTGCCGACGCCGCTCCGCCAGCTCCCGCTGCCGGTCGCGATACTCGAACGCGGCGAGGATGCGTTCCTTGGTCACCGGCTCGTATATCGCGCTGATGAACACGCGTTTGTAGCCGCGGCGCTCGGAATGCCCCTGCCCGTAGATGCGGTCGCCGCGCGGGACGAAGTGCATCCGGAAGCTGCCCTTGTCCGGCATCAGGATGTCGCCATCGACGTAGGCGAGGTGCAGTCGGTCGGAGCTTCCGAGGGCGACGAGGTGCGCACGCGGATTCTTGAATTCCGGCACCGCGAGCAGGCGCGAATTGGGCGGCGGCGTGATGATGTAGTGACCGGGCCGCGGATCCTCGAGGGTCTCGTAGGTGAGCCGGAGGTTGCCGTCGGCGTCCTTGCCGACCTTGAAGATCAGCCCGTCGCCCACGTAGGTCTTGCCGACGTGATCCTCCCACATGCCGAAGACGCCTTGCCTGCGGCGTTTCTGGTACTCGGAGTTCCCGTCGTAGCTGACCGGGATCAGGCGTCCGTCGGGCAGGCGGTACATGTCGCGGTGGAAGTCCATCGGCTGGATGTGCTTGTAGCCGATCTTGGCCCCCTTGAGCGTCATCTGCAGCGACAGGTCCGGCATCCCGCGGTCGAGCTTCTCGAACCGGCCGTCCTCGAGCAGGCGCACGCGCGTCGACTCGCGCCCCAGCAGGCCCGGCCACGGCGCCGTGATGACGTAGACGTTGGGCGTCTCGGTGTGCGCGATCTCGAACTTCGAATCGTGGTAACCGCCCCACGTGCCTTGGTGCAGACGGTTCTCGAGCACGCGCAGGATCAGCCGCCCCTTGTCCGGGTCACGGTACAGGAACAGCATGTCGCCGTTGTCGTTGATGAAGTTCTGGTTCAGGAACGGCGTGAGACCGCTCCAGTTGATCTTGGCGAACTCGGCACGCGCGGCCGCCAGCTGCTCCGGCGTCTGCGCGGGACGCGGCTCGAGGGTCAGGCAGCCTGACAGCAGCGCGGCGCCCAGCATGCAGACGAGGAAGTTCCTGAACGTTGCTCTTTTCTTCATGACGTGGAGGACAGTGGTTTCAAAAGCGGTTCGGACGACAGGCGACCACGCACGCTCCGCACGCGGAGCGGCCCGGATCCCGGAATCAGGCGGGGAACCTCCCGTGGACGCGCACGCCGCCGCGACGGTCCGGTACGGTTCGCGCGCGCGGGCTAGCGGGCCTGACGGAAGACATGGTTCGCGATCGCGATGTAGTCGGCGACGGTCAGGCGCTCGCCGCGCAAGCCCGGATCCAGCCCGAGCGCGGCGAAGTCGCCGTCGTCCAGGAAGTCGCGCAGCGTGTTGCGCAGCGTCTTGCGGCGCTGGCCGAAGGCCGCGGCGACGACGCGCGCGAACAGCGCCTCGTCGTCCGGACGCGGGCGGTCGGCCGGCAGCGGGACCATGCGCACGATGCTGGACGTGACCTTGGGTTCCGGACGGAACGCGCCCGGCGGCACGTCGAACAGCCGCGCCATCGCGAACCGCTGCTGCAGCATCACGGACAGGCGGCCGTAGTCGGGCGTGTCGGGCTCCGCGGTCATGCGCAGCACGACCTCCTTCTGCAGCATGAAGTGCATGTCGCGCACGCCGTCGGCGAAGGTCGCCAGATGGAACAGCAGCGGCGTGGAGATGTTGTACGGCAGGTTGCCGACCACGCGCAGCGGCGTGCCGAGCGAACCGAAGTCGAAGGCGAGCGCGTCGCCCTCGTGGATGGTGAGCCGGTCAGGCCCATAGCGCTGCTTGAGGCGCGCGATCAGGTCACGGTCGATCTCGACCACGTGCAGGTGGCCCAGGCGTTCGACGATAGGGTCCGTCATGGCGCCCAGACCGGGACCGATCTCGACCATGACCTCGCCCGGTTGCGGACGGATGGCGTCGACGATCTTGCGGATGATGTTGGGATCAGACAGGAAGTTCTGGCCGAATCGCTTGCGTGCGCGGTGCTCAGTCATGCCGTCGCCCCGCGATGTCCACGGCCAGTTCCATCGCGGCGAACAGGCTGCCCGGATCGGCGCGTCCGCTGCCGGCGAGGTCGAGCGCCGTGCCGTGATCGACCGAGGTCCGCACGATGGGCAGGCCCAGCGTGACGTTGACCCCGCCGCCGAAGCTCGCGTGCTTGAGCACGGGCAGGCCCTGGTCGTGGTACATGGCCAGCGCCGCGTCACCCTTCTCCAGCGTGTGCGGCACGAACAGCGTGTCGGCCGGCAGCGGCCCGACCAGGTGCATGCCCTCGGCACGCAGGCGCGCGAGCACCGGCTCGATGACCTCGATCTCCTCGCGCCCCATGTGGCCGCCTTCGCCGGCATGCGGATTCAGGCCGGCGACGAGGATGCGCGGCGAGGCGATGCCGAAGCGGCCGACGAGGTCGCGGTGCAGGATGCGCAGCGTCCGCTCCAGCACGTCCGGCGTGATCGCGGCGGGCACGGCGGCGAGCGGCAGATGGGTCGTGACCAGCGCGACGCGCAGGCCGCCGCCGACCAGCATCATGACGACACGCGGCGTGGACGTGCGCTCGGCGAGGTATTCGGTGTGGCCGGAGAAGGCGATGCCGGCCTCGTTGATGACGGCCTTGTGCACGGGCGCGGTGACCATGGCGGCGAACTCGCCGGACACGCATCCGTCGATGGCGCGGTCGAGCATCGCGAGCACGTGACGGGCGTTGGCGGGATCGACGGTACCGGCACGGCACGGGGCCGCAAGCGGCACGTCGAGCACGTCCAGCGTTCCGGATTCGGATGCCGCGCCCGGCGTCCAGGCACGCACCCGCACCCGGTCGGCCAGCGCGCCGAGGCGCTGCCGCTGCAGCTCGAGGCTGCCGATCACGACCGGCCGGGCACCCCAGTCACGCAGGGCGAGATGGGCGCACAGCTCGGGGCCGATGCCGGCCGGCTCGCCGGCCGTGACGGCGATGACGGGTCGGCAATCACCCACCCTCAGCGCTCCAGTCGGATCTCGACGTAGGTGGAGTCGCGCAGTTCGCGCAGCCAGTTCTCGTAGGCCTCCTCGGCCTTGCGCTCGCGCAGCGCGTTGCGCGCGAGCGCCTTCATGCGCTCATCCGAGACGTCCTGCACGCGGCGTTCGAGCACCTGGATCAGGTGCCAGCCGAAGGGCGACTTGATCGGCTGGCTGATCTCGCCGATCTCCAGCGCATCCATCGCGCGCTCGAAGTCCGGCACCGTGTCGCCGCGATACACCCAGCCAAGGTCGCCGCCGACCGCGGCGGACAAATCCTCGGAATGGACCTTGGCGAGGTCCTCGAATTTCTCGCCGCCGACGACCATGCGCTCGCGCAACGCATGCAGGCGCGCCTCCGCCTCGCTGTCGGGCAGGACCTCGGAGGTCTTGATCAGGATGTGGCGCGCGCGCGTCTGGTCGACCTTTTCGACCATCGCGGCCGCTCCGCCGCGCACGTCGAGCAGCTTGACGATGTGCAGGCCGGCCGCGCTGCGCAGGATCGGCGACACGTCGCCGGGGCGCAGGCCGCGCACGGCGTCGGCGAACAGCGCCGGCAGGCGGTCACGCGTGCGCCAGCCGATGACGCCACCGTCGGTGGCATCCTGCGCGTCGGAAAACTCGGCCGCCAGCTGTTCGAAGGATTCCCCCGCGGCGTGGCGGCGCAGCGCCTCCTCGGCCTTGCGGTTGAGCGCGTCGAGCTGGTCGCCGGGGGCGTTCTCGGGCACGCGGATCAGGATGTGGGCCACCAGCACCTCGTTGCCGGTGAACGCGTCCGGGTTGTTGGCGAGGAAGTTCTCGACCTCGGCATCGGTGACGACGATCTTGCTGTCGACCTCGGCCTCGCGCAGCCGCGTGATCATGATCTCGTTGCGCAGGTTCTCGCGGAAGCCTTCCCAGCTCATGCCCTCGCGGACGAGGGCCTCGCGCAGTTCGGCCTCGGTCAGGCCGTTGTTCTCGGCCACGCGGGCGATGGCGCGGCCCATCGTGCCCTCGTCGACGCGGATGCCCATCTCCCGCGCGGCCTGCAGCTGGGCGCGCTCGAGGATCATGCGCTCGAGGACCTGTTCCTCGAGCACGCTCATCGGCGGCAGCTCGATGTTCTGCCGGCGCAGCTGGCCGACGACGTTGCCGATGCCGTTGCGCAGCTGCAGGTAGGTGATGACCTCGTCACCGACGACGGCCACGACGCGGTCGACCGGCACCGCACGCTGCGCCAGCGCCGCACCGCCGTGCAGCACCGCGGCCGCCAGCAGCACGCCGTGCAGCGGGCGGGAAAGACGGGAAAACCAGGCTCGAATGTTCATGGGAAACCGCAACCTCGGGGGGCTCAATTGCCGAAATACGGATCGGCCACCGGCTCGGTGATCACGCCGTAGCCAGGGACGCTGCGCCGGAGCAGGCTCATCGGGCTCGAGCCGATGCCGCCCAGACCCGTCAGCTCCAGCTGGAAGAACAGGGCATTGGTGACGTCGTTGGGGTTGATCGCAAAGCGGTGGATCGCCGTGCGCATCGCCCAGCAGCCGCAGCGGCTGACGTACTCGAGACCCAGCAGCGCCTCGGTCGTGCGCTTCTCCTCGAGCGAGCGGGTCACCCGGCCGACGCCGTACCAGCGCCCGCCGAGCGGCCACTGACCGGAGAGGTCGATGTCGCGGATGTCGTTGGTCGTGCCGTCGCCGCGCAGATAGCGGTAGCTGAGGTTCAGCACCTTCAGGTGATCGGGCTGGAAGCGCAGGCGCACGTTGGCGCGCTGCGTCGTACGGTCCTGCTGGTTGAACTGCGCGGCCAGGTCGAGCGAGGTCGCGCGCGAGATGCGGCCCGAGAACGTCGCCAGCAGGTCGGTGCGGCTGAAATTGTCGATGACCTCGCCGGGCAGGCCGACGCGGCGGTCCTTGCGGTGGAAGCGCTGGCCGACCGTGGCGCGCATGCGCTCGATGCCGGTCGTGGCCTCGATGAAGCGCGTCGTCAACGCCGCCGTGATCTGGTCGGCGTCCCCGATGCGGTCGATGCCGGAATAGCGGTTCTCCGAGAAGATCTGCGCGAAGCCGAAGTCGTAGCGCGAGGAGTCGAACACCGGGATTTCGTCCTGGTCCTCGTACGGGATGCGCACGTAATACAGCCGCGGCTCCAGCGTCTGCACGGTGTTGCGGCCGAACCAGTTCGACTCGCGCTCGAACACCATGCCGGCATCCACCGAGAAGATCGGCAGCGAACGGGTGATCGACGTCGACGGCCCCAGGGTGTTGCGGTCCAGGTCATAACGCGTGTAGTGGGCGCCGATCTTGGGCTTCACGTACCAGCCCGGGCGGCGGAACTCCCACGCGAGCTGCGGATACGCCGTGAAACGCTTGCCCTCGTCACGGAAGTCATCCTGGTGACGGAAATGCGTGTATTCGCTCTCGAACGACACGTCGAAGCCACCCGGCAGGTCCGCCTTGCGCGCGTTCAGCCGCAGCTGCGGCATCCGCTTGTAGGGCTTGCGCACGGTGTCCCTGAGCGTCTGGTAGCTCTGCGCCAGTGCCGATGCGCGCCACCAGCCGCCGTTGTAATCGAGGCGCCCCTCGCGTACCAGGTTGCGGCGCGACGAGACCTGCAGCGTCGAGCTGAGGTCCTCGAAGTAGTCGTCGTCCGTGACGCCGTTGAAGTTCAGCCGGGCTCGCAGCCGGTCGGTGAAACGGTGCTCGTGCTGGATCGATGCCAGACCGCGCGCCTCGCCGGTGATCTTGTCGTTGGGCAGCCACTCGAGGCGGGTAATGCCCTCGTACTTCTCGGACAGGTAGCGCACCTCCGCGCCGAGCTGCACGCCGCGCTTGGTCATCACGCGCGGCACCAGCGTCGCGTCGTAGTTCGGCGCGATGTTCCAGTAGTACGGCAGCGTCAGGTCGAAGCCGGTCTTGTCCGACGCGGCGACCGAGGGCACGAGGAAGCCGGACTTGCGCTGGTCGCCCAGCGGGAAGCTCATGCGCGGCCAGTACAGCAGAGGCATGCCCTTGAACACCAGCGACGTCGATTTCGCGACGCCGACCTCGTTGTCGTAGTCCAGCGCGATCTCGCCGGCCTTGATGTACCAGTCGGAGCTCTCGGGCTTGCAGGTGGTCCAGGTCGCGTTCTCGAGCACGTACTGGTTCTCGCCCTCGAAGCGCAGCTGCGAGGCGTCGCCGCGCGCGACGATGGTGCGCTCGGCCCCCGTGACCTTGGAGACGGACTGGGTCGTGAACTCGTATTCCGGCGACACGAACTCGCCGGTCTTCTCGTACATCACGAGACGGCCGCGCTCGCTGCGGACGACGTCGCCCCCCTGCTCGATGCGGACACGCCCCTCCACCGTGACCTCGTCGGTCAGGTCGTTGTAGGTCAGCCGGTCGGCATTGACCTTCAGGTCGTCGCGGGTCAGCTCGGCATCGCCCTCGGCGATGACCTCGACCGAACGCAGGCCGCGGATGCTGTCCGCGCGCACCGTCGTGCGGCCATCGCTGATCTCGGGGCGGATCGACATCGCCGGCGCCGCCGTCCCGGCGGCGCGCGCGGCCGGCGTGACGATCGTGCGGCCACCCAGCAGCGACGGATCGATCTTCAGCGGCGCCATGGCGCCGGCATGGACCAGGCCGGGGAAAGAGAGCAGCAGCAACGCCAGAACCTTCGGCCGTTGACTACGGATTGTGCTGTCGCGCAAGCGCTCCCCCATCTCGCTCATGTTCGGTCAGGCCTGGCCCTTTGATAAACTCGCAAAATTCTACACCAGCAATACGGATATCCCGTGCAAAGACGCGCTGAGCTTGAAACCTGGCTTGCCTCCGTACTGCCCGGACGCCCCGTCGAACTCGACGTGGCCTCGGCCGACGCCAGCTTCCGCCGCTACTTCCGCCTGCGCGCCACCGGCGACGCCCCCAGCCTGATCGCGATGGACGCCCCTCCGGAGCACGAAGACTGCCGTCCGTGGCTCGCCGTGGCAAGACTGTTCGATGCCGCCAGCGTGAATGTGCCGCACATCATCGCCGAAAACGTCGAGCGCGGCTTCATCCTGATGTCCGATCTGGGCAACACCACCTACCTGCAGGCGCTCACGCCGGACAACGCCGCCGCGCTGTATGCCGACGCGCTGGGCAGTCTCGCCGCGATCCAGCTCTCCAGCCGCCCCGGCGTGCTGCCCGAGTACTCGCGCGAACTGCTCGAACGCGAGCTGCGCCTGTTCGACGAGTGGTACGTCAGCCGCCATCTCGGCGCCACCCTCACGGACGACGAGCGCGCCGCGCTCGAGACCGTCTACCGCAAGATCCTCGACCGCAACCTCGCCGAACCGCGGGTGTTCGTGCACCGCGACTTCCACTCGCGCAACCTGATGCACGTCGAGGGCCGCAATCCCGGCATCATCGACTTCCAGGACGCCGTGTACGGCCCCATCACCTACGACCTCGTGTCGCTGCTCAAGGACGCCTACATCCAGTGGGAGGAACCCTTCGAGCTCGACCTGCTGATCCGCTACTGGGAAGCCGCGCGCGCGCTCGGCCTGCCCGTGCGCGCCGACTTCCCGGACTTCCACAGCGACTACGAGTGGATGGGCGTGCAGCGCCACCTGAAGGTCATGGGCATCTTCGCGCGGCTCGCGCACCGTGACGGCAAGACCGGCTACCTGAACGACATCCCGGTCGTGCGCAGCCACCTGCGCCGCGTCTGCGCGCGCTACGGCGACCTCAAGCCGCTGCTGCGGCTGCTCGACCGGCTCGAGCCCGAGAGTGTCTCCGTCGGCTACACGTTCTGACGGAGCGTCACCCGTGACCCGCGCGATGATCCTCGCCGCCGGACGCGGCGAACGCATGCGCCCGCTCACCGACACCTGCCCCAAGCCGCTGCTCGAGGCCGGCGGCAAGCCTCTGATCGTGTGGCAGATCGAGCGCCTGCGCGCCGCCGGCCTGAGCGGGATCGTCATCAACCACGCCCACCTCGGCGCGCGCATCGAGGCGGCGCTCGGCGACGGCTCGGCCCTCGGCGTCGACATCCGCTACTCGCCCGAACCCGTCGCGCTCGAGACCGCCGGCGGCATCCGCCAGGCCCTGCCGCTGCTCGGGCCCGAACCCTTCGTCGTCGTCAACGGCGACGTGTTCTGCGACGCCGACCTCGCCGCCGTGCGGGCGGCCGCCCGCGGTCTCCGCACCGACGGCGACCTCGCCCACCTCGTGCTCGTCGCCAACCCGGCCCACCACCCGGAAGGCGACTTCTCGCTCGACGGCGACCGCGTCGTCGGGCACGGCCCGGCGCTGACGTTCTCGGGCATCGGGGCCTACCACCCGGCGCTGTTCGCGGACCTGCCTGCCGGCCAGCCCGCCCGGCTCGCGCCGCTGCTGCGCGAGGCCATCGTGCGGGGGCGCGTGTCCGGCCGCTTCCACGACGGCACGTGGATCGACGTCGGCACACCCGAGCGGCTGGCCGAGCTCGACCGCCGCCTGCGCCGGCCGGACTGAGCCGACGGCGCCGGCCGGACGCGGCAGTGCCATAATCACGCCCATGAATACCGTGACCGAACTGCCCGCCCCCGACATCGCCCCGTTCCGTGCCCGCCGTGACCGGCTCGCCGCGCGCATGCAGGCGGCCGGCGGGGGCGTGGCCGTGCTCGCCACCGCGCCCGAGCGCCCGCGCAACCGCGACACGCACTACCCTTACCGCTTCGACAGCTACTTCCACTACCTGACCGGCTTCGGCGAGCCCGAAGCCATCGTCGTGCTGGTGGCCGGCGAGACGCCGCGCAGCGTGCTGTTCTGCCGGGCGAAGGACGAGGAGCGGGAGATCTGGGACGGCCGCCGCTGGGGCCCCGAGGCCGCGCGCGAGGCCTTCGGCTTCGACGAGGCCCATGCCGTCGACGAGTTCGACGCGCGGATTCCGGACCTGCTCGCCGACCAGCCGCAGCTGTGGTGCGGCTTCGGTTACGACGCGGCCTGGGACGCGCGCCTGACGCGCGCGCTCAACGCCGTGCGCGCCCGCACCCGCAGCGGCGTCACGGCGCCGCACGGCCTGCGCGACGTGCTCGCCGAGCTCGACGAGATGCGCCTCGTCAAGGACGCGTCGGAGCTGGCGATCATGCGCCGGGCCGGCGAGATCTCGGCCGCCGCGCACTGCCGCGCGATGCGCGCGACGCGACCTGGACGCCACGAGTACGAGATCGAGGCCGAACTGCTGCACGCCTTCCGCGCGGCCGGCAGCCAGGCCCCGGCCTACCCGTCCATCGTCGCCAGCGGCCCGAACGCCTGCATCCTGCACTACGTCGAGAACGACCGGCTCATGCGCGACGGCGACCTGCTGCTGATCGACGCCGGCTGCGAACTCGACGGCTACGCCTCCGACATCACGCGCACCTTCCCGGTCGGTGGCCGCTTCAGCGGCCCGCAGCGCGACGTCTACGACCTCGTGCTCGCCGCCCAGCACGCCGCGCGCGCGGCCACGCGCCCCGGCAACGACTGGAACGCCGCGCACGAGGCCGCGGTACGCGTGCTCGCGCAGGGCATGCTCGACCTCGGCCTGCTGCAGGGCTCGCTCGACGCCGTGCTCGAGCAGCACAGCTACCGCCGCTTCTACATGCACCGCACGGGTCACTGGCTCGGCCGCGACGTGCACGACGCCGGCGAATACAAGCAGGACGGCCAGTGGCGCACGCTGGTGCCGGGCATGGTCATGACCATCGAGCCGGGCTGCTACATCCGCCCCGCCGAGGACGTGCCCGAAGCCTTCTGGAACATCGGCATCCGCATCGAGGACGACGCCCTCGTGACCGAGGACGGCTGTGAGTACCTCACCGACGGCGTGCCGCGCGAGGCCGGCGAGATCGAGGCGCTGATGCGCGACGGGGCATGACCGACGCGGACATCCTCATCGTCGGCGGCGGCCCGGCCGGTCTCGCGCTGGCGCTGTCGCTCGCCGGCACCGGTCACCGCACCGTCGTCGCCGACGCGCGCGGCCGTGACGCGGTCGCCGCCGATCCGCGGGCGCTGGCGCTGGCCCACGGCTCGCGGCTCACGCTCGAACGCCTGGGCGTGTGGCGGGATCTGCCCGCCACCGCGATCGACACCATCCACGTCTCGCAGCGCGGCGGCTTCGGCCGCACCGTACTGCGCGCCGCCGAGCTGGACGTGCCGGCACTCGGCCACGTCGTGCCGGCCGGCGCGCTGGCCGCGGCGCTGCGCCGCGCCGTCGACGCCGCCGGAATCTCGGTGCGCGACGACACCCCCGTCGCCGACCTCGCCGCCGAATCCGGACTCGTCCGCGCCACGCTCGGCGGCCAGCCCTTCACCGCGCGCCTCGTCGTGCGCGCCGAGGGCGGCCCCGGCGAGGGCGACGGCGTGCGCACGCGCGACTACGGCCAGCACGCGCTGATCGCCGAGGTCACGCCGCGCGACGGCCACGGCCACACGGCCTTCGAGCGCTTCACGCCGGAAGGGCCGCTCGCGCTGCTGCCCTCCGGCACGGGCTATGCCGGCGTGCTCGTCGTGTCCGGCGAGACGGCCGACCGCCTCGCCGCGCTCGACGACGCGGCCTTCCTCGACCACCTGCAGCGCACGATCGGCCACCGCGTCGCGCTCGCGGCCGTGGGCGCGCGCACGCGCTACCCGCTCGCGCTGCGCTACCGCCCCAGCGCGGCCGGCCCGCGCACGGTCTGGCTCGGCAACGCCGCGCAGACGCTGCATCCGGTCGCCGGCCAGGGCTTCAACCTCGCGCTGCGCGACGTGTTCGCGCTCGCCACCACGCTGCGCGACGCGACCGACCCGGGCGACGCGGCCGTGCTCGCGGACTGGGCGCGCGGCCGCCGCCTCGACCGCGCCGGCACGATCGGCTTCACCGACGCGCTGATCCGCATCTTCGCCAACGACTGCGCACCGCTATCGGCCGCGCGGGGCCTCGGTCTGGCGGCACTGGACCTGTGCGCGCCGCTGCGCGGCTTCGTCGCCCGACGCATGATGTACGGTGCCCGGGCCTGGCCCTGAGCGCCGCTTCCGGCCTCGCCCGCGCACGCGGGCCTGACCCGGAAACCACACGGAACGGGCGGTTTCGCCCGCCATCCGCCCCCCGGCGCTGCCTGCGGGGCCGGGCTGAGGTAGAATGTCGCCCTTCCAGCCCCCACCCGGAATTCCGACGCCCATGCAGTTCGCCGGCTTCACCTTGCGCAACAATCTCTTCGTGGCTCCGATGGCCGGCGTGACCGACCGTCCGTTCCGCCAGTTGTGCAAGAAGCTCGGCGCCGGCGTCGCGGTGTCGGAGATGGTCACGTCGAACTCGCTGCTGTACGGCAGCGCCAAGACCCAGCGCCGTGCCAACCACGAGGGCGAGGTCGACCCGATCTCGGTGCAGATCGCCGGCGCCGACCCGAAGATGATGGCCGAGGCCGCGCGCTACAACGCCGACCGCGGCGCGCAGATCATCGACATCAACATGGGCTGTCCGGCCAAGAAGGTGTGCAACGTCATGGCCGGCTCGGCCCTGATGCAGGACGAGCCGCTCGTCGCGCGCATCCTCGAGGCCGTGGTCAAGGCCGTGCCCGACACGCCGGTCACGCTGAAATTCCGCACCGGCTGGAACCGCGAGAACAAGAACGCGCCGACCATCGCGCGCATCGCCGAGGCATCCGGCATCCGGGCCATCGCGATCCACGGCCGCACGCGCGCCGACCAGTACACGGGGGACGCCGAGTACGACACCATCGCGCTGGTCAAGACGCTGGTGAAGATCCCGGTGATCGCCAACGGCGACATCACGACCCCCGAGAAGGCCAAGTACGTGCTCGACTACACCGGCGCCGACGGCGTCATGATCGGTCGCGCCGCGCAGGGCCGTCCGTGGATCTTCCGCGAGATCGAGCACTACCTGGCCACCGGCGAGCTGCTGCCGCCCCCGCTGGTCAGCGAGATCCACCGCGTGTGCCGCGAGCACCTCGCCGACCTCTACGCCTTCTACGGCGAGGAGACCGGCGTCAAGGTCGCGCGCAAGCACATCTCCTGGTACACCAAGGGCCTGGACGGGTCGGCCGCCTTCCGCAAGATGATGAACACGCTGGGCGACGTCGATGCCCAGCTCGCCGCCGTAGACGAGTTCTTCGGCCAGCTCGCCGAACGCGACGCGCGCTTGCGCTACGCCGAAGAAGACACCCCGCAGGAGCTCGCCGCATGAGCCGAGAGAACGACATCGCCCGCTGCGTGCATCACACGCTCGACCAGTACTTCCGGGACCTCGATGGCGAGGAACCGACGGCCATCTACGACATGGTGATGCAGAACGTCGAACGTCCGCTGCTCGCCTTCGTCATGGAGCGTGCCGGCGGCAACCAGTCCGTCGCGGCGCGCATGCTCGGCATCAACCGCAACACGCTGCGCCGCAAGCTCTCCGAACACGACCTGCTGTGACCCCGCGCGGACGTCCCGCGCACCCGATCCTCCCGCATCCCACCGAACCGATGAAAGTCACCCAAGCCCTGCTGAGCGTCTCCGACAAACGCGGCATCGTCGACCTGGCCCGCGCCCTGCACGAGCTCGGCGTCGCGCTGCTGTCCACGGGCGGCACCGCCGCGCTGCTGCGCGAGGCCGGCCTGCCGGTCACCGACGTGTCCGAGCACACCGGCTTCCCCGAGATGCTCGACGGCCGCGTCAAGACGCTGCACCCGAAGGTGCACGGCGGCATCCTCGCGCGCCGCGACCTGCCCGAGCACATGGACACCATCGCCGCGCACGGCATCACGCGCATCGACCTGGTCGTCGTCAACCTCTACCCGTTCGAGCAGACCGTCGCCCGCCCCGGCTGCACGCTCGAGGACGCGATCGAGAACATCGACATCGGCGGCCCGGCCATGGTCCGCGCGGCGGCCAAGAACCACGGCGACGAATCGGGCGGCGTCGGCATCGTGACCGACCCGGACGACTACGCCTCCGTCGTCGACGAGCTGCGCGCCAACGGCGGCGCGCTGTCGTACCGCACGCGCTTCGCGCTCGCCGCCAAGGCCTACACCCACACCGCGCGCTACGACTCGGCCATCGCCAACTTCCTGACCTCGCTCGCCGAGGACGGCTCGCGCGCCGCCTATCCGGAGCGCCTGCAGCTCGCCTTCGACAAGGTGCAGGACCTGCGCTACGGCGAGAACCCGCACCAGAGCGCGGCCTTCTACCGCGAACCGGACGCGCCCGAGGGCAGCATCGCGCGCTGCACGCAGCTGCAGGGCAAGGAGCTGTCGTACAACAACATCGCCGACGCCGACGCGGCCTGGGAATGCGTGAAGTCCTTCGACTCCGCCGCCTGCGTCATCGTCAAGCACGCCAACCCCTGTGGCGTGGCGCTCGGCGCCAACGCGGCCGAGGCCTACGCCAAGGCCTTCCGCACGGACCCGACCTCCGCCTTCGGCGGCATCATCGCCTTCAACTGCGAGGTCGACCGTGCCACGGCCGAGGCCGTGTCCAAGCAGTTCATGGAAGTGCTGATCGCCCCGGCCTACGCGCCCGACGCGCTCGAGCTGCTCGCCGCCAAGAAGAACGTGCGCGTGCTGCTGTGCCCCCTCGGACGGAGCGCCGGCGCGCGTGACTACAAGCGCGTGGGCGGCGGCCTGCTGGTGCAGGGCGCGGACGAGGCGCGCATCGGGAGCGCCGACCTGAAGGTCGTCACCGAGCGCGCGCCGACCCCGGCCGAGCTGGCCGACCTGCTGTTCGCGCAGCGCGTGGCGAAGTTCGTCAAATCCAACGCCATCGTGTATTGCCGCGACGGCATGACCGTCGGCGTCGGCGCGGGCCAGATGAGCCGCGTCGACTCGGCGCGCATCGCCGCGATCAAGGCCGAGAACGCGGGCCTCGAGATCCGCGGCTCGGTCGTCGCCTCCGACGCCTTCTTCCCGTTCCGCGACGGTCTCGACGTGCTCGCCAACGCCGGCGCCACGGCCGTGATCCAGCCCGGCGGCTCGGTGCGCGACGAGGAAGTCATCGCCGCCGCCAACGAACACGGCGTGGCGATGGTGTTCACCGGTTTCCGCCATTTCCGCCACTGACCCACGACAACGACAAACGACACGCACCCCACCCCGACATGAAAGTTCTCGTCATCGGCTCCGGCGGCCGCGAACATGCGCTGGCCTGGAAACTCGTGCAATCCGGCAAGGTCACCCGCGTCATCGTCGCGCCCGGCAACGCCGGCACCGCGCTCGAACCGCGCATCGAGAATGCCGCCGTCACGGCCATTCCCGACCTCGTCGAACTCGCCCGCCGCGAGGACGTCGCCTACACCGTGGTCGGGCCGGAGGCGCCGCTGGCCGCGGGCGTCGTCGACGCCTTCCGCGAGGCCGGGCTGCCGATCTTCGGCCCCGTGCAGGCGGCCGCGCAGCTCGAGGCCTCCAAGGACTTCGCCAAACGCTTCATGGCCCGTCACGGCATCCCGACGGCCCGCTACGAGACCTTCTCCGACGCCGGCCAGGCCCATGCCTACGTCGAGCGCGAGGGCGCGCCCATCGTCATCAAGGCCGACGGCCTGGCCGCCGGCAAGGGCGTGGTCGTGGCGATGACGCTGGACGAGGCCCATGCCGCGATCGACATGATGCTGCTCGACAACAAGATGGGCGACGCCGGCGCGCGCGTCGTGATCGAGGAGTTCATGCAGGGCGAGGAAGCGAGCTTCATCGTCATGGCCGACGGCGAGCATGCGCTCGCCCTCGCGACCAGCCAGGACCACAAGCGCCTGAAGGACGGCGACGCCGGCCCCAACACCGGCGGCATGGGCGCCTACTCGCCCGCGCCGGTCGTCACGCCCGACGTCCACGCGCGCGTGATGCGCGAGATCATCGCCCCCGTGCTCGCCGGCATGAAGGCCGAGGGTTCGCCCTACACCGGCTTCCTGTACGCCGGCCTGATGATCGACGACGAGGGCCGTCCGCGCGTCGTCGAGTTCAACTGCCGCATGGGCGACCCCGAGACGCAGCCGATCATGATGCGGCTCAAGAGCGACCTCACCGACCTCATCGAGGCCGCGCTGGAAGGCCGTCTGGACGAGGTCGAGGCGGAGTGGGACCGCCGCTTCGCGCTCGGCGTCGTGATGGCCGCCGAAGGCTATCCCGAGAACCCGCGCAAGGGTGACGTCATCACCGGCCTGCCGACGGCGCCGGGTGAGGACGCCCACGTCTTCCACGCCGGCACCGCCATGCAGGGCGAGGATGTCGTCACGGCCGGCGGCCGCGTGCTGTGCGTGACCGCACTCGGCGACAGCGTGCGCAACGCGCAGGCCAAGGCCTACGCCATCGCCGACGCGATCCGCTTCGACGGCGCGCAGTACCGCCGCGACATCGGCCACCGCGCGCTCGCACGCAAGGGCTGACATGGACACCGCCGCGGTCAAGCAGTACCTCACCGGGCTGCAGCAGGACATCGTCGCCCGGCTCGAGGCCTTCGACGGCCGTCCCTTCCGCGCCGACGGCTGGGAACGCCCCGGCGGCGGTGGCGGCCTGACCCGCGTCATCGAGGAAGGCGACTTCTTCGAACGCGGCGGCGTGAACTTCTCGCACGTCACGGGCGACGCGATGCCGGCCTCCGCCACGGCCCACCGCCCGGAACTGGCCGGCCGTGCCTTCGAGGCCATGGGCGTGTCGCTGGTGCTGCACCCGCGCAACCCCTACTGCCCGACCGTGCACATGAACGTGCGCGCCTTCGTCGCGACGGCACCCGGCAAGCCGCCCGTGTGGTGGTTCGGCGGCGGCATGGACCTGACGCCGTACTACCCCTTCGAGGAGGACGTGCGCCACTTCCACGCCGTGTGCCGCGAGGCCGTGCTGCCCTACGGCGGCGAGGCCGAGTACCGCCGCCTCAAGGACTGGTGCGACCGCTACTTCTTCCTGAAACACCGCAACGAGCCGCGCGGTGTCGGCGGCCTGTTCTACGACGACCTCGGCGCCGACGGCAACACGCCGTTCGAGCAGGCCTTCGGCCTCACGCGCTCGGTCGGCAGCGCCTTCCTCGACGCCTACCTGCCCATCGTCGAGCGTCGTCGCGCCACCCCCTACGGCGAGCGCGAGCGCGACTTCCAGGCCTACCGGCGCGGCCGCTACGTCGAGTTCAACCTGGTCTTCGACCGCGGCACGCTGTTCGGCCTGCAGTCGGGCGGACGTACCGAATCCATCCTGATGTCGCTGCCGCCGATCGTGAAGTGGCGCTACGACTGGCACCCCGAGCCCGGTTCGCCCGAGGCCGAGCTGTACGACACCTACCTCAAGCCGCGGGACTGGGCCTGAGCTCGCACCCACGCACACGAAAAAGCCGCACCCGGGGGTGCGGCTTTTTCTTTTCGGGACGACGCCGTCAGACGGTCGCGCGCTCGGCGGCCTGACGGTAGTGGGCGGCGGCCGCGTCGGGCTTCTCGAGCCGCTCGTAGAGCTCGGCCAGCGCCAGATGCACGTCGGCACGCGGCTCGCGCGCGAGCGACTCCTCCAGATAGGTCTGGGCCTTGCCCCAGATCTGCGCGGCAGCGCACTGGCGGCCCAGCGACGCCAGCAGGCCGGCGTCGTCGGGATGCTGGGCAAGCCACTTCTCGGCGCGCGCCAGCGCGTCGTGCGCGTCGGCACCCTGCGCGCACAGGTGGTACAGACGCGCGAGGCCGGAATCCCAGCGCTCGTCGAGGGCACGCTCGACGGCGCGACGCGCCACCCCGCCCTGCCCGGTCTGCGCCAGCAGCGGCAGCACGGCGGCCAGCACGGCCGGATCGGCGATGTCCTCCTTGGGCAGGTCGCGCCAGCGTGCCGCCAGCTCGATCTCGTTGCCCGCGCAGGCACGGAATTCCTCCAGACGGGCCGCACGCAGCATCGCGCGCGCCTCGGCGCCGGCCAGCGCGCGCTCGGACTGCAGCTGGCGCACGCGTTCGGCCACGGCCTTCCAGTCGCCGCGGCGACGCGCCAGTTCGAGCTCCAGACGCCGCTGCGCGACACTGCGGTGACCTTCCTCGCGCAGCGCCTCGAGCACGGTTTCGGCACGGTCGAGCGCGCCGTGCTCCAGCGCGAAGCCGGCCTCGGCCAGCAGGCGCGGCACGCGGCCGCCGGGGCAGGCCTCCGCGCGGTCCAGCCACTCGCGGCAGCGGCGCTCGTCGTTGAGCGCGTGCGCAGCGCGGGCGCCCAGCAGCGCGACCTCGTAGCGGCGGTCGAGCGCGTCGGCCGTCCTGACGTGGGCCAGCGCGTCACTCATGCGGCCCTCGGCCAGCGCGCGCAGCGCGTTGTGCAGCGCCACCGAGGCCTTTTCCTCGCGCCGGCGCTCGCGGTAGCGGGCGACCTGGCCGGGCAGGCCCAGCGTCTTGCGCAGCACGCGGATCAGCGCGTACGACACGAAGAACGACAGCAGCAGCACGACGATGACGAGGTTGAGCGACACCTGGGCGCGCCACGGCGGCGCGACGACCAGCACGTAGCCCTCGTTGGCGCCGGCCAACATCGCGACGCCGGCCGCGATGGCGAAGATCGCGAGGATCCAGATCAGAGCACGCATCGGCCGGCCCCTCAGCGCACGTCGTCGGCCGGCGCCGGCTCGACGGCCGTGCCGCGTCCGCGCACCATGCCCAGCGCGGAGAAGGTGTCGGTCAGCGACGGGGCTTCGGCGCGCATGTCGATCGAGGCGAGCGACTCGAGTTCGCCGAGCACGCGCTGCACCTGCGCGTCGCCGGTGTCGAAATAGCGCTCCAGCCACTCGCGCGCCATCGCGAGGTCCGTGCCGTAGGTGTGGGCGTCGCTGGCGAGCAGCGCGAGCCGTGCGGTGAGCAGGCGGATCTTCACGTTCTCGCGCAGGTACACGCCTTGCGCCGGCGCGAGCAGCGCCGGGTCGGCGCGATCCATGCGCTCGAGGCGGATCATGCCGCGCACCTCGTCCCAGACGTCGGCGCCCAGCGCGTGCAGCACGCTCCAGGCCCGGCGCCACCAGTCCTGCTCGGCCTCGCCGGGGGCGACCTCGGGCAGGTCGTCCATGGCCGGCGCGCTGCCCGTCGGCTCGACCGTGTAGGCCAGCGGCAGGCGGTCGATGTGGCCGAACAGCAGCTCCAGCCGCATCGCGATGCCCGGCACGTCGATCTGCGGGTGCGAGCGCACCGCGTCGATGTCCTTCATCAGCGCCCGACGCAGGTCGTGCAGGTGCGCGAGCTCCGGCGCGGCCAGCCGTGCCTCGGCGCTCTGCAGCGCGATCAGCGCCGCCTCGTAGTTGCCGGCCAGGCGCAGCTGCTGCGCGGCGATGGTCACGGCCTGCTGCACCTCGGCCAGCACGCGGTCACTGCGCGTGCGCGAGAACTCCTGGTACAGCGATTCAAGCGCGGCGGCCTTGCCCTCGCTGGCCTCGACCTTGGATTCGACGGCGCCGAAGCGCCCCTGCAGCGCGGCGATGGCCTCCTGCGACTGGCGCGCCAGCGCGCGCAGCTCGGTCACGCGCGCGTCAGCCTCGTTGAGCCGCTGCGCGACCTCGGTGCGCAGATCGCCGGAGCCGGCGCGCAGCGTGTAGACCTGCCAGCCGACGACGCCGACGCCGATCAGCGCCAGCACCGACAGCGTCAGCGCCAGACGGCCGCCTCCGCCCTTCGGCGGCGGCGCGGGCGGCGCGGCGGGCGGCGGGGACGCGTCCTGACCGCCGCCAGCCGGCGCGGCCTCGGGAGTCACGGATTCTTGGCCGAGGCCCTCGGGGCCTGCTTCGGGGGGCGGCTGCGTGAGCGCGGGAGTCTGTTTGTCCATGGCCGGAAGTTTAACCGAGACGGAAGCCGTCATTGTGGGCCGACGCCGGGGACGTCGGGGATGGCGCGGGCGGCGAGCCCGCGTTCGAGTCCGGACAGTATGCCGGCATCGCCGGCGTCGGTCTCGACGACGCGCGTGAAACCGGCCTCGAGCGCGAAGCCGGCGATGCGCGGATGCGGCACGAAGACCGCCACGTCGCGCAGCTCGCACAACGCGTCGCCGAGCAGCGCGGCGAGGTTGCGCACGCCCTCGCTGCTGGTCAGCACGATGGCGTCGAGCCGGCCGGCGCGCGCGGCCTCGAGCAGCGGCGCGCAGTCGGCGGCGGGGCAGAAGCGGTGATAGACGGTGACGTACTCGACCTCGGCACCGCGCCGGCCGAGTTCCTCGCCGAGCAGCTCGCGCCCGCCGTCACCGCGGAACACGAGCACGCGCCGTCCGCGCACGGCCGCCTCGGAGAACTCGGGCAGCGCGAGCACGGCCTCGGAATCGAAGCCCGACACCGGCGCGATGACGTGCCCGAAGCCCATGCGCTGCAGCGCATGCTGGCTGCCACCGCCGACGGCCGCCACCGGCAGCGAGGCCGGCCACTCGCGCCAGGCGAGAATGGGCCGCAGCGTGTGCTCGACGGCGTTGGGGCTGACGAAGAAGGCGAGATGGAAGTCCTCGAGCCGGCCTGCCACGTCGCGCAGCGCGGTCTCGTCGGCCGGGGCGATGCCCAGCACCGGGAAGCGCAACACCCGGCCGCCGCGGGCGATGATGCCCTCGCACAGGCCGGCGGCCTGCGCCTCGGGGCGCGTCACGACGATGGTCCGGCCCGCCAGTGTGTGCTGCATCGCTCCCTCTTCCGGTGTCCTGCCCGCGGCGGCGGGCGGCGTTCAGTCGAGCGCGGCGAGGATCTCCTCGGCGCCCTGCGCACGCAGGTCCTCCGCCAGCGCCTGTCCCAGCTCGTTGGCCTGCTCCGGATGGCCCTCGCGCTCGGCCGTGATCATGCGCGAGCCGTCCGGCAGCGCGACGAAGCCGCGCAGCCACAGCCGGCCGTCGCGCATCTGGGCATAGGCGCCCAGCGGCACCTCGCAGCTGCCCGCCAGCGCGCGCGACACGGCGCGCTCGGCCGTCACGCGGGCGGCCGTCTCGACATCGTGCAGCGGCTCGAGCCATTTCATGACGTCGGCGCGGTCGGCGCGGCACTCGATGCCCAGTGCGCCCTGGCCGACGGCCGGCAGCGACAGCTCGGCCGGCAGCACGCCGCGCACGCGCGCGTCCAGCCCGAGGCGGCGCAGCCCGGCCTCGGCAAGAATGATGGCGTCGTACTGGCCCTCGTCGAGCTTGCGCAGCCGCGTGTCGAGGTTGCCGCGCAGGCTGGACACCGACAGGTACGGGAAACGTGCGCAGATCTGCGCCTGCCGGCGCAGCGACGAGGTACCGACGACGGCGCCCGGCGGCATGTCCTCGAGGCTGTCGTAGCGGTTCGACACGAAGGCATCGAGCGCCGGGCCGCGGTCCGTCACGCAGGCCAGCGCGAACTCCGGCTCGAGCTGCATCGGCACGTCCTTCATCGAATGCACGGCGATGTCGGCACGGCCGTCGAGCAGCGCGGTCTCGAGTTCCTTGATGAACAGGCCCTTGCCGCCGACCTTGGCGAGCGGGCGGTCGAGGATCTGGTCGCCGCGGGTGGTCATGCCCAGCAGGTCGACCCGGCAGCCGGGATACAATTGCTGCAGGCGCGCACGAACATGTTCGGCCTGCCACAGGGCCAGACGGCTCTCACGGGTGGCGATGACGATGCGCTCGGGCGTGTTCGGATTCATGTGCGAAAGCGACTCTGCAAGGCGGGAGCACGCGCTCCCTGGGAAACGAGGATGACTGGATCGATCGCCGCGTCGGCTCGACGCGCCGTGGCCGTCTTGACGGCGTGCATTCTAGCATGGGGCCTCGCGGCACCCGTGGCGGCCGGACCCACGCTGCCGGCCGCCTCCGACCTGGCCGCGAGCGGCCGGGCCATCGCCCGCGACGGCGCCCCGCTGGTGGTGCTCTACAGCCAGCACGACTGTCCGTGGTGCGATCACGCGCGCACGCAGCTCGCGCCGCTGGCGCGCGAACCGGGCATCGGCGCGCGCTTCGCGCAGATCGATCTCGACAGCGCCGCGCCGCTGACCGATTTCGCCGGACGGCGCACCACGCATGGCGCGTTCGCGCGGGACGAGGGCATCCGCTTCACCCCAATGCTGGTAATCTATGGCCCCTCCGGCGAGCGGCTGGCCGAACCCGTGGTCGGCATGGGCGCGGTCGATTTCTACGGCGACAGGGTGATGAAAGCCATCGATCAGGCCCGGCAGCGGCTCGAAGCGCGACACATGCACTCGGCGGCGCGGTCCGCCGGCCGGGCACCCCGTTCCTGACGGCGGCGGCTCCCGGAATCCGACAACAAGCAGGAATTTCCCCTTCATGACGACTCAGGACAAGGACGCGCCGCTGCGCGACGACATCCGGATGCTCGGCCGCCTGCTCGGCGACACCATCCGCGAGCAGCAGGGCGAGGCCACTTTCGAACTCATCGAACGCATCCGCCAGACCTCGGTGCGCTTCCGCCGTGACGAGGACCAGTCCGCCAAGCGCGAGCTGGAAGCCCTGCTCGACGCCCTCGCGCGCGAACAGACCATCCAGGTCGTGCGCGGCTTCAGCTATTTCTCGCACCTGGCCAACATCGCCGAGGACCAGCATCACATCCGCCGCAGCCGCTACCACCTGCGCATGCACTCGGCGCCGCGCCCCGGCACCCTGTCGCGCGCGATGGACGACGCGCTCGAGCGCGGCCTGACGCCGGCCGAGCTGGCGCGCTTCTTCGACACCGCGATGATCTCGCCGGTGCTCACCGCCCACCCGACCGAGGTGCAGCGCCGCAGCATCCTGAACGCGCAGATGCGCATCGCCCGCCAGCTCGACGACCGCGACCGCATCGAGATGACGCCCGAGGAAATGGCGCTGTCCGAGGAGGAGATCCGCCGCGCCGTGCTGACGCTGTGGCAGACGCGCATGCTGCGTCCGGTGCGCCCGTCGGTCGTCGACGAGGTGTCGATGGGCCTGTCCTACTTCGACATCACCTTCCTGCGCCAGCTGCCCAAGCTGTACGCGACGATCGAGGAACAGCTCGCCGAGCGCGACCCCTCGCTCGCCAACGTCGAACTGCCGGCCTTCATGAAGATCGGCAGCTGGATCGGCGGCGACCGCGACGGCAACCCCTTCGTCACCGCCGACGTGCTCGAGCAGACCCTGTCGCTGCAGGCCGAGACGGTGCTCGACTACTACCTCGGCGAGATCCAGACGCTGGGCAGCCGGCTTTCGCTGGCCGAGGGCCTCGTCAACGTCTCCGATGCCGTGCGCGAGCTGGCCGCCAAGTCGCGCGACGCCTCGCGCCAGCGCACCGACGAGCCCTACCGCCGCGCGATGATCGGCATCTACGAGCGCCTCGCCGGCACCTACCAGGCCCTGCTCGGCAAGCCCACGCCGCGCAAGGTGCTCATGGAGGGCGAACCGTACGCGACGCCGGCCGAGTTCCTCGCCGACCTCGACACCATCCACCGCTCGCTGGTCGCCAACGGCTCGGCCACGCTCGCGCGCGGCAAGCTGCGCCTGCTGCGCCGCGCGGTGAAGATCTTCGGCTTCCACCTCGCGCCGGTGGACCTGCGCCAGAACTCCGACGTGCACGAGCGCGTCGTGGCCGAGCTGCTCGCCACGGCCGGCGTCGAGCGGGACTACCTCGCGCTCGGCGAGGACGCCCGCATCGCGCTGCTGCTCAAGGAGCTGGAGACGCCGCGCCCGCTGCAGTCGCCGCACGTGAAGTACTCGGACCTGACCGAGTCGGAGATGACGATCTTCCACACGGCGCGCTCGATCCACCTGCGCTTCGGCACCGAGGCCATCACCAACTTCATCATCTCCAAGACCGACAGCGTCTCCGACCTGCTGGAGCTGGCGCTGCTGCTCAAGGAAGCCGGCATCCTGCGCCCGCACGAGAACGCGCTGGACGGCAACATCATCCCGCTGTTCGAGACCATCGAGGATCTGGCCAACGCGCCGCGCGTGATGGACGCGCTGTTCTCGCTGCCGCAGTACATGACGCTGCTCGACGGCTCGCGCGCGCGCACGCAGGAGGTCATGCTGGGCTACTCCGACAGCAACAAGGACGGCGGCTTCCTGACCTCCGGCTGGTCGCTGTACCGGAGCGAGATCGGCCTCGTCGAGGTGTTCGCGCGGCACAACGTGCGGCTGCGCCTGTTCCACGGCCGCGGCGGCTCGGTCGGCCGCGGCGGCGGTCCGAGCTACCAGGCCATCCTGGCCCAGCCCGGCGGCGCCGTGCAGGGCCAGATCCGGCTCACCGAACAGGGCGAGGTCATCGCCGCCAAGTACGACAACCCCGAGGTCGGCTTCCGCAACCTCGAGGTCATCGTCGCCGCGACGATGGAGGCCACGCTGCTGTCGGGCGATGCACCGGCCCCGCGCGAGGAATTCCTCGACACGATGCAGTGGCTCTCCGACGAGGCCTTCAAGGCCTACCGCGGCCTCGTCTACGAGACCGAGGGCTTCGAGAAGTACTTCTGGGAATCGACCGTGATCTCGGAGATCTCCGAGCTCAACATCGGCTCGCGCCCGGCCTCGCGCAAGAAGGGCCAGCGCATCGAGGACCTGCGCGCGATTCCCTGGGTGTTCAGCTGGTCGCAGTGCCGCGTCATGCTGCCGGGCTGGTACGGCTTCGGCACGGCCGCGCGCAAGTTCGTCGAGGCCCATCCGGAGGACGGCCTGGAGCGCCTGCGCCAGATGAACCGCGAGTGGTCGTTCTTCGCCTCGCTGCTGTCGAACATGGACATGGTGCTGGCCAAGACCGACTTGGCCATCGCCTCGCGCTACGCGGGCCTGGTCAAGGACGTGAAGCTGCGCGAGGAGATCTTCGGCCGCATCCAGGCCGAATGGCAGCGCACCGTCGACATGCTGCTGGCGATCACCGAGCAGCAGGAGCTGCTCGACGGCAACCCGCTGCTCAAGCGCTCGATCCGCAACCGCTTCCCGTACCTCGACCCGCTCAACCACGTGCAGGTCGAGATGCTGCGCCGCTACCGCGAGAATCCCGAGGACGAGCGCATCCGCCTCGGCATCCACCTGTCGATCAACGGCATCGCGGCCGGCCTGCGCAACAGCGGCTGACGGCCTCCGGCGCTACAGCCGCAGCGCCTGTCGCACCGCCGGCCACTGCCGGCGGCTGATCGGCAGGCGCTCGGCCAGCCCGCGCACGACCACATCCCAGCGCGCCTCGCCGCCCTCCTCGCCGGCGCGCTCCACGCCCGCCACGGCCTCGCGCGCGACGAGACAGCTGCGATGCACGCGCAGGAAGCGCTGCGGGAACTCCTGCTCGATCTGCACCAGCGATTCGTCCAGCACGTACTCGCGTTCGGCCGTGATCGCGGTCACGTACTTCAGCTCCGCCCGCAGCACCAGAACGTCCCCGACCGGCACGAGCACGATGCGTCCGCGCTCGGTCACGCTGAAGTGCTGCCGCGGCGGCGCCTCGCCCTGCTCCAGCGCGCGCCGCACGCGCGCGAGCGACGCGGCCAGCCGCTCGGCCCGCACGGGCTTGACGAGGTAGTCGGTCGCCGCCAGCTCGAAGGCCTCGACGGCATAGTCGTCGTAGGCGGTCGTGAAGATCACACGCGGCGCGGCGGGCCGTTCGGCCACGCGGCGCGCGAAAGCCACGCCGTCGAGCACCGGCATGCGCACGTCGGCGAGCACCACATCCGCCCCCACGGTCTCGAGCAGGCGCAGGGCCTCCTGCCCGTTGGAGGCCAGCCCGACGATCTCGGTGGGCTGGTCATGCTGGATGTCGCCGAGCAGGTCACGCAGGCGCGCGCGCGCGGGCGCCTCGTCGTCAGCGATCAGGACGCGCAGCGGACGGGTCGGCGACATCGTCATTCCTCCGCAAGGGCAAACGCAGGGTCACGCGGTGGCGCACGCCTTCGCGCACGCTGTCGAGCCGCGCCTCCAGGTCGAAGAACAGCCGCAGGCGCTCGCGCACGTTGTCGAGCGCGATGCGGTTGCCGGCATGGCGCGCCGCCTCCGGGCCGACCGGGTTGTCGACCTCGATGACGAGCTCCTTGCCGCTGCGCGCGACACGCACGCGCACCTCACCCGGTTCGGCCAGCGGCTCGATGCCATGGTAGACCGCGTTCTCGAGCAAGGGCTGGATCATCAGCGGCGGCACGCGCGCGCCGTCCAGCCCCGGCTCGATATCCCAGCACACGCGCAGGCGCTCGTCGAGCCGCAGCGCCTCGATGTCGAGGTAGCGCCGGCACAGCGCCAGCTCCTCGCCCAGCGCGACGAGCTCGCGGTTCTCGCGCATCAGCACGCGGAACAGCTCGGCCAGCTCCTCGAGCGCGCGCTCGGCCCGGCGCGGGTCGGAGCGGATCACGCCGAGCACGCCGTTGAGCGAGTTGTACAGGAAATGCGGCCGGATGCGTGCGGTCAGCGCCATCAGCCGCGCCTCGACCAGCGACGGCGTGAGCCGGCGCTCCAGATGGTCGAAGTACGCCAGCACCGCGAGCACCGCCGCCAGCGCCCACGCCAGCCAGCGCCACGGCGCGTCGCCGGGCGCGGCGAGCAGCGGGAACAGCGCGGACGCCGCGAGCAGCGCACAGCCGGCGACCGCCACCGCGGCGAGGCGGTACGGCAGGCGCGCCAGCCACGGCGAGAGGGCGAACAGCGCCAGCACCGTGACGAACAGCGGTACCTGCACGCGGCCGAGCATGACCAGCATGGCCTCACCCAGCCGGGCGGGATCGGCCTCGGCCACGGCCGCCGTGAGCAGCGCCAGCACGTTGACGAGCAGCAGCACGCGCAGCACGACGCCGAGGTTGCGGAAGTCGGGCAGGAGGCGGCGCGGCACGGGGCTGCCCGGCTTTTGCTTTATACTTTGCACGCTTTCTTCACCCCTCCTCGCCGCCCGGCAACGACGGGCCGGCACCCCCGACACGCAAGCTGCGCCCATTATGACAGACACCTCCGCACACGCCCCCAAGGCCTGGTCCGGCCGTTTCTCCGAGCCCGTTTCCGATCTGGTCAAGCGCTACACCGCCTCGGTGTATTTCGACCGGCGCATGGCCGCGCAGGATATCCGCGGTTCGCTCGCGCACGCGCGCATGCTCGCGCGGCAGGGCATCATCGGCGCGCAGGACCTGGCCGACATCGAACGCGGGCTGGAGACCATCGCGGGCGAGATCGAGCGCGGCGAGTTCGCGTGGAACCTCGACGACGAGGACGTGCACCTGAACATCGAGAAGCGCCTGACCGCGCTCGTCGGTGACGCCGGCAAGCGCCTGCACACGGGCCGCAGCCGCAACGACCAGGTCGCCACCGACATCCGCCTGTGGCTACGCGACGCCATCGACACCATCCTCGAACTGATCGCGCGCTTCCAGCACAACCTGCTCGACGTGGCCGAGGCGCACGCCGACACGGCGATGCCCGGCTTCACCCACCTGCAGGTCGCGCAGCCGGTGACCTTCGGCCACCACCTGATGGCCTACTTCGAGATGCTGCGCCGCGACGCCGAACGCTTCGCCGACTGCCGCCGCCGCACCAACCGCCTGCCGCTGGGCAGCGCCGCGCTGGCCGGCACCAGCTACCCGATCGACCGCGAGTCGGTCGCGCGCGAGCTGGGCTTCGAGGAGGTCTGCTACAACTCGCTCGACGCCGTCAGCGACCGCGACTTCGCGATCGAGTTCTGCGCCGCCTCGGCGCTGCTGATGACGCATCTGTCGCGCCTGTCCGAGGAGCTGATCCTGTGGATGAGCCCGCGCGTGGGCTTCATCGACCTGGCCGACCGTTTCTGCACCGGCAGCTCGATCATGCCGCAGAAGAAGAACCCCGACGTGCCCGAGCTCGTCCGCGGCAAGACCGGCCGCACCAACGGCAACCTGATCGCGCTGCTGACGCTGATGAAGGGTCAGCCGCTGGCCTACAACAAGGACAACCAGGAAGACAAGGAACCGCTGTTCGACACCGCCGACACGGTCATCGACACGCTGCGCATCTACGCCGACATGATCACCGGCATCCGCGTGAAGCCCGAGGCCATGCGCGGCGCGCTGACGCAGGGCTTCGCCACGGCGACCGATCTGGCCGACTACCTCGTCAAGAAGGGCCTGCCCTTCCGCGACGCGCACGAGGCCGTGGCGCTGGCCGTGCGCGCGGCCGAGATCAAGGGCTGCGACCTGCCCGACTGCACGCTGGACGAGCTGCGCATCGCCATGGCCCACGTGCCGGGCGCGGTCGAGCGCCTCGGCGAGGACGTGTTCGACGTGCTCACGGTGGAAGGCTCGCTGGCCTCACGCAAGCACGTCGGCGGCACCGCCCCCGAGCAGGTGCGACGCGCCATCAACGCCGCCCGCGCACGCCTGCAGCAGGGCTGATGCCGTGAACGCGCTGGGCACGCTGACCCGCATCGAGCGCGCGCTGCGCGAGCACACCGGCAACGCCTTCCGCATCACCGAGTCACGTGCCGTGCACGGCGGCGACACCCATCGCGCGCTGGTGGTGGGCGGCGGCGGCGCGCGCTACTTCGTCAAGCACGGTCCGGCCGGGACGCGCGAGATGTTCGAGGCCGAGGCCGACGGACTGGCCGCCCTGGCCGAGACCGGCGCCGTGCGCGTGCCGGCCGTCGTCGCGCTGGCCCACGACGACGAAGGCGCCTGCCTGATCCTCGAGCACCTGGACCTGTCCCCGCTCGCCACGCCGGAGGACGGCGCGCGCTTCGGCGAGGCGCTGGCCGAACTGCACCAGCACGTCGGCGACCGCTTCGGCTGGCCGCGCCACAACTTCATCGGCCGCAGCCCGCAGGACAACACGCCAGGCGACAACTGGGCGCGCTTCTTCGCCCTGCACCGCCTCGCGCCGCAGCTCGCGCGGGCGCGCGAGAACGGCTTCGGCGGCGACCTGCAGCGCCACGGCGAGCGCCTGCTCGACCGGCTCGCCGGACTGTTCCTCGACTACCGCCCGCAGCCCAGCCTGCTGCACGGCGACCTGTGGCACGGCAACGCCGCCATGACCGCCGACGGCCAGCCGGCGCTGTTCGACCCGGCCGTGTACCGCGGCGACCGCGAATCCGACCTCGCCATGGCCGAGCTCTTCGGCGGCTTCCCGCCCGCCTTCTACGCGGCCTACCGCCGCGCCTGGCCGCTCAACGACGGCTACGAGCGGCGCAAGCCGCTCTACGCGCTGTACCACGTGCTCAACCACCTGAACCTGTTCGGGCGCGGTTACCTGCGCGAGGCCGAGCGGCTGGCCGCCCGGCTCGACCACGAACTGGGCACGCGCAGCGCCTGACCCAAGCAAAAAGGGCCGCCCCTCGCGGGTACGGCCCCTTTCCCCTACCGGCCGGTTCCGGCCGGCGTCCGGTCACGACTGTGCGGACTGCTGCGCCTGCGTGCCGTCCGGATCGGCCGCCGCCAGCATGGACTGCAGCTCTCCGGTCTCGAACAGCTCCTTGACGATGTCACAGCCGCCGACGAACTCGCCCTTGATGTAGAGCTGCGGAATGGTCGGCCAGTTGGAGAACTCCTTGATGCCCTGACGCAGCTCGTCGCTCTCGAGCACGTTGAACGCGGCGACCCGGGCCAGACCGGCCTGCTTGAGGACCTGGATCACCGTGGCCGAGAACCCGCACTGCGGGAACTGCGGCGTGCCCTTCATGAAGAGCACGACCGGGTGAGCATTGACCTGTTCGCGGATGAATTCCTGGATGTCCATGTGGCTTCCATGCGGGCAAATGCCCAAGTGAAATGGTCGGATATTCTATGAACGCTGCCGCACTGCGTCAAGCCGGGCACCCGGCACGGCTCAGGCCCGGCCGCTCGCGCCGCGGCCCAGCCATTGCCCGCCCGACGCGCGCTCGATGCCCGCCAGATCCCGCCACGACGCGATGCCGGCGAAACCCGCATCGGCCAGCAGGCCGCGCACGCGGTGGGCCTGGTCGTAGCCGTGCTCGACGAACAGCCAGCCGCCCGGCTCCAGGTGATACGGCGCGTGGGCGACGATGCCGGCGATGTCGTCCAGCCCCTCGGGGCCGGACACGAGCGCGGTCTGCGGCTCGAAACGCACGTCGCCCTGCTCCAGGTGCGGATCGGACGCGGCCACGTAGGGCGGGTTGGTGACGATGAGGTCGAAGCGGTCGCCGTCGAGCGCCGAGAACCAGTCGCTGACGACGAAGGACACCGACACGCGCAGCCGCGCGGCATTGGCCATGGCCACCAGCAGCGCCTCGCGCGAGCGGTCGACAGCGGTCACGTCCGGTTCCGGCAGTTCCTTGGCGATGGCCACGGCCAGCGCGCCGCTGCCGGTGCCGAGATCGAGCACGCGCGCCTTGGGCCGCGCGCCGAAATGCGCGATGGCCAGCTCGACCAGCAGCTCCGTCTCCGGACGCGGGATCAGCACGGCCGGCGTCACCATCAGGCTGTAGCCGAAGAACTCGCGCTCGCCGGTCAGATAGGCGATGGGTTCGCCCGAGGCGCGGCGCGTGACGATGTGGCGGAACTCCTCCCACTCCACGTCCTGCAGCCGGGTCTCCGGATGCGCGACGAGACGCGCGGCGGTGCAGCCGAGCACGCGGCGCAGCAGGATGCGCGCCTCGGCCGGCTCGATGTGCTCGCGCGCCCAGACCAGGGCGCCGGCAACGTCGGGGGCGGCGGCGTCGATCATGCCTCCCCCGCCAGTTCGGCCAGCAGGCTGGCCTGGTGTTCGAGCGTGAGCGCGTCGACGAGCTCGTCGAGCTCGCCCTCCATGACCGCGTCCAGCCGGTACAGCGTCAGGTTGATGCGGTGGTCGGTCACGCGCCCCTGCGGGAAGTTGTAGGTGCGGATGCGCTCGGAGCGGTCACCGCTGCCGATCAGGCTGCGGCGCGTCGCGGCCTCGGCCGACTGGCGCTCGCGCAGCTGCCGGTCATGCAGGCGCGCGGCCAGCACGCTCATGGCCTGTGCCTTGTTGCGGTGCTGGCTGCGGTCGTCCTGGCACTCCACGACGAGGCCGGTGGGCAAATGGGTGATGCGCACGGCGGAATCGGTCTTGTTGATGTGCTGCCCCCCCGCGCCGGAGGCGCGGAACGTGTCGATGCGCAGGTCGGCCGGGTTGATGACGACCTCGGTCAGTTCGTCGGCCTCCGGCATCACGGCCACGGTGCAGGCCGAGGTGTGGATGCGCCCCTGCGTCTCGGTGGCCGGCACGCGCTGCACGCGGTGGCCACCGGATTCGAACTTGAGCCGCGCGTAGGCTCCGCGCCCGATCACGCGCGCGATGACTTCCTTGTAGCCGCCCAGATCGGATTCGCTGGCCGAGACGATCTCGACCCTCCAGCCCTGGCGCTCGGCATAGCGCGTGTACATGCGCAGCAGGTCGCCCGCGAACAGCGCCGCCTCGTCGCCGCCGGTGCCGGCGCGGATCTCGAGGAACAGGTTGCGCTCGTCGCTCGGGTCGCGCGGCAGCAGCGCGCGCTGCAGTTCGCCTTCCAGCGCCTCGATGCGCGCCTCGCCGGCCTCGACCTCCCCCTGCGCGAGTTCGCGCATCTCGGGATCGGCCAGCATCTCGCGCGCGCCGGCGGTGTCGCGCTCGGCGCGCACGTAGTCACGGTACAGCGCGACGACCGGCTCGATCTCGGCCCGCTCGCGCCCCAGCTCGGCAATGGATTCGACGTCGCCCGACGCCAGCTCGCGGTCGAGCTCCTCCAGGCGGTTGGCGAGGTGTTCCAGCTTTTCGCGGATGCTCGGCTTCATCGGGCGGCGGCGCGCTCAGTCGTGGCTGTCGAGGTTGAACATGCTCCGCACAATGCGGCTGGCGTCCGCCTGCTGCTCGCCCTCGGCACGATTGAGGTAGTGCATGGGCCCGTGAACCAGCTTGCGCGACAGCCCGCGCGAGAGCGCCTCGAGCACCGCCTCGGGGTCCTCGCCGCGCGCCAGCGCCCGGCGCGCACGCTCCAGCTCGGCCGTGCGCAGGGCCTCGACGTGGCCGTTGAGCGCACGGATGGTCGGCACCGCCTCGCGCGTCTGCATCCAGTGCAGGAAGCCGTCGACGCGCTGGTCGATGATGCCCTCGGCCTCGACCACCGCCTGCTGGCGCGATTCGAGACCGGCATCGACGATCTGCGAGAGGTCGTCGACCGTATACAGGAAGACGTCGTCGAGCTTGGCGATCTCCGGCTCGATGTCGCGCGGCACGGCCAGATCCACCATGACCATCGGCTTGTGGCGGCGCGCCTTCACAGCCCGCTCGACCATGCCGAGACCGACGATGGGCAGCGGCGCGGCCGTACAGGAGACGACGATGTCGAACTCGGGCAGCGCGCCCCCGATGGCATCCAGCCGCATCACCTCGGCGCCGTGACGGAGCGCCAGCCCCTGTGCCCGCGCCTCGGTGCGGTTGGCCACGGCCATGCGCGCCGGCCGCATCGCGGCGAAGTGCGCCGCGC
>Ga0182792_1000296_pt1 | contig 48674 bp, 44 predicted proteins | sample Passage237B_FD_130497 | JGI IMG/M metagenome (GOLD analysis project Ga0182792, IMG submission 130497) | Cellulose adapted compost microbial communities from Newby Island Compost Facility, Milpitas, CA, USA - Passage2 37B (version 2) (version 2) ...
GGTCGGCTTACGCGCCTCGACCAGCTCCGCGGGCAGAGCGCTTTCACGGACGCACTGCCGCCGCATCTCGCCCAGGTTGGCGGCATGCCAGGGTCCGAGATCATCCGCGGCATCGCCGGCGCGCGCCAGCAGTTCCGGCATGGCGGGTGCCGAGATGATGCCATGGGCGATCACGCCCAGCGTCGCGAGCTGGTCGGCGCGGTCCGCCGCAGCGCCGGGCGGCATCATGGTCGAACGGTCCCAGTTCAGGATGGCGCTGGCGCGGCTGACGGCGCTCAGCCGTGCGAACCGCCGCTCGAGCTCGGCATAGGCTTCGCTGGCGATCATGGCTTGGCCTTCGTACGACCGGCCACCGTCAGCCGGCCGTTCTCCCAGTGATAGGCGAGATAGACGCCGGCCAGGGACAGTGCGATCAGGAACCAGGTGATCGCGTACTGCAGGTGGTCGTTGGGAATGTCGAGCCGGGTCTGGCCGCCGACCGGCAGCCCGCCGGGATTCGGCGTGGCGTCCGCCTCGAGGAAGAAACTATCGAGCTTGGGATCGGGCTTGCCGCCGGCCATGCGGCGCATCAGCGGCACGTCGACATGGAACCAGACGTTGCGTTCGGGCACGTTCTCCGGCGCGAACTGCCGTCGCTCCTGGGTGCGGCGCACGATTCCCGTGAGCTCGAGTTTGCCGTCGGGCTGGCTCTGCGGCCGGCTCGCCGGATCCTTGCGCTCCTGCGGAATCCAGCCGCGGTCGAACAGGATGATGCGCCCGTCGTCGGTGCGTAGCGGCGTGACGACCTGCAGCCCGACCTTGTTCCTCAGGCTGCGCGCGCCGAGATAGAATTCGTGGTCGTGCAGGAAGGTACCCGCCACGCGGACGCGGCCGTACTCGTGTCGCAGCGGATCGCCACGCAGCAGCTCGTCGAACGGCAACGGCGTCGCCGCCTGGTTCACCGCGATGCGGTCCAGGATCTCGCGCTTCCATTCGCGGCGCTCCATCTGCCAGAGGCCGAGCCCCAGCGAGAGCACGAAGATGGGCAGGGAGATGAGAGTCGGCCACAAGGCAGGCCGCAAACGGATCATGCCGCTTCCCTATTCATCGAGTGCGGTCGAACGATGGCGGTATTGCTGCGCGATCAGGAGCCCCTTCAGCAACCGGAGCAGCCATACCGCCAAGCCCACCGTCAGCGGCCCCCAGATCAGGACGTGCAGCCACCAGGGCGGTTCGAAGCGGAACTCGACCCAGAACACCAGCATCATGATGATGGCGCCCAGGCCCAGGATCACAAAGACGGCGGGCCCGTCGCCGGTGTCGATGCCCCGCAGATCGAGACCGCACTCGGGACAGGTGTCGACGACGGTGAGCGCCCCCCGGAAGAGCCGGCCGCGGCCGCAGCGCGGGCAGACCCCTCGCAACGCCACGTCCAAGGGCGATTGACGCGGCCAGTCGGACATCTGTCTCCCTCCCCCAAAGGCGAACCGCCGGGCTTGCCCGGCGGTTCCGATCCTAGTCCGTTGCAGCGCCTCAGTGCAGCGCGATCGGGGCCTTCCCGGCTCCCCACCAGTAGATGCAGAAGAACAGGAACAGCCAGACCACGTCCACGAAGTGCCAGTACCAGGCCGCGGCTTCGAAACCGAAGTGCTGCTTGGGCGAGAACTGGCCGGCCATGGCGCGGAACAGGCAGACGATCAGGAAGGTCGTGCCCACCAGCACGTGGAAGCCATGGAAACCGGTCGCCATGAAGAAGGTCGACGAATAGACGTTCTCCCGGAAGCTGAACGGCGCATGGAAGTACTCGTAGGCCTGGACGCCCGTGAAGCACAGGCCCAGGACGACGGTCAGCGCCAGGCCACGGACGGCGTCGCGCTTGTTGCCCTCGAGAATGGCATGATGCGCCCACGTCACCGTCGTGCCCGAGAGGAGCAGGATCAGCGTGTTCATCAGCGGCAGGTCGAACGGCGCGATGATGCTGATGCCCTTCGGCGGCCACGTGCCGCCCATGGCCTCGGTGCGCACCGGCATCTCCGGCGAGTTCGGGAACAGCGAGGCATCGAAGAAGGCCCAGAAGAAGGCCGCGAAGAACAGCACCTCGGACGCGATGAACAGGATCATGCCGTAGCGCAGGCCGAGCTGAACGACCGCGTTGTGGTACTTGCGGGACTCGACGATGACGTCGCTCCACCACCAGAACATGACGGCCAGGATCAGCAGCAGACCCGGCGCGATGATCCACCATTCGATCTTCTTGACGATGTCGGCGACGCCGCTGCCCAGCATCTCCGGATGCATGCCGAGCGTGGCGCCGACCGCGAGCAGCAGCGCGCCGACCGAGGCCAGCGCCGGCCACGGGCTCGGATCGACGAGGTGATAGGGGTGCTTCGGTGCGCCGTCAGCCATGATCATCCACCCTTTCCATTCGACGTGGCGGGCACTCCGCCAAGCAATGTCTTCGCCCGCTCGGTCTTCGCCTCGTAGAAGGTATAGGAGAGCGTGATGGTGCGGACATCATCGTAGCGCCGATCCTTGTCCATCTCGGGATCGACGAAGAAGATCACGGGCATGTCGACCGACTGCCCGGGCAGCAGCAGCTGCTCGGTGAAGCAGAAGCACTGCAGCTTGTTGAACCAGGGACCGGTAATCTCGGGCGTCACGTTGTAGGTCGAGGTGCCGACGATCGGCCGCTGCGAGACGTTCGTGACGCGATAATGGACCAGCCGCTCCTCGCCGAGGCGCACCTTGACCTGCCGCTCCACCGGCTCGAAGCGCCACGGAAGGTTGGGATCGACGTTGGAATCGAATCGCACGGTCACGGAGCGGCTCAGGATCGGCCGTTCGCCCTCGACGGCGACGATCGGGGTACCGCCGAAGCCCGTGACCCGGCAGAACATCTCGTACAACGGCACCGCCGCGTAGGCGAGCGCGACCATGCCGGCCACGACCCCAACCAGCGTCCAGGCCATCCGCGCATTGCGGTTGCCCCCCGCCGCGCTCATCCCTGCGGTCCCATGCGGACGATGCTCAGCACGAAGAAGAGCACGGCCAGCACCAGCAGGAAGCCAGCCATGAACAGGTTCTTCCCGCGCTGGCGGCGGTGCCTGTCGCTGTCGCCCGGGCGGCGTCCCTCGGTCATGGCATCCATCATCCAAGGAGCGCCCGGTCGAGCGGCAAGGCGGCGAACAGGATCGCGAGGTAGAGCAGCGAGTAGCGGAACATCCGCCGGGCCGCGCCGTGTCCCGTCTCGTCGTCCGGCGCCCGCCAGACGGCCAGCCCCTGGCCGACGAAGGCGAGGCCCAGCACGACCGCCACCGCCCCGTATAGCCAGCCGACCGCGCCCAGCAGCGTCGGCGCCAGCGCCACCGGCAGCAGCACGATGGTGTAGGTCAGCATCTGGCGCTTGGTCTCGCGCGGGCCGGCGACGACCGGCAACATGGGCACGCCCGCCCGCCGGTAGTCCTCGCTGCGATAGAGCGCCAGGGCCCAGAAGTGAGGTGGCGTCCACAGGAAGATCAGCAGGAACAGCGCAACACCGACCGCCGAGATGTCGCCGGTCACCGCCGCCCAGCCGATCACCGGCGGGAAGGCGCCGGCGGCGCCGCCGATCACGATGTTCTGCGGCGTGCGCCGCTTCAGCCCGATCGTATAGACGAACACGTAGAACAGGATTGCCGCCGCCAGCAGCGCCGCCGCCGTGAAGTTCGTCGCGACGGCCATCAGCAGGACGGAAAAGATCGACAGCAGGACTCCCAGGCCGAGGGCATCGTCGGGCGCCACGCGCCCGGCCGGCAGCGGCCGGTGGGCGGTACGCGCCATGAGCGCATCGAGATCGCGCTCGTACCACATGTTGATGCAGCCCGCGGCCCCCGAGCCCAGCGCGATGGCCAGCACCGCCAGCGCAGCCGTGAAGGGATGCACATGCCCGGGCGCGATCGCAACGCCGACCAGGCCGGTGAAGACCACGAGCGTCATCACGCGCGGCTTCAGCAGGTCGATATAGTCCCGCACCCGCGCCGGCGGCGCCGCGTCGAATGCCCTCGTCAGGATCTGTGCCGTATCGCTCATCGCTTCAAGGCGAAGGCGCCGCCGCGCAGGATGTCGTTGCGGCGCCCCCGCTCCTCGGGATCAGTGATGCGCCGCCGCGGGCGTGATGTGCGGCAGCTCTTCGAAGGTGTGGAACGGCGGCGGAGAGGAAACCGTCCATTCCAGCGTCGTCGCCCCCTCGCCCCAGTAGTTGGCGCCGACCCGCTTGCCCGCCAGCAGACCGCCGAAGACCACGAAGATCAGCCAGAAGACGGTCGAGCCGAAGGAGATGAAGGCGCCGATCGACGACAGGTAGTTCCAGTGCGCCATCGCGTCGGGATAGTCGACGTAGTGGCGCGGCATGCCCGCCAGGCCGCTGAAGTGCATCGGGAAGAACGTCAGGTTGACGCCGATGAACGTCGTCCAGAAATGGATCTGGGCGGCCCATTCCGGATACTGCCGGCCGGTCATCTTGCCGAACCAGTAGTAGAAGCCGGCAAAGATGCCGAACACCGCGCCCAGCGACAGCACGTAGTGGAAGTGCGCGATCACGTAGTAGGTGTTGTGCAGGGCATAGTCGACGCCGGCATTCGCCAGGACGACGCCGGTGACGCCGCCGACGGTGAACAGGAAGATGAAGCCGATCGCCCACAGCATGGGCACCTCGAGACGGATCGAGCCGCCCCACATGGTGGCGATCCACGAGAAGATCTTCACGCCCGTCGGCACCGCGATCACCATGGTGGCCGCGACGAAGTAGGCGCGCGTGTCGACGTCGAGGCCGACCGTGTACATGTGGTGCGCCCACACCACGAAGCCCACCACGCCGATCGCCACCATCGCGTAGGCCATGCCGAGGTAGCCGAAGATCGGCTTGCGGGCGAAGGTCGAGATGACATGGCTGACGATGCCGAAGGCCGGCAGGATCATGATGTACACCTCGGGATGGCCGAAGAACCAGAAGAGGTGCAGGAACAGGCTGGGATCGCCACCGCCTTCGGGCTTGAAGAACGAGGTGCCGAAGTTGCGATCGGTCAGCAGCATGGTGATGGCGCCGGCCAGCACCGGCAGGGCCAGCAGCAGCAGGAAGGCGGTCACCAGGACCGACCACGCGAACAGGGGCATGCGGTGGAGCGTCATGCCCGGCGCGCGCATGTTGAAGATCGTCGTGATGAAGTTGATGGCGCCCAGGATCGAGGAAGCGCCCGCGATGTGCAGCGAGAAGATCGCCAGGTCCATGCCCGCGCCCTGCTGCATCGTGAGCGGCGGATAGATCGTCCAGCCCGTCCCCACGCCGCCGCCGACGACGGCCGACATCAGCAGCAGGAGGAAGGCCGGCGGCAGCAGCCAGAAGCTGATGTTGTTCATGCGCGGGAACGCCATGTCGGGCGCCCCGATCATCAGCGGCACGAACCAGTTGCCGAAGCCGCCGATCAGCGCCGGCATGACGACGAAGAACACCATGATCAGGCCGTGCGCCGTCACGATGGTGTTCCACAGGTGGCCGTTCGGCGTGCCGTCAGGCCCGTTGAAGTACTGCACGCCCGGCTGCAGCAGCTCGAGGCGCATGGCGACCGAGAAGCTGGCGCCGATCAGCGCCGCGAATATCGAGAACACAAGGTACATCGTGCCGATGTCCTTGTGGTTGGTGCTGAACAGCCAGCGCTTGATTCCCGTCGGCGCGTGATCGTCGTGGTGGGCGTCGTGGCTGTGAGTGGCGCCGTGCGCGGTGGCCATTGTCGTTCTCCTGCGGCGATGCGCTTAGCGGTTGGCGGGAGCGGTGGCGGAAGCGAAGTCGGTGCTGGCGGGGATGCCCGCCTCCTTCTTCTTCTGCTCCACCCACTTGTCGAACTCTTCCCTGGACACGACCCGCACGGCGATCGGCATGAAGGTGTGGTTGTTGCCGCAGATCTGCGAGCACTGTCCGAAGTAGTAGCCCTCGTTGGCGACGTTGATCCAACCCTCGTTGAGGCGGCCGGGGATCACCGTCTTCTTGATGCCGAAGCCGGGCACCGTCCAACCGTGCATGGAATCCGCGGCAGTCCCGATGATGCGGATGTTGGTGCCCTTGGGGATCACCATCTCCTCGTCGACCGCCAGCAGGCGCGGCATGGTCGGCTTCTGCTTGATGCGGTCCGCCTCGGGCAGGATGCGGCTCTCGACCGTGATGTTGCCCTGATCGGGATATTCGTACGTCCAGTACCACTGATGGCCGACCACCTTGATGGTGAGGTCGGCGTCGACGATCTTGTCGCCGTAGTAGAGCAGGCGGAAGGACGGGATGGCGATGACCACCAGGATCAGGATCGGCACGACCGTCCAGGCGATCTCCAGCATCGTGTTGTGCGTGGTGGAGGCCGGCACCGCGTTGCGCGAGGCGTGAAAGCGCCACACGGCGTAGACGAGCAACGCGAGGACGAAGAGGCAGATCGCGGTGATGATCACCAGCAGCAGGTCATGCAGCGATGCGAGCCGTTCCATGATCGGCGTATAGGACGGCGGAAAGTTGATCTGCCAGTCGTGCGGCACGCCCACGATCGGCTGCCCGAGCGCGCTGCCCGCCAAGCCGACCATCGCCGCCGTCGCGATTCCCAGAATGCCCAATCCGCGTCTGCCGATCATGCAATCGTCCCTTCATCGGGCTCGCTCCTCCCCCGAGGGTTCCGGCCCGCAAAATCCCCGCAATTCAAAGCGGTTAGTACCAGATATAGCCCGTTCACGTAACGGGTTTTCACCCCCGGCAGGTATGTGGCGGCCAGTCGCACTCGGCCGCGCGCCGCACGACGGAGCGGCGTCCGTCGCTTGTCTTTCCCCCGCCCGTCGGTATGGTCGCCCGCCGGTCGTGGCCGGCCAGGTTCAGTGAAAGGATTCCCCGATGCGTCTTGCACTGACGCCGTTGATCGTCGCCGTCTTTCTCACCCTCGCAGGAGCGACCGCCGCCATGGACAAGGAAAACACGCTTTATATCGACCTCAAGGACGGCCGCGTCGTGATCGAGATGCGCCCGGACCTCGCGCCCAAGCACGTCGCCCAGATCAAGAAGCTGGCGCGCGAGGGCAAGTACGACGGCGTCGTCTTCCACCGGGTGATCGAGGGCTTCATGGCACAGACCGGCGATCCGACCGGCACCGGCACCGGCGGCATGGGCGAGACGCTGAAGGCCGAGTTCTCGAAGGAGCCGCACGTCCGCGGCGCCGTGTCGATGGCCCGCACCAACGATCCCAACAGCGCGCGCAGCCAGTTCTTCATCGTATTCAAGGATTCGAACTTCCTCGACGGCCAGTACACGGTCTGGGGCAAGGTCGTGTCGGGAATGGAGTACGTCGACAAGATCAAGCGCGGCGCGCCGGGGTCGGGCGCCGTGGCCGCGCCGCCGGACAAGATGATCAAGGTCCAGGTCGCCGCCGACGCCAAGGACTGAGCCGCAGAAGCGAAAGGGCCGCCCGAGGGCGGCCCTTCTTTCTTCGTCAGCCTTCCTTGGTCACCGTGTGGAAGGTCTTGGAGATGATCTGCCAGCGTCCGTCGACCTTGATCAGGGTCAGGTAGTCCGTGAAGTAGCGCGGCGGCAGCTGGCATTCGACCTTGGCGATCGCCGTGGCCGGGCCGGAGAAATCGATCGAGACGATGCGGTCGGCCCGCGCGCTGCCCTTGGATTTGGCCGACGGACGGCTGTCCACCATCGAGAACCATTCCCCGCGCGGCCAGTCCGTCGCCTTGCCGTCGGCGCCTGCGGCATAGAGGTGCGAGGCGGGATGGAACGCCTCCCCCAGCTTCTTCGTGTCGCCTTCATAAAGGCCGTCGAAATAGACCTGCAGCACCTTCTCGACAGCCGTCACTTCCGAGCTCATCGCCTCTCCTCCTCGCTTCAGATCGCCCCGTTCGGGCTGACCAGGATCTTGCCGTTGCGCCCGCCCTTGTCGGCGTGTCGCAGCGCATCCCTGATTTCCTCGATGGGATAGACCGTGTCCACCGGCGCCGACAACCGGCCCGCCATGACCTGCGCCGCCAGGTCGGCATAGAGGGCCCGGATCTGCTCGGCGCTGCGCTTGGCCAGGCCGCGGCCGAGCATGAAGCCGGTCAGCTTGATGCCACGGTAGATGAAGTTGCTGCGGGCAACCGTCGGGTCCTCGCCGCTCATCGAGCCGTAGTGGACCACCGTGCCCTCGGTCGCGATGCAATCGACGAGGCGGCCGGTGGCCGCGCCGCCGACAGCCTCGATGCCGAGCATGAGGCGCGCCCCGCCGGTCGCCCTGGCGACGCGTTCCGCGAGGTCGCTGCCGTCGGCCAGGACGACGTCGGCGCCCAGCGCCTCGAGCTCGGCCGCCAGTTCCGGCCGGCGCACCACGTTCACGGTACGCAGCCCCTTCTGCCGCGCCAGCACGATCAGCAGCCGGCCGACCGCCGAGTTGGCGACGTTCTGGATCACCCAGTCGCCGGGCCCGAGATCGACGAAGTCCGACAGCATGAGCAGCGCCGTCGGCGGGTTGATGCGCACCATCGCCGCCTGCGCGAGGTCGATGCCGGCCGGCAGCGGAATGGCGTCGTCGCCCTTCACCTGGCGCCGCTGGGTCCAGTTCTCGCGTTGCAGGTTGATGACGAGGTCGCCCGGCTTCACGTGCGCCACCGCCGCGCCGACCGCCGTCACGCGCCCGACGCATTCGGCGCCTGGCGTCGCCGGCAGCGGCGGCTTCAGCCGATAGCTGCCGCGGCAGAACCACATGTCCGCCGGGTTGATGGGGAAGGCAAGCACGTCGAACACCACCTCGTCCGCCGCCGGTGCACCGACATCGGGCACGTCGGCGCAGCGCGCGACCTCCGACGGCGTGCCGTAGCGATCGATCAGGACCTGCTTCAACTTGCGCCTCCCCTGCCGGCGGCCGTGCCGCTTTGTTGGCCCGTCGATTGCTTATATTGTGCTTTGGCAGGGGGTGAAATGCCGGATGACGGTCAAGGCATTTGACGAGATGAATTCGGGCGCGGCGGCGGGCACCGTGCGCGCGCCCTACCGGACCGTCGCCGACTGGCTGGCGCGCACCTCGCCCGAGAAGATCGCCGCGACCCGGCACGAGGTCGACCTCTTCTACCGGCGCCACGGCATCACCTTCGGGGCCTACGGCGCGGTCGACGGCAGCGAGACGACGATCCCCTTCGACATCATCCCGCGCGTCATCGCCTGGGACGAATGGGAATTCCTGCACAAGGGCCTGGTGCAGCGCGTGCGGACGCTCAACGCCTTCCTGGCCGACGCCTACGGCCAGCGCGAGATCTGCCGCGCCGGCATCATCCCCGAGCAGCAGGTGCTGATGAACGCCGAGTTCGTGGCCATGGCGCAGGGGCTGGAACTGCCGGGCGGCGTGCACGCCCACATCGCCGGCATCGACCTGGTGCGCGTCGGCGAGAAGGAGTTCTACGTCCTGGAGGACAACGTGCGCACGCCGTCGGGCGTGTCGTACGTGCTGGAGAACCGCGAGGTCATGATGCGGCTGGCGCCCGAGCTGTTCTCGGCCATGCGCGTGCTGCCGGTCGCCGACTACACGGAGGAGCTGCTGGCGACGCTGCGCTCGGTGTCGTTCAGCGACGACGCCGAGCCCAACGTCGTGCTGCTGACGCCCGGCCACTACAACAGCGCCTACTTCGAGCACGCCTTCTTGGCCGACGAGATGGGCATCGAGCTGGTGAAGGGCTCCGACCTGTTCGTCGACGAGGGCCGCGTCTACATGCGCACGCCGCGCGGCCCGCAGCGCGTCGACGTGATCTACCGCCGCATCGACGACGCCTTCCTCGACCCGCTGGCGATGCGCCCCGACTCCTACCTCGGCGTCGCCGGGCTGGTCGGCGCGCTGCGCGCCCGCCGGGTGAACATCGTGAACGCGCTGGGCAACGGCGTGGCCGACGACAAGTCGACCTACACCTACGTGCCCGAGATGGTGCGCTTCTATCTCGGCGAGGAGCCGATCCTGAACAACGTGCCGACCTGGCGCTGCGACCGCTCGGACGACCTCAAGTACGTGCTCGAGCGGCTGGCCGAGCTGGTCGTCAAGGAGGTCCACGGCTCGGGCGGCAAGGGCATGCTGGTCGGCCCGACCTCGAGCCAGGCGGAGATCGAGGAGTTCCGCGCCATGCTGAAGGCTCGGCCCGACAACTACATCGCCCAGCCGACGCTCGCGCTGTCGACCTGCCCGACCTTCGTGAGCCAGGGCGTGGCGCCGCGCCACGTCGACCTGCGCCCCTTCGTGCTGTCCGGCGCCCGCACGACGATCGTCCCCGGCGGCCTGACCCGCGTCGCCCTCAAGGAGGGGTCGCTGGTCGTCAATTCCAGCCAGGGCGGCGGCACCAAGGACACCTGGGTGCTGGCGCCGTCGCCCGACCCCTCCGCCGCGCAGGGCGCCTGACCGCGACATGCTGAGCAGCACCGCCAAGAACCTGTACTGGATGGGCCGCTACCTGCAGCGCGCCAAGTCGACGGCGCGCCTGATCGAGGCCACGCAGCGCATGGCGCTGCAGTCGCGCGGCGAGGAGGCCGCCGGCGTCGCGGCGATCTTCGGCATGGAGGACGAGTTCCGCCAGACGCAGCAGCAGCCCGCCGGCCGGCTGGCCAGCCTGATCGACTTCCTGGTGATCGACGAGAACAACCCCTCCTCGATCGTGAGCTCGATCGGCGCCGCCCGCCGCAACGCCCGCGAGGAGCGCAACAACATCACCGTCGACGTCTGGGAGAGCCTGAACAGCCTGTGGCTCGAGCTCGTCGAGAGGCTGCGCGGCGACCGCGCCTTCCTCGACCGCGGCGCGCTGATCGAGACCGTGAAGAAGCAGGCGGTGATGATCTTCGGCGCCGCGCAGGTCACCTTGCTGCGCGACGAGGCCTACAACTTCCTGCAGCTCGGCGCCTTCGTGGAGCGCGCCGACAACACCGCCCGCATCCTCGACGTGAAGTTCCACCTGCTGCAGCCCGACGGCAAGCCGCCCGCCGGCGATCTCGACTACTTCGCCTGGTCCGAGGTGCTGGCCTGCATCGGTGCGGTGCGCACCTACCGCCGCATCTATCGCAGCGCCCTCGACCCGGCCAAGGTCGCCGAGCTGATGATGCTGCGCCGCGACGTGCCGCGCTCGGTGCACCATTCGCTGTGGATGGTGGACCTCAACATGCGCGAGCTTTCCGAGGCCTACGGCGCGCGCGGCGAGGCCGACCGGCTGGCCGGCGAGCTGCACACCCGCCTGCGCTACGCCCGCATCGACCGCATCTTCGCCCAGGGGCTGAACCGCTTCCTGGGCGACGTGCGCGCCGACATCGCCACGCTGTCCGACGAGATCGGCCGGCAGTTCCTGCTCGACTGAGCGACCCATGCGCCTTGCCGTCCATCACGTCACGCGGTTCGAGTTCGATCAGCCGTCCGGCCATTCCATCCACGATGTCCGGCTCTCCCCCAAGCCCGCGACCGGGCAGCGCATCGTCTCCTGGCGCATCGAGGGGCCGGGCAGGCGCTCGGAGTGGCTCGACGGCCACGGCAACCAGGTCACGACCTTCTCCGTGGCCCATCGCCACGGGGGCGTCGAGATCGTGGTGCGCGGCCTCTACGAATATATCGGCGGCGACCAGTGGCTGCGCTACGCCGAGACCCCGACCCTGCCGGCGCCGTTTTGGCTGCGCCGCTCGAGCCTCGCCAGCCACGACGAGAGCTTCGATCCGCTGATCGAGGGACTGGCGCAGCGCGCCGCCGAGCCGTCCGAACGCGTCGCCGTCCTGCACGAGCTGATGAACCGCGTGAACGAGCGCATCGCGTACCGGACCGGCGTATCGACCGTCGAGACCACCGCTGCCGAGGCGCTGGCGCGCGGCGCTGGCGTGGCGCAGGACCAGGCGCACGTCTTCATCGCCGCCTGCCGCCGGCTGGGCGTGCCGGCGCGCTACGTCAGCGGCTACCTGCGCAACGACGATCCGGAGCTGCATGTCGGCCGCACCAGCCATTCCTGGGCGGAGGCCTGGGTGCCCGGCCTCGAATGGGTGGGCTTCGATCCCGCCAATGACATCAGCCCGCGCGGCGACAGCCTGCGCGTGGCGGTCGGCCTCGACTACCGCGATGCCGCGCCGGTCAGCGGCCGCCGCGTCGGCTTCGGCGACGCCCGCATGACGGCCGAAGCCTCGGTGACGCTGGTCGACCCTTAACGGCGGTACGGCGAGAACCTACCAGAAGTAAAGGCCTGGTCGCTTGCGGAAGGACGGGTCCGCCAGTACGGTCGCGCGCTTTTTCCCCCGCCCGAAAGGAGGCGCCGCCGTCATGGCCTTCATTGCCGACCGTCTGAGCCGCATCAAGCCCTCTCCGACCAATGCCGCCCAAGGCAAGTTCCTGGAGATGAAGGCGGCGGGCAAAGACGTGATCGGTCTGGCTGCCGGCGAGCCCGACTTCCCGACGCCCGACCACATCAAGGAAGCGGCGATCAAGGCGATCCGCGAGAACGACACCAGGTACACCGCGGTGCCGGGCACGCCGGCATTGCGCCAGGCGATCGCCGCCAAGATGAAGCGCGATCACGGGCTGGAGTACAAGCCGTCGCAGACCGTCGTGACCTCGGGCGGCAAGCAGATCATCTTCAACGCCATGCTCGCCACCCTGAATCCGGGCGACGAGGTCATCATCCCCGCACCCTATTGGGTATCGTACCCGGAGATGGTGATGTTCGGCGACGGCACGCCGGTGATCGTGCAGTGCCCCGAATCGACCGGCTTCAAGCTGCGTCCCGAGGATCTCGAGCGCGCCATCACGCCCCGGACCAAGTGGCTGATCCTGAACTCGCCCAGCAACCCGACCGGCGCCGCCTACACCCAGGCCGACCTGCGCGGCCTGTGCGACGTCCTGCTGCGCCATCCGCACGTCTGGGTGCTGACCGACGACATGTACGAGAAGCTCGTCTACGACGACTTCGTCTTCACGACGCCGGCCCAGGTCGAGCCGCGGCTCTACGACCGCACGCTGACCATGAACGGCGTGTCCAAGGCCTACAACATGACGGGCTGGCGCATCGGCTATGCCGCTGGACCGCAGAAGCTGATCGACGCCATGATCACGGTGCAGTCCCAGAGCACCTCGAACGCCAGCTCCATCAGCCAGGCGGCGTCGGTGGCGGCGCTGAACGGCCCGATCGACTTCATCCCGCGGAACGTCGCCGTCTTCAAGCAGCGCCGCGACCTGATCGTGTCGATGCTGAACCAGTCCAAGGGCCTGAAGTGCCCGCGGCCGGAGGGCGCCTTCTACGTCTATCCGTCCTGCGCCGGCACGATCGGCAAGAAGACGCCGGACGGCAAGGTGATCGAGAACGACACGGATTTCGTGAACTACCTGCTCGAGGCCGAGGGCCTCTCGGTCGTCCAGGGCTCGGCCTTCGGCCAGGGCCCCGCCTTCCGCATCTCCTACGCCACGGCAACGGAGCTGCTGGAAGAGGCCGGCCGCCGCATCCAGCGCGCCTGCGCCGCGCTGTCGTAGCCGCCTCTCGCGACGTCCATCGGCGGACGGCCGGCCCCTTGGGGGCCGGCAGCCGACCTCAGCGCCACGCCGCGAAGGTGATGAAGGCCGCCGCGGCCGTCCCCAGCAAGCCGGCAGCGAACACGGCGCGGCCGATGCGGTCGACCATCGCGGTGGAACGGCCGGCCAGGCGCTGGCGCTCGCCGATCAGCACGACCACGATGCAGACCAGGCACAACGCGAAGAACACGTAGAAGCCATACTCGACGGCAATGACGTAGCCGACATTGCCGAGCTGGGCGTTGATGGCCGTCAGCAGCACGGCGCCGGACAGGCCGGCGGTGATCGCCACCATGACCTTGGGCGCGGCCAGCGCCGGCGGGAAGTACAGCGTCGCGAACATGATGAGCGTCATCAGGCCGATCGGCAGCAGCGTCTTGATGAGCGTCGTGCCGATGTCGCGCTGCACGTCGATCTGCATCTTGAAGCCGGACAGCTCGCGCACCCGCTCGAGGCCGACCAGCGCCGGGTCGCCGAGCGCCGACTGGGCGACCAGGTTGTCGATCAGGGTGGTGACGCGTACCGGATGCCACTGCGTCAGGTTGCGGAACGCCTCCGACGAGGCCACGGGGAAGCGGCTGGCCTCGCCGACGGTGGGCGTCGCGACGTCGAGCGCGCTGCGGTCCACGACATAGACCAACTGGTCGCTGGCCGCCCGCGCGTTGAAGAACTGGATCTCGAGTTCCTGCCGGTCGGCCGGATAGCGGTGCAGATCGAAGTCGTTCTTGAACTCGCCGGTCACACGCCAGAGGCGGTAGGTCGTGCCGTCGTCGAGCTCGTGCTCGGTGGCCGGCCGCGCGGCCGCGAAGCTGCCGCGCACCATGTGGGGAAACTCGATCTGGGTCGGATCGGCCCCGTCCGGCGCGGCATCGCGCACGAAGCGCATCCACACGTAGAAATCGGCGGTGAACGTCGATTGCGCGACGTCGATGCGCGGCAGCTCGTTCAGGAACATGCCGCTGTACACAACCTTCTGGCGCTGGGCGTAACGGCCCACGGCGATCTCGACCACCCGGCCGGCCGCGATCTCCCGCGGATCGGGATGGGAGACGGGAACCAGCTGCAGCGGCGCCGATTCGAACCGTCCGTCCCTGAACCAGCCCACCCGGATGGGCAGTGGCCGGCCGCGGTCGGGGGTGAACCAGATCGGTCCCAGCAGGCCGGCCACCGCCCGGCGCGGGCTGTCGAGCGAATCGAGGAAGGTCAGGAATCGCTGGCGGCGCTGCTTCAGGTCGACCGCGGCCTCAGTGCGCGCGACGGCGCGCATGGCCGCGATGGCGAGCCGTCCGGCGTCATAGCCCTGCACGGCGATCCACGACACCGCCAGGCCGCCCTCGCCGAACCTCTCCCGGTAGCGTTCCGCGAAGTCGCGGGTGTCGTCGTTGGCGCTGTCCAGCAGGACCGGGGTCGCGGCGTACACTCTCCTGGTGAAGAAACCGCGATCGTCGCGCTCCTCCGGCAGGTCCCGGAAACGCGCGGCCAGCGAATCCCCGGCCAGGCCCGTGCCGCCGAGGATCGGCCCATCGACCCCCAGCCGGCGCAGCGCCGTGATCGCCGCGACGGCGTCGTCGTCCAGCATCGCGAGGACGACCGCCGGCTTGTCCGGATCCGCGGCCGCCTGCACGACCGCTGCGTCGCGCTCCCTGTTGCCAGTGAAGCCCACGTACGATGCCTGCAGCCCGAGCCGGGCGGCGCCGCGCCTGAATCCGTCGGCGACCGTGCGGCCATAAGCGTCGTCGGTGAAGATCACGACGGCCCGCGAGCCGCCCAGCGCATAGCGCAGGTAGCTCGCCAGCCAGTCGCCCATGTCGCTGTTCGTGAAGATGGTGCGGAAGGTCGTCGCGCTGGCGGTGATGAGATCGCTCTCGGCCGCCGGCACGATCGATGCGAGGCCCGCCCGCGCGAAGACCGGTCCGGCGACGAGCGACGAGGTGGACAGCAGGGGGCCGACGACGCCGACGGCATCGCTCGCCACGATCCTGGCCGCCGCCTCGCGGACACCCTCTTCGGAGCGACCGGCATTGTGGACGTCGAGCGCGAATCTCGGGCCCACGCCCTCGGCGTTCGCCTCCTCGACCGCGAGCCGCACGCCGTTGGCGAGGGCGCGTCCGTATGCCCCCTCGTTCTCGCCGCTTATGCTCGAGACGACCGCCAGCTTGAGCGGCGACGTCTGTGCGGCGAGCGGAGCCATCCAGAGAAGAGACGCGACGACCAGGAACACGGCCGGCAGCGACCGGGACAGACGACGGACAGCCATGCTCGCAGGCAACGCACGATGATCGAAAGGCCGGCCACTTTCGATGATCTCCCATCGGGCGTCAAACGATCCCCAGCCCGTGCGTCACAGTCCATGCACCACGCAGCCGCCTGACGGTGCCATGCCGCATTGCACCGCAGCGGAAAGAGAGTGCTGGCATCTGCCCCCGCGCGGATTGACTCGTCCTGCCCGGAGTGAAAGCATTTCCGCGACAAGGCTTCGCTCCGGACGCGTTCGGCAGCGACCACCGTCCGGAGCTTCTCTTGGCGCAGGCGACCGCGCAGGAAGGAGGACGTTGTCATGAACGGCACCAGATCCGACATCATATCCGGAGGCAGACCAGGCAGCGGCGCGCACCGCGTGGTGGCGCTGTGCGGGCCGTATCTCTCCGGCAAGACCAGCCTGCTCGAGAGTCTGCTCTACGCCATGGGGGCCATCGGCCGGCGCGGCTCTACCCGCGCGGGCACCTCGACCGGCGACGGCGCCGCCGAGGCACGCCGGCGCGGCATGGGCACCGAGATCAACGTCGCCTCGGCGAGCTACCTGGGCGACCACTGGACCTTCCTCGACGTCCCGGGATCGATCGAGTTCCAGCACGACGCCTGTGCGGCGCTCGCGGTATGCGACGCGGCGGTGCTGGTCTGCGAGCCCTCGCCCGAGCGCGTCGTCGCCCTGACGCCGCTGCTGAGGTTGATCGAGGACCGCTGCATCCCCCACGTCTTCTTCATCAACAAGATCGATTCGGCCGAGGCGCGCGTGCGCGACATGCTGGCCGCCCTGCAGGCGATCTCGACGCGCAAGCTGGTGCTGCGCCAGGTGCCCATCCGCCAACCGACGCGGGACGGCGGCGAGGAGACGGTCGGCTACGTCGATCTCGTCAGCGAGCGCGCCTACCGCTACCGGTCGAGCGGCGCCTCCGACCTGATCGAGATGCCGGCCGAGATCCTGCCGCGGGAGGCCGAGGCGCGCCGCGAGATGCTGGAGACCCTGTCGGAGTTCGACGACCAGCTCCTCGAACAGCTCATCGAGGACGTCGCGCCGGAGAAGTCGCTGATCTACCGCGATCTCCACGACGAGTTCGGGGCCGATCAGATCGCGCCGGTTCTGCTGGGCGCCGGCGACCGGGAGAACGGCGTGCGCCGCCTGATCAAGACGCTGCGGCACGACGCGCCGTCGGTCGATCGCACCGCCCAGCGCCGCACCCTGCCGGACGACGGCGCGGCGACGGCCGAGTGTTTCAAGGTCCTGCATCAGAGCCATGCCGGCAAGCTGTCGCTCTGCCGCGTCTGGTCCGGCACCCTCTCGGAGGGCCAGAGCGTCGGCGGGCAGCGGATCGGCGCCCTGCTGCGGCCCTTCGGCCAGCGTCTCGACAAGGTCGCCCAGGCCGGTCCCGGCGAGATCGTGGCGCTGGCCAAGGTCGAAGGGCTCTCCGCGGGCCAGGCGCTCACCGGCGCGGGCATCGTGCCGACCGCGGACTTCCCGCGGGCGGAACCGCCAGTGTTCGCGCTGTCGCTCGCCGCGCGCAACCGCAACGACGAGGTCAAGCTGTCGGGCGCCCTGCAGAAGATCGTCGAGGAGGATCCCTCGCTGTCCTTCGAGGCGCGCGGCGAGACCCACGAGCTGCTGCTCAAGGGCCAGGGCGAGATGCACCTCAAGGTCGCCGTCGACAAGCTCGCCGGCCGGTACAACGTCGCGGTCGAGACGGAGACACCGCGCGTCGCCTACCGCGAGACGATCCAGGGGAGCGCCCAGCAGCACGCCCGCTACAAGCGCCAGACGGGCGGCCACGGCCAGTTCGCCGACATCAAGATCGAGGTCAGGCCGCTGCCGCGCGGCTCGGGCTTCCGCTTCGTCGACCGCATCGTGGGCGGCGTCGTGCCGCGCAACTTCATCCCCGCCGTCGAGGAAGGGCTGATCGACTACATGAAAGAAGGCCCGCTGGGCCAGCCGGTGGTCGATCTCGAGGTGACGCTGCTCGACGGCCAGTATCACAGCGTCGACAGCTCCGAGATGTCCTTCAAGATGGCCGCGCGCATCGCGATGTCCGAGGCCATGCCCAAGTGCAGGCCGGTGCTGCTCGAGCCCATCCTCAGGGTCACTGTGGCGGCGCCCAGCGAGGCCACGCCGCGTATCCAGCGGCTGATCACCGGCCGGCGCGGCCAGCTCCTGGGCTACGACACGCGCGCCGGATGGCACGGCTGGGACGAGGTATCGGCGCTCATGCCGGAGGCGGAGATCGCCGACATGATCGTCGAGATCCGCTCGGTCACCCAAGGCGTGGGCACCTTCCGGACCGAGTTCGACCACCTGCAGGAGCTGGTCGGCCGCAGCGCCGACCGCATCGTCGAGGAGACCCGCAAGCGCGCGGCGGCCTGAACCGGGACGAGGACCCGGCAGGTACCTGGCGTGGCAGCATCGTCTTTGCCGCGGCGCGGCCATGGATCATAGTGATCTCCGTGGGAGCGTTTCTGCGGGGAAGACGTCGTATGATCCTGAGACATTTCCGGGCGGCCGCCCTGGTGGCTGCGCTGTTCTGTATCGCGCCGCCGGCCGGCGCCCAGACCGGACGGCTGACGCTCCTTTATGTCTGCGACAGGCAGTCGGAACCCTGCAAGACGTGGGAGAAGCAGTGGGAGCCGATCTTCGTCGCCTCGCCGGCCGCCGGGAAGGTGACGCTGCGCAAGGTGAATGCCCCCGACGCCAAGGCGCTGCTGAAACCCGCGAGCTGGCCCGAGGACCTGCGCTGGGTGCTCGATGTCTTCCTGATGAGCCAGGAAGGCGTGCAGGACGGATACGATACGCCGCGCTTCTTCCTGCTGCAGGACGGCCAGATCGCTTTCGCCAGCGTGGGAAACAATGGCTGGCGCGAGTTCATGTGGCCGACCATTCTCGACATGACGAACACCCGTCCTTAGGAACCGGAGGGGGCGATGACCAGCAACCTGTTCCTCTCGCAGCTTGCGGCATATGCCGAAGTGCACCGCGACCGGCGCAACAAGGCCACGCACTTCGTGGGCATTCCCGTCATCGTCTTCTCGCTCCTGCTTGTGCTCTCCCTGTGGCGCTTCGAGCTGGTTGGCCGGGAATGGACGGGCTCGTTCGCCGTCGGCCTCGTGGCCGTGCTTGGCTGGATCGCGCTCGATCTGGGCATCGGGCTCGCGATGATGGCGATCATGGCGGTCGCCTGGTACGCCGCCGAGGCGCTTGCCGCCGCGCTCGGCTCGCCGCACGCCGTATGGGCGACCTTTCTCGTTCTCTTCGTCGGGGGCTGGATCCTGCAGTTCCTCGGACACCACTATGAAGGCCGGCGGCCGGCGCTGATCGACAACATCTTCCAGGCCTTCATCGGTCCGATGTTCCTGGTCGCCGAGGCGGTGGCGGCGACGGGCCGGCGCGCCGATCTGACCCGGGCCCTGGGCGGGCACGACGTCACGGCGCGGTGAACAGGGTTGATTTGTTCCCGGCCGGCGCCGAGATCAGATGGAGCCACGGCGCGAAGGAGTGAGACATGCTGATCAAGCGCAGACGCGGCTGGGAACTGACGGAGAGCCAGGCGACACCGGAGAGTCTCTATCTCCAGCGCCGGACTCTGGTGACGGCCATGGGCTTCGGGGCGGCCGCCGCGATGGCGCTGCCTGCTGCCGCGCTCGCCCAAGGCAAGGGGCAGGACAAGGGGCAGGATCCGTCGGCTGGACTTTATCCGGCGAGGCGGAACGACCGATACGGGGTGCCGACGCCCCTGACGGCCGAGCGCCTCGCCACCACCTACAACAACTTCTACGAGTTCGGCACCGACAAGAGCATCTGGCGCGACGCCCAGAAGCTCGAGTTGCGGCCTTGGACGATCAAGGTCGGCGGCATGGTCGAGAAGCCGTTCGAGATCGGCATCGACGACCTGCTCGCCAGGGTTCAGCTCGAGGAGCGCGTCTACCGCCATCGCTGCGTCGAAACGTGGTCGATGATCGTGCCGTGGAGCGGCTTCCCGATGCGCTCGCTGGTCGAGCTCTGCAAGCCGACGGGCAGCGCGAAGTACGTCGTGATGAAGACGCTCAGCAAGCCGTCCGTCATGAGGGAGCAGCGCGATCCGCTCTACCCCTGGCCCTACACCGAGGGCCTGGCGATGGACGAGGCCATGCATGACCTCACCTTCGTCGCCACGGGCCTCTACGGCAAGCCGCTCCCCAAGCAGAACGGTGCGCCGCTGCGGCTGGTGGCGCCGTGGAAGTACGGCTTCAAGAACGTGAAGTCGATCGTCAGCATCGAGTTCAGCGACAAGCGACCGGTCTCCTTCTGGGAAGGGCTCCAGTCCAGCGAGTACGGCTTCTGGGCCAACGTGAATCCGGAAGTCCCCCATCCGCGCTGGAGCCAGGCCACCGAGAAGCCGCTGGGCAGCGACCAGCGTATCCCGACCCTGCTCTACAACGGCTACGCCGAGTTCGTGGCCGGCCTTTACGCCAACCGCAAGGCGGAAAAGCTGTTCATGTAGGTCCCGCTCCTTTGCCTTGCTGCGGCGGGCCGCGCTAAAACGGCGCCTCGCACCGCCGCGTGGCGGCAAGGGAGGAGATGTGAAACTGAATCGCCGCACCGCGCTGGCCGGCGCGGTGGCCCTCACGGCCGCCCCGCGGGCCTTCGCCCAGGCCTTCCCCAGCAAGCCGCTCAAGATCGTCGTGCCGTTCGCGGCCGGCAGCGCCACCGACCTGACGGCGCGCGGACTCGGCGCCAAGCTGCAGGAGATCCTGAAGCAGCCCGTGGTGATCGAGAACAAGCCCGGGGCCAGCGGTCAGCTCGGCGCCTCGGCGGTCGCGACGGCCCCGCCCGACGGCTACACGCTGCTCATGGGCACCAACACGACCAATGCCGCCAACCCGGCGCTGTTCAAGAAGCTCAGCTACGATCCCGCGAAGGACTTCGCGCCGATCATGCGCTGCGTCACCGGCGTCAATGCGCTGGTCGTGAACAACGACGTGCCGGCGAAGACGGTCGCGGAGCTGGTCGACTATGCCAAGAAGAATCCCGGCAAGCTGAACTACGCCGAGGCGAGTGCCTCGCAGCGCCTGTCCGGCGAGATGTTCAACAAGCTTGCCGGCGTCAAGATCGAGCGTGTGCCCTACAAGGCCAGCCCGCAGGCGCTGGGCGACGTCGCGGCCGGCCAGGTCCAGATCATGTTTCCCGACCTGCCGCAGGCCCTCACCCAGATAGACGCCGGGCGGGTGCGCGGCCTGGGCGTCACCGGCCCCACGCGCTCCTCCGTGGCGCCGAACCTGCCGCCGATCGGCGACACGGTGCCTGGCTATTCCCTGGTCTACTGGCTGGGGGGGGGGGGGGGGGGGGGGGGGGGGGGGGCGGGGGGGGGGGGGGGCGGGGCGGGCGGGGGCGGGGGCCAGGGGCGCGCCGGGCGGCGCGCCGCCGACGCGCGGGAGCCGATCCAGAAGACGCTGGCCGACGCCATCGCCGAAGCCCTGAAGGACCCCGCGACCGCCAAGGCGATGACGCAGGGCCGCATGGAGATCGCGCCGCTGCCGCTCGCGCAGTTCGCCGCCTACGTCAAGGAACAGACGGCGTGGTGGACTCGCGAGATCAAGGCCGCCGGCATCGAGCCGGAGTGAACAAGGGCACGCCATGAGCAAGGTCATCGTCGAGAGAACCGGTCCGGTCCGCACCGTCTGGCTGAACAGGCCCGAGAAGCGCAACGCCCTCGACAGCGAGCTGCTGCACGAGATGATCGAGGTGCTGCGCGCCCCGGTCGCCGACGACGACCGGGTCGTCGTCATCCGCGGCAAAGGCAACGTGTTCTGTTCCGGGCTGGACATGGCGGAGCGCCGCGAGACCATCGGCAGCGGCGGCGCCAGCGGCATCGAGGTCATGCTGCGCGCCATCGAGCTCTGCCCGCTGCCGGTCGTCGCCGTCGTCCACGGCGACGCCATCGCCGGCGGGAACGAGCTCGCGCTGCATTGCGATCTGGTCGTGGCCAGTGCCGCCGCACGCTTCGGCATGTCTCTCGCCCAGGTCGGACTCGCCCCCAACTGGTTCCTGGCCAAGAAGCTGATGGAAGTGCTGGGGCCGGTCACTACCCGCGAGATGCTGCTGCTGGGCGATCCGCTGCCGGCGACCAAGCTGCACGCGCTGGGCCTCATCGCCCGCTGCGTGCCGGCAGACCAGCTCGAGGGGGAGGCGGCGAAGGTGATTGACCGGCTCGCCGCCAACGCGCCGCTGTCGCTCAAGGCGATGAAGGCGCTTACCGTGCGCCAGCTCGAGTTCCGCGATTCCATCGGGCACGACGACGTCGATGCGCTGGTCCAGGCGGCGCTCAAGAGCCGGGATGCCCAGGAAGGCATGAAGGCGCGGCTGGAAAAGCGCACCGCCCGCTTCCAGGGCCGCTGACCGTGTCGCTCCGGCTGCGCCTCGACAAGCCCTGGCAGCCGCTGACCGCGGAAGCCGCCGCCCGCCTGCCCGGCCAGCTCGGCGTCTACCAGGTCGCGGACGCAGGCGGCACGGTGGTCTTCATCGGCCAGGCCGGCGCGCGCAGCCCCTTCGGCCTGCGCAGCGAGCTGCAGCGGGAAGCCAGCGTCCGCGGCGCCGGCCACCAGTTCCGGGTCGAGGTGAACCAGCAGTACCGCTCGCGCTGGTTCGAGCTTTTGATGGTGCACAAGGCCGATCACGGCGCCCTGCCCGTCGACAACGCCAGGAACCCGCCGCCCGCGCTGGGCCGGCTGAGCCCCTCGTGACCAAAAGCGAAGACGCCGTCCTCTCCCCCTAGCGGGGAGAGGAACATGAAGTGAGTGCTGGCCGCCCTAGGCCGGCCATACTGAGGAAACGCCATGGACTTCGAGCCGAGCCCCGAGCAGCAGATGCTCATCGATCAGGTGCGTCGCTTCGTGCGCGAGGAGATCATCCCGCTCGAGGCCAAGCTTGATCCCGACGCGTCCGAGCTCGATCCCGTCGACCACGCACGGCTGGTCGAGAAGACCAAGGCCATGGGACTGTTCGGCATCGACATTCCCAAGGAATTCGGCGGGCCCGACATCGATATCGTCACGCGCACCCTGCTCGCCGTCGAGATGGCGCAGCACCGCGCCGGCCTCTACGTGCCCTGCTACGGCACCTTCGGCGGCGCCGGGCTGGCCCAGATCTTCGAAGCCAACGACGACCAGAAGGAGCGGTACCTCTATCCGACGCTGCGCGGCGAGAAGAAGGCCTTCTTCGGCCTGACTGAGCCTTCCGGCGGCAGCGATCCCGCCCGCGCGATCCAGACCAGGGCCGAACGCAAGGACAATGGCTGGGTGCTGAACGGCGCGAAGATCTTCATCTCCAATGCCGACCGTGCGCAATATGGCATCGTCTTCGCCCGCACCGACGCCTCCAAGGGCCGCGCCGGCATCACCTGCTTCATCGTCGATTCCGACACGCCGGGCTTCCATGTGCGCCGCGTCGTGCACACGCTGCGCTCGTCGCACTACGCCACCGAGCTCGAATTCAAGGATTGCTGGGTCTCCGACCACCAGGTGCTGGGCGAGGTCAACAAGGGCTTCGCCGTCGCCAACGACCGCCTGACCCGCCAGCGCATACCCTATGCCGCGGGCTGCATCGGCGTGGCCATTGCCGCGCACGAGATGGCGATCGAATGGGCCAAGATGCGGACGACCTTCGGCGAGAAGCTGGCGAACCGCCAGGCCGTGCAATGGATGCTGGTGGACAACGAGATCGACATCCGCACGGCGCGGCACTTCACCCTCGAAGCGGCCGAGAAGGCGCGGCGCGGCCAGCCCTTCCGCACCGAGGCTGCGATCGCCAAGCTGACCGCGTCGGAAGGGGGCGGCCGCGTCGTCGATCGCGCCATGCAGATCCACGGCGGCATGGGCATGACCAAGGACCTGCCGCTCGAGCGCTGGTATCGCGAGATGCGCATCCGCCGCGTCGGGGAGGGACCGAGCGAGGTGCAGCGCATGGTGATCGCCCGCGAGATCCTGGGGAGCAACCTGCGATGAGCACGCCGCCCTCCTCGCGGCCGCTGGACGGCATCAAGGTCGTCGAGTTCGGCCAGAACCTGGCCGGCCCCTATTGCGGCCAGATCCTGGCCTTCCTGGGCGCCGACGTCGTCAAGGTCGAGCGGCCCGAGGGCGACGACGCCCGCAAGTGGGGTCCTCCCTTCATCGAAGGCGACGCCGTCGGCTTCATCGCGCTCAACCGCGGCAAGAAGTCTGTCACCTGCGACCTCGGCGACGCCGCGCAGCGCGACGCGCTGATCGGGCGGATCGGCCAGGCCGACGTCTTCATCCACAACCTGCGCGCCGATGTGCCGGCGAAGTTCGGCATCGACGGCGCCACGCTGACCGCGCGCTTCCCGCGCCTGATCTATGCCGATCTCGGCGCCTTCGGGCACGCGGGCCCCTGGAAGGATCGTCCCGGCTACGAGCCCATCATTCAGGCGGTGGCAGGTCTGATCTCGCTGAACGGCGATCCGTCGGGCCCCGAGGCGCGCATCGGGGTGTCCATCATCGACCTGTCGACCGGCATGTGGACGGCGATCGGCGTCCTGGCCGCGATCGCACGGCGCGCCGCGACTGGTCGCGGCAGCCTGGTCAACACCTCCCTGTTCGAGAGCGGCCTGATGTGGGCTTCGAACCATGTCGCCTCCTATTCGGTGACGGGCCGCATGGCGCCGCGACAGGGTACCGGCCACCCCTCGCTCACCCCCTATCAGGCCTTCGACTGCAGCGACGGGCCGCTGATGATCTGTCCCGGCAACGACCGGCTGTGGCGCAAGTTCGCCGAGGCGCTGGGCCACCCGGAATGGCCGGACGAGCCGCGCTTCAGGACCAACGTGGAGCGCATGCAGAACCGCGACCTGCTGCTGGGCATGATCGCCGACATCATGAAGCGCGAGAGCCGGGCCTACTGGTCGGCGAAGCTCGACACGCTGGGCGTGCCGAACGGACCGCTGAACACCGTGCCGCAGGTTCTCGAACTCGCCCAGGTGGCCGCGCTCGGCATGTTCGCGCAACCCTACGAGGGCAGCGGCGCCTTGTTCCACGGCCTGCCCGTCAGCTTCGACGGCGAACGCGCCGGCGGAACCGCGAAGGCACCGAAGATCGGCGAGCACAACGGCAAGGCATAGGCCGACGTCTTTTGGACAGAAGCGGAACCGGGCTGTGGGTCGGCGGCACCGCGTCAGCTTCGACCGCGCGCGGGCGTCTTCGGGACCCGCGAGCTTCCAGCTCGCTCAAGAGCCATGAGCGAGCCGGAGGCTCGCAGTCCGACAGAACATGTCAGCCCGCGAAGCTCAGGCAGTACTCGCGGACGCGCTCCAGCGGGATACGGGCGTGGCTCTGGACGATGATGAACTTGCCCCCCGGGTCGGTGCCGTTGGGCAGCTTGACCAGGCGTTCGAAGTCGTCCGCTCCCCACACGCAGGACTGCTCCGAGAACAGGTGCACGCTGGCGCCGTAGCAGACGTCCCATTCGACATGGTAGTCGAACAGGTTGCCGCGCAGTTCGGCCACGCTGGTGTAGAGCGAATACTCGGTCCAGGGCACGCGCGTCGGACGGCGTATCTTCCACGACAGCAGCGACGTCGTGGCGCCCAGCGGACCGCGGCGCATATGCTCGAGCGCCTGCGCGGCCAGATCGCCGTGCAGCAGGTTGGGTGTCACGGACAGGCCATGGCCCATGACGTCGTAGGCCGTGCCCGTGATCGCGGTGACGTTGCGCCACCATTCGTGGTGCCGCTTGGGCTCCCAGCGCGACAGGCCGCGGCCGTCCTCGACGAAGGTCCTCGAATCGAAGTCGCCGACGCAGCAGACGTCGGAATCGAGCGTCAGGTAGCCGCCGAAGCCCAGCATCACGGGGACCTGCAGCTTGACGATCTGCTGCCGGTACCAGCCGGTCATCATGTAGAAGCTGCTGAACGGCGAGAAGAAGTCGCTCTCCGGCCGGACCGACACGTTGATGTTCGAGAAGCGCGGCAGGCTCGTGCGCAGAAGCTGCGTGTCGGCCCCGGGGGAGATGATCAGCAGTTCGAACGGCTTCGGATCACGCCAGTGCTTCGCCAGCGATTCGATGAGCAGACCGGCACGCTCCAGATCGCCCCGGCGCTTAATCTTGCGCAGAGCCAGGGGCAGGATTGCTTGGCGAACTTCGGAGAACATCGTCTTGATTGGACGAGAAAATACATGCGGCGCCTTTCTCCTTCCACATCAATCGGTTGGATGGAGACACGTCGCTGCGCAGCAGCGTCAGAAAGTCTCAAACGAGAGGGCGCATCCGGCCGGTGCGGCGGCACCACGCGATGCAGCACGAAAAAAACGCCGGGCCTGGAAAGGCCCGGCGAGTCAAACAGGGAGGCTTCACGTCTGGGAGACGTGGGATCATGAGGATCCCGAGTTTCGAACGCGAAAAGTAGAGAACCGTCCGTGTCGAAAACCTGCCTCAAAAATAGTCGGCCGATTGCGCAGTTGTAGCGGGGAAATCCGAAAACAGGCATGCGCTTGGCGCATGTCTTTCAGGTGATATGCATTCCTGCAATCCAGCTAGTCAGAATCGGGTCTCGGCGACCTTCCGGAGCAGGAAATCGCGGAATACCGCGATGCGCTTGGAATGCCGCAATTCCTCGGGGTAGGTGAAGTACACGTCCGTGGTGCGGACATTGAGATCGGGCAGCAGCATCTCGAGCTTCGTCGATTCGCGCGCGAGGTAATCGGGCAGAGAGGCAATGCCGAGTCCCGATTCCACGGCACGGAAGATGCCGTAGGTGTTGTTCACCCGCAGCACGACGACACGATTGGTCTGGTCCGGATTGCCTTCGCGCAGAAGCCAGTTGACGTCCTGGACCGGCGCGCGGGCATCCTCTCCGAAGATGATCAGTCGGTGCTGGTCGAGTTCTTCGATGGTGCGCGGCTTGCCGTACTTCTGGATGTAGCTGTGCGCCGCATAGACGTGGCTCCGCACGGTCAGCAGATGGCGCTGCACCAGGCCAGGCTGGCGCGGCATGACCATGCGGATGGCGACGTCCGCCTCGCGCATTCCGAGATCGAGCTCGTTGTCCGACAGGACGAGGCTTACGTCGATATCGGGATACATGGTGATGAAGTCGTGCATCTGGGCCGTGAGCCACGTCGACCCGAATCCGACGGACGTCGTCACCTTGAGGCGCCCGGCCGGCTTGTCCTGGTTGGCCCGCAGCAGGGCCTCGGCGGTGTTGACCTTGCCGGCCATGTCGCGTGCGGTGCGGTAGAGCAGTTCGCCCTGCTCGGTCAGGATCAGCCCGCGCGCATGACGGTGGAACAGCATGACGCCAAGCTGCTCCTCCAGGGCGCCGATCTGCCGGGAGATCGCCGACTGGCTGAGCTTCAGGGCCTCGCCGGCATGCGTGAAGCTGCCTGCGTCAGCCACGGCCTGGAAGATCCGCAGCTTGTCCCAGTCCATGACACTTCCCTCCCTGCGCGTCCTACGCCGCTTGCTGTCCGCCGCTTGCCATGCCGCGGCTTCTTATTCCGCGGCTTGGGCCAGACGGGCTTCCCGAGCCGCCAACCATCTCTCCGCCTCCAGCGCCGCCATGCAGCCGGTTCCGGCTGCCGTCACGGCCTGGCGGAAGATCTTGTCCTGGACGTCGCCGGCGGCGTAGACGCCCTCGATGTCGGTCGCCGTCGAATCGGGCCGGGTGATCAGGTAGCCCTCGCCGTCCATGGCGAGCTTGCCCTTGAACAGCTCGGTGTTCGGCGAATGTCCGATGGCGATGAACACGCCGTCGGTGGCCATCTCCTTCTCCGCGCCCGTCTTGACGTCCCGCACCCGCACGGCCTTCACCAGCGGTGCCGGCTTCGTCTCCCCCAGTATCTCCTCCAGCGTGTGGTCCCACAGCACGGTGACCTTGGGATTGCCGAACAGCCTGTCCTGCAGGATCTTCTCCGCCCGCAGCGTGTCCCGGCGATGGATCAGCGTCACCTTGGCCGCATGATGCGTGAGGTACAGCGCCTCCTCGACCGCGGTATTGCCGCCGCCCACGACCACGACCTCCCGGCCGCGGAAGAAGAAGCCGTCGCAGGTCGCGCAGGCCGACACGCCGCCGCCCCGGAACGCCTCCTCGCTCGGCAGGCCCAGCCATCGGGCCGTCGCTCCCGTGGCGATGATCAGCGCATCCGCTTCGTAACGATCACCCGAGTCGCCCAGGCAGACGAACGGGCGGGTCGTCAGGTTCACCTCGACGATGGTGTCGAAGAAGAGCCGTGTGCCGACATGCTCGGCCTGCTTCTGCATCTGCTCCATCAGCCAGGGCCCCTGGATGACGTCCGCGAAGCCCGGGTAGTTCTCCACGTCGGTGGTGATGGTGAGCTGGCCGCCGGGCTGAATGCCCTGGACCAGCATCGGCTTCAGGTTCGCCCGCGCCGCATAGATGGCCGCCGTGTAGCCGGCTGGCCCCGAACCCAGGATCATCACCTTGCTGCGATAAGTCTCTGCCATGTCACTTCCGTGTCCCACCGGCCGCATATCAGGTCACATATATGCAAACCTCGGCAGCCATGCACGGAAGTTCTGGCGGATCAGCGCAATTGTTCACAGGGACTTGCGCACATTCGGCAACTTTATTGCGCACGCGGCACGGTTCTGGCATAGAGCGCGGCCAACGGAGGGAACTGAATGGCGCGGACAAAGCTGGATCGCATCGACCGGCGCATCCTGAGCGATCTGCAGGCCAATGGACGGATGACGAACGTGGAGCTGGCCGAGCGGGCCGGCATCTCGGCCCCGCCCTGCCTGCGCCGGGTGCGGGCACTCGAGCGGGCGGGAATCATCCGCGGCTACCATGCCGATCTCAGCGCCGAGACGCTGGGCTACAGCGTGTCCGTCTTTGCCCTCGTCGGCCTCAACAGCCAGGCCGAGATCGACCTCAAGTCGTTCGAGGAGCTGATCAGCAAGTGGGACGAGGTCCGCGAATGCCACATGCTGGCCGGAGAGGCCGACTTCCTGCTGAAAATCGTCGCCGAGACCTGGGACGACTACCAGAAGTTCCTGACCACGCGCCTCACCTCGGCGCCCAACGTCAGCCATGTGAAATCCATGATGGTGTTCCGCACGGCCAAGCAGCTGCCCGGCGTACCCATCGCCGTCGAGTAGGTCCGGGAGGCGGCGAACGGTGCTTGCGGGAAACAGCGTGTATCGATAGCCTCGGAAATACACAGCGTTACCGCTGAGCCCCCCGAGGAGGCGACCGTGAAGAACCTCATGCAGTCGGCGCGGCTGCTGGTCTTCGACCTGGCGTCGACGCTGGTGTTCCTGGTTGCACTGCTGCTCAGCCGCGACCTGTTCCTCGCCGTCGCCCTGGGGGTGGCATTGGGTATCGGCCAGATCGTCTGGCTCAAGGTCCGCCGCAGACCGATCGACACCATGCAGTGGCTGAGCATCGGCCTCGTCGTGGCATCGGGCGCCGCGACGATGCTCACCAACGATCCGCGTTTCGTGATGCTGAAGCCCAGCATCATCTATGCGATCGTCGGCGCCTATATGCTGCGCCCGGGCTGGATGAACCGCTATCTGCCGCCCGTCGCCATCCAGACGGTCCCCGACATCGCCTGGGTCTTCGGCTTCGTCTGGGCCGGCCTGATGTTCGGCTCGGCCCTCCTCAACATCGTCCTGGCAATGGTGCTGGACCCGGTGACCTGGTCGGCCGCCATGTCGGCCTGGGGCATCGCGAGCAAGGTCGCCCTGTTCCTGGTGCAGTATGCAACCATGCGTGTCGTGGCCGTCCGGCGGGCTCGCGCCGCGCTATCCGCCTCGACCTGAACGACGCCGATTGAGCCGCTCAGCCGCCGATCACTTGAACTGGACCGCAACAACCTCGTAGGAGCGCGCGCCACGCGGCGTCTGGACCTCGACGGTATCGCCGACGGTCTTGCCGATCAGCGCCCGGCCGATCGGCGACGTGACGGAAATCCGGCCCTTGGCGAGGTCGGCCTCGTAGGGTCCCACGATCTGGTACTTCACCTTCTCGTCGGTGTCCTCGTCGGCCAGCTTCACCGTTGCGCCGAACTTCACGACGTCGCCGGACAGCTTGCTGAAGTCGATGACCTCGGCCCGCGAGATGATGTCTTCCACCTCGGCGATACGGCCCTCGATGAACCCCTGCCGCTCGCGCGCGGAGGTGTATTCGGCGTTCTCGGAAAGATCGCCATGCTCGCGCGCCGCCGCGATCGCCTTGATGATCGCCGGCCGCTCCACGCTCTTCAACTGCTTCAGCTCGTCCTCGAGGCCTTTGAGCCCCTCGGCTGTCATCGGAACCCGTTCCATTACGTGATCGTCCTTAATGATTGGCACGCCGTCAACGCCCAACCGGCCCCGAACGGCCGGCGGATCGACGGGTTGCGGCCGTGGGAGGCTAGAACGCGGTCTTGAAGTAGGATTGCAGCGGCGCCACGTCCAACGCCCCGCCATGGAGGGCCACAATGCCTTCGACCGCTGCCTTGGCCCCCGCCACCGTCGTATAATAGGCGATCTTGTGCATCAGCGCCGTCCGGCGGAGCGTGAAGCTGTCGGTCAGCGCCGCCGAGCCGTCGACGGTGTTGAAGACGAGCTGGACCTTGCCGTCCTTCATCAGGTCGACGATGTGCGGCCGGCCCTCGAGCACCTTGTTCACGCGCTGCGCCTCGATGCCGTGCCGATGCAGGAAATCCGCCGTGCCCGACGTCGCCACGACCTTGAAGCCGAGGTCGACCAGCCGCTTGACCGGCTTCACCATGGAGGATTTGTCGGGATCCTTGACCGAGACGAAGACGACGCCCTCGACCGGCATCTTGCTGCCGGCGCCGAGCTGCGACTTCGCGAAGGCCCGGCCGAAATCCGAATCAAGGCCCATCACCTCGCCGGTAGAGCGCATCTCCGGGCCCAGTATGACATCCACGCCGGGGAAGCGGGCGAAGGGGAACACCGCCTCCTTGACCGCGATGTGCTTGCCCCTGGCCTTCTTGATGCCCAGCGACTTCAGCGCCTCGCCGGCCATCAGGCGGGCGGCGAACTTGGCGATGGGCTGGCCGGTCGCCTTGGCCACGAAAGGCACGGTGCGGCTGGCGCGCGGATTGACCTCGAGCACGTAGACGTCGCCGTTCTTCACCGCGTACTGCACGTTCATGAGGCCGACGACCTTCAGCGCCCGGGCCATCGCCTCGGTCTGCCGGCCGATCTCGGTCAGGATCTTGGACGGCAGAGAATAGGGCGGCAGAGAGCAGGCCGAATCGCCCGAATGGATCCCCGCCTCCTCGATATGCTCCATGATGCCGGCGACGAACACGTTCTGGTCCTTGTCGGCCAGCGCATCGACATCGACCTCGATCGCGTCGCGCAGGTAGGAATCGATCAGCACCGGATTGGCGCCCGAGACCTTGACCGCATCGCGCATGTAGCGCTCGAGCCCATCGCGATCGTAGACGATCTGCATGGCGCGCCCGCCCAGCACATAGGACGGCCGGATGACGACCGGATAGCCGATCTTCTCGGCCGCCGCGATCGCCTGCTCCTGCGAGGTCGCCGTGCCGTTCTCGGGCTGGCGCAGGCCGAGCTCGTGGATCAGCTTCTGGAAGCGCTCGCGATCCTCGGCGAGGTCGATCGCATCCGGCGAGGTGCCGAGGATCGGGATGCCGGCCGCCTCGAGCGGCTTGGCGAGCTTGAGGGGCGTCTGGCCGCCGAACTGGACGATGAGGCCCAGCAGCTCGCCCCGGCTGCGCTCGACCTCGACCAGCTCGATCACGTCCTCGGCCGTCAGCGGCTCGAAATAGAGACGGTCGGCCGTGTCGTAGTCGGTCGATACCGTCTCGGGGTTGCAGTTGACCATGATGGTCTCGTAGCCGGCATCGCGCAGCGCGTAGACGGCATGGACGCAGCAATAGTCGAACTCGATGCCCTGACCGATGCGGTTGGGTCCGCCGCCCAGGATGATGACCTTGCGCCGGTCGGTCGGCTCGGCCTCGGACTCGGCCGGATGGAGCCCGTCGCCTTCGTAGCAGGAATAGAGATAGGGCGTGCGCGAGGCAAACTCGGCGGCGCAGGTGTCGATGCGCTTGAACACCGGACGGATGCCCAGCGCCCGCCGCTTGCGCGCGACCTCCGCCGCGGACTGCCCGGTGAGCTCTCCCAGGCGTTCGTCGGAGAAGCCCTTCTTCTTGAGGTCGATCAGTTCCTTGGCATCCGCGGGCAGTCCGTTGGCCCGCAGCCCGGCCTCGATCTTCACGAGCTGCTCGATTTGGCGCAGGAACCACGGCTCGTACTTCGAGGCGTGTGCGATTTCCTCGACGCCGAGGCCGAAGCGGAAGGCCTGCGCGATCACGAGCACGCGGTCGGGCGTCGGCCTGGACAGCGCCCCGATGATGGCGCCCTTGTCGGGCGCGCCCTTGATCTCGATCTCGTTCAGGCCCGTCAGGCCGGTCTCCATGGAGCGCAGCGCCTTCTGCAGCGACTCCTGGAAGGTGCGGCCGATCGACATGGCCTCGCCCACGCTCTTCATCGAGGTGGTGAGGATCGCCTCCGCACCGGGAAACTTCTCGAAGGCGAAGCGCGGCATCTTGGTGACGACGTAGTCGATCGTCGGCTCGAACGAGGCCGGCGTGGTGCCGGTGATGTCGTTCAGCAGCTCGTCCAGCGTGTAGCCCACGGCCAGCCGTGCGGCGACCTTCGCGATCGGGAAGCCCGTCGCCTTGGAGGCGAGCGCCGAGGACCGCGAGACGCGCGGATTCATCTCGATCACGACCATGCGGCCGGTCGCCGGATCGACGGCGAACTGCACGTTCGACCCGCCGGTGTCGACGCCGATCTCGCGCAGGCACGCGATCGAGGCGTCGCGCATGATCTGGTATTCCTTGTCCGTGAGCGTCAGCGCCGGCGCGACGGTGACCGAATCGCCGGTGTGGATGCCCATCGGGTCGACGTTCTCGATGGAGCAGATGATGATGCAGTTGTCGCGCTTGTCGCGGACGACCTCCATCTCGTACTCCTTCCAGCCCAGCACCGATTCCTCGACCAGCACCTCGCCGACCGGCGAGGCGTCGATGCCGCCCTGGACGATCTCGAAATATTCGTCGCGGTTGTAGGCGATGCCGCCGCCGGTGCCGCCCAGCGTGAAGGAGGGCCGGATGATCGCCGGCAGGCCGACGCGGTCGATGGCGTTGATCGCCTCCTCGCGATTGTGCACGACCTCGCTCTTGGGGCATTCCAGGCCGATCTTCGTCATGGCCTCGCGGAACAGCAGGCGGTCCTCGGCCTTGTCGATCGCCTCGGCGTTGGCGCCGATCAGCTCGACACCCAGCCTGGCGAGACGGCCGTCGCGATGCAGCGCCATCGCGGTGTTGAGCGCCGTCTGGCCGCCCATTGTCGGCAGCACGGCGTCGGGCTTCTCCTTCTCGATGATGCGCGCGACCATGTCGGGCGTGATCGGCTCGACATAGGTGGCGTCGGCCAGCCCCGGATCGGTCATGATCGTGGCGGGGGTGGAGGTCACCAGGATGACGCGATAGCCCTCGTCCTTCAGCGCCCTGCAGGCCTGGACGCCGGAATAGTCGAACTCGCAGGCCTGGCCGATGACGATCGGCCCGGCGCCGATGACGAGGATGCTCTTGATGTCTGTGCGCTTGGGCATGCGGATCCTACTTGCCCTTGCTCTTCTCGATCATCTCTACGAAGCGATCGAAGAGGTAGTGGCTGTCGGTCGGGCCGGGCGAGGCCTCGGGATGGTACTGCACGGAGAAAGCCGGCTTGTCGGTGCAGCGCAGCCCTTCGTTGATGCCGTCGAACAGCGAGACGTGCGTCACCTCGGCGTTCTCGGGCAGGGATTCGGGAACGACGCAGAAGCCGTGGTTCTGGGAGGTGATCTCGACCTTCCCCGTGGTCAGGTCCTTGACCGGCTGGTTGGCGCCGCGATGGCCCCGCTCCATCTTGCGCGTCTTGCCGCCGATGGTGAGCGCGAGAAGCTGGTGGCCGAGACAGATGCCGAACAGCGGCACCTTCCTGTCCAGGATCCCCTGGATGGCCGGCACGGTGTAGCCGACCGTCGCGGCCGGATCGCCCGGACCGTTCGACAGGAACACGCCGTCCGGTTCGTGGCGCAGGATGTCCTCGGCAGTTGCCGTCGCAGGCACCACCGTCACCCGGCAGCCGGCGTTGGCAAGGCAGCGCAGGATGTTGCGCTTGGCCCCATAGTCGACGGCGACGACATGGTATTTCGGCTTGTCGAGCTTGCCGTAGCCCTTGCCCAGCGCCCAGGTGGTCTCGTTCCACTGGTACGTCTGCTTCGTCGTGACCTCGATGGCGAGGTCCATGCCGTCGAGGCCCGGCCAGTCCTGCGCGATCTTGCGCATCCGGGGAATGTCGAACTTGCCGTCAGGCGCGTGGACCACGACTCCGTTGGGCGGACCCTTGTCGCGGATGCGGCGCGTGATGGCCCGCGTGTCGACGTCGCAGATGCCGGGCAGATCGTAGCTCTTGAGCCAGTCGTCCAAGTGCCGGGCGGCGCGCCAGTTCGCCGGCTCGGTGATGTCGCCGCGCAGCACGACGCCCCGCGCAGCGGGTGTGATGGTCTCTATGTCCTCGGGATTGGTCCCGACATTGCCGATATGGGGGAAGGTGAAGGTGATGATCTGTCCAGCATAGGAGGGATCGGTGATGATCTCCTGATAGCCGGTCATGGACGTGTTGAAGCAGACCTCGCCCACCGCGTGGCGGGCGGCGCCGACGCCCTTGCCCCAGAAGACCGCGCCATCGGCCAGCACTAGGGCGGCCGTGGCCCAGCGCGGCGCGGCGTCGTTCGCGCCGGCGGTCTGTGGAGAAGCCATGATGATGTGTCCGTTCTTGCGGCCTGACCGGGACAGCCGGAAAGGCGACCCTCGCAAGCCGGGCGGTTTGTAACCAAGCGGTCGCAGAGGGTCAAGCCACCCTGGCTCGCAGATAATCTAGCGTTTTCAATACCTTATTTGCTTTGCCAAGAACGCCGCAGACGATTAGTTTCACGCCTTTCTCCAATCGGGACAGAAGCCATGCTGCGCGAACGTCTGAACGAGGCGCTGAAGGAGGCCATGCGGGCGCGTGACATGGCCACCGTGAATGCCGTCCGGCTCATCCTCGCCAAGCTCAAGGAAGTCGACATCGCGGCGCGTACCGAAACCAGCCGCGAGGGCGTGGCCGACGATCGGATCCTCGCGATGCTGCAGAGCATGATCAAGCAGCGAAACGAATCGGTGGCGCTCTACGAGAAGGGCAACCGCCCCGACCTGGCGGACAAGGAAAAGGCCGAGATCACCGTGATCGAGCGCTTCCTGCCGCAGCAGATGGACGAGGCGGCGGTCGCCGCCGCCGTCGCCGAAGCGGTCTCCGCCACCGGCGCCAAGTCGATCAAGGACATGGGCGGCGTGATGGCGGCCCTTAAGGCGAAATACACGGGCCAGATGGACTTCGCCAAGGCCTCCGCCGCCGTGAAGAAGGCGCTGTCATCCTGAAGAGGATAAAATCGCACTATATGTGAATATATCTCCGCAGTGAGCAGTCTGGAGGCCCCCTGCGGAGCGCAAAAAGTCCTCGATCGGTGCTTCAGCCCCTTTTCATTACTATTGTTCTTTACTTTGGTAATTTTCCGGGTGATACTTTCAAAAACATGTCGCGCCGGAGAAGCTTGATCCCCGCTATCCCTGCTGGCGTGCTTCGGGCGCGAGGCTCATCCTAGCGCCATGGCCTTCCCGCCGGGATTCCTGGACGAGCTGCGTGCGCGTCTCAGCCTGTCCGACATTGTCGGACGGAAAGTCACGCTGAAGCGCCGGTCCGGATCGGAATATGCGGGGCTTTGCCCTTTCCACAACGAGAAGACGCCCTCCTTCACGGTCAACGACAAGAAGGGCTTCTTCCACTGCTTCGGCTGCGGCGCGCACGGCGATGCCGTGGGTTTCGTCATGAAGACGGAAGGCCTGACCTTCCCGGAATCCGTGGAGAAGCTGGCGCGCGAGGTCAACCTGCCGGTGCCGCGCGCCACGCCGGCGGAGCGCGAGCGGGCGGAGCGGACCGCGAGCCTGCAGCAGGTGGCCGAGGAAGCGGCGCGCTGGTTCCAGAAGCAGCTGCGCCTGCCCGTCGGCCGCCACGGGCTGGACTACCTGCGCGGGCGCGGGCTCGACGACGACGCCATCGACTCGTTCCGCCTCGGCTTCGCGCCCGATTCGCGCGACGGCCTGCTGGGCGCGCTGAAGCGCGACGGGCTGCCGGTCGACAAGATCGTCGAGGCCGGGCTCGCCATACAGCCCGAGGATCGGCGCGAGCCCTACGACCGCTTCCGCGGCCGGGTCATGTTCCCGATCAACGACCGGCGCGGCCGCGTCATCGCCTTCGGCGGCCGCGTGCTCGGCCCGGGGGAGCCCAAGTACCTGAACTCGCCCGAGACACCCCTCTTCCACAAGGGCGGCAACCTCTATTGCCTCGACCGCGCCCGGCAGGCCGCGACCGGGGACCGGCCGGTGATCGTGGCCGAAGGCTACATGGACGTGATCGCCCTGCACCGCGCAGGCTTCACGGGCGCCGTCGCCCCGCTGGGCACGGCCCTGACCGAAGGCCAGCTCGCCGAACTCTGGAAGCTCACCGACGAGCCCTTCCTCTGCTTCGACGGCGACAATGCCGGACGGCGCGCCGCCGCCCGGGCGGCCGAGCGGGCCCTGCCGCTGCTGCGCCCCGGCAAGAGCCTGCGTTTCCTGGCGCTGCCCGCCGGCGAGGATCCCGACAGCCTCATCCGCAGCCGCGGCGCCGAGGCGATCCGGCGCATCCTCGACCTCGCCCGGCCGTTGTCGGATCTCGTCTGGTCGCTGGAGGCCGAAGGCCGGCCGATCGACACGCCGGAGCGCCGGGCGAGCCTGCAACGGGCGATCGAGCACCGCGTCGGCGAGATCGCCGATCCGGTCGTGCGCGACTACTACAGGAGCGAGATGCGCGACCGCCTGAACCGTCTGCGGCGGCCGCCCGCCCCGCCGTGGCGGCCGGGCGGCCCCCGGCGTTTCGTCCGCGGGCCTGCATCGGATCCGTCGCCGTTCGCTGCCGGCGCGGCGGCGCAGCGGGCCGGCCTCGATCTCGATGGGTCGCGGCAGGAACGGGCGCTTCTGGGCGCCCTGATCGAGCGGCCCGCCATGCTGCACGTCCTGGCCGAGGACGTCGCGGCCCTGCCCATCGCCAATGCCGAGCTGGGCCGTCTGCGCGGCGCCCTGCTGGATGCTCTGTCGATCCTGTCGGCCGGCATCGATCCGGCCGCCGAGGAGGCTTTTGGAGGGGGATTTGACGCACCTCCCCTTGAAGGACGGCTCATCGAGGAGCATCTGCAGCGCTCGGGACTGGGCAGGGTGGCGGAGGCCGCCCGGCTGAAGGCCCGGGAGGCGTTCCGGAACGATCCGGCCGATGCCGAAGGCTGGGTCGGCCAGTGGCGCCGGGCCGCCCGGCATCTCAACCAGCTGACGGCCGATCCGGAAGAGCTGAAGCGGGCCGAGGAGGCGCTTGCCGAAGACATGAGCGAGGAGAATTTGCGTCGATTGCAGGCCATCCTCGACCGGATGCGCCGGGAAAACGCCGAGCCTGGCCCAGGTTAGGCAACATGGGCGTTATTCGAGCATCTTCCCTATCGCCGCTTGAATTTAAGTCCCATATAGTAGAAGGGAGATGCGGCATCGCCCGCTTTCCCTTCTTGCAGCCAATTCCGCGGCCAGTGCCCGGCCGCTGATCCCGTTTGTCGCACGTTCAAGGAACAGAAATGGCGACCAAGACCGCGCCCGTAGCACCGACCGAAGCCACCGACCCCCGCGAGGAGGGTCCCGACGCCCCGCTGCTCGATTCCCTCGGCGCAGAGCTCAAGAAGCTTGTCCAGAAGGGCAAGGAGCGTGGCTACATCACCTATGACGAGCTGAACGCCGCGCTGCCGCCCGACGAGGTGTCCTCCGAGCAGATCGAGGACACGATGGCGATGCTGTCCGAGGCCGGCGTCAACGTCGTGGAGGCCGAGGAGCAGGACGACAGCGCCCCGACGGCAGCGGAGCCTGCCAAGACCGCCGTGGTTGCCGCCGAGGCGACCGGCGAGGACGAGGAGCTGGGCCGTACCGACGACCCCGTGCGCATGTACCTGCGCGAGATGGGCAGCGTCGAGCTGTTGAGTCGCGAGGGCGAGATCGAGATCGCCAAGCGCATCGAGGCCGGCCAGGACAAGATGATCGGCGGCATCTGCGAGAGCCCGATGACGATCACGGCGCTGCTGACGTGGCGCGACGCCATCAACGAAGGGCGCATGCTGCTGCGCGACGTGATCGACCTCGAAGCCACCCAGGGCGGCGGCGCCCCGGGCGAAGGCAAGGGAGCGGCCATGCCCGCCGCCGGCGCCGTGCCGGCCCCGGCCGTGCCGCGGCCCGTGATGCCCAGGCTGGTACGCGCGGTTTCGGCGCCGACGACCACCAACGGCGAGACGACCGTGGAAGTCCAGGTCGAGGCCGGCGAGGAGGACGACGAGAACGCGCTGTCGCTTTCGGCTCTCGAAGAGAAGCTGAAGCCCGAGGTGCTGCGCAATCTGACGCGCATCGCCAAGGTCTATGCCGAGATGTCGAAGGTGCAGAACCGGCGCCTGTCGACGCTGGCCCGCGGCCAGAAGCCCAGCGCCGAGTTCGAGAGGAGCTACGAGAAGCACCGCAAGAAGATCGTCGAGCTGGTGCGCACGGTGCACATCAACGCCAACCGCATCGAGCAGCTCAAGCTGTCGCTCTACGACCTCAACCGCCAGCTGATGATGCTGGAGGGCAAGCTGCTGCGGCTGGCCGAAGGGTTCCGCATCCCCCGACAGGAGTTCCTCGACAACTACCTGACGCACGAGATCGACCCGAACTGGCTGGACAAGGTCGGCAAGCTGTCGGGCCGCGGCTGGAAGGACTTCGCCAAGAAGAGGACGGTCGAGATCGAGAAGCTGCGCGCCGAGATAAAGACGATCTCCGACGCCGCGGGGGCGCCGATCTTCGAGTTCCGCCGCATGTGCAAGACCGTGCAGGACGGCGAGCGCGAGATGATGCGCGCCAAGAAGGAGATGATCGAGGCCAACCTGCGCCTCGTCATTTCCATCGCCAAGAAGTACACGAACCGCGGCCTGCAGTTCCTCGACCTGATCCAGGAAGGCAACATCGGCCTGATGAAGGCGGTCGACAAGTTCGAGTACCGCCGCGGCTACAAGTTCTCGACCTACGCCACCTGGTGGATCCGGCAGGCGATCACCCGTTCGATCGCCGACCAGGCGCGCACCATCCGCATCCCGGTCCACATGATCGAGACGATCAACAAGCTGGTGCGCACCAGCCGCCAGATGCTGCACGAGATCGGCCGCGAGCCGCAGCCGGAGGAGCTGGCCGAGAAGCTCGGCATGCCGCTCGAGAAGGTGCGCAAGGTGCTCAAGATCGCCAAGGAACCGATCAGCCTCGAGACGCCGATCGGCGACGAGGAGGACAGCCATCTCGGCGATTTCATCGAGGACAAGAACGCCGTCATTCCGCTCGAAGCGGCCATCCAGGGCAACCTGCGCGAAAGCACGACCCGCGTGCTGGCCACGCTGACGCCACGCGAGGAGCGCGTGCTGCGCATGCGCTTCGGCATCGGCATGAACACCGACCACACCCTTGAGGAGGTCGGCCAGCAGTTCTCGGTGACGCGCGAACGTATCCGCCAGATCGAGGCCAAGGCGCTGCGCAAGCTCAAGCACCCCAGCCGGTCGCGCATGCTGCGCAGCTTCCTGGATCAGGGGTAACGCGTCCCGTGACCATGCCGTGACGGCGGTGGCCAATTGGTGACCGCCGGCCGGGCATGGCCGAGGCGCTTGCCAAACGCTGTCACAACGGACTGAAATAGATTGTCGCTTGGCCCTTCGGGGACGGTTCTTCCGATGGAACCATCGGGGTGCGCGATCGTTTACACGTCCAGGGTCCGTATGCCGCGATGCGGCTACAGACTCGCAGTAGGAGTGTGGGCGCTGGCGCGGTTGAAGGCATGAAGATCGGCAGACTGATGCGACTGGCCCTGGCAGGCAGCTCGTTGATGCTGTCGGGTTGCGAGGTGGCGAACAGCATGCGCGACGACTTGGCCCGTCTCACGGCGGCGAAGCCTGCCCCGGCTCCCACACCGAAGCCCTCGCGACGTACGGCCGCGGTACGCGTGCCGACGGATTCACAGCCTGCCGTCTCTACCGAGTTGCCCAACCAGGCAGCGCCCGGCGACACTCCGGCCTCCACCGGAGACTCGTCGGCAACCGCGACCGGCCTCGCCGGCAAGAGCGAGGGCGAGGTGCGGTCGCTGCTGGGCCCCCCCGAGCGGGAGGACGAGCGGCCGCCGGGCAAGCAGTGGCACTATCGTCTGGGAACGTGCACCCTGGACGTACAGCTGTTTCCCGACGTGCGGACGAAGCAATTTGGTACCCTGGCCTACGAGGTACGGAGCGATGACAACTCAGATGAAGGAAAGCGCCAGTGCATGGCCGAGCTCGAATCACGCCTGCGCTCCCGCCGCTGACGTGCCGAAGGACCACCGGGTCCGCGTCGCCTTCGTCGAGGATGACGAGGACTACCGCGAGGCGGTGAGCGGCGAGCTGAGCGACCTCGGCTTCGAGGTGATGGGCTTCGCCGACGGCGCGAGCCTCCTGGCGTCGCTGTCCGCAGGTTCCGATCCGGAGATCATCATCCTCGACTGGAACCTGCCCAGCGTCTCGGGCATCGACCTGCTGCCGCGGCTGCGCCGCAACGGGATCGCCCTGCCGGTCGTCTTCCTGACTGGCCGCTCGCAGCCGGCCTACGAGAAGCTGGCGTTCGATCGCGGCGCGCTCGACTTCGTCGACAAGTCTCGCGGCGTGCCCATCCTGGCGCACCGTCTGCGGCTGATCGCCGATTCCGCCAAGAAGTCCGCCGAGCCGGCGCCGGTCGACGACGTCCAGCACGGCCGGTTGCTGCTGAAGCCCAGGATCAGCCGGGCCCTCTGGGACGACGTCGATCTCGGGCTGACGCTGACGGAGTTCAAGATCGTCCACTTGCTCGTCTCCAACGTCGGCAGCTACGTGGCCTATCGCGAGGTCTATGACTGCATGCACTATGTGGGGTTCATCGCGGGGAGCGGAGAGCATGGCTACCGAACGAACGTCCGCTCTTGCATCAAGCGCATCCGCAACAAGTTCCGCGCCGTCGATCCCGACTTCGCGGAAATCGACAACTACCAGTCGTTCGGCTACCGCTGGGGTCGGGCCTAGGCTGCCTCGGACCGGCTGGCGGCGCACGATACGCCGCCTCGCTGCGTCGCTGACGCTCAAGCTGGTGGCGGTGATCGTGATCTTCATCGCCCTGCCCGTCGTGCTCTACGGGCAGTTCGAGAGCGCCGACCGGCAGATGCGCGAGCTCGTGACGCGCGCCATCCAGAACCGCAGCGCCCTGATCGCCGACGCCCTCGCGCCCAAGCTGCGCAGCGCCGATCCGTCGAGCCAGGTCGCCTTCAACGACGAACTGGCGCGCTACGGCAGCGACGGCACCGTGCTGAAGCTGATCTTCCAGCCCGCGGAGCAGCGGCACGAGGGCCGCTTCTACTTCGTGGCCTCCGCGCCGCAGATCCGCGCCGACGAAGTCGCGGCCGAGCTCGACGAGCTCGGCAACCGCGGCATCCTGCAGCGCCTGTCCGACGCCTGCATGTGGGATGCGCCGCACGAGCTGCGCTACAAGCAGGCCTCCGGCGCCGTCGAGCTCCTGACCTCCATCATCCCGATCCGCTCGCCGCGCGGCTGCTGGGTGCTGACCTCGACCCACAGGACCTCGGACTTCCTCAACACGTCGATCGGCCGCCCCTATTGGGAGACCCGCGAGATCCGCCTCGCCGCCGCGATCTACCTCGTGCTGGCCGTGGTGACCCTTCTCATCGCGCTCAGCATCCGGCTGAGCCTGCGCCGTTTCCGGTCCGTCGCCGCCGAGATCGGGCAGGGCCGTATCGGCGACAACGCCTTCGCCAACCGCAACGTCGTGCCCGAGCTGTCGAGCGTCGCGCGGGATTTCGACAAGCTGGTCCACGAGCTGCACGGCGTGTCGCAGCAGATCCGCCAGTCGGCCGAGGACAAGGCGCATTCCTTCAAGACGCCGCTCGCGACCATCCGCTCGGCTCTCGAGCCCGTGCGACGCGCCGTGCCTCCAGACAATGCCCGCGCGCGGCGATCGCTGGAGATCGTCGATTCGGCGCTGGACCGCCTGCTCGCCCTGGTGGTCGCGGCGCAGCGGCAGGACATCAGCACCGCCGACCTGATCGAAGCGCCTCGCGTGCCGGTGGACGTCGCGCTTCTCGCCGGCGACGCCGTCCTGCACTTCCGCGAACTCGCCGCGGGCCGGGAAATCCGCTTCATCCGGCAGCTGGACCAGGGAGCGATCGTGCGGGCGGGCCGCGGCATGCTCGAGGAGGTGATCCAGTGCGTGCTGGAGAACGCCATCAGCTTCTCGCCGCGCGGCGGGACGATCCGCATCACGGTGGAAGCGGCCGACAGCGTCGTCGAGCTGCGGGTCGAGGACGAAGGTCCCGGCGTCGATCCGTCCCTGCTGCCCCATCTCTTCGAACGCTACTTCTCGTCGCGTCCCGGCGAGCCGTCCGACACGTCCTCCTCCGAGCATGCCGGCATCGGACTGTGGCTGGTGCGGCGCAATGTCGAGGCGCTGGGCGGCCGCGTCACCGCCGCGAACAGGGCGCGCGGCGGCTTCGCCGTCACGATCGGCCTGCCGCGCTGCACCTGACGCGGCCCGAAGCCCTCCCTATGCGAGACGCGGGATCAGTCGCTGGCCAGGCTGGGCAGGCCGGTGTCGGCCAGCACCGCCCGCTGCTTGGGCAGCGCCGCCGGGAATTCCTGCTGCAGGAAGGCGATCAGCTTCTCGCGCACCTCGCAGCGCAGGTCCCAGGCTTCGGGCGAGGTGCGGGCGCTCACGAGCGCGCGCAGCTGGACCGCGCGGTCGTTCGAATCGACGACCTGCAGGTTCACCACCTGCCCGTCCCACAGCTTGCTCTCGCGCACGAAGTCCTCGAGCTTCGTCCGGACGCGCGCGACCGGAACCGTGTAGTCGACCCACAGCAGGACGGAGCCGATCAGGTCGGTGCTCTGGCGCGTCCAGTTCTGGAACGGCTTCTCCAGGAAATACGAAAGCGGCACGACCAGCCGGCGCCAATCCCAGATCTTGATCACGACATAGGTGCCGGTGATCTCCTCGACCCAGCCCCACTCGTTCTCGACGATTACGGCATCGCCGATCCGGATGGGCTGCGTGATGGCGATCTGGATGCCCGCGAACAGGTTCGTGAGCAGCGGCCGCGCGGCAAGGCCGACGATCAGGCCGGCCGCGCCAGCCGAGGCGATCAGGCTCACGCCGTAGGTCTTGACCGATTCGAAGGTCATCAGCGCCGCCGCGATCGTGATGATCACGACGAGCGTGCCGGCCACGCGCCGCAGCACCCTGACCTGGGTCAGGTGCTTACGCGCCAGCGCATCGGCGCTCGTGTCGAAGCGCGAGCGTCGCAGGTAGTAGTCCGAGGCCAGCGTGATGGCCGCCGTGGCGCTCCAGCCCAGCAGGATGATGAAGGCGACGATCAGCGCATGGGCGAAGGCCGCCCGCACCGGCGGCTCGAGCGGCGCGGCCGGAAGCACGGCCCCCATCACGACGATCACCAACGCCAGCCGGGTGATCCCGTGCGTGGCATCGAGCAGGGCGTGAAGGAAGGCATGATGCGCCGGCACGAACCGGCGAACCGTGCGAAGGACGATGCGATGCCCCAGAAGGGCAACGCCGACGGCGGCAAGCAGCAGGATCGTCGCGACCAGCCAGTCCGGCAGCCACGAAAAATCCTCTGCGAGCCGGGCAAGGGACTCGCTGTCAGGCATGGGGGCCGAACGCAGGGCGCCGGAAAAGGTTCCCGAGAAAATTGGCCTTCGGCCATGTGATGGGAACAATGGCCGCAAGAAGCGCCGGCATCCTGCTGTACAGAGGCCGCGGTGACGCGCTGCAGGTCCTGCTCGTCCATCCGGGAGGCCCGTTCTGGCGGCACAAGGATCTCGGCGCCTGGACGATCCCGAAGGGTGAGCACGGACCGGACGAGGACGCGGAAGCCGCCGCCCGCCGCGAGTTCGCGGAGGAGCTCGGCCCCCTGCCGAGCGGCCGCATGATACCGCTGGGCGAGATCAGGCAGCGCGGCGGCAAGATCGTGGAGGCCTTCGCCCTGGAAGCCGAGTTCGATCCGGCGACCATCCTGGGCGGCTCGTTCCAGATGGAATGGCCGCCGCGCAGCGGCAGGCTGCAGTCGTTTCCCGAGATTGACCGGGCGGCCTGGTTCGCCGAGGAAGAGGCGCGGCGGCGCATCAACCCGGCGCAACAGCCCTTCCTCGACCGGCTGGTCGAGCGTGGGGGGAAATAGGAGGCGCCGGCGTCAGACCGCGATCCCATAGAGCTCCGCGACGTTGTCCCGCAGGATCCGCTTCTTCAGCACGGGGTCGAGATGCGCGGCCTGCCGGGCGATGACCTCGTGGCTCCATGGCCAGGTGGAATCGCTGTGCGGGAAGTCGTTGGCCCACATGAGCTGATGCGGATCGAGCTGATCGGCGAACTGGAATGCCGTCCAGTCGTCCTGGAAGGTGAGCGCGATGTGCTCCCGGAAGTACTCCGACGGCAGGCGTTGGAGTTCCTGTCCCTTCATCCAGTAGCGATGCCGCTTGTAGGCATGGTCCATGCGATACATGAAATGCGGCGCCCAGCCGGCATCGGCTTCGACGCAGACGACGCGCAGGCGAGGATGGCGCTCGAAGACGCCCGAATAGACCAGCATGCCCATGATGTCCTGGCAGCCGCGGATGATCGACAGGAAGCCGTTGATCTTCGGGCCGCGGGGCTTCGTCAGGCCGGTGTCGCCGCTCGAGGTCAGGATGTGGAAGGAGAGCGGCAGCCCCAGCGCGACGGCGGCCTCCCAGAACGCATCGTAGGCCGGGTCGTCATAGTCCTTCTCGCCGGGATTGCCGGGCATCATGACGCCGCGGAACCCCATGGCCTTGATGCGCTCGAGGTCCTCGATGCCCTCCTGCACCGTCCGCATCGCCGTCTGGCCAAGCCCGATCAGCCGCCCGGGATCGTGTGCGACATAGGTCTGGAGCCACCTGTTGTAGGCGTCGAAGCAGGCCTTCTTGTAGGCGAAGTCGGGATGATTGCAGATCAGCATGCCGACCGTGGGGTAAATGATCTCGGCGGCGACCCCGTCCCGGTCCTGATCGGCCAGGCGCGTGGTGGGATCCCATCCGCTGCGGTGCAGATCCTCGAAGCGGGCACCGCCGATCCTGATGTCCTTGGGCTCCACACCCGCCGCGGCGATCAGGCCCATCGGCACCGGCGTCTTCATGTCGTCCACGACATAGATGTCGCCCATGCCATCCTTGTGGACCACGTGCGGAGCCTTGTCGCGCCAGGTCGGATCGATATGGTCGACGTAGCAGTTCGGCGGCTCGGTGATGTGCGAATCGGCCGAGATCGGGCGCCAGTCCATGGGCTTTCCTCCTGTCCTGTCTTGCCCGAAGCCTAGGCAGGCGCCGCGCCCGCGACAAGGCATCGCGGGTGCCCGGTTCCGGGTGGCGGCCGGCGGTTGAACCCTCCTCGGCCCTGTGGCATATCCCGCCCCGCCGAAGCTACAGGACGCTGCCGTAGCTCAGTGGTAGAGCACTCCCTTGGTAAGGGAGAGGTCGACAGTTCAATCCTGTCCGGCAGCACCATCCAGCCAAGCCAACGCCTCCGCTGGAATCCCGGGCTCATGGTTTCCACCGGCGTTTCCAAGACTGCGGCGGCTGAACTGGGTCAAGGGAGTTCCTGCGCTCGACAGCCCGCCATCACCGGTCATTGTCGTTTCAGGCGCCAGTCGCTGGGACTCTCCCCCGACCAGGCATGGAAGGCGCGGGTGAAATTGCCGACGCTCGAATAAAGGAGCACAGCGGCGATCTCGGAGATCGGCAAAGAGGTATTCACCAGGAGATCGCGTGCAATCCGGTAGCGCTCCTCCTTCAGGAGATCGAACACGGAAGTGCCTTCGCGCGCGAGACGGCGGTTGAGGGTGCGAGGATGCAGGCCGACGCTGGCCGCGACCGCCTCCATCGACACATCTCCGTACGCCAGGCATGCCGTCAAAGTGCGTCGCACCGCCACAGCGGCGGGGAGGCGATGTCGCTGCGCCACGATCGCCAACTCGCGCTCGAGCAACTTCCTTTTTGCCGGATTGGCGCCATGGACACGCTGTCTCAGGCATGTTGCCGGGAAAACAATGGTGTTGTGCTCTCGGCCGAGCTGGACCGGCGCCTCGAAGAACCTGTCATAGGGTTCGCGGCTGACGGACGCGCGATGAGCCATCAGGATCCCGAGCGGCTTCCAGCCAGGTCCACACAGCGTCCGCAACACCATGCAGCCAATGGCCATTCCCAGGTCGATCGAAGGATCGGCGTTTACGTCGACGTCGGTTGCCAATCTGAGGGCGAGCTCTGCCAGGCCGGACGTTTCCGTCAGGACAGGAACGAAAGCGTGTCCATTGAGATGAAGGTTGAGGATCAACCCGCGTAGACCGCTGCCGACATCACCTGCATTCCGTGCAACCCGGCCGACAATGCCGAGGTCTTCCATTCGAACGCTTTGGCCACAGAGCAATCCGAAATGCGGGCATTGGGTCCGTTCAGCCGCCAACGCCAGCAAGCGGACCGCCTTGTTCACCTCCACCAGGTTCTCGGCGCTGGAGAAGGAGGACGGCGGCAGGCCAATCTCATCGAGCAGCGGGCCGAGCGTGAGGCGGAACGCTCTCAAGGCCCCCGATAGCCCCAACAACGGTCCGGCACGAACCGTGCCCACCTGCGCAACGTTGAAGGCCTCTCCAAAGGCGGGGCCGTGCACCGTCGATGTCACGGACAATCGACCGGTCGTGTCGCGAAAAGCGAAGTCGGAACCAGTGATGCAAGTAGACTGCAGCGTGTCGACGAACTGCCCGTGACGATGGCGAAGCGGGTCATGCCTGAATGGAGCTCCATTGCGCCAATCGAAAAATCCGCGGACGGTCGGCTCGTCCAATCCGGTTCGTCACCGCTTCGTCACTCTCTACTTCGCCATTGCGATTTGCGGCGCCGCCGACATAGCGCATGGGCAGAATTCGCGCAACGAGCTGCCTATTCCAACGTCGCCACAAGACGAACTGACCGCCATCCAGCGCATCTTCAAACCGGCACCCCCACCTCCTCTCGTTCTGTTTCCCAAGTTGCGGGAAGATATGCGCGATCTGCCGGCGTTCGTCCGTGATTCCAAGTTCGATCTGCATGTGCGCAGCTACTATCGCGACGAAATCACCAGCGCGCCGGATGGCGTCGCCGTCAAGGAGGCGTGGGCTGCCGGTGGAGCGCTGTCCTTCGAGACCGGCCGCCTGTTCGATGCCATATCGGGCGGGGCCGTATTGTACACGTCGCTGCCGCTCTATGCGCCGCTCCAAGACGATGGCACGCAGCTCCTTCTGCCGGGGCAGCTTGGCTACGCCGTTCTGGGGCAGCTCTACGGCCAAGTGCATCTTTCCGACAAATTGCGATTCACCGCAGGCCGTTATCTCTACGACACGCCTTTTCTCGGCCCCAACGACACGCGCATGACCCCCAACACGTTCTATGGCTACACCCTGATTGGAAGCCATGGCGATGAGCAGAGCGACGGTCCGACCTTCCGCTACGGGGCCGGCTACATCGCCACCATCAAGCTCCGCAATTCCGATGTCTTCCAGTCGATGTCACGAGCCGCCGGGGCGGACGTCGACAACGGCGTGGGCATCGTCGCCGGACTCATGAACTGGGGCCCCATGTCGCTCGGCGCCATTGAATACTACAGCCAGGACACGCTCAACATCGCCTATGCCGAAGGCAAGTACGGCATGCGGCTACCATTCGACATCAGCGCCATCCTCGCCTTGCAGTTTGCCGACCAGCGCAGCACCGGCGCCAACCTCACCAATGGCGGCAGGTATTTCTCGACCAACCAGTTCGGTGCCCGACTGGCGCTCGGCGGCCAGACAGGAATTCTGACGCTCGGCTACTCATCCGTCGCCCCGGGTTACAGGATGCAGAACCCGTGGAGCGCCAACCCCTTCTATACCGACGCGATGATCCAGTCGTTCCAGCGCGCGGGCGAGCAGGCCATTGTAGCTGGTGCTTCCTACGTCTTCACGCCTCTCGGAATCGAAGGCATAGCAGCCTCCGTATTCTATTATCATGGCTGGTCGGATGCCGCGGCCGGCCCTCCGACCGTCGAGAGCGAATGGGATTTCGATCTCGAATGGCGGCCAAGCTTCAAGCCGTTGTCCGGTCTCTGGCTGCGGGCGCGATACGGGACCTCCGTCGTCAGCCAGGGCGGCAAGATCACCACGCTCGACGACGTTCGACTGATCCTCAACTACAGGATCTCCCTCTATTAGCGAGACGCATCAGCCCCACTCGTGGAACGATCCACAGTTGTCGCGAAATGCGAAACCCGGCGGCTCTGCGGGCTGTAGTCTGTCGCTGCGGTGCGCGTCGTCCGAAGAGGCGCGTGGCGAGTCCGGACTTCGAAGCAGGAGCATCCTTTGGCGCGAGTACGTGTGCCTCGTATTCTCGAGCATCTGATACTGGTCGGAGCGTGGAGCATGCTCGTCGGCGCAAATCTCGTCGCCCGCCCGGCCGCCGCCGAGGAGCCAAGGGAAGGAGCCGCCCCGATTGCCGACAACCCCGATCCCTGGCGCTTTGAAGCCGCGGCCTATGGTTGGCTGATGAGCACGTCCGGCTCTGCGACAGCCAGGGGCCAGACCGTCGACTTGAACGCGAGCTTCATCCAGCTCCTGCAAAAAAGCGA